>Ga0111538_10002776_pt1 | contig 24618 bp, 21 predicted proteins | sample SoiMethybrSBSTD1_FD_79669 | JGI IMG/M metagenome (GOLD analysis project Ga0111538, IMG submission 79669) | Bulk soil microbial communities from a Populus tree surrounding site in Tennessee, USA - Soil MetaG P. TD hybrid SBSTD1 (version 2)... | ecosystem: Environmental > Terrestrial > Soil >...
CATTGGCGCGCGCAAATCTAAACCCTTGCCCATCCGGCGCGCGCCACGGCAGCATGTTCCGGGCCGGAGGGCAGCGCAATCCAACGCAAGCCCCTTTTCGGGCGGTCTGCCACACTGGCAGCTTCAGCCGGCAGCACCGTCACACGCGTGCGGAGAACGGCGTTTTCGACTGCGTCCATGCGGGTTCGGCGGCATTCTCAAGTCGATTCCTCGGGCGCGCCGCTTGCCATATGGGATTGAATCGAGGTGTGACTATGCCCTCGATTCGGAAAGAGGATTCACTTAATCATGGCATCCAACAAGAAACCCATCATCGGCATCGACCTGGGCACCACCAACTCGTGCGTCGCCATCATGGAAGGCGACCAGCCCAAGGTGCTGATCAATTCCACCGGCAACCGCACCACGCCGTCCGTCGTCGGATTCACCGACAAGGGCGAGCGACTGGTGGGCCAGCCGGCCAAGCACCAGCAGGTCACCAACCCCAAGAACACGGTCTTCTCGATCAAACGGTTCATGGGCCGTCGGCACAGCGAAGTGGAATCGGAAGAGAAACTCGTCCCTTATGAAATCGTGGGCGGGCCCGATGAACTCGTGAAGGTTCGCGTGCGCGGCAAGGAGTACACGCCGCCCGAGGTCAGCGCGATGATCCTGCAGGACCTCAAGAAGACCGCTGAGGATTACCTCGGCGAGAAGGTCGAGCGCGCGGTCATTACAGTCCCCGCGTACTTCAACGACTCCCAGCGCCAGGCGACCAAGGACGCTGGCGAGATCGCCGGCCTCAAGGTCGAGCGCATCATCAACGAGCCCACCGCGGCTGCGCTCGCCTACGGCCTCGAGAAGAAGAAGAACGCCAAGATCGCGGTGTTCGACCTTGGCGGCGGTACGTTCGACATCTCCATCCTCGACATCGGCGACGGCGTGTTCGAAGTGCTTTCGACCAACGGCGACGGCCACCTCGGCGGCGATGACTGGGACCAGAAGGTCATCGACTACGTCGCTGAGGAGTTCCGCAAGCGCGAGGGCATCGACATTCGCAAAGACCCGATGGCCCTGCAGCGCGTCAAGGAAGCCTCCGAGAAGGCCAAGATCGAGCTCTCGACGATGCAGGAGACCACGATCAATCTGCCGTTCATCACGGCCGATCAGTCGGGCCCCAAGCACCTGCAGCAGACACTCACGCGGGCCAAGTTCGAGAGCCTGTCTGACGATCTCTTCAAGCGCCTGCGCGGCCCGTGCGAGCAGGCGCTCAAGGACGCCGGCGTTTCGCCCGCGGACATCGGCGAGGTGGTCATGGTCGGCGGCTCGATCCGCATGCCCAAGGCCCAGGCCATCGCCAAGGAGATCTTCAAGACCGACAAACTCGACCTCTCCATCAATCCCGATGAGGTGGTCGCAGTCGGCGCGGCCATTCAGGGCGGCGTTCTCCAGGGCGACGTCAAGGACGTGCTCCTGCTGGACGTCACTCCGCTGTCGCTGGGCGTCGAAACGCTCGGTGGCGTGATGACCCCGCTCATCCAGCGCAACACGACGATTCCGACTTCCAAGAAGGAGATCTTCTCGACGGCCTCCGACAGCCAGACCAGCGTGACCATTCACGTGCTGCAGGGCGAGCGCGAGTTCGCGTCCGACAACCGCACGCTGGGGCGATTCGACCTCACCGGCATTCCGCCGGCCCCGCGCGGCATGCCGCAGATCGAGGTCGAGTTCGCCATCGACGCCAACGGCATCCTCAACGTTTCCGCGACCGACAAGGCCACCGGCAAGAGCCAGAAGATTGAGATCAAGGGCTCCAGCGGGCTGAGCAAGGATGAGGTCGAGCGCATGAAGCGCGACGCCGAGGCCCATGCCGGCGAGGACAAGGCCCGACGCGAACTCATCGAACTGCGCAACCGGGCCGAGCAGGAGATTCACGCCACCCGCAAGAGCCTCGAGGAACACGGCGACAAGATTCCCGCCGAGAACCGCTCGAGCATCGAGTCGGCAATCTCCAACCTCGAGGACAAGGTCAAGGGCGACAACAAGCAGGCCATCGAAGCCGCGCTCAAGCAGTTGAACGAGGCGTCGATCGAACTCGGCAAGGCCGTATACCAAGCCACCGCCTCGCAGCAGGCCGCTGGCGCCGGCGCCGCGAAGCCCGATGGCGAGAAGACCGATTCATCCAGCAAAAAGGATGACGATGTCATCGACGCCGAGTACGAGGTCAAGGAGTAGCCCCGCCTCGTTGATGACGAGAACGCGCAGTCACCCGACGCCCGCGCATTTGAATGCGTGGGCGTCGTTCTTTGCGCGCTCATGACGCGCGGTAGAATCCCGGCATGACCACCTTCGTCGAACCCAAGACACTGCAGCACACCACTCCCTCGCCCGCCTCGACGCTCACGCACGGCAAAACGACCGGCGGCGATCTGTCCGCCGATTACATCGCTTCGCTGCGGCGCGACTTCGACGCCAACGCGCGCAATCGCCTCGCTCAGAACGCCGTGACGCAGAGCGCCGTGGATGACGTCGCGCTCAATCGCTCAATCGTCACCTCCACCGACCACACCTTCAGTCACCTGCTGGACGACTGGGCCGTCACGCATCAGAAGAAGTCCGGGCGCTGCTGGATGTTCGCGGGGCTCAATCTCTTCCGCGTCGGCGCGATGAAGAAGATGAACCTCAAGGAGTTCGAATTCAGCCAGAACTACACGCTGTTCTGGGACAAGTTCGAGCGGGCCAATTACTTCCTGGAAGCGATCATCGAGACCGCCGAGCGCGATGTGGATGATCGCACCGTGGCCTGCCTGCTCGATCGGCCGCTTGAGGACGGCGGGCAGTGGAACATGTTCGTCAACATCATCCGCAAGCACGGCATCGTGCCCAAGTCGGCCATGCCCGAGACGCAGAGTTCATCCGACACCATGCGCATGAACTCAATTCTGCTGCACAAGCTGCGCGATGGCGCGCGGACGCTGCGCGACCTGCGGGCCAAGGGCGCGCCGATGGAAGCCGTGCGGGCCGCCAAGCGCGAGATCCTTGCCGCGATCCATCGCATCCTGTGCATTCACCTGGGCACGCCGCCTGCGAAGTTCGACTGGCAGTGGAACGACAAGGACAAGAAGTTCCACCGCGATGGCGAGTTGACGCCGCAGGAGTTTGCGCAGCGGTACATCGTGCGCCCGATCAATGAGGCCACGGAGAACGCGGAGGAAGGCAAGAATGGCGAGGCGGGCTCGGCAGCAGTCCCGAATCCAAAATCCAAGATTCAGAATTGGCAGCCTCTGAACCTCGACGACTACGTCTGCCTCGTGCACGATCCGCGGCCGACCAGCCCGGTCAATCGCACCTTCACCGTCGAGTACCTGGGCAACGTCGTGGGTGGCCAGCGCGTGATCTACCTCAACGTCGACATCAACGTGATGAAGGACATCGCGATGAAGACGCTGATGGATGGCGAACCGGTGTGGTTTGGCTGCGATGTAGGCAAGCAGATGCGCCGCGACATGGGCCTGTGGGATGCCAACCTCTTCGACCTGAACACGCTCTACGACACCACGTTCGGCCTGAACAAGTCCGAGCGCCTGCAGTACCACCAGACGTTGATGACGCACGCGATGCTCTTCACGGGCGTGGACGTTGTCGGCCCCGCCACAGGTTCGCGCGCGCGACGCTGGCGCGTCGAGAACAGTTGGGGCGAGGAAGGCAACGGCCGCAAGGGCTTCTTCGTGATGAACGACAACTGGTTCGATGAGCACATGTTCGAGATCGCGGCCGATCGCAACCGGCTCCCGCCGGAACTGCGGAAGGCCCTCGATCAGGAGCCGATCGTCCTGCCGGCGTGGGACCCGATGGGAGCGCTGGCGCACACGTCACCAGCGCTCCTGTAAAACGGGCTCCGCGCGACCGTCATCAACCATCCGCCCTCAGAACCGGTCCGGGAACTGCTTGACGATTCCATCTGTCAGCGCATCCGACATCTTGAGGATGTGCTCGTAGACCTCGTCGTACGCCTTCACATCCGCGTCCCAGTTCTTGTCCAGCCGCGCCTTCACCTCCGCGGTAGTTGTCGTCAGGTGCATCTGCATCATTTCGGCCAGCGTCGCCTTGGGCCAGTTGGGATTGGCCTTGCTCAGGAACTCGGCGATGTCGTTGGCGTTGCGCTGCCACGTGCCGTTGACCTCGGTGACCTTCGCGTTATCGCCGGTCTTGGAGGCCTTGATCAGATCCACCGCGATGGTGATGTGTTCCTTGAGCAGCTTTGTGAGCGCATCGCCGGCCTGGCTGCCATAGAACGCGCCAACCGCGCGGCCGATGTCTTCCTGGTTCTTGAGCAGTCGCTTGGCGGCGGCCTCCTGGTCGGGTTTGTCATCCACGGCGGCGATGATGTAGTCGCGCGTCCACACAACGTGGTCGGTCCAGAGTTTGCGCATGTCCTGCCGCAATGTGCAGCCGGGCGCCTCCCCGGTCGGTCTGGCCATGCTGGGATCGCGGCTGGGCGGCGGCGGCTGCTGGGCCGCGAGGGGATCGCTGAGCAGACAAATCGCGGTCAACGCCGCGAGCATGGCGGTGGAGACGAGCATGGAGAGATGTCGCATGAGAGCCTCGATTCAATGTGTTTGTGTGTTCGATGAGAGCGCTCGGGCGATGGCGCTGAAAGGACTGTTCGCGCTGGCGGGCAAGTTCCCAATTGGCAATTGGCTGGCATTTGCCCTGTGGGCGCCGTAACCCAGGCACTCCAATGCATGCGGGATGGCCGGAGTGCAGTCGTTGCATGCACCGGGTCTTGCGAATGGCGACCGGCGGGGCGATGATGGACGTGGCTCAGAGCGCACGGGGCGCGAAGGGGAGGGCAGCGAGGTGCCGCATGATCGCCCGACTCGGAGCCGTGATCTTCGTCCTGCTTACGATGGCCTTTGTGGTGGCGGCGATCGTCTACGGCAACTCGGATCCGGGCGGCGATCCTGACGCGATCCGCCAGCACGAGCGCATGTACGACCTGCTGCGGGCCGCCGCGTTCTGCAGTTTCATCTGCGCCCTATTCTTCGGCGCGATGGCGGAACTCAAGCGCGAGCTCGAGGGCATCCATACCACGTTGGCGCTGTCGCGCCCCTCGGTCTCGCAATCGCCGCCGGACGCGCCCGTGGCGATGACCACTGTGACGATGGCGGCAGCGGCGCAGGCGTCGCCGGCCCAGTCGGGCAACGGCAAGGAGCGACGAGCGCCCGAGGCGCCCGTTGCGGCCGCGCCGCTCGGCGAGGTGCACGTGCAACCGCATCTGCAGCGCTGGTTCGTGGCCGGTCGCGATGCCGGCGGCCATGCCCACACCGCGTACATCGATGCCGAGGATCGCGAGAGCGCCTTCGCCGCCGCAGTCGCGCGCGGGCTGAAGGAAGTGACAAGCCTCGAGCCGCGACAGCGACCGCATGACTGAATCCACAAGTCGTGTCTGGCGCGGTCAGAGGTTCCTCGGCGAGCGAGTGATTCGCTACAGCGAACCATCCCTACGATCGTCCGGTTGACCAGTGCACGCACACCCAAGGGCCCGCGCGGCAGTTCGACCAGCACGCCGGCCCTGTCGTTCATGCTCGCGACGGACGATGACGCCGAGGAGATCGCTTCGCTGCGCAACCGCGCCGCCGAGCATCTCACGCAACTGCATGGCCGCGGGCATTGGTCGGGCATGGTGACCGACAAGGGCGTGCTGCACGGCATCTCGAACACGTCACGAGTGCTGATCGCGCGCGATCGCAAGGGCACGATCATCGCGACGCTGCGGCTGGCGACCAAAAAGCCGTGGGCCATCGATGTCGCCTACTTCACGAATGTGCCGCGGGTTCTGTACCTGCTGGACATGGCCGTGGAGCCGGCGATGCAGCAGCGCGGCATCGGAAGGCGACTCATGGCGGAGGCGGTGAAGGCGGCGCGGGATTGGCCCGGCGAGGCGATCAGCGCGATTCGGCTTGATGCCTACGCGCATCCCCAGGCCGGCGCGGGAGACTTCTACGCGCGCTCCGGCTACCGCGAGGTCGGCCGCGTCGTCTATCGCGGGGTGTCGCTGGTGTACTTCGAATTGCTTCTTCCGGCGGGAACGTAGCCTCACGGTCCGATGATTCGCGGCCCCGGTGTGTCGATCGGGCACAATCGCCCGAGGCGCGCCAGGTCGCGCCAGATGTACCAGCAGTGGTTGATGCTGCCGTCGGGCTCGCGCAGCCATTCGCCTCCAAGTTTCTCGAAGAATCCGCAGGATGGATTGCGCGGCTCGACGTAGGCCGACATCGACTGCATGCCGCGTTCGAGAAACCGTCGGACGGCATGGCCGACGAGCCGGCGGCCAAGACCCAGGCGCTGGTACTCGCGATCCAGGTAGATCTTGTTCAGTTCGCCCGCGTCTGGATGCTCATCATTGCCGACGATGCCCTTGACGAATCCCACCAGTTGGCCGCGCTGGTTCGCGACGACGAAACAGAACCATCGATCGCAAGAGGTCGCGAACGCTTCGCGCCACTGGTGCTCGCGAATCTCGACGGTTGGGCCGGCGAGCGATTGCCGGTCAAGCAGGCCGGTGTACGTGTCGCGCCAGGTCCTCACGTGCAGGTCGGCGAGGGCCGGGATGTCCGATTCGGTCGCTTCCCGGATCGTCAGCGATTCGATCGTCTCGCCGCGCTCGCCAAGCGACTGGAGGTTGGCCTGCTTCGTCGGTCGGCGAAGTGCCAGCAGCGATCGCGAGGCACGGTAGAGCAGCGCTTTCATGTGCGCACTGCCGAGGAATCAATTCGGCTTGTCTTTCTTGTCGCCGCCGAGAATGCCACCCAGGCCTTCCTTCGCCTTGTTGGCGAGGTCCTCGGCCTTCTTCTTCGCCTCGTCGGCGGCCTGCTGTGCAATCTCGCCGCCGATGTTGGCGACCTCGCCGAGTTTGTCGAGGTGGGCCAGGCCGGCGAGACCATTCGTGAGATCACCGAGCATGTCAGCGGGAATCAGCCCGCCGCCCTTCTGCACGACTGCTGCAAAGACCGATTTCATGATGACGCCCGAAAGTTGCGCAAGATCGACGCCCTGCCCATCCGAGCCGACATTCTTCAGCGTGATCTCCTCAATGGGCACATCCAGATTCTGGCCCATCATGTTGACATGCACCTTGATGTTTCGAATCGCGACGTTCTTGATGACGAATTTCTTGGCGTTGGGATCGGGCTTCTCGGGCGAGAGCTTCTTGAGGTTGTCCAGGATCGTCTGGTAGTTCGCCTTGCCGTCCTTCTTCTCAAGATTCATGTCGATGTCGCTGAGATTCAGGTGCGGCAGTTTGACGGTGTCCTGCATGAGCGTGCCGAGCGAGACGGCGACATGGCCCGCGCCAAGCGTCATGAAGTGCTTGCTGTCGTAGCCTGCCGGATTGGCGACGGTGAGCCCGCGCATGCCGAATGTGCCGCCGAGCGGCTTGACCCTGGCGCTGTTGAGAGTGGTCGAGACGCCCAGCGCGTACGTGCCGCCTCTTTCCACGGCCGCCTTGGCGATGGAGTTGATGTAGAACAGCACGCCGAGCAGCGCGACGATGATGATCACCAGCAGAAGGGCGAAGAGGCGGATGATCTTCTTCATGGTCGGGCTCCAGGTGATTTGATCGAGGTCATCATACGAGCGTGAGATCGACGATGCCCAGCGCGCCCAGCACGCAACTGACCAGACCATTGAGAGTGAAGAAGGCCAGTGCGATCTTCGTCGTACCCCAGCGCGCGACGGTGAGATGCTCGTAGAGCAGCAGGAGCGCGACGATGGCGACGCCGATGAGGAAGAGCCGATCGAGCCGGTGATCGATGCGAGCCAGCGCGAAGAGGCACGCAAGCGCCAGCGCGTGCAGCGTTCGGGAGACCCACAGTGCGGCGTTCACCCCGAGGCGCGAAGGCATGCTGTGCAGGCCCTGCGCGCGATCAACCTCGACATCCTGCAGGGCGTAGATGATGTCGAAACCGGCGACCCAGCACAGCACCATCGCGCTGAGCAACCAGATGCCTGGCTGGAACGAGGGTGCCGGCGGCCAGATTGATTCGGGAGCAATCGCGATAGCCGCCGCGACGGGGCTGATCGCCAGGCTCGATCCGAGATAGAGGTGACTCAGTGCGGTGAAGCGCTTGAAATAGCCGTATGCGCAGATCCACGCGAGCACCGGCCCGCCGAGGATCACCGGCCACCAGTTGCCGTACAGCACGAACGCCGAGCAAACCAGCATGAACGCTGCAGCGCACACAATGATCGCGACTTCCGCGGCCCGCGGCGAGAGTCTGCCGCTGGGAAGGGCACGCTGTGCCGTGCGCGGGTTGCGGGCGTCGATCTGGCGGTCGATGAGGCGATTGGCCAGCATCGCCGTCGTTCGCGCGAACACCATCGCCAGGATGATCAGCATCAGCGGGCCGATGAGTCGTGCCAGGAAATACAGGCCCGGCCAGAATGCACGATCATCGTCGGGAATCTCGATCGCCTGCTCAGCCGCCATGACTGCGGCCAGGATCGCGAACGGTAGCGCGAAGACGCTGTGCGCGAGTTTGATGTCCGCAGCAATCAGCGTGATCGGCGATTGCGATTGAGGATGATCGACGATTGACGATTGGGCAGTCACTGTGGCGCTCGCTGGTCGATCGTAAATCGTCAATCGTAAATCGACAAACTACTTCCTCGGCCAATCGCCCGTCCGTTCCACGTAGCGAGCGTAGTCCTCGATGGTCATCCTGGCGGCGGGCAGATCGGTTGAAATCGCCTCGCGATCGATGCGCGAGAAGTGATCGCGCGTCATGTCCAACAGCGATGTGAGGTAGTGCGACCGGCCGCTGAATGCCCTGCCCATGCGCATGGGCCAGATCGGCATGGACATGATGCGCCGTCGATCGTTCCGCCACGCGGCACAGAACCGTTTCACCGCCTGCCTGATCGTCAGATTCTCCGGTCCCTGCGGCTGATACACCTTCCGTATCGCGTTCGTGCTTTGAAAGGCCGCCGCCACCTGCCTCGCGTAGTCATCGCCCGAGATCCATCGCAGCGGCGACTGCGGGAGATCAGGGCACAGCATCAGGCCGCCGCCGATGCGCAATGTGCACAGGCTCTCCATGAGCCATGTGGGCCGGACCACCGTCCATTCTACATCGCTCTCCATCAGCGCCCGATCGGCGTCGCGCTTGCACTTGGCAGCCCACCATTGGTCGGCCGCGTCATCCACGCCCATCGCGCTGATGCGCATGACACGCCGCACGCCACAGGCCCTGCAGGCGGCGACGACGGCGCGCGTGCCTTCGACCTCGATGCTCCAAGGCGGCGGCCTCTTCACCATCGGCTCGCTCAGATTGATGTACGCCTGATCGCAGCCATCGAGGGCTGCAAGCAGCAGGGCGTCATCGCGCACATCACCGCGCACGATCTGACAGGCAGCCGGCAGCAGCGTCCGTGCGCGATCGACATCACGCGCCAGCGCCCGCACCACGAACCCTTCCTCGATCAGTCGCCGCACGACCGGCCGCCCGAGCATGCCCGTAGCGCCGACGACCAGCACGCGCTTGATGTCGCTCATGCGCGGTTCCACTCCAGGCCATGCGGCAGAGGTGTGGTTGACCATTCGAGATGAACCACGCGCCGGTGGCCGGGGGCGTTGGCCGGCGATGACGCATGCAGCAGCAGGGGGCGCATGAGCAGCGCACCGCTGGCGCGCACTGTGCACGTCACCGCTGGACCAGAACGATGCACGTGCTCGAGCAGGTCGGCATCAAGCATCCCGCGCCGATGCGTGCCGGGAATCACGCGCAAGGGCGCATTATCCTCGCCGCAATCATCCAGGTGTACGCGAACCGTGAGCATGCCATCGAGGACAGACGCGGGAGGCTGCACATGATGCACGCCAGCCTTGATCGACCATGGGCCGAATCCCGGTGCGTCCAGCCGCTGGCGAACGGCGATGGTCGTGTCCTGATGCCATGGCACGGCCCAGTTGGCGTTCGGGTTCTTGTCGAAGAGAATCGCCCGCGAGCATATCGCACCTGGGCCGAGCACTTCGCTCACGAGTCGCTGAACTTCGCCATGCTCGGCGATGTCGCGCATCGCGGGAACACTCTGTAGCAGGTTGCGCACGGCGTACGTGGCGCCTTGTCGCCTTCGAGCGGCACTTGCATCCGCCTGTTCGATTGCAGCAATCGCTGCAGCGACCGTCAGCGCCGGCACGACATCCTCAACGATCGTGAAGCCCCTTGCGTCGAGGTCGGCGCGAATGTCGTTGCACGTGAGCATGCTCACCCGCCTCCCGGCGCCGTGGTCGGAGCTTCAAGCCGCTTGCGCCACATCGCCAGCTCATCCGGCTTGTTCCAATTCGTGTACAGATCGACCAGCGATTCGATCACCGTCTTGTGCCAATCAGGGCTTGTGCCTTCGACCGACTCAAGCCGGCGCAGCGACTCCTTCAACAGCGTCTCCGCCTCGGCGTAACGGCCGAGGCCGGTCATCGTGCGGCCGACGCGCATCGGCGTCATCATGCCGAAGGGACTGGTCGGCGGGAACGCGCCCGATCGAAGATTCAATTCCTCGCTCAAGGGCAGCGCATCCTGCCAGCGTTTCTGCCGCTGTAGCAGGCCGAGATACTGATACATGACGACGAGCGTGGGCTCCGCATCGTCGCCGCGCACGCGTCGCAGGCCCGCCAGCGCGTCGATGTACAGAGGTTCGGCTTCCTCGAGTCGCCCGATGTCGCGCAGAAACGAAGCGAATTCCGCCTCCATCGCCAGCGTGTCGGGATGGTCCGCGCCGACGGCCCGCTTCTGGGCTTCGAAGGCCCGCCGATGCCACGGTTCGGCCTCGTCGTTCTTGTCCTGCGTGCCCAGCACCAGCCCGAGCGTGCTCATGCTGGCGATTGTTTCGGTGTGACCTTCGCCAAGGCGGCGAATCTGCGCCTCGACGGCTTCCTTCAGCAATCGCTCCGCTTCGGGCAACTCGCCGCGAACGTAATGCAGGATCGCCAGGTTGCGCATCGCCACCAGCACATCAGGGTGCGTCTCGCCGAAGCGGCTGCGGCCGTCGGTCACGACCTTCTGGAACATCTCCTGAGCCCTGGCCAGCTCGCCGGCGTTCTGCAGCGCGATCGCGTAGTTGTTCGTGCACACCAGCGTCGCGGCGTGCGTGGGGCCGAAGATGCGCAGCTGCGTTTCGTACAGATCGCGAAACATCTCCAGGGCCCGCTCGTGCTTACCCTGAATCTGCAGCAGGCTCGCATAGTTGTCGATGTTCGAGAGCGTGTCGTGATCGTTCTCGCCAAGAGACTTGCGGGCGAGTGTGATGGTTTGCTCGAACATCGCCGCCGAATCATCCAGCCGGCCACGGTCCTTCAGCAGCGATGCCAGCGTGCCCATCGCGGTGATCATCGTGCGGTCGCCCGCGGGCAGGATCCTGCCGCCGCGCTCGATCGCTGATTTGAGCAGCGCCTCGGCTTCATCGAGATGCTCCGCATCGCGCAGCCCTGCTGCCAGATTCACTTCGGCAGAGATCGTGTCTGGATGATCCGGGCCGAGCGTCTTCTGCCGTCGCTCCAGCACGCTTCGTTCCAGCGTCACCGCGTCCTCGAATCGCCCCAGGTCATGCATGCCGACCGCGAGATTGGCCTCGGCGGTGAGCGTATCGGCATGGGTGTCGCCCAGGTTGTCCTTGAGCAGTTTCGCCGTGCGATCAAACTGGTCGTAGGCTGGCCCGAATTCCGACAGCGCTGAGTATGACTCGGCAATCGTGCCGCGGATCGCTGCCTCCAGCAGCGGCTGGCCGGGGAACATCGTGCCGACGTCGCTAGCGGCCTGATCAAGCACCTCGCGCACCGTCACGTCGCGTCCCTGCGCGAACGCCGGGTTGGTGCGCGAGAGCATGGTGCGATGGAAGTTGGAGATCGCCTCCGCCTTCTGGGCCTCGATCTGCGCCCGCTCGGCCTGTGCCTGGGCGTCGGCTCGCGCCTGCCGCGCCTGCTCGGCCTCCTCGATCGACTTCAGGCTGGCCTTGTTGGCGCGCTGCGCCTCCTGCTGGGCAAGTTGCCGCGCGCTGGCCTCGCGAAACGCAAGCAAGGTGGACACGATCGTCCCGGCGATCAGCACGCACGTGATGGTGCCAGCCGCAACAACCATGCCCTTGTGCCGCCGCGCGAACTTGCGCATGCGGTAGCTCACGCTCGGCGGCCGGGCCACGATCGGCTCGTCGGTGAGAAAGCGACGGATGTCGCTCGCAAGATCGGCCGCGCTCTGGTAGCGCTGATTGCGATCCTTCTCTAGGGACTTGGCGAAGATGGTCTCGACATCGCCCCGCAGGCTGCGATCAATCGCACTCAGACGCGTCGGCTCCTCCTCGCGGATGACGCGCACGGCCTCGAACACAGTGCGGCGATCGACGTCGTAGGGCAGCCGGCCCGTCAGCAGTTCGTAGCCGATGACGCCCAGAGCGTATACGTCGCTGCGCATGTCGAGTTCGTTGGAATCGCCCAGGGCCTGCTCGGGACTCATGTACGGCAGGGTGCCGATGAGTTGATCGGCCCGTGTCTGCAGCGTGGTGGCCCGGACATCGGCGTCGGTGGCGCGGGCAACGCCGAAGTCGAGCACCTTCGGCTGGCCCTCGGCAGTGACGAGGATATTCCCCGGCTTGAGATCGCGATGAATGATCGCCTTGAGGTGCGCGTGCTGCACCGCGTCGCACACCTTCGCCAGCAGTTCCAGCCGCTGGTCGCGGCCCAGATCGCGCGCCGCGGCGAACTCAGTGATCGGCTGGCCGCGCACCAGTTCCATGGCGAAGTACGGCCGGCCGCCTTCGCCTTCATCGAACGTGCCCGCCTCGTAGATCTGCGCGATGCCCGCATGCTGCAGGCGGCCAAGCACGGTGGCTTCATGCTGGAAGCGCCGCAAGGCCTCGCGTGAGGCCACGCCGGCGTTGATGAGCTTGAGCGCGACCAGGCGCCGCGGATTCTCCTGCTCGGCTTCGAACACGCCGCCCATGCCGCCGGCGCCCAGGCGGCGAATGATGCGATAGTTCTCGATGTGCCGCGGGTAGTCGTCGCCGGCGCGGGCTCGAGGCGCCGGCTTGTTGACGCTGGCCGTGGGCAGCGGATCGCCGTCGACATCGTGGCCGGCGGCGCGCGGAGCAGGATGTGGTGAATCGTCGCCGCTCATGCACGATCAGGCAGTGAAACAGCCATCGTAGGCTCAGGCGAGCGCGAGTTGCCACCGCGCGGCTATGCTCTGCCTCTCCAACTCCAGACCTTCAAGCCCCAAGCCGCAGCACCCGATGTCGAAACCTCAGACCGCCATCACGCCCACGCGCCAGGAGAACTATCCCGAGTGGTACCAGCAGGTGGTCCGCGCTGCCGATCTTGCGGAGAACTCGCCAGTGCGCGGCTGCATGGTCATCAAGCCCTGGGGCTACAGCCTGTGGGAGCGCATGCAGTCGGTCCTCGATGGCATGTTCAAGGCCACGGGCCATCGCAACGCCTACTTCCCTCTCTTTATCCCGCTTTCGTTCCTTGAGAAAGAGGCCGAGCACGTCGAAGGCTTTGCCAAGGAATGCGCGATTGTCACGCATCATCGCCTTGTGCCAAAGCCCGGCGGTGGCGGGCTGATGCCGGATCCCGAAGCCAAGCTCGAAGAGCCGCTGATCGTCCGTCCCACCAGCGAAACCATCATCGGCGAGATGTTCGCCAAGTGGATCGAGAGTTACCGCGACCTGCCCCTGCTGATCAATCAGTGGTGCAACATCGTGCGCTGGGAGATGCGCACGCGGCTGTTCCTGCGCACCACCGAGTTCCTCTGGCAGGAAGGCCACACCGCGCACGCCACGAAGGAGGAGGCGGTCGAAGAGACGCTGCGCATGCTCGATGTGTACGCCGACTTCGCCGAGAACTGGCTGGCTGTGCCGGTGATTAAAGGCGAGAAGACCGCGGGCGAGCGATTCCCCGGCGCGGTGAGCACCTACTGCATCGAGATGATGATGCAGGATCGCAAGGCCCTGCAGGGCGGCACATCGCACTTCCTCGGCCAGAATTTCGCCAAGGCAGCCGACATCAAGTTCCTGTCAGCGGGGGGGTCGCTCGAGCATGCGTGGACGACGTCGTGGGGCATGACCACGCGGCTCATCGGCGCGATGGTCATGGTGCATGCGGACGATGACGGCCTGATCCTGCCGCCACGCCTTGCGCCCGTGCACGTGGTGATCATTCCCATCACGATGAAGGCCGATGACGTGGGGGGGCCGCAGGCGATCATGAACTACTGCCAGAAACTGGCGGATGATCTGCGCGTGGTTCCCTACCACGGGCGGCGGATCGAGGTCGAGATCGACAGTCGCGACATGCGCGGCGGCGACAAGGTGTGGGGCTGGGTGAAGAAGGGCGTGCCGCTGCGCGTCGAGATCGGCCCGCGCGACATGGCAGCCGACAACGTCTTCGCGGCCCGCCGCGACAGATCGCCCAAGGAGAAACAGGCGATCCCGCGCGCCAAGTTTGTGACTGAGATCTCGGCGATGCTGGATGAGATTCAGCAAGGGCTGGTCGATCGCGCCAGGTCCTTCCGTACTGCCAACACGAAGGAGATCGACAGCAAGGACGAGTTCTACAAGTATTTCACTCCGCCGCCCACTGCCGATCAGGAAGTCCAGCCGATTCACGGTGGCTTCGCGATGAGCCACTTCTGCGGGGACCCGGCCGTCGAGAAGCAGGTGAAGGACGATCTGGGCGTGACGGTGCGCTGCATCCCGCTGAACGGCCCCAGGCAATCCGGCACGTGCGTCATCACCGGCAAGCCCAGTGAGCAGCGCGTCGTCTGGGCTAAGGCGTACTGACCACGCGCCACGGCACGAGCATCGAGACGCGGTATGATCCTCGCTCCGTGCAGCCGGCTGTATTTCTCGATCGCGACAATACCCTGATCGCCAATGACGGCGACCTGGGCGATCCCGCTGCTGTGCGCCTGGTGGATGGCGTGGGCGTCGGCCTGCGGGCCCTGCGCGAGGCAGGCTTCCGCCTGGTCGTCGTGACCAACCAGGCCGGCGTGGCCCGCGGCAAGTTTAGCGAGGAGGATGTTGACGCGGTGCATCAGCGCATCGCCACTTTGGTAGACGAGCAAGCGCGGCGCGCCAGCGATCCGGCGGGCACGCCGCTGGGGTTGATCGATCGTTTCTACTACTGCCCGTATCACCCCGAAGCGACCGTTGTCGAGTATCGCCGCGATCATCCGTGGCGCAAGCCGCACCCAGGGATGATCCTGCAGGCGGCGCGCGATATGGGCCTGGACCTGGCGCGGTCGTGGATGATCGGCGACCAGGAGCGCGACATCCTCGCGGGGAGGGCGGCCGGATGTCGCACGGTCCTGTTCTCGCGAGATGCGGATCTGGCTCAGCGCGTCAAACCGACGGACTTCGCCGCCACGTTCGGCGACGCGGTGAGGACGATCCTCGCTCATCGGGCTGCACCGCCGGCGAGCGGAACTGGTCAGACGGCGCCAACAGCGATGACCGGCGGAGCGGCGCATTCGGCGACCCCACAGGGGCCAACGCCGCAGCCGCGACCGCACCTGGTAGCAACATCATCGCCTGCAGCTGTCGCACCCGGGCTGCAGCCTGCCGGAGGAGACGCGGCGGGCATTCGCCGCGCGGTGCATGAACTCACCGAAGAGATCCGGGCGGATCGGCTCCGGCGCAGTGAGTTTCGATTCGTGACGATGCTGGCGGGGCTGTGCCAGCTGCTGGCGCTGACGCTCGGGATCCTCGGCCTGCTGCAGGTGGATCACTTCGAGGTGTACGTGAAGTGGCTGCTTGGCGCGGCGCTGGTGCAACTGCTGACGCTGACGCTGCTGGTGCTCGATCTAAAGGGCTGAGGCGGTTGCATGAATTCCGACGACGCCACATCCACCACCATCACGCTCCGCGCGCTTGAGGGTCGACCGCTGAGCGACGCCGCGATCCGCGGGATGGTCGAGGCCACGGCGAATGCCATCGCCGAGCGCCAGGGCCTGCGGGTGCAGGCGCTGCGCAGCGAGGCGGACCGCATTCATGTCACGCTGCCCGTCGGGCGGCTCGCGGCCATTGGCTTTGCCGCAGAGCTCCGCCGCCTCACCACGCGCTGGTACACGCAGAAATTCGGCGCACAAACCTTGTGGGGCGAGGCTCTTGAGGAAGGCGAGGAGTGGAAGCGAGCGTGAGGGATTGTCGATTGATGATTGACGATTGACGATTGCCAATGGCCGTTGCGTTGTGCCGCGCCAAGCCTGTGTTTCGAATCGAAAGCGTCAATCGCCAATCGCGAAGCGTCAATCCCAAATCGTGTCCCACCTGTCACCGCTGCCTTCATTGCTCGCCCGTCTCGCTGTCGTCTGCCCCTCATGGGTGGGCGATACCGTGATGTGCACGCCTGTGCTTCGGGCCCTGCGCCGGCATCGGCCGCGCGCGCAGTGCCGCATCACCGCTGTGTGCCGGCCGGGGCTTGATCTCCTGCTCGCGGGCTGCCCGTTCGTCGATTCGACCATTGTCTGCGACATGAAGGGCTTGTTCGGCCCGCAGCGCCTGGCTCGTGCGATCAAGCAGGCCGATGCCCAGGCCGTGCTGCTCCTGCCCAACAGTTTCCGTTCGGCGATGGGGGCTCGAATCGCCGGCACTCCCATCCGCATCGGCTATGACCGCGACGGGCGGCATGCCCTACTCACGCACAGGATGCCGCCGGGCAACACGGACCGGCCCGTCGCGATGGTTGAGTACTACGCGCACCTAGCCGCGTTCGCACTGGGCATCGATGAGTCGCAGATCGATCTCAGTCTCGAACTCGCGACGACATCCGCCGAGGAGATGGCGGCTGATGCGCTTCTGCACGATGTCGCCGGCCCGTTCATCGTCCTGAATCCCGGCGCGAACCGGGCCGACAAGCGCTGGCCGGCGGAGCGCTTCGCGGCCGTGGCGCGGAAATTGACAAGGCAGTCCGCAAACCCGCCTCGCGTCGTTATCACCGGCGCGCCCTCGGAGGCCGACATCCTTGAGTCGGTGGAGAAGGCGGCATCCGATGTCGCTCTGATCAATCTCGCCCGGCGCGGCGTCACGCTCGCCTCCCTCAAGGCGGTGCTGCGACGTGCGGCGCTCTTGATCACCAACGACACAGGCCCGCGGCACATCGCCGCCGCCTTCGGCACGCCGACAATCACGCTTTTCGGCCCGACCGACCATCGCTGGACGACGCTGCACAGCATGGCGGACCGTGAGCGGCTTCTGATCGCCGAACCGTTCCTGCCGGAGGAACTCGTCGCCGACAAGCACGCGCAGGCCAGCGCCATCGACAAGATCGCGGTGGAGGATGTCGTGAGCGCGGCGAGAGCGCTGCTGCGACAGTAGACGCGATTGCGCACGAGGGGGTGGCTGTCACACGCCAAAACTCCCGATTTCCTCATTGGGTGGGGGCGGAGGCGTGCGCCGCAATCCAATGCGACTGGCCTGCTGCTCGCTGAGAATGCGCCGCAGTTCCTGCCAGGCGCGGACATTCAACTCGTAGCGATCGAATGCCAGGCGCTTGCGGTTGCTCTCGCGCTCGGTGAACGCCCGGCTGTCGTCCTCGGTTGTTTGAATCCACCCATAAACGGTCGAATCGGGCCGCTCGACCGAGTCAATCATCTGCTGGCACAGGTCGCCGTACGTTGAGCGATAGGTGGCCGCGAGCTCTTCGATTTCGCCGCGCTGGTGTTCAGTCAGGTCGGCGAGCCGCAGAGCACTGGTCAGTTGCTCTCCAACCTCGGCCGGATCATTCAGGATCAAGGGCCAGCAAAGCCGTTCATACTCGCGCCGCAGTTTCCGGCCCGTTTCCTCAGGCAGTGCCGCAACCACCTGCTCGATCGTCGCGCTGTTGATTTCGCGGATCTGCTGATTCACGGCTCTGGCCGCGGATTGAAGGCGATCCAGGCCCAGCCGCCTGTTGAGCGCCTCGACATCTTCGCGCGTGACGTTCCCTTCCTTCTGACGCGCCAACTCGCCGTATGCAACGTACGACTGGTTCTCGGCCTGCTGTGTCCCATGAACGAGGTCGTAGCGGGATTTCAAGGGGGTCGCGATCGCGCTCTCATACTCTGCAAGGATGCGATCGATCGCCGGGTCCTGAGCGTGCACGCCCGGCATTCGCCGAAGGATTGTCGCGAGATCAAGAAGGCTCTCCATCGCGCCACCGATGGTTCGCCCATTGGCGCGAAGCCCGCCTTGCATACCCATGCTCCACCACTGGCGCTGCCGTGCCTGGCGCACGCGCAGCAGCCCGGGATCATCGGCCGCGAGCGACAGCGTTGTCTGGATGTCGAGGAAGTACTGCTCATCCAGCGCGTGCATCGCGCGGATGGCCGCGGCCTGGGCGTCGTCGAACCGCTGGACCGACTCCGCTGTGAATCCCCCGCCGCCAAATACCAATGGCTCGGCGGCTGCAGCGGCTTCCGTGCGCAGCGTGCTATCGAACGTCTCGCACCGTTGCGCATGCCGCTGGCCTGCCTCGCTCAGGCGATTCTGTTGTTCAGCGTTCAGATTCAGCAGGCGCGCGTACTCGCGCTCCTCGCGTGGCGAGATCACCGCAGGCATGAGAACCGCCACGCGCCGCACGCCGATCAGCATCTTCTGGTCGCCGGGAAACCCCACCAGTGCGTTGAATGACAGATCGTCCTCGGCAGAGTTGATGTCGCCCACGATCGCGGATGCGCGAGCCCGGCCGGCGTCCCAACTCTCGGTGGTGTCATCCCAGATTCGGCGCGACTGCTCGGTAATCGCCTGCTGCTCTTTGCCGTAGTCCGTCCAATTCGCCATCGGTCCGCCGCTCTCGAATTTGGCCCGAAATGCATCCATGCGCTCCATGAGGGGACGGAGGCGGTCGCGCATCTCCGCACGCCACTTCGTGGCTTCAGCCACCAGCGTCGCCCGCTGGTCGTCAGTCAGGTCCGTGCGTCGCAGCGCATCATCGAACGGCGTGCCATCGCGAATCGCCGAACGAAGTTGCGGGTAGGTCGCGCGCCAGAAGGCGTTCTGTAGCCAGCGTCCCTCTTCCTCGGGCACAACCGCGAGCAGCGCTGCCAGCGTCTTGCGATTGAGGTCGTGAATGTGCTCGGCCCGTTCGTATCGGCGCGGCGCCTCTTCGATGGCCAGGGGTTGAACAGCCTGCTGCCATGCTTCCGCAACGGCGGCGCGGTTGTCAGGATCGGTGATCCGCGCATCGGTAAAGCCGAGTTCGGCCAGCACGTCGTATTGGCGCATCATGTGGGCATGCTCGGCCTCGACATACGCCTCGAGCCGCGCCGTCAGCGCCGGCTCATACGCGGCGAGGATCGGCTCGACGGCCGTCATCACCTCCGGCGGCAGCGCAAGGTCCAGCACCGCGCTGCTCAAATCGAACGGCTGCAGCGCGCCCCACAGTGCATACTGCCCATGCGCCAGGCGATCGCGCTCTCGCAATTCGCGCACGCGCACGAGCCGGGCGATCTGCTCGTCTGTCAGGACTGTCTGCATCTGATCGAACAGGCTGTTGTCGATGGTCGCGATCCGCTGCACGAGGTCGCGTGAATCGGTGTAGAAGGACCGCGGCGACATCGTGCGTCGGATGCTTCCCAGATGCCACGCCGCGATCGGGCCCTCGCGCAGCACACGAAACTCCTCGCGATAGCGCGCGTGCATGGCCTGCACAGCCAGGCGCTGGGCACTGCTGAGTTCAAGGATGTCGCCGTATTCACCCAGCCGCAGCGCCGAGATCGGATCAGGAAGGAGCCCGTTCAGGCCCTGTCCCGACGCCGGCAGAGCGATGGCCGCTGAGAGCAACAGCGCTACGAGCCAGAGGGAGTGCCGGCGCATCGATCTCATGGTAGCGATCGGAGTAAGCAGGCTGGGCATCGCCCACAATGCGCAGCTTGCGACGTGTCGTGGATCGACTGACATCCCTCTGTCAGCGCGGATGATGCAACGCGTCCGTCTCGCCTTGCCTTTCTCTGTCGGCGCGGCATGATTGGAGATCATGAGGGGGCGATGCGACAACGACGTTCTGAAGGCGGCCGGGCGGGCTCGACAGCGCCGATGGAGTTTCCCTGAAACAGACACCTTGCGCGCGCAACCTCGCGTTGCCGGTGCGGGCGTTCGGACATTCTGCGCGCGCAATGTGTCAGAAAAACTGCCTTGGCGATGGCGCCAGCCAGGATCGACGTCCGCCGACCTAAAGCATGTTGGTAGTGCATGCCTGCGCGCGCAATCTGCTCGCGGTGCTGGGGCCCGGTCAGATCACCATCCCCGTGATCTTGGCTTCGAAGACGATCTTGTCATCCACCATTCCCTGACAGATTGCGATGAACCTGCGCGCGCGGAAGTCCACCTCCTTGGCCAGCAGGTACAGCGTGTCGCCGGGCACGACCTGCCCGCGGAACGACACATCATCGCAGCGCGAGAAGCCCAGGAAGCGAGGCTCCTTCGTACGGCACTTGAACTGGACCGAGCACAACTGTGCGCCGGCCTCGATCATCAGCACCCCCGGCATCAGTGGCCGGCCGGGGATGTGATACGGCACCCAAAACTCGTCATCGCGGATCTTCTTGACCCCCAAGGCCTCGCTGAGGGTGTCGCTTGTCCAGATGACGTGATCCAATTGCCGCATGTCGCCGCGCTGCGGGTTCATCTGGGCGACCTGGTCGGCGGATACGGCCACGCCGCTACGGTCGATGCCGCTGATATCGAAGAGAGGAACGGGCACGCGTAGGGGATTCCGTGGCAGGCTCTGGAGTATCAGGAGCGGGAACAGACAACCAGCGACAGTGCCGGCGCAGGCTTACGACAGACTCCAGTTGACGCATCGTGCAGGCCGCAGCGGGCGTGCAGCGTAGCGAAAGGCCGCATGCAGGGCCATTTCTGCGCGGCTTGGTGATTCACGCTCGATGGGAAGCATGACGACCTATATGAGCCTGCCCAAAACATGGCGGCTCTTACCGCCCGACGGCGATAGGACGCGTGCCGTGTAGGGAGCCCCAAGTCGAGATCGCAAAGCGATGAGCGGATCCGCCCGCGTGGTCCGCCGATCGCTCGACTTAGCCGCCTGCAGGCGTTTCAGTGCCGGTGGATCGCGATTCGAGGATGCTGACGCGCACATCCTGTGCCGCGGCCTTGATGTCCTGCATCATCTTGCGGACGCGAGTTCCTGCGGCCTTGTTGCCGCCGGCAGCCTTCTGGATGTCGTCCGCTGCGTCATGCACGAGTTTCACCAGCCGTTCGTATGCTTCCATGTCGTCCTCGCGAGAGTGGTGGGAAACGGGACTGCGGGGTCGGCGACCACGCTTGGAGATGTCGCCAGCCCTGCGGAAAGGCGACGCGAACGGCTGATTATCACCCTGCAAAAACGCACTGGACAAGGCTTCAAGCGCGTTTTTACCCCATTTGATCGGGTTCTGATCGGGAAAACGATCGTGATTTTCACGCAGCGACGGTCTTAGCGAGGTCCAGGCAGGTCCGAAAAGCCGGGTGCGTCGCATCGCCAAGCAACTCGTACATCGCGGCCAGGACCCCGGTCTGCACGGCTCCAGCGTTGGTCATGCGCTGTAGCGCGGGAGCGATCTGATCGGCCTGGCTGGATGAAATCGCATCGGTGACGAGGAATGGCTGCCTGCCCGTGGCCAGCAGATCGAGCGTGGTTTGCGTGACGCAGACGTGGGCCTCGACGCCGCAGATCAGCACGGTGCCGCGGCGCCAGGCCATCAGTTGCTCGTGGACGAGGTCGATACAGGCGCTGAACCTGGTTTTTTCGATGCGGCGGCTCTGATCGGTCATGGCTTTGTTGATCTCATCAACCGTGCGGCCAAGGCCCTGCGGATACTGCTCGGTCACCAAGTACGGCATGCCCGTCGCCGCAGCCATGCGCAACATGATCGAGGCGTTGTGGATCACACGAGCCGCGTGATCGATGGTGGGCATCAGCCGCTCCTGCATGTCGATGACCAGCAGGGCTGTTTGATCGATCCGCAGGCGGGGAATGGCCATAAGGCAAGTGTAAACGCGGCCGTTGGGCCTGCCAAAGGAGGAATCACACCCTCAATGCCGTGGCAGCAGCCTGCAGCGGCTCAGGGTACCGCTTGCGCACGGGCTCGACCACATCCTTGATAAAGGCGTCGACCTGCGGCGGCGCCAGGCCGATGTACGCCGCGGGATCGAGCACGGCGTTGAGATCGACGCCTGCAAACATCTTCTCGCTGCGCAGTCGCTCGAGAAGGTCGTTGGTGCCGCCCTCGCTCTTGACGCGCTGGGCTGCCGCCTGCGAGTGCCTGCGGATGACCTCGTGCGCCTCCTGTCGATCGGCCCCCTGCTTCACGACCGCCATCATGATGTTTTCGCTCGCCATGAACGGCAGTTCAGCCATGAGGTTGGCGCGAATCGTCTTCTCATACACAACCAGGCCGCTGGCGACGTTGTGCAGCACATCCAGAACTCCATCGAGGGCCAGGAACGCCTCGGCCAAGGCCAGACGGCGGTTGGCCGAGTCATCCAGCGTGCGCTCCAGCCACTGCGTGGCGAGCGTGTTCAGCGGATTCTGGGCCAGGCTCATGACGAAGCGGGCCATGCCCGTCGCTCGCTCGCAGCGCATCGGGTTGCGCTTGTACGCCATCGCACTCGAGCCGATCTGATCCTTCTCGAAGGGCTCCTCGAGCTCCTTGCGGTTCGCCAGCAGACGGATGTCGTTGCAGGTCTTGTGTGCTGCCGCTGCCGCCGCCGCGAGGGCATTGAGAATGTGGGCATCGACGATGCGGGGATAGGTCTGGCCGGTCGCAGCGAAGACGTTCGCCTCATCGGGGCTGCCGGAGATTTCAGTGTGTTTCAGGGCGTTCCGGAGGAACAGGCGATCGAGTTCCGCGACCTTCTTCGCGTCGCCGTCGAACAGCGACAGGAACGACGCCTGCGTGCCGGTGGCCCCTTTGACGCCGCGCAGTCTCCAGCGGGCGACCTGCGCTTCGATCTCCTCCAGTGCCAGGGCGAAGTCATAGGCCCAGAGCGTCGCTCGCTTGCCCACGGTCGTCGGTTGGGCCGGCTGGAAGTGCGTAAAGCCCAGCGCCGGCAGCGATCGATGTCTCTCGGCGAACCGGCCCAGGGCATCGATCACTCGGGCGATCTTGCCGGCGATGAGCGTCAGGCCCTCGCGCAGCGTGATGAGGTCGGCGTTGCAGACGATGTCCTGGCTGGTTGCCCCAAGGTGAATGATCAGCCGCGCATTCGGCGCGACATCGCCCAGGGCGTGCACATGGGCCATCACATCGTGACGCAGGCGCGCCTCGTGCTGCGCCGCATTGTCGAAGTCAATGTCATCCAGATGCGCGCGGATCTCGTCGATCTGCGCCTGAGAGATGTTGAGCCCGAGTTGCTTCTGCGCCTCGGCGAGTGCCAGCCACAGCCGTCGCCACAGGCTGAACTTCCGCTGGGCGGACCAGATGCGTCGCATCTGGGCTGAGGCGTAGCGCGTTTCCAGAGGCGACTGATAGGACTCGTGTGACATGCGAGGAAGATTCGGACGTTCCGCGGCCTGACAGGTTCGCCCGTTTTGACGTTTGCCGGAGAAAATGCCCGGCGAATCGGCATCGAAGATAAGATCGCTGCTGGCAGCCACATCGTACAGACGATGATCGACTGCAGCGCGGCGAGCGACGAAGCGCGCGAGCGACGCACCCCATGGCGGCAGAGGCCAGGCCCATCCCACACAACGTCAACGACCGGCCCATGGCCGAACTTCCGCCGCACGCGGCGAACGTTCCCGGACGGGCGCGGACGGCAGACGAAGCGGCCGACATCGCTCAGCGCCTCACGCCGCTGCGCGAACTGCAACTGCTCGAGGCCTTTCGCCGCGGCGGAGACGACTCGCATCGCGCTCTGACCGAACTCCTCGCGGCCTATCAGCGGCGCGTCTACAGCGTGTGCTTCCGCATGGTGCGCCGGCCGGAGGACGCCGCCGATCTGACGCAGGACGTGCTGCTCAAGGTGGTCGAACACCTCTCGTCGTACGACGGCCGTTCGAAATTCAGCACGTGGATCATTCGAGTCGCACTCAACGCCAGCCTGAGCCACCTGCGCCGGGCGAAGACGCGCGAGACGCGCTCCCTTGATAGCGGGCGCGGGCCGGCGACTCCGGCATCAGGGCGCATCGACCTCGATTCAACACCGAACCAATCCCCAACGGCGGCGCCGGCAGGCCGGGAACCTTCCCCGCCCGACCGCGTCGAACAGCAGCAGCGACGGACGCTGGTCGTGCAGACCCTGGACAGCCTTGATCCTGAAACGAAGGCGATCCTGGTTCTGCGCGATATGCAGGACATGGATTATCAGCAACTGGCCGAGGCCCTCGATGTGCCGCTGGGCACGATCAAGTCGCGGCTGTTCCGGGCACGAGCGGCCTTTCGCGAAGCCTTCGAAGCCCGCGGCGGGACCTGACTGAAGTGCAACAAACGAACAACGGATGCTCGCTCGCTACGACCCAACTGAACTGCTCGACCTGATCGAAGGCGACCTCGATGCCCGCGCATCCGAGGACCTGCGGGCGCGCCTCGCGCACGATCCGCCGGCGAGAGCCATCGTCGAGTCGATGATGCGCGATCGCGCATCGCTGCGGTCGCTGGAGCATCCCGCCCTGCC
>Ga0111538_10002777_pt1 | contig 24598 bp, 15 predicted proteins | sample SoiMethybrSBSTD1_FD_79669 | JGI IMG/M metagenome (GOLD analysis project Ga0111538, IMG submission 79669) | Bulk soil microbial communities from a Populus tree surrounding site in Tennessee, USA - Soil MetaG P. TD hybrid SBSTD1 (version 2)... | ecosystem: Environmental > Terrestrial > Soil >...
CCAGGTTGTAGATCCAGATCGCCTTGCGCCCGCGATTGATCGTCCGGTCGTACGCCAGCCAGCGGCTGTCGTGGCTCCAGCTGAAACTGGGCGCCTGGCCCCACGGATCCTTGTCGATCAGCTTCGTCTCGCCGCCATCCAACGTGTACATGTACAGCGAACCGGTCTTGTCGGCGAAGAGCAGACGCTTGGAATCAGGCGACCAGCCCGCGTTGTAGCGATAGCACGCGCTGTCCTTGGTCAGTTGCTTGGTCTCGCCCTTGCCGTCCGACTGCATGATGTACAACTCGTACTCGCCTGTCGCATCAGAGAGGTAACTGATCCACTGGCCGTCCGGGCTCCACGCGGGCATGCGCTCAGCGATGCCGCTGGTCGCGGTCATCTGCCGCGGCGAGCCGTTCTCCGCCGGCGCGGTCCAGATGTCGCCGCGCGCCTCCAGCACAGCCCGCTTGCCCGTCGAGGAAATGCTCCAGTTGCCCGCGAACCGCGTCGCGTCGATCGTGCGCTCGCGCAGCGTCGGCCGGTCGCCCGGAATCGTGATCTCGATCTGCTTCGACTTGCCGTTGGAAAGATCCAGCAGGTACAGCCCCGCGCCGCACTGGAAGACGATCTCGCCGTTGTTGCTCTTGCCCGGCCCGATCGACGGCCACTTCACATCAAAGTCCTTGAACTCCGTCACCTGCTTGCGGGCGTTCTTCGCAACATCAAACTCCCAGATGTTCAGCCGATGCTCCGGCCCTGAATCAGAAAGGTAATACACCTTCCCGCCGTTGCCGCTGCCGCGCCACATCGGCAGCGTATCGGTGCCTTCCCAGTCCGTGATGCGGCGCGAAGTCTTGTCCTTCAGGTTGAACATCCAGATGTCGGTCTGCATGCCGCCGCGATAGCGCTTCCACGTGCGGTTGTCGATCGAGTGCGGCGTGTACACCAGCCACGTGCCGTCATCGCTGATCGTCGCATTCGTGCCGTACGGCACATCGATCATCTCCGGCAGCCCGCCACCCGCGCCCACCGTGAACAACTTGCCCATCTGGCCAAGGCCCTGGAGATCGCCCGCAGAGAACAACAGCCGGCCATCGCGCGTCCAATCGCAGAAGCGCTCGCCCGATGGATGATGCGTCACGCGCTTGGGAATGCCGCCATCGCTGCTGTCGGTGGCGATGGTGTAGATGTCGCGACCACCGTCGTAGTTGCCCACGAAGGCGATGGTCTTGCCATCAGTCGAGAACTTCGGAAACGACTCGCCTCCCGGCGGACTCGCCAGCGGCGTCGCCATTCCACCCTCGCGCGGCGCGATCCACAAGTCGTTGGCGTACACGAAGACGATGCTCGTGGCGCTGACATCGGGATAGCGCAGCATCCCCGCATGCGGCTTCACCTGGGCCGGTGCGCCCTGCGTCGCGCTCAGCGCGGCCAGCGTCCCCAGTGCGCACAACGTTGCCAACGAATTCGATGATGAACGCTCGCGACGATCACAACGCTCGAGACGCATGAATCTACTCTCCTGCCTGCTGATATGGAATAAGGATGCGAGGGGCACGTGGGGGGCACGTGGGGGGACGGGGCCACGGTTATACCGGATTTCAACCGCCGGTTTGCAGGTCGGTTACGCCCCTGGCATCATCCGGCCTCGACCCTGCCTTCCGGGGCCGTGCGGAAGTCGTGGTGCGGGTCCACGGCAATACACGCACCCCGTCCCATGACCTTTATGCTTTATGCGTTTCTGCTTTCTGCGTTATCACCGCAGCCCCACATTCGGTGCACTTATCGCTGGTGCCAACCGGATACCCACACTTCGGGCACAGGCCGCGCTTGATGCGTCGCCACCTCCGCAGCGCGAACGGCGCTGCGAACAGCAGCCACAGCACCCCAGCGTAGAACACCGTGTTGAGCGCGAAGCCTGGCCAAACCGGACGAAACGGAAACACCCGAAACGACGCTCCACCCAGCGACTCCGGCCGCGTCCACTCCATCGCGCCTGTCTGCCACTGCACCGTCACACTCGGCGGAGGCCTCGTCGATGGCGGCGGCGCGCCAATCAGCGGCACGGGTACGTACCGATCGAAACCACTCACACGCTCCCACCGCCGACCCGCCAGAGCCGAACTCGGCCAACCCGCTCGAATCGTCGACATCGCCTGCTCCTGCCAGCGCAGGCGAGCCGTCGGCAGCACGACCACCTGCGACACGGTGCTCACCTCATATCCGTACCCGCGATCGCGCCGCGCATACATGTGCACTTCGCCCAGGAACTCCTCGCGCGGGTCTACCGGCGTCTCCGACAGATCGCTCCGCAGTCGCTCGGTCCACAGTCGAGTCTCGTCATCGGCCGGGCTCATCGAAGCGCCGGCAACCACGGGCGACCACAACGCACATCCCCACGCCACCGCGACATTCACGATCGCGCCCAGCAGCAGCCACACGATCACCGTCGTGACCGCTTGGCCCCTGCGGGCGCAATTACTGCGGCCTTCGCCAGCGCGCGACACCATGCATTGCATCGTATCACGGCCGGTCCGCCGCCAGCCTCCAGCCATCGCGCACTGTTTGGGGCGGATTACCTACGTTGCAAAGCAGTTACGGGGACCGATGTACGCATTACCACGCCCGTGCAGGATGCACACACGCCGATTCGGAGAATCGCCATGACCCACGCGCTCCTTGCTCCGCCGAGCCGTGTTCGCCGCGAACGCCGCACCGCCCTCAAGGCCCGACCCCCAGCGCTGTTCGAGCTCCCGCCGCCAGCCCGCAATGTTGTGCCGTCCCGGACAAAGCCGGCCCCGCGGCTCAACCTCATCCGCCAAGTCCGATCGCAGATCAGCCTCGGCCGCTACGACACCGACTCGCGACTGAGCATCGCCGTGAGCCTGATGATCGAGCGCACAGTATGAGCCGCTGCAGTCGCTGCTCGCAGCCCTGATGCCGATGTTGGCGCTGCCGTCGGCTCCACCCTCATCGCCGCTGCATCGCCATAGCCAATGGCAGCCGGCCAACAAACAAACGACGCCCGATGTCCATCATCGGGCGTCGTTTCATTCTGCTGGGTGAAGTGAATGAATTCGCGAACCGCTCAGCGGCCGTCACCGTCGGCATCGCCGGGCATGGCGCGCTCCAGCCGATCCCACGCATCGCGCGTCGCGAGTTTGGCACGCTCCCAGCTCAACTTCGAGCCGGCGCGAGCCTTGTCCCAGCCGCGCTCCAGGTCGCCCTCGACCCTGTCGAAGGGCTCAGTCCGCGCACGCCTCGTGTACGTCTCCCATCCATATCGATACGCCGGTCCGTAGTCCTCGTAACTCTCCGTGGCCTCGACGTACGGCCGATGCTTGTACTCGGTGCGCCAATACGTGTCCTCTGCGGTGGGGTTGACCGCTTCGCCCGCCGCCTTGCCTGCGAGTCCGCCCGCAACGCTTCCCACCACCGCGCCCACGACCGCTCCCACCGGCCCGCCCACTGCGCCGCCAATGCCCGCTCCCGCAACACCGCCGCCCGCTGCGCCCATGCCCGTGCCTACCGGGTGAGCCCCCGGCGTGCCACTGATGGGATCGCGGTTCGCGTCGGCGCCCGCTGTCGTGTCGTCCACGCGCTTGTAGTCTCTGTCTCTTGTATTGGTCATGACTGAATGCTCCAGGATGAAAGTGAGTTGAAGGGAAGAATCGGGGCTGCCCGCAGCCCGTTCGAACCAGTTGATCGAGCCGGCAGCCCAACGCGATCGGGCGAGCGAGCGCGCGAATACGCGACCGAGCGCACGCGCCGCCTGCACACACTACGAAGGCGCGGGCCCCGACCGCCTCAGCACATCACCCGCAAGCCGCCGTTGCAGGTGAAGTCCTTGCATGCCGCGCGCCCCCGCGTCGCGCCGCGCCGCGCGCCGTCGCCCGTCCGCTCATCTCATGTCATCGCCTCGCATCCCATCAATCACATCGCATCGCATCGCCGAGCGCTCCGGCAACTGCGGAGGGTATCCGCCCTAGAGCCGCACGTCCCACGAGCGCGCCGACGGATACTCGCACTTCACGCACAAGGCAGACGCGATCCGGCTACTCGCCCCAGTTGAGTGCCTTGATCTCGTCGTAGCACCGGCCACAGATCAGCCTGATTTCCGCGAATGCCTCCGACCGCTCGTTCCAATCGCCGCCTTCGCCGCCTTCTCTAAGGCGAACGACCTCGCACTCGCTGCACCATGCATCGCCTCGCGGCTCCGATTCGAAGAAGAACCCGACAGGGATTCCCGTGTGAAGGCTTTCGACGAGGTGTCGGCAGACAAACGTCTCTTCCTGCTCGCCATGTATGGAGCACTGGACGGTTTTCACGGTGAACTCCGCGAGGCAGGTGGAGCCATCCTACGAGGTGCATTGACAGCCGCGCCGCATTCGGTGCAGACTTCGCTCGTGCCCACCGGATACGCGCACTTCACGCACAGGCCGCGCTTGATTCGTCGCCATCGCCGTAGCGCGAATGTTGCGGCGAATAGCAGCCACAGGATCGCCGCATAGAACACCGTGTTGATCGCGAACCCGGGCCAGAGTATTTCAGTTGGGAGAGCACGCTGCTCGTCGATCAGGGTGACGCTCGGTGGATTTGGCTTCCTCGGAGGCAGCGGGATACCTGACACCCACGCGGGTGAGACCCATCGTGACCGCATGGCCTTTAGCGGCCAGCCCCGTACTTCAACGATGTGAGTTCTCGCCGGATTCCCTGCGGCTTCCAAATCCTCGGGCCAGTCGCTCCAATTGGGATATCCACCGATGGGCGGGCCGGAAGGAAAGTTGAGCTGACTAGAGGTAATCACCATCGCAGTCATTCTGCTTACCGACACCGCATCTCTTCGGGAGATGCCCCACCTCAGTTGAGATGACGAGATACGTTCTCTCAACGGAGTTCCGCTCCCCGCGTACGGCGGAAGAAGCCACGCTGACCCCCACGCCACCGCGACGTTGACGATCGCGCCGCCTACGAGCAGCAGCAGCAACATGACGACGCGCTTCTTCACGCCGTCATCGTATCGCCCGCTGTAGCCGCCACCCCATCCCATGCCCTTTACGCTTTCTGCTTTATGCTTTCTGCTTTACTTCGCTTCGCACACGATCAGCACAGCGCTGCCGGTGTACACCACTTGCAATCTCACGTGGGGGGCCGGCATCTGGGGCGACAATGGGGCTGCCATGTGGGCCGGCAGGATCACGCGATCGAACGCGCCGAAGATCGTGCCCCCATCCTGCGCCTTCATGATCGTCCACGAATCGCCCGGCCGGGGAACGCAGCCCGCATCCAGCATCACCTCCAGCGTGCCGCCGAGCACCGCCCCCCCGTCGCCCCCGCTGCCCCCGCTGCCCGCGATCGTCAGCACATCGCACGCGCCGCCCGCGCCCAGGCCGATGCGCAGCGTCCCGGTCTCCATCAACTGCAGTTGGTCGCCTTTGATGGCGAGCGTGCCGCGTGGCTCGATCGCGCCGCGACCGATGCGGAGCACATGCACCGCCACATCACCCGCGCCGCGCAGCGTGCCGTCGACATCGAAGATGATGCCGGCCCCGCGCACCTCCATCCGCCCGCCGCGAAGATTCAACACGCCACCGCCCGCACTCCCCGCGCCCCCGACGCCCCCCATGTCCCCCGCACCGCTCCACACCACCGGCTGCGCGCCTTCAAGCACGAAGTCGATCGCATCGACGATGCCGCACATCCGATTGGCGAGGTCGTTGCCATCGTCGCCGCACGCCAGTTCGATCTGCCCGCCATCGAACACGCGCAGGAACTCGCACACAAGCAACCCGTCGCCCGCTGGCCCGGGTTCAACCGCCAGCGTCGCACCCGGAATCACCAGCACCTCGCTCGCTGCAGCAGCATGATCGATCACCACGCGATTGGGCGATGTGATCACCACCGCGCTCGATTCCTGCGGCACAACTCCGCCGGACCAGTTCGCAGCATCGCTCCACAAGCCGTCATTCTCGCCGACATAGATCGCCACGTCGCCGGCGGGCGGCCCGCTCTGGAAATACTGCGCGACATCCGCGCCGTCGAGCACGCCGTCATCGTTCACATCCGCCACCACCAGCTCGCCCAGCCCCATCTGGAACAGTTCAGGAATGGTGATGCTCGTACGCGGCCCCCCGCTGCCTGAGCCGCGCAGCAGCGACCCATCGCCATCGTCGCACGGCGGATCGCTCACCGCCAGGAAGTTCGCACTGATGAACGAGTAATCGGCAGCCGTCACCAGTCCATCGCCACTGATGTCCGCATGCACCGTCTGCAACGCGCACGGCGAGTCATCGCCCGGCGAAGTGTTGTACCTGCCCACGAACAACCCGAAGTCGATGATGTCAACATACGCATCATCGTTCAGATTGCCGCCGATCAGCGCCCCATCGCCGGTCATCACGATCTCGCAACCAGCAGGCGGTCCCTTCACAGCCTCGATCGAAGCGGTGCGCGCGAGCGTGTGCTTGCGATCGCGGATGCGCACGCAGTCGTAGTCGCCGCACTCGATGCCTTCGATGCTGAACGTCGCCGTGCCGCTGGTGAACTCCGCATCCACATCCACCGTCAGCAGCGGATTCGGCTCGCCACCCGCCCCGCCAAACGGAGCAAGATCCACAAACTCCAGCCGCAAACATCGCTGCACGCTCGCCGCGCTGCTCACGCCCTGCAGAGAGATGGTGAACACCGGCACAGCAGCCTCGCACGCATCGCCGATGCCATCGTTGTCCGAGTCCTCCTGGGCGGGATTCGATTCGTCGGGGCAGTTGTCGCACACGTCGCCCACGCCATCGCCATCGCCATCGGCCTGAAGGGGGTTGGCTGTCGCGGGACAATTGTCATCATCGTTGTCGGCGTATCCAGCAGGCGGCGAGGCGGCGCAGGTCACGATGGTCGCTCCGCCCGGCGTGCCGAAGCCGTCGCCGTCGGGATCGATGTAATAGGTGTGCGTGGCCAGGCCTTCATCCACGCTGTTGTCACAGTCGTTGTCGAGGCCATCGCATATTTCCGGCGCGCCAGGATACACAGCGTTGTTGTTGTCATTGCAATCATCATTGAGCGCGACATACCCTGCAGGCGCGCTGCACGCCTGCTGCACGACAGACGGATTGCCGTGACCATCGCCATCAGAATCCTGATAGAAGGGAGTCGTCACACCTTCGTCAACAAGCGTGTCGCAATCGTCATCGACTCCGTTACATGTTTCGGTCGCGCCGGGATTGATGGCGGAATTGGTGTCATCGCAATCGCCGGCCTGTGCGACATATCCCGCAGGCTGAACACATGCTGCCTGCGACACGGCAGCATTGCCGTAGGTGTCATTGTCAGCGTCGGCATACCACGTCGACGACGTCGTGACCGCGATCGTGATCGATCCACACGGCCCCGCGCTCGTGCACGATCCCACCGTGCTGCGGAAGCGCGCGTAATACGTGGTCGTCGTCGCGGGTGTCACGATCAGCGATGTGCCCGTTCCAATCACGCCGCCGCTGCACGCATCAGCGAACCAGTCCACGGCCTGCGAATCGCCGATCGTTGTCGTGATGTTCAGCGTCGTGGGACTGCCCGCGCAGACTGATGTCGAACCTGATGAGATGATCGGCGAGTTGGTGTAAGCGTTGGGCGACTTGGGCGTGGGCGCCGACGCGACGAATGTCGAGGTCACCAGTGGCCCGCCTGCGCCGTCGCTGCAGCGTTGAATCGAATGATTCTCACTGTTTCCAGAGCCGCCTTCGTTGATCTGAGGCTGCCCGGGCGTGAGCAGCGCGATCAACGGCGCATCATCGGCATCGTCGGTGTCATACACGATCGCATCAACCAGATTCGTCGTCGTTGGCAGCGCGCCGGCGAGGATGAACCCCCGGTAAAGCGCCACGGCATCCTGGCCGTTCTGCAGTTCGTTATTGGGAAACACACGGTCAGGGCTGAGCGATGAGTTTCCGATCAGCGCGTACCCCTGTGCGTTGGTCGTCAGTCCATCGAGGCTGATCGCCTGGTATGAAGCATCGTTGACGGCGCCGCCGTTGAAGAACACCAGCGTCATGCCGTCGAGCGACGTGTTGGGCACTGCCGATCGCAACTCGATGAACTCTGCGGCGTCGCTACCCGGCTGGTCGCAGTCGATCTCGTTGATCAGTATCTGCACGTTTGTCGCGACGTGGAACGCCGATGAATTGGCGCTGCCCGTGCAGCCGCCTTGCGGCGAAGCGCCCGCAATGCCGTTGGTGATGGGCGTCTGCATCGTGGCGGTGGCCGTGCCAGATGTGTCGGGATTCGTGATGGTGATGTTGACCGGCGCGGCGAAGGCAGGCGAGGTCACCTGCACCGAAGCAGGCTGGCCGCTGAGCGGAGGGCCGCTGAGGTTAACCGTGATGCTTGGCGTCGCGCCGACGATGTACACGGGACCTGATGAGAGGCTGACGCTCGCGATCGATGGCGGCGTTGGCGCTGCGTTCACGGTGAACGATGGCGAGATCGCGCTACCGATGCACGTCACGCCATCCGCAGTGCCGGTGATGGTCTGGTTTGCGCCCGCGACCGTGAACGTCACCGACGCTGAGCCCGAAACGCCACTGATGGCGATGCTGACCGGGACGGTCCCGGCGAAGGAAGTGCTCGTGAGGTTGACTGTTGCAGGCGTCGATGGCGCCGCCGTGAGCGTGACCGTAACGAGCACGCTATCCCCCGCGTTGAACGGGCCGGGGCTTGCGAGCGTTACGCTGGAGACCGACGGCAGGCCTGGACCGCCGCAGGGCGCGAGTGTCGTCGCGGAGTTTCTTGGCGTTGGAGTGACGATTTCGAAGTCCGCGGCGTTGTTGTCGGTATCCTGACAACCAGCCGATTTCCGGCGCGCCGCCGTCGTATTCGATGGCGCGGCGGTGCCGCTTCCCTCTCCACAGGGGGCTGACGCAGTGCCATATTGCACGATGTCGACAATGGGCGCACCACTGCATTGGCCACTGGGCACACTCGTTGCGATGGAGGCCAGGCACACCTTGCCCACTGCCGCCGCGATGTTGAACGCAGTGGATTGCACATCGGGCGTCGGAAGTGGAGCACCGGCTGCTCCGGCAGTGCCGACTCCGACAAGCAGGTAGCCGCCGGGAGGAATGCTGACCGCAGGCAGAGCGATCACGCTGCTCCACGCCACCGCGCTCGTGCTCTGATACTGCACGGACCAACCAGCGACGGACTGAGGGCTCGACCCGCGATTGAAGATCTCGATGAAGTCGCGGTTGTAGGGAGCCCCTGCATTTCCGCCGCCGCCATAGATCTGGCTGATGACCACTTGTGCCGCCGCCGGCGATGCTGTCGCGGCGATGATGGCGATGACAGCGATCGTGAAGAGTGTCGGGGACGCGCGCGTGATCAGTTGCCGACACATCTTGCCGCCGCGCAACATCATCGTGCTGATCATGTGATCCTTCCTGTTCCCTGCCAACGCTCCCCACGCATTCCCGTTCGGACATCGCCGCACGCGATGCGGGCGACAATCTACAGAATCCTCGCCTTGCCGACCAGCAACCACCATCAGTCAGCCAGCCTGTCAGCGCCAGCAGGCGGCTGCCGGCCCCGGTGAGTCTCGCTCCAAGTCTTTGAAAAGCCGAAGTTTGCGACGTGCCCCACGTCCTGCCAGGCCCCCCCGCCGCACGAAGCGTCCGATCGAATCTCGCCGGCGGCTACTTCGGGATCGTCAATTCCAGGGCCGTTCGCTTCAGGCTCACCGACCACAGCGTGCACGGATAGTGCTTCTTGTCGGCCACGCCGTCGGGAACATCCTCCAAGCCGAACAGAACCGCAGCGGTGGCAGCGGGCTCCGGCGATTCAACCACGTGAATCCCAAACCGCGGCCCGTACATCGGATTCGAGATGCGCAGGCCATCGATCTCCAGCCACACGTTCATCGATGTGAAGCGAATCGCGACCTCGAGTTCGCCCGCCTTGTCCGGATCGAACGGCCGGGAGATGGGCCCATTGGGCGGGTACCGATCCGCATTGCTGTAGCAGACGCCCGTGCCCTTGAGCACCGAGACCACGCCTTCCTGATGGGCGCTCAGGTAGCCCTCCGCGTACTTCACGAGCATGCTCCAGTCGTTCTGCGCGAACGCGAACGGCAGCATGCGCTCGACGCCGGGCTCCGGAGGCAGCAACGCGTTGTAGCAGTCCTTGAGAAAGGCCAGAGCGGGATGCGGCTTCATCAGCTTCAGATCCTGCTTGCCGGCCTGCTCGAACCATGACTTGTATCCGGGGGCGCTCTGCATCGCGGAACTCCTTGGGCTGGGGATCCATCCCCCCTCTTCCCGCCCGTGTGTATATATGGAAGCGATATTCGCGCCCGCCGTCCTTCACGCGCCACGCGCTACTTCTCCGGCTCGGCGGCATCCGTGATGTGCTTGATGCGATGGATGACAGCATCGGCCTCGGCCATCGTGTCCGCCCACAGCTCGATGAAGCCGTCGGGCAGGGAGGGATCGAACACCAGCACGTGGACTTTCCGATTGGGGCCCAGGGTTGGATTCAGACACACGTGGACCGGCAGGGGCTTGTCCCAGGGCCTGCGGGAGATGATCCACCACTCATCCGCCTTGCTGCTGCTGCGCGGCGCGCCCAGCGCCTGCGTCAGTTCCTGAAGAATGTGGGCGCGAATCATCAGACTGCCTCGGCGGCCTGGACGGGGTCTCTGAGCGCTCGCAGAGCAATGGTAGAATATGCCACACAGGCGCGAGGGTGTCAACGGGTTCCCCGTGGTTGAGGCGGGTTTTGATGCGGTATCATGCGCGCATCGCCATGAAGATGCTTCGGTCACAGCGCATCCTGCTGGTTGTCGGGCTGCTGCTGGTCGCCTGGCTCCTGCATGTCAACATGTGCGAGTGGGTGTGGAAGGAGACGGTGACCACCACCTTCGGCAACGCCAGCGTCCGGCCGTACGCGCCCATCTGCGCGTGGGTGCATGACCCGCAGGCTGCCGGGCCGCCTGTGATCACGGGGGTCGGGCCCGGCGGCCCGACGGCGACCAGGCCCGGGCCGACGCGACCCAGCTACATCGGCCTGTTCACGCAGAACTACATCGGGCGCACCGAATCGGTGCTGCTTGGGATCATCGTGCCGCTGCTGCTGGTGATGCTGGTCATGTATCTGGCCCTGGGCTGGCGGCGGGATGCGCGCGTGACGCGTGGCCTGTGTGCCGGCTGCGGCTACGACCTTCGCGGGCTCAAGGAGCCATCGGCCAGATGCCCGGAGTGCGGCATGGCGCTGGCGGCGACGGCGACGCGGTGAGTCGCGCGTGATCGAGAAGACAGACGAGCGGTGGCACGCAGGCCGCCCCCCACTATGCCAGCCCCAGTCGGTGTGATTCAGGCCGTTCTGCCTTCGCCGGAAGCCGAATACCCCAACTCCACATCAGGCAACGTCCTGATGCGCGCTGTCGGGCACAGTGTCGTAGGTTGATTGCATGGCAGAGAGCGTGATCGCGCTGTCCATGATCCTGGCAATCATCGGCTATCAGGCAGCAATGAAAAGTCTTCGAGCATCGCGCTCGCCGTATTGACCACGGCACGCCAAGCGGAGAGCGTCGAGCAGCGTCAAGCGACCCGGTCCCCGATGACAGGGTCGCTTTTGTCTGGGCAAAGCGACAGCCCGAACGCCACAAAAAAGCAAAGCCTGGAGCGTCCGATGTTTCGATGAGTTCGAAACGCGGAGTTCAGGCAATGTCTGCTGCTACAACCTCACCGGCGGCGTCGGCTCGCAGCAAGTGCACCAAGCGCAAGCAACGGCAGGCACGCTGGCGCGGGAACGCCCGCGGGAATCGAAACGCCCGGCGTGCTCTCGTAGGCCCAGTCCATCAGCGTGATGCCGCCGGTGTCCATCGCGATGCGAACCCAGCCGAAATGCTGCTGGCCATTCATCGCGAACGACAGACCAGCAGACAGGATTCGAACACGATTCGGATCAGCCCAATCGCCATTGTAAAAAAGACCATAGGGGGGCTCGTCATACCAGAAGAACTCTCCAAGCCATGCATATGGAGTGTCGTTTGCAGAGGGCCCGACGGTTTCGCCGGTCTCGAAACCTGTTGCATAGGCGAACGATGCGCCCGGGTAGGGCGGCCCATAGCTGAGAATGCGCGCATCGGGATGAAGGGCGGTACTCGAAAGATACGCGAACCAGCCGTATCCAAGTCCGCCAAGCCCGTCCCATGTCAGCGAAAACTCGGGGTCGCCATTTACATCCAGGTCGATCGGGACTGGTTGTGGCTGTGGCAGGAAAGGAGCCCACGGCAGAGTGATGTCCACCGGATCGGTGTAGATGACGGCGGCTCGACTGCTGGAAGTGGTCAACGCGACCGCCGCCGCCCCCACCGCCACCGTTGCGATGACACAGTGCATCCGTGGCCAACGACGCTTCATGATCATCGCCATCTGCGATCTCCTATCCGGCCATACGTGGGCCGAGCGTGCTGCATGGCAGCTCACGCGAGTTGGCCCCACTCCACATTAAGCGATATTCGCAGTCGCAGCCCTTCACAACAGCGCGGATTCCCAGCATGTTCTCTACCACGCCGACGGGCCGGTCGCGCGTGCGGCCCCGCCGGATGTGGGCGCGGCATCGTCGTGCATCGTTGCGCCCCCCACTGTGTCCCCGATTGCGCTGCCCAGCACTGTGCCGCCCGCCAAGGCCGAGGCCGCAAGCGCCAGCAGTGCCAGCAGCAGCACGATCATCAGCGCAATGGCAGCAGGAGCACTGGCATCGCGGGTGTCGTTGCTGCTGCTGTCACTGTGAAGCTGGTTGCAGTTGCGCGCGTTCGTGCAGCAGATGCGCGGGATCCGGATGTGGGCGGCGGGGGCGGCGGTCATCGTCGTCTTCATCCAGAGTGACGCGACATCGGGAGGGCGCACTCACTGATTCACGATCATGTACGTGAAGTTGACGTAGTCGTTGGCGTTCAGTGGGTATTGATAGGGGTTGGAAACCACCACGCCGATCTTCCATGTGCCGGGCCCGGGATTGATCACGCCGTTGGCCGGGAAGGCGGTTCGGACGTTCGTGGCCTTGATGAACATGTAGTTGTTGCCCGAGGCGTTGAGGACGGCGGTGCCGCCAGTGCTCTGCTGGAATCCCACATCGACAGCGATCAGCTGCGGCCCGGCAGCGCCCAATTCCAGGGGCGCGCTGCCCCATGCGATGATCCGCTGGCCCGGCTGCAATGTCACGGTGGCCTGCGGGCCTGCGAACACCCAAGTGTTCACACCGCCGGGAATGAGGTTGATCATTCCGCCGACGAAGCCGGTGGTGGCGATGCTCTGTGGGCCGGCGGGGCCCGGAGGCCCCTGCGTCCCGCCGTTGAGCGCGTGCAGCGCGTAGGGTGCGGCAGCGATGCGCTGCAACGGGGCGAGCGCGGTGTAGCCACCACCACCGCCTTGGCCGCTTGCCGGTCGCACAGCGATCTTCAGCCAGCGTTCATCGCCTGCGAATGCGGATGAGCCAAAGTTGAGATCGGCCTTGAACTGGCCATTGGCGACGGTGATGGCTGGCTGCGTGACGGTGCTGCCGACCTGGGTTGTGCCGGCGGCGCTGTCCCAGAGGCTGAACTGGAAATCGAACGAGCCGTTGGCGGGTGCGCCGGCCTGCTTGAGCACGCCCTGGTAGGTGAACGAACTGCCCAAAGGCGTGCCGGTGGCGGGCGCCGGCGTGGCGATGGTGATGAGCGCCAGCAGCACGAGCGGGACGATGTGGCGGATGTTGGAGACGAGTGTGTTCGACACGGATGCCTCGCTTGCAGTTGTGGATCGCGCTCACTGATTCACGATCATGTACGAGAAGTTGACGTAGTCGGTCTTGTTCAGCGCATTGGGGCCGATGCCGTTGCGCACCACGACGCCGATGCGCCAGGTGCCCGGGCCGGGGTTGATTACACCGTTGGCCGGATAGACCAGTCGCACGCTCGTCGCCTGAGCGACCATCCAGCCGCTGCCCGAAGCGTTGTTGACGATGCCGCCGGTGTTCGACTGCCAGCCGACATCGAGGTCGAAGTCCTGGGTCTGGCCAAGCACCGAAATCCCCAGAGGCGCGCTGCCCCAGGCGATGATCCTCTGCCCCGGCTGCAATGTCACCGTCGTGTACGGACCGGCGAAGGTCCAATTGGGGCCGGCGGGAATCGAGCCGATGAACCCGCTGCCGAAGCCCGTCGCCACCACGCCCTGGGCTCCGGGAGGTCCTTGCGGTCCGGGATTGAGCGAGCGAAGCGCGTAGGGCGCGGGAGCGATGCGCTGCAGCGGCAGGAGGTCTGTGTACGGTCCCCCACCGCCGCCGCCGCCTTCGGTCGGTTCTGCCGGGCGCACGGAGACCTTGAGAAAGCGTTCATCACCTTGGAACGCTGATGTGCCGAAGTCGAGATCGGCCTTCACCTGCCCACCAGTGACGTTGACGCCGAGTTTCGTGACAGGGCCAGTCACCTGAAGCGAGCCGCTGGCGCTGTCGTAGAGGCTGAACTGGAAATCGAACGAGCCGTTGGCGAGCGCGCCCGACTGCTTGAGCACGCCCTGATAGGTGAAGCTGCTGCCCAGCGGCGTGCCGGTGGCGAACGCGGACCTGGCGATGGTGAGCAGCGCGAGGGCAAGCACGAGCGCGACGACCAGGCCCCCCATCTGCGCAGGGGCGTGTTGGGGCTCGGCGCTGGTGGTGCGGGGGTGGATGCGGTTGTTGATGTGGTTATTGACGGTGGTCACTTCTCGAAACCTCGCTCAAGCGGGAATGGATGCGTGCATCGCGCGAGAGGCGCGATTGGACTCTCCTACAAAGCGCAGAAGCGGAGGCATCGACATCAACCGAGGATGGAGGCCGATACAGTTTGGCCGTAAGAGCGAGGATCAGGCCGTACCGCATGCCCTATCAGGTACGATTGACGCTGTGGCGGACATGCCCAGCGATCATGGTTCCGGCGTCGGCGGCCTGCGGATCGGCGATGCCCATTCTGGTGATGAGAACGGCTTGGGCACGACATGTCCCCGCTGCGGCTACGACTTGCGCGGCGTGGTTGCGGCGTGGCGCGAATCGTGCCCGCTTTCGGGCACGTGTGCCGAGTGCGGCCTGACGTTCGACTGGGAGTACATCCTTCGGCCGGACCGCCTCACGCCTCACTGGTGCGTCGAGTTCGTGCCGCGCCGCCGCGACGTGCCGTGGGCGGCTGCGAAGACGCTGCTGCGATCATTCTGGCCGTGGGGCTTCTGGAAGCGCATGAACATGGCGTTTCCGTTGCGCTGGAGGCGGCTGGCGATCTACATGTTGCTGCTGCTGATCGTGCCGCTGGCGGTGATGTACGTGGGAGTGCGCGCGAGTGCAGCGGTGTACGTGCGCTGGCAACAGCAGCAGCAGATAGTGCAGATGCAGCAGAGCATTCCCGCGCAGATTGCACAGATGCAGGCGGTGGTGATCCAGCCGAGGCACGTCGGCGTCAACGCGGTCATCCCCAGCCTGCGCATCGCGGCGATGTTCGATCTGCAGCAGCAGGTCAGCCAGCGCATTGCGATGCTGCAGCGGCAACAGCAGTTGTCGACGCCACCACCCACAATCGAGCATTCGTATGCGGCAGCGATCTATGAAGCGGTGTTCACCCCTTTTGCAAAGCAGTCATCGGGTTCGATCAACGGGTGGCAGGTGGCCCCTGGGACGCGCGGGCGCGTGCGGTATTTCGTTTCGCCCTCGGAATTGCTTGCGGCAGCGATCGACGCGGCCGGCGGGTCGACCACGTACTACCGGCCTTCGCCATTCCTCGACGAGATGGAGGATGCCGCGGGGCCGATGGCGATGTGGCTGGGGGTGCTCGTGTTCATGCCGCTGTCGCTGGCGCTGCTGCCGGTATCGCGCAAGCGCGCCAAGGTGCGCTGGTCGCACATCGCGCGGGTGGCGGCATACAGCATCTTCATTCCCATCACGATTGCGTGCGCAACAATCGTGGTGTGGCTGCTCGAGGAATTCACGAGCTTCACTGATTGGGCAGGTGGTGGCGCGATCATGCTCGTACCGTTGTTCGGAATGCCGCTGCTGGGTGCGTGCTGGTGGGCAGCGGCGATCAGGCGCTATTTACGCCTGCCGCACGCCGAGGCGGTGACAGTACTGCTGGGGCTGCTGTGCTTGTTGACGACGGGCGCGGCGATGTTCTGGATCGGCCAGGCGCTGGCGGGTTGATGCGCGCGACATCGGCCGCGAAGGATGCGGGAGACAGCGACAGGCTCACGTACGCACGGCGGCGCCGGAAAGGGGACGCGGGTATAATCCGCCCACCAACGTTCCGGGGCCGCACAGGCCTGGTATCGATTGCGTGACGGGCGATTAGCTCAGCTGGCTAGAGCGCACGGATCACACCCGTGAGGTCACTGGTTCGAATCCAGTATCGCCCACTTCCGTTAACCCTAGCCGGATACGCGAGATCGGCGCATACCCATCATCGTGACGGCGCAGCAAACCCCGTTGGACTTTCGGTCACTGACCGAAATCGTCAGCTGGAGGTTCGCAGCATGCCGCGCAAGCGCGTTCCGTCTTATCGACATCACAAGGTCATCGGGCCAGGCCGTCGAATCGGCCTTACCTGGTTTCCGAACGACTTGGACGATCCCGACGCCCTGTGAGGGCTTTCGTTTCGTCCGACGGAACTATTGACCACATCGGTGCGTGGCCGCGAGTCGTCACTCGCGGCCACGAGTCATCACGGCCAGGGAATGATCACAAAGCGCTTTCCGGATGTGCTACGGGCACGCACCCCAGTGCGAGATCACCTGCAGCAGATCGTTGACGTCGACCTGGCAGTCGCCGACGGGATACGGCGAGAGGTCGCCGAGGCATGGGTCCGGCGGGCAGTTGGGGCACGCACCCCAAGTCGAGATCACTGCCAGCAGATCGTTGACGTCGACGTCGCCATCGCCGTTGGAATTGCCAAGGCACGGCGGTGTCGGGACGGGCAGCTCATCGCCGCCGATGTCCGGCGGCACATCACGGGTGTCGCCATCGAAGTCAACGGGTACGGCCGGGATCGTGACGCCCATCCCGAGCAGCGTGCTGCCGGATTGCAGGTGCAGGTCGGTCGCCGAGGTGAACAGCGGATCCACTGAGAGCGTGTTGGGCGTGTCGCCGCCGGTGGCTGCCGTCCATGCCGCCAGGTCCAGCCGGTCGGTACCGGTCGATCCCAATGCGTTCGTTTGTCCAATGAATCCGGTGGCGCCGCTCACGAACAGGTCATTGTAATTCGACGTCATGTTCGTGAATGTCGTCGAGGCATTGGCGATGGCGTAGTGCTTGCCCGTGCCAGTGGTGTTCGTCTGGGTGTTGTAGAAAATGTTGTTCTTCACATCGACGATCGGGTTGCCGCTGGCGATCGCCAACCCATATGAAGGACTTGTTGACGTGCCGTTCTGGTTGCCGGTCAGCGAGATGGAGTTGAAATACACCTGTGTCGTTGATCCGGTCCCGCCGCCCGCCAGAATGCCGGCAATGAAATCGCTCGGCGTGGGATTCCCTCCGATGCCGACTCCACTGATCAGGTTGTTGGCGACCAGCGTGGTCCCGGAGGTGACGGCGTTCACCACGATGCCATACGCAGAGCCAGTGCCTGTGTGAGCAACCGTGCCGATGGAGTTTGAAGTCACAACCGCATTGGTGACATCGCTGCCGGTGAATGTGGTAAACGTGTTACTCGGGGTAGCGCCCAATGCGATGCCAAAGCACGGGGACGTGAACGAACCGCTGAAGGCAATGCCCGAGATGCTGTTATTCCTGATCTGAACGCCGTCTTCGAACTTCACGAGGACACCGCCGTTGGTGATGTTGGTGGGCGACGCCGAGTTCATCAAGTTCTGCGAGATGAGTGTGCCGGTGTTCTTGTTCGCCGCGCTGGCGCCGCCTGAATAGACGCCAAACACCGTCTTGGTGATGTTGTTGTTCTGGATCGTGTTGTTGTCGTTGTCAGCGCCGGCGCTGGTGTTGCTGATCGTGGCGCTGCCGGCGAAGACACCAGCCAGTGTTCCCTGGGTGGCGGTCACGCTCGTACCAACCAGGTTGACGTTCTTGACAACGTTGTTGGTCGCGCCCAACCCCGCGCCAAGGCTGGTGAGGCACACGTCGGCTGTGGCTGTGCCGGTGTTCGTGTTGGTGATCGTCATGTCGCGGGTCGAGCCGCCGACGGTGTTGGAGCCGTCAATGGTCACGTAATCCGCGCCGTTGAGGTTGATCATGCAGCTCGTGGAAGAGCCCGTGATCGTCACGGTATTGCCGCTGGCCGGCTTGATCGTGACCGTGTTGAGCGGGCCCGCGCCTTGCACCGCGTTGAGTACCAGCGGGAACGTTTCGCCGACGCCGTACGTGGCGGCCGTCAGGCTCAAGGTCACCGGGCGGTCGATGCCCACGGAATTCAACTTGGCGAACGCTGCGGTCAACGTTGCGAAGTCGCCACCTGCACCGACGGTCTTGGTGCCGGTCAGCGGCGGCTCGACCGTGACCGTTCCACTGATTTCATCATTGGCCAGGACTTGGTCGGTTCCCAATTCCGACTTGGCCTTGATGGTATAGGTCCCTATCGGGAGCGAAGTGCTTGGGAAGGTGACCACGGTCGTATTGCCGCCCGCAATCGAGGCGATGACGCTTGTCTGGTTGTACACCTCCACCGACAGCGAATCGATGATTCGATATCGCACCGTGACGCTGGTCTGGGTGGCGGAACCGTTGTTGCTGAAGGAAGCCTGGGGCGAGAACGTGCTGGTGCCCAGCGCTCCACCATTGGTCGGGTTGACAAACGCCGTGGCCTGCATGTCGTTGACCAGAATAATCGTGAAGTTGCCTTCGTCGGCGCCAATGTCAGGCGTCGTGGCGTTGCGCAAGTCGCCATCGATGTCGGTCGTGATTCCCGTGATCGCCTGGCCCGCGCTTTCGACCACCGTTCCGATCGCCGGATTGATGTGCACGTTGTTCGTCGCCAGATACTGCGGGTTACCGGAAACGGAGTTGGCTTCCTTTCCAGTCAGAGCCTGAACTGTGGCCAGGTTCGGCAGGTCGAAACCTGACGATTGAGCCATGCTGGCGACCCGGGCAAAGCTCGCGGAAGTCCCGCTGGTGAAGAGATCGTTGTAATTGGAAATGATGTTGTTGAACGGTGCGGCCGTGGAGAAGCCGTAGGCATAACTCAGCGATGCGGCCGTTGCAGATGTCTGTGTGTTGAACAGGGCGTTGTTGCGGATATCCACCAGCGGGTTGCCGCCAAGGACTGCGAGAGCGTAACTCGGCGAGGCGGCAAGCGTGGCCGCGTCGCGTGCTCCGGTCATCGAGACCGAGTTGTAATAAACCTGCGCCGTGGCAGCGGTGGCGCTGGTGCCGATATAGATGCCGGCCGCGAAATCGCCGGCGGTGCCGTTCGCGTTCACGCCACTGATCATGTTGTTCGCGATCCGGGTGGTTCCGTAACCGGGCGTGCCATAGACAATTCCGCCAGCCGAGAAGGTGTCGGTCTTCAGCACGCCGTTGATCACATTCCCGGTGATCGTCGCGTTGTCGACTTCGGCGGTCGTGAAGGTCGTTGTGGAGATCGCGGTGGCGCCGACGGCGATCCCGAACACGTCGTTGGCGCCGGCAGTCCCCGTCACATTGTTGACGGTATTGTTCGTGACCTGCGTATTCTCGTCGAAGCCGATGAGAATGCCGAATCGACCGACCGTGTTCACGGTGTTGCCGGTGACGATTGTGCCAACGTTCTTGTTCGTGGCGCTGGCGCCCTGTGAATACACCCCGGCCACCGCACTGCCGATGCTGTTGTTCTGGATGGTGTTGTTGTCGTTGCGCGTGCCGACGCTGGTGACACCGATGGTGCTGCTACCGAAACCGACCCCCACGGCCGTGGTGTTGGCAGCATTGCCAGTCAAGTTGAGGTTCTTGATGGTGTTGTTGGTCGCCGGGTCGTTGGTGCCGACCGTCTGCCCCCAGATCACGGCGCTGGCGGTGCCGGTATTGGTGTTGGTCAGGCTCATGTCGCGCGTCGTGCCGCCAACGGTGTTCGAGCCATCGATGGTGACATAGTCAGCGCCGTTGAGAACGATCAAGGCGCCAGTGGACGAGCCGCTGAAACTTGGCGTCGCGCCCGCGGCGGGCTTGATGGTGATGGTGTTCGTGGCGCTGGCGCCGGCGTTGGGCTGGATGATGATCGGGAAGGTTTCTCCGCCGTAGACGTTATCAAGCAGCGACAAGGTGACCGGGCCGTCAATCAGCTTGGAGTTGAGATCAGCCACGGCGGCCGTGAGGGTGGCAAAGGTGCCGGCCCCGCCGACGGTCTGCGTCCCACTGATCGTGGAAGCGCCGGTCAAGTTGCCGCGCGCGAAGAAGCCCAGCGAAGTCACCACACTGCTCGTACCGATTGTCGGCGCCGTGACCGCACCGCCGATGCTGTCGTAGGCGCCGCCCTGCGTCGCTGACTGGCCGATGGCGTTGATGCTTGCGACGCCTGCTTCGGTCAGGCGAACTGTGGTGTTGGTGAAGTTCCCCGGGCCAGCGGTAATTGCGGCGGACCAGTAGCGATTGTGGGCGATGTCGCTGAAGCCAACGCCGCCGGTGCCGCCCGAATCGGCGTCGAACACCTCGGCCTGAATGGTCACAGTGCCGCCGGCGTTGGTGGTCGGGTTGACCAGTTCAAGCATCTTGAAACTGCTCTTGCCGACCGGGAACGTGTACGTCGCGGCCGCGGCGAGGCTGGCAGGCAATGTGCGAACGAGCGGGCCATTCACATACGTGGCCGCCGATCCGCCCGTCACAGCGCCGGTCGCGGTGTTGGTGACGATCAACCGATTGGCTCCATCGGTGGTCAGCACACCGCTGCTGAGCAGCAGGCCCGAAGCTGCAGCGGTCGCGGTGAGGTCGCCGCCGGCAAGAATGACACCAGTGGGGTTGATGATCTGGAAGCTATTGACGGTGCGGGTGCCCGGAATCTCCGGCCCGGTGGTGATCGCCGTCAGTGATTGTGAATACACGAGAGTCAGACCGCCGGCGCCTGTGACGTTAAACGTCGGTGCGACGTCCAGGATGCCGCCATTCAAGACAACGCCTGCGACGCCGCGCTGAATGACGACGGCTATGGCGTCGTTGTTGCCAAGGCTCAGCCTGTCGCTGTTGGTGATCGTGCCAAAGAAGGCGTTGACGCGGTAGAGGTTGAGCTGGGAGACCGTGGGAGCGAGCGTGACGCCCATCGGATTCTGAAGAGACAAGGTGGCGAGTCGCAGTGCCCCCGTGCCGAAGGTTCCCGTGCCTGTGTACGTCTGTGCATAGGGAGCGATCGCCGTCTGCAGCTGACCGGCGAAGTTCACCGCGCCGGTGTTGTTCGTGTTCGTGACTATGGTGCCATTGTTCGTGATCGTCTGTCCAATCATCAATAAGGTCTGCGCCGTGCCTGGATTGACGTTCAGCGTCGTCCCGGGGTTGATCGTCAGGTTGCCCCAGACGTTGCCCTGCGCGCTCAGGTTCGCAGTCTTGTTATTGGTGGTGTTATCAATCACCACGTTCGGCATCTGCCCCTGGATGCGGAACGTGAAGTTCGTGGCGGTCGCGGCCGTTCCGACGTTGAGCGTGCCGCCGGTGATATTGGCGATCGACGAAACCTGGTAGTCCTGCAGCGTCGCACCTGTCGTGGTCGCCTGAACCAGGTTGATGGTGCCGCCGCTCATCGTGAAGAGCGATGCCGCACTGGTGAAGCCGAAGTGCGGCGATGCCGACGCGACATTGCCGACAATGTTCGTATTGATCGTTCCGGCAGACATGTTGAATTGCGCTGACGCCGACGTGACCAGCAGCCGGCTCGCGAAATTCATGGTGCCGCCTTCAATGATGAAGTTGGACGTCACGGCGCCGCCCATCGAGTTGCCCGCTGACGTACCGACGTTGTAGGTGCCCGCGGTCATCCTCAAGAGGCCTGACATCGTCGGTGAACCATTGAGGCCCGCAATCGTGGCATTGGCGTTGTTCATCCAGATGCCGCCCGCCGCTGGAACGCTGTAGCCAGCGACGCTGAAAACCGGGTTGCTGAACGCGTTGGAGCCGCTGATCTTGAACGTGCCGTTGGTGATGGTCAGGAAGCCGGCGGCGTTCGCGCCCAGAACGGTGAAGGTGCCCGTGCCCGGCGTGAATTCGAGGGTGTTGGTGTTGTTCGTGCCCTTGTTCAGGGTCACGCCGGCCGTCTGTTTCAGGTCGGTGTTGCCGTTGCCGGTCCAAGTGGCGGTTCCCGCGCCCGTGAATGTGACGCCGACGCTGGATGTGAAGGCGCCTGTGACGATATTGAGACCCATCGTCCCGCCATTGGCCAGGTTCTGGGCAATTGAAAGCGTGTGACTGCCAGTGACCGTCGCCGTCGGAAAGGCGCTCAATGTTCCACCGGCGCTAATCGTCACTGAACCACCAGCCGTCAACGATCGTGCGGTGGCGGTGTCCTGATATTGCAGAATCCCCGATGCACCCTGGCCGACAGTGAGGTTGGCGCAGACAGCGGCCGTGTCGATGGTGACGGTATCGCCATCGGCGATGACTGTGTCGTCGGCCGCAGTCGGCACATTGCCGCCAGCCCAAGTCGCTGTGTTGCTCCAGTCACCGCCGCCGGTGCCGTTGGATGTCACCGTGACGGCCGGAGCGGCCGATGCGAACAGCGTCAGCCCGAGCAAGCAGATGAGGATTCGCACGAAGGACACGGATGCTGAGAACTTCGCCATCTTCATTTCAAATCTCCATCATGTTTGACAAGGGGGTGGGAGCCGTCAGGACTGAGCACAAGCGTTCCGCGAGCGCGCAGCAAAGCAGGGTGCGCGCAAGCGCTCGCGTCTCTCTTCTCTGTCCGAACCCGAAATCTGAAGGCGTGCCGCAGGCGTCATGCATCGGGGCCTGCAGCGGGTAGTCTACCAGCGCCCCACCGTTTGCTGCAAGGCAAATCCGATCTCCCGAACCGATAAAAAGCGTAGTGCGACGGTCGGCGTTGGCGGCGGCCATGCAAAGGCTGCAACGATCGCCCATGCGCCGCTTTCGTCGGTCACGAATCACTACGAAATCGAAGGGAAAGGCATCATGGAACTAGGGGCTTGGCGGGCGTCGCGACCTTCGGCAGATCCTGGCGAACGTCGAAATAGTCCTCCCAGGGATCGCGACTTCCGCGGCCGACTCGACGAGACACATCGCGCACGTCGAAAACATCTGCCCCACGAATCTTCGGTAGTTCGTCCCAGCGTATCGGCGTCGCGACCTTCGCTCCCGGGCGAGCGCGAGTGGAATAGGGCGCGACTGATGTTGCACCGCGGCTGTTGCGAAGATAGTCGATGAAGATCTTTCCCGTTCGCTTCGACTTGCTCAGGATCGCGGTGTAGCGGGAGGGTTCCTGGGCCGCCATGAACTGGGCCACGGCCTGGCAGAATGATCGCGCTTCCTCCCAATTCGCGCGCGGGACGATCGGCACCACGACATGCAGGCCCTTGCCGCCGGATGTCTGTACGAACGACTTCAGCTTTGCGGCAGCGAGCACATCACGCGTCCGCAGCGCCGCCTCCCGCACACGCTGCCATGAAACGTCTGGCCCGGGATCAAGATCGAACACCAGGCGATCAGGCCGATCGAGGTCATCAGCCCGCGAACCCCACGGATGAAACTCCAGTGTGCTGTGCTGCACCAGCGAGATGAGGCCCTCCAAGTCATCGACGACGATGTACTGGTAGACCTGACCCTTCTCAAGAACGTTCACACCGCGCAGCGCGGCGGGCAACGTCTCGGTCAGATGCCGCTGATAGAAGCACTTGCTGGGCAGCCCCTTGGGACAGCGCACGATCGTCAGCGGCCGGTTCACGATGTGGGGCAGGATGCGCGGCGCGATCGCCTCGTAGTAGCGCGCGACATCGAGTTTGGTGAGTTTGGCATCCGGATACATCACCCGCTGCGGATTGGAGATCGCAACGCCGGCGACGCTGCCGGCATCGGACGTGGAGCGGTTCCTGGAAGGAGGTTGTGGCTTCGGCCCGGAGGCGCTTGCGACGTGCACCGGCGTTTCGCGCACGACCTTGTCAGCCGCCTTGTCCTCGCGCAGGCCAAGGAACGCGGGATGGCGGAGCCGGCCATCATCGGTCCAGTTGCTGAACTCGACCTCAGCCACCAGCACAGGCTTCACCCAGTGCACGCCCTTGGCCTCGGCCCCAGTCGGCGGCACATCGAAGGATGTCCTGGCCAGTTCGTTCGCGCGCAGTCGCGCATACAGCGATTTCAGCGTCGCACTGGAGAATCCAGTTCCGACACGGCCGGCGTAGATCAGGCGCTTGTTGTCGTAGTAGCCGACCACGAGCGCGCCGAACCCGGTGCGTGAGCCCTCGGGCTCGCTGTAGCCGCCGATGATGAACTCCTGTCGGTGCTTGCACTTGTTCTTGAGCCACGAGGAGGTTCGGCTGGAGACGTAGGGGCTTTCCACGCGCTTGGAGATCGTTCCCTCGAGGCCCTGTTCGCACGCCTGCTGGAACATTCTGTCGCCGTGACCCACCACGTGATCGCTGAAGTGCAGCACCGCGCTGCGCCGTGCCGACGCGAGCACCTGCTCCAAGAGAGCCTTGCGCTCGACCAGCGGCGTCCGCCGCAG
>Ga0111538_10002780_pt1 | contig 24587 bp, 19 predicted proteins | sample SoiMethybrSBSTD1_FD_79669 | JGI IMG/M metagenome (GOLD analysis project Ga0111538, IMG submission 79669) | Bulk soil microbial communities from a Populus tree surrounding site in Tennessee, USA - Soil MetaG P. TD hybrid SBSTD1 (version 2)... | ecosystem: Environmental > Terrestrial > Soil >...
AAAATACCGTTGGAAAATGCTACTCCGGTAGAATATGATCAGGTACTCTTTGTCGTAGAACCAGATTAATAATACGTTTTCAAAATCATAATCGAAACCATATTGTCAACGCTCAATCGCCAGTCTGTTTTTACAAGTTGATGTTGAATGTTGGGAATAGCTAATCGAAATCTATGTTCAAGAAAATACTTATAGCCAACCGCGGCGAAATTGCTTTACGCGTTATTCGCACATGCCGCGAAATGGATATTAAAACGGTAGCGATCTATTCCACGGCCGACCGTGAAAGTCTCCACGTCCGTTTTGCTGATGAAGCCGTTTGTATCGGCGATGCACCCAGTAAAGATTCTTACCTCAATATTCCTCGAATAATTTCTGCGGCTGAAATTACAAACGCAGACTCCATCCATCCCGGATACGGTTTTCTTTCCGAACGTTCTGAATTTTCCGCCATTTGCCATGAGTATGGAATAAAGTTTATCGGACCAACGCCGGCGATGATCCAGGCAATGGGTGATAAGGCCACAGCAAAGGATACCATGAAGAAGGCAGGTGTTCCGACGATACCAGGATCTGATGGCCTGCTGGAGTCCGTAGAAGAAGGAATCAAGTTAGCAAAGGATATGAAATACCCGGTCATCGTCAAGGCCACGGCAGGCGGCGGTGGAAAAGGGATGCGCATCATCAATAATGAATCAGAATTTAAGAAAGCGTGGGATGACGCAAAGCGAGAAGCCGGCGCTTCTTTTGGTAACGATGGATTATACCTTGAAAAATTTATAGAAGAACCTCGCCACATTGAAATCCAGCTCGTTGGGGACCAGTACGGAAAGGTCTGCCATCTCTCCGAAAGGGATTGCTCCATTCAGCGGCGACATCAGAAGTTGGTTGAAGAAACCCCGTCTCCTATTGTCAACCAGGAACTTCGCGAGCGCATGGGTGAAGCGGCTGTTAAAGGCGCTAAAGCAATTAATTATGAAGGTGCAGGAACCATTGAGTTCCTTGTTGATAAACACGGAAATTTCTATTTCATGGAAATGAACACCCGAATTCAGGTGGAGCATCCCATTACTGAAGAAGTTACTGACTACGATTTGATAAAAGAACAAATCAAGGTTGCCGCGGGGGTACCGATATCGGGCACAAATTATTTTCCAAAGATGTTCGCGATGGAATGTCGGATCAATGCGGAAGATCCTGCGAATGGGTTCCGTCCATCTCCTGGAAAAATTACAAACCTCCACATGCCTGGCGGCCACGGCGTGAGAATTGATAGTCATGTGTACGCTGGATATACCATTCCTCCTAATTATGATTCCATGATAGCCAAACTTATCACGACAGGCCAATCGCGGGAAGAGGTGATCACGAGGATGAAAAGAGCGTTGCAGGAGTTTGTGATTGAAGGTATTAAGACCACTATTCCATTTCACATCAAACTGATGGACAATCCCATCTTCCGCTCCGGCAAATTCAACACAAAGTTTCTGGAAACTTCATTTGATTTCTCTTCGCTGTCAAAATAGTTCAAGGTTTGAAGTTCGAGGTTCGAAATTGCGCCACGAGCCAAGGACGAGACCTTATGCTCGAGGCCAACTTCGAACCTCAAACCTCGAACTTCAAACAAATGAGGATCTCAACCTAAATGGGGTAGAGAAATTTTTTCGCGATGATCGATATTAGTCTTTGAATAAACCTAAAATCTATCGAGGGCGTGCAAGCCCGTAACGTTGAAGGCAATCACAAAAATTGAATTAAATTTCAGATCGAAATCTAAACACTCATAAACCCAGACGCTTTGAAAAGACGAGATTTTATTTACATGACGGGCCTTGGGGCGACGGCCGCAATGCTGCCAGGTATCCCTGTCGTCGGCCACGCTATTTCGCCGGAGCGTGCTTTGGAAAAAATTGATACACCTCTAAAAAAGCAAATGGCCGATGTTGCGCTAAACGCCGCAAGGTCAAAAGGTGCTACCTATACCGATGTTCGAATCGGCAGGTATCTAAACCAGTTTATCATAACACGGGAAGACAAGGTTCAAACCATCGTGAATACTGAATCATACGGCATGGGTATACGCGTGATTGCGAATGGAAGTTGGGGATTCGCCGCAACTGATCGCCTGGACAATGACAGTATCGGCAAAGCAGCTGATCTGGCCGTTTCAATTGCTAAGGAAAATTCACGCCTTTTAAGAGAACCCGTACAGCTGGCGCCTCAAAAAGGATATGGCGAGGTTGCATGGAAAGCACCGATCGAGAAAAATGCTTTTGAGGTTCCTATTAAAGAAAAGGTTGATTTATTGTTGGCCGTAAACGATGCTGCCCTGAAAGGGGGCGCGGACTTTATTAATAACAATCTGTTCATGGTCAATGAGCAAAAATATTTTGCGTCATCTGAAGGTTCTTACATTGACCAGGATATTCATCGAATCTATCCCACGTTTACTGTTACCAAGATTGACGCTGCCACAGGTAAGTTTGATACAAGGGACTCTTTGAGTGCTCCCGTCGGAATGGGGTATGAATACCTTTACCCACGTCCCGAAGATAAAATTCAAGGCCTGACCATGTTGTATAAGAAAAGGTACGACATGCTGGAGGATGTTAAAGCTGCCGCGGAACAGGCGGGTCAGAAACTCAAGGCAAAGTCAGTCGAACCTGGCAAATATGATTTGATATTGGATCCCTCCCACTTATGGTTAACAATCCATGAATCCACCGGGCATCCAACTGAACTGGACAGGGTTCTCGGATATGAAGCCAACTTTGCCGGCACGAGCTTCCTGACTCTTGACAAATGGGAATCGAAGAAATTTAACTATGGCAACAAGCTCGTAAATATTTTCGCAGATAAAGAACAGACTGGCACGCTCGGTGCCGTTGGGTACGACGATGAAGGTGTTAAATGCGGGCGATGGGACATCATCAAGGAAGGTGTGTTAGTCAACTATCAGGCCACACGCGATCAAGCCCATATTCTCCAGCTGGCAGCATCTCAAGGGTGCTGTTATGCCGATAATTGGAGCAGCGTACAGTTTCAACGTATGCCAAATGTGTCGCTGATGCCGGGCAAAGAAAAAAAGACCATCGACGAGCTGATCAAGGGCGTAGAAAAAGGAATTTATATTATCGGTGATGGATCTTTTTCGATCGACCAGCAACGCTACAATTTTCAGTTCGGCGGCCAGTTGTTCTATGAAATTAAAAACGGAAAAATTGCTGGCATGCTAAGGGATGTGGCCTATCAATCCAATACACAGGAGTTCTGGAATTCATGTGCTGGAATTGCCGATGAAAGCGATTATCGTTTTGGTGGGTCATTCTTTGACGGAAAAGGTCAACCCATGCAGGTCAGTGCGGTATCGCATGGATCATCTACCACACGTTTCAATGGAGTCAACGTAATCAATACAGCAAGAAAATTGGTATAATATGGGCATACTCACAAAAGACGAAGCGCAGGCTTTGCTAAAAAAAATCCTGAGCTATTCAAAAGCCGATGAATGCGAGGTAAACATTTCGGGAACCAATACCGGAAACATTCGCTACGCCCGTAATTCTGTGTCAACAAGTGGTTCCATAATCCAGACCAATATTGTCGTTTCTTCTGCTTTTGGAAAAAAATTAGGGGTTGCAACCATCAATGAATTGGATGACGTTTCCCTTGAAAAAGTTGTCAGGCGCTCGGAAGATCTCGCACAGTTAGCACCTGAAAATCCGGAATACGTTCCTTTTCTAGGGCCACAAAAATTTCAGGATTCTGTCACTTATGTCTCCGCCACAGCAGCTATAACGCCTAAGCTAAGGGCAGATGCCGTTGCGAAAAGTTTACAGGTGGCCAAAGATTCAAAGCTTGTTGCTGCGGGATTTCTGGAAGATGCGAATGGATTTGCCGCCATGATGAATTCAAAGGGTCTGTTTGCATACAACACCTCTACCAATGTAAATTTTTCTATCACCATGCGTACTGAAGATGGTAAAGGTTCAGGCTACGCAACCCGCGGTTATAATGATATTACTAAACTGGATACGAAAGCCGCTACAAAAATTGCCGCCGACAAAGGATTAAAATCTGCAACGGCACAGGCGATAGAACCAGGCAAGTACACGGTTATTCTTGAGCCGGCTGCGGCTGCCGTACTCATTGAAAATATTTTTTATGGACTTGATGCTCGCCAGGCTGATGAAGGCAGAAGCTTTTTGAGCAGACCCGGGGGGAAGACAAGCTTAGGCGAAAAGCTTGTAGACGAACGTGTCACGATGTATTCGGATCCATGGAATCCCGAATTACCGACGAGTCCTTGGACGGGCGATGGAAGACCCCAGGAAAAAACCGTCTGGATTGAAAAGGGCGTGGTTAAAAATTTAACGTATTCGCGCTATTGGGCACAGAAGAAAGGTGTAAAGGCTATTCCCCAGCCAGATGGTTGGATCATGGAAGGAGGAACAAAGTCGCTGGATGAACTCATTAAAAGCACCAAGAAGGGAATTTTGGTAACACGGTTGTGGTACATCCGTAACGTAGATCCTCAGACGCTTTTATTAACGGGACTGACGCGGGATGGAACGTTCTATATCGAAAATGGCGTCATCAAATTCCCCATTAAGAATTTCCGGTTCAATGAAAGTCCAGTGATCATGTTAAACAACCTTGAGGAATTGGGCAAGGTCGAACGAACGGTAAGCGTCGAATCCAATACAAATTATTTACTTCCACCGATGAAGATCAGGGACTTCACATTTACAAGTTTGTCGGACGCGGTTTGATTTCTTCTATTGACCTGAGATAAATTCCCCGGATGTTGCCGGGGTTTTTTATTTATGAAATTGTCTGAAAAATCCTTATTCGTCTTTTTTTAAATCGTATACTCGAGAACGATATGGTCGATTCCAGTAAATTTTTCTTTACACGCCTCCAATACGAATCTGGGGATTGGGATGTAGATCAGCGTATGCCTTCCAATGTTCTTAATTCCCTGATTGAATATACCACGTTACCGGTAGACACACAAGAAAATATTATTCCCTTAAGCAGCCCGGAAATTTTTCGTTGTCCTTTTTGTTACATGAGTGGGCACAAGCTGGTTGAGTTTTCACACCAGGAACGAGAAAATTTTGAGAAGTACGTTCGGAATGGCGGCTTTGTATTTGTGGATGATTGCAATCACGACATCGATGGTCTCTTCGCTAAATCATTCGAGACCCAAATGGACCGGATCTTTCCCCCTAAATCGCTAAAAAAAATTCCTGCAACGCACCCATTATACTCAGTGTTCTTCAAATTTGATGGTCCGCCCACGACTACTCAGGAACTCAATGGATGGGGTGATGATATTGTACATGACTACCTGAAAGCGATAGAAATCAACGGTAAGATTGGCGTCCTATACAGCAACAAGGACTATGGCTGCGAGTGGGACTATGATTTTCGAAACAAGCGATTTTACAGCATTGATAATACCAGGTTCAGTGTGAATATTGTAATGTATGCGTTGACGCGATAACGCGATCAAGAGCCGACACTGGATTGGAAAGTGGGTCTCCAAAATTTAGTTACCATAATTTGTAAGATGTATATTTGTCGACGAAGAAACTGAAGACGGTCTTCTGTGGACTGTCGACATTTACATTATGTTCACAATAGACGCGCACTTAGATTTAAGCATGAATGCCATGGAATGGAATCGTGATTTACGAAGTTCCATTCAGGAAATCCGAGGCCGGGAGAAAGGAATGACTGACAAACCTGACCGTGGTAATGGTGTCGTTTGTTTTCCCGAATTACGCAAGGGCAATATAGGTCTTGTCGTAGCAACTCAGATAGCAAGGTATGTATCAGTCGACAATCCGTTGCCCGGCTGGCATTCGCCGGAACAGGCATGGGCACAAACGCAGGCACAATTCGCTTGGTACAAAGCCATGGAAGAAGCTGGCGAGTTAATTCAAATCAGCAACCTGAGAGGCTTAGAAGATCATCTCCAATATTGGAATGATGGTCGGCCCAACATTTCAAAATCGATTGGTTATGTTTTAAGTCTCGAAGGCGCGGATTCCATTATAGAATTGAAGCATCTGGAGCGCGCGTATGCATACGGGCTGCGCGCCCTGGGGCCAGCACATTACGGCCCCGGCCGATATGCGCAGGGGACAAACGCAACGGGTGGCTTAGGTAACACAGGGAAAGAACTGCTTCGCGAGATGGAGCGCCTCAACATTATTCTGGATGCCACGCACCTCTGCGACGACAGCTTTTGGGAGGCTATGGATAACTTTCGCGGTCACGTCTGGGCCAGTCATCATAATTGCAGAACGTTGGTGAATCACAATCGACAATTCAGCGATGAACAGATCAAGGAACTTATCGCGCGTGGAGCTGTCATCGGGGGCGTTCTGGATGCGTGGATGCTCGTGCCCGACTGGGTAAGAAAGGAATCCACGCCACAAGGAATGAATTGTAATCTTGAAAAAGTCATCGACCACATGGATCATATTTGTCAGCTTGCAGGAAACGCCCGCCACATCGGCATTGGTTCGGATCTGGATGGCGCTTTTGGCAAGGAACAGAGTCCATATGACCTGGAGACGATCGCTGATCTTCAGAAGTTGCCGCAACTGCTCTTGAAACGAGGGTATAAGAAAGACGATATCGAAAATATCATGCATGGAAACTGGCTCCGTTTCTTGAGAAAAGCGTGGGTTTAAAGGGTTTTTATACCATCTGACCATCATATTTCGTGCTCAAGCCAGAAAGGACGCACCGCAATCCCCCAACTGCATCGATACACATAAAATAAGAAGCAAAAATTCACTCAAATCCGTAAATTGCTTGTCCAAAAACTATTTGCGGTGTTGTTTCGTTTCCTCTGAGATCCCTATGGTATGAAGAAAAAGATCTTTTGGTTTGCATCCCTTGTAGCGCTGATTATAGCGCTTTCTTTTACAGAACCTACTGAACGCTACTTCGAAATTGCAAAGAACCTCGACATTTTTGCGACGCTGTTTAAAGAAGTTAACGCGCTCTACGTTGAAGAAGTAAATCCCAATAAACTGGTGCGTACGGGCATTGATGCAATGCTCGGCTCATTAGATCCCTACACGAATTATATACCCGAAGACGAAGTTGAGGATTTCCGCACGGTTAATACGGGACAGTATGGAGGAATCGGAGCCATTACACGTGAGATTGGAAATCGCACGGTTGTTACGATGCTCATGGAAGGTTATGGTGCACAAAGAGGTGGATTAAAAATTGGAGACGAAATAATAAAGATTGATGATATCAACCTAGCCAAACTTTCACGCGAAGAGTCTGGTCAGGTTATGAAAGGACAGGTAGGCACACCGGTATCATTAACAGTGACACGGATGGGTTCGAATGAACCGATCAAGCTTGAATTTAAACGCGAGCGAATCAAATTAACGAATGTTCCATATTCGGGCATGATCGATAACGACATCGCTTATATTCAATTAACGGATTTTACCCCTGATGCCGCGAAAGAAGTAAAAAATGCATTTATAATATTAAAAGACCAAGGTGCTAAAGCTGTCATCCTGGATCTTCGTGGAAATCCCGGAGGTTTACTTATTGAAGCCGTAAACATCACCAATCTTTTTATTCCAAAAGGTAAGCTTGTCGTAAGCACCAAAGGCAAAATTCCGGAAAACAACCTAAGCTATGAGACGCTGAACCTTCCTATCGATACAGAAATACCCGTATCCGTTTTGATCAACCGCGGCAGTGCTTCAGCATCAGAAATTGTAGCCGGCACGTTGCAAGATTACGATCGCGCTATTATAATCGGTGAGAAATCGTATGGAAAGGGACTGGTACAGGTGAGTAGACCTTTGTCGTATAATTCTCAGCTCAAAGTTACCACGGCTAAATATTACACGCCGACAGGTCGTTGCATTCAGGTACTCGACTACGGACATCGCCGGGACGACGGAAGCGTAGGATCGATTCCCGACTCCTTGAAGAAACCTTTTAAAACTACCACGGGCAGGGTGGTGTATGATGGCGGTGGAATTGACCCGGATATCAAAACCGAAAGTCAGGAAGCGCACATGTTGACCCAGGTACTGTTTGAAAAGGGGTTCTTGTTTGATTATGCCACGCAATATGCTTACAAACATCCTGAGCCAGTAAATTCCAGAACCTTTACGCTAAGCGATGAAGAGTATCAGCAATTTTTGAACTGGATGAAGAATAAAAACTATTCGTACAAATCGTACATGGAATATCAGCTTCAACAATTTACTGAGGAGGCAAAAAAGGAGAAGTATTTTTCTGAGTTAAAAGGACAACTTGATCAGGTTTCGGCACGAATTACCGAAAGCAAGAAAAATGAGTTAGTGCTCCACAAGGATGAAATTAAAATGTTGCTGGAGGAAGACATTGTTTCCCGATACCATCTTGAAAAAGGAAGCGTAGAATCCGGGTTCAAATACGATAAGGATATAAAACTTGCGTCTGACGTTCTTCGAAACAGCGTGCAATACAAAAAGCTTCTTAATATTCCGTAGAAATGATTTTGAGGATCGGCAGGAAAACCCGGTGGATCATTTTTTCCCTGGTCGCTGGTCTAACGATCTTGTTTCATTCCTGTATCTCCTTTCGAATGAGTCCCAAAGAAGTTGACGCATTTTTTAAGGATAAGAATGTAGCAGCAACGCAGCATAGTTACAAGGTAGGATTTCGGGAACTTCATTATGTGCGGGCCGGTGATCCCTCAAAACCCCTGGTTCTTTTCCTTCATGGTTCGCCCGGATCGTTAAGTGCTTTCATTGATTTCCTAGCCGATAGTGCACTCTTGACACACGGCCTGCTTATTACGGCCGACCGCCCCGGCTTTGGATATTCCAACTTTGGAAATGGTGAACCATCATTGCAAAAGCAATGCGAAACGTTAAAACCTATTCTGGAAGAATATAAAATGAACCGGCCAATTATCCTGGTAGGGCATTCGTTGGCAGGAGCGCTTATTGTCAGGATGGCTGCTGTGTATCCGGATTTGGTCGACGGCTTAATTATAGTTGCCGGCTCAGTCGACCCTGACCTTGAGCCCAATGAAGTTTGGTTTCGTGCGCCATTGGCAACTCCTTTCCTCAGCTGGCTATTGCCGAAGTCGTTTCGTGCCTCCAACGAAGAAATCTATCAGCTTAAGCCTGAGTTAGAGCGGATGGTTCCGTTATGGAAAGAAGTGAAATGCCCTGTTATTGTGATCCAAGGAAAAAAAGACGAATTAGTTCCAAAAGAAAATGCAGACTTCGCAAAAAAAATGCTGGTGAATGCTCCTGTTGAATTTATGCTGGTTGAAGATATGAACCATTTTGTTCCCTGGAGTCACCCCTACCTAATTCACGACGCGATCCTGAAAATGCTCGAAACGACCTCGCAGCACAAAGCCATATCAGCACATTAATTGGAAGCTCGCGAAGCTGAATTAATTACCACCATACAACTTCTTCCCTGCTTCCTCAAACTTGTCTCCCTCCACCCACATCGGGCGCTCTTTTGCATTGGCGATCAAATACGCTCCATAAACAAATGAGCGATGAAACTTTTCAATATAATTCATATCTAACGAACTCACTTCATCGGCAGGCTGATGGTAATATTTAAATAGTTCCTTGTCAAAGGCCCTGACCCCTGGAGCCAGGTCGACTGCTGGTATACCCTTCACGGCAAAGTTAAGGTTATCAGAACGTTCATATAAATTTTGCTCCGGCGCCGGATCACCTTTTAGCTCAAGTCCGAATACGTAACAAGCTTCTTTGAGATGCCCATCAACAGTCGTTCTGTTGAAGTCGATCTGTGTCGCAATAGACCTATCGTTGTAACCAGCGCCATCGCAATTGTAGTTTAGAACTGTCTGTTTGAGCGGGATCAGTGGATGGTTCGAGTACCATTCGCTCCCAAGCAGGCCTTTTTCTTCGCCCGTCACTGCCAAAAATAAGATGGAACGCTTCGGTGGATTCTTACCAAAGAATTTAGCAGCCTGAAGGAGGGCTACCGTGCCGATTGCATTGTCGCGCGCACCATTAAAAATTGAATCAGGACTTGCATTTTTTTTAACACCAACGTGGTCATAATGCGCAGAAATAACGATCCATTCATTTTTAAGCGTTGGATCGGTTCCCATTATAACGCCAGCCACATTTTTACCCGGCACCGGTATCGGTGCTTTTGCCTCAATATTTAATTTGCCTACAGACTTCTTCGTTTCCATGAAAGAGGTGATGCTGGCGGCCTCACTTTTTTTCATATACAAATGCGGAATGGACTTTTGATCTTTTGCTGTAACCATCCGTTCGTTTGAAAGAAAATTCACCAGCGATTGCCATGGCAGTCCAGGCAATAGCATAATCTCTATCAATGCAGCTGCCCCGTGCGTTGCAGCAACCTTACCTTTAGCAGGAGAATCCGTAAGAAGTGCTTGAACGGCGTTGGTTGTGGCACTGCTTCCGGCAAGGGCAACGGCGATCTTACCTTTAACATCGGCCCTTTCAAAATCAGCGGAAGATCCGTAGCCGACAAAAATCATTTCAGCATCCAATACAATACTACCCCCATTTATATAAAGTAAATCGTCCTTTGACTTAAAGACATCTGATCCGACGGTCAACGAGGTCGACGTCGCGGGAATAATTTTTTCAAGGCGCACGTCCTGAAAGAAATTAGAATCACCTTGAACCGGCTTCGTTCCAAAAATTTTTAACTGGGTGCTGATATAGTTCGCGGCAATATCGATCTCGGGGGAACCTGTGTCACGGCCACGCATTTCATCTGAAGCGAGAAAAGTTAGGTGTGCTTCTGATTCGAGCGCATTGACAGATGACTTTATACTTTCAATAACTTTTCGTTGGGCGGTTGCACCTGCGGCAATCAGCACGAGAACGACCAGAATAATACCTCGCATATGGAATTGGATTGTTGTGCAAGATAAAAATTGGCACAAAATAAAAACGGATTCCTCGAAAAGGAACCCGCTTTTTATTTACTGGGTTGCTAGGTACTTAGCGTAAGAACAAGAGTTCTCTGTATTTTACCAATGGCCAATCTTCATTGTCTACCAATAATTCCAATTTATCTACAGAGTCCCGGATAAGTTCAAAGTATTTTTCCTTGATATCGTCACAGTAACCAATGGCGCGTTTATGGGTGTCGCCGATTTTGTTAAGACGCTTGCGTTCTTCGATCATGGCCCGCACGTTGTTTTTAATTCCTTCAATGTGGCCGGAGATCTCTTTAATGGTTTGCACGACCGCCTTATTGTCGACCCCAAGACCTTTCAAGCCGTTAGCATTGACGATTAGCTTGTTCTGATAAGCAATAGCCGTAGGAACGATGTGGTTCATAGCAAGGTCTCCCATAACTCTGGCTTCGATTTGAACACGTTTAATGTAAGCCTCCAGCCGAATTTCAACCCGAGCTTCGACTTCCTTTTCTGACATTACGCCGTGTCTTTCAAAAAGGTCTTTTGATTTTTTGGTAAGGTAAGCATCCAGTGCATGAACCATGTTCTTGATGTTTCCAAGTTTACGCTTGGCCGCTTCCTTCACCCATTCGTCAGAGTAGTTGTTACCTTCGAAACGAACATCTTTGGACTCCTTAATATACTTTCTTAAAACATTAACCACTGCCAGACGTTTTTCTTCGCCTTTCTCAACTTCTTTGTTGACGGCATCGTGGAATTTCTCAAGTTGGTCAGCAACGATCGTGTTGAGTGCTGTCATTGCCACCGCGCAATTGTCGCTTCCACCAACAGCGCGGAATTCAAACTTATTGCCAGTAAAAGCAAAAGGTGAAGTACGGTTGCGGTCAGTAGCATCAAGGATGATTTCAGGAATCTGATCGATACCCAATTTCATATACATGTTATCACCTTTCTCAATTTTGACGTTGCCTTTTTTCTCCAGTTCATCTAAGACTGCGCTCATCTGCGATCCAATAAATGCAGACACGATTGCGGGAGGCGCCTCGTTTGCTCCTAAACGAAAATCATTTCCGGGGGTAGCGATGCTTGCGCGAAGGAGGTCCGCATGTTCGTGGACGGCTTTTACCGTGGTAACGAAAAAGGTCAAGAACATCAGATTATCGCGAGCGCTACTGGTAGGCGCGTATAAGTTTACGCCTGTATCGGTAATGAGCGACCAGTTGTTGTGCTTACCGGTTCCATTCAAACCTGCGAAGGGCTTTTCGTGAAATATAACTGTCAGGTTATGACGGTCAGCTACACGGCTCATAACGTCCATCATAAGCTGGTTATGATCATTTGCCACGTTTACTTCTTCAAATAGCGGCGCAACTTCAAACTGACTCGGCGCAACCTCATTGTGGCGCGTACGAACAGGAATACCTAACTTCCAGGCTTCAATTTCAAAGTCCTTCATGAAGTCGTATACCCGTGGCGGTATGGAACCAAAATAATGATCCTCCATTTGTTGTCCACGAGCGGGTGGGTGGCCATACACTGTACGGCCTGCCATCACTAAATCAGGACGGGCATTATACAATGCTTTGTCTACGACAAAATATTCTTGTTCGGGCCCAAGGGAAGCTACGACGTGTTGAATGTCCTTATCAAAGAGTTGGCATACTTTGGTCGCAGCCTTATCAACAGCCTTCAAGGCTTTTAGCAAAGGAGCTTTTGTATCGAGTGTTTCACCAGTGTAGGAAACAAAAATAGTTGGAATACACAGTGTCTTACCATACAGAAACATGGGTGATGTGGGGTCCCAAGCTGTGTAACCGCGGGCTTCAAAGGTGCTGCGAATACCACCACTTGGAAAGGAGGACGCATCAGGCTCTTGTTGCACCAACTCACTTCCTTTGAATTTTTCAATTCCCGAAAGGGCATCAAAGAATGAATCGTGTTTTTCTGCTGTACCACCCGTCATAGGTTGAAACCAGTGCGTAAAATGAGATGCGCCTTTAGCCATGGCCCAGGATTTTGCAGCAGCTGCAACGGCATCAGCAGTGGTCTCATCAATTTTTTCATGATTTTTAATTGCCGCGCTGACTTTTTTATAGACCGCGGGGGAAAGAGTACCTCGCATCTGTTCCGCTCCAAATACGTTTTCCCCAAAAAATTTGGAAACATTTGGGCTAGGCAGATCGACATGTACTCGTGAACGTTCGCTCAATTTTTTCAGAGCTTCAAATCTCAGGTGGGCCATAGATGGTTGTGATTTAGACTTATTTTGCGCCCAAATCTATTAGAATTTTCGAAACCCCATTAAAAAATAATCTACAATTTTAATCTTTTGTTAAGAATACGTTTGCAGAGGGTATTTTTCGTACGTAGAAGACCTTAAATTCACAAAAAACTTGTAAAAGGAGAAGGCATTGAAATCGAATGAAAATGGTGATTTTAATCTTCTTCTTCTCCTCGATCCTCATTATTATTTCGTTGACGTTCCTTTGCTTTATTCAAGCGGTAGGCAAACGTGACGGTAAATTGTCTGGATCGCCATTGAAAGGTGGAATTGGAATAGTACCCTTCAGTATCAACTATGGTGCGTCTCTTTCGGGAATTTAACAAGTCACGGACGTTGGCCGTAATGGTACCCTTTCCTTTGAAGATGTCTTTGGCAAGTCCAAGATCAATGGAATACATGGAAAGGTCTTTGCCTTGCGGGGTGATTCGGGGCGCTCGGTAGTTAAATGATGCTTGAAAATCGACCTTCTTAGCAAAAGTCATTTTTGATGTTGTCCTGGAAGTCCAGGTATATGTATCGCTTTCCAGGACATCTCCCTCAAATACGCCATGCGTCATAGCGCGATAAAAGTTAGCACTAGAGTTTAACTTCCACCAATCCTGAATATTCAGCGATAAATTGAATTCCACTCCATAGGCATTTTCTTCCGACAAATTAATGGGAATAACCTGAGCGCGACCGGCGGAGTCCGGCTCTGTGGTAATTCGCTGAATCACGTTTTGTCGATGCCTATAATAGACGTTGGAAAGAATTGAACCATTTTTCCAATCAAACAAATATCCCGCCTCAATGGAATTTGTGTATACTGGACGCAGATTTGGATTTCCCGCAAATAAAACCCTGGGGTCTCTAAAATCTGAAAATGGAAGTAAGTCTCTGAAGTCAGGACGATTGATTCTGTAGCTATAACTTAATTGAAGTGTTTTACCCTCCTGAAGTTTGTATGAAAGCCCCGCACTTGGAAAAATGTTAAAGTAATTTTGAAGATTTGAAATGTCGCCTACCTTGAGCTCTGTCGATATATCAGATAACTCACCGCGAACGCCTGCCTGAGCAGAAAACTTACCGAATGTATTGTTCGCCATAACGTAGGCAGCGTGGATCCTTTCTGTATAAACGAGATTGTTCGTGTATTGGGAAATTGGAATCCACTCCGAAGAAACAGGATCTTGCGAATTTAACCCATAGTCGTTGTTGATAATCCGCGTGGCGGTTTTTATTCCAGCTTCGAACTTCCCTTGTTGTCCAACGGGGTGACTGTAGTCGGCTTGAAAAAGCCAGTTTATTTCATCCGCAAAGTTGATCGAACTTTGCAACGAATCCGGGCCCTCATTGACTGATTCCCGATAGTCCGTGCTTTCGTCGTCCACACTTTTTATCCATTTAAAATCTGCCGTGAGCAGCTGACCCTTCTTGTCAAAAGTTTTTTTGAAATTCAGCGATGCCTCAATATTCTCTTCGTCTTCCATTTCCCTTTCGTTGCGCGTTACTATGCGGGAAACGTCCCCGTTTTCATCGAAATCATTATAGATAGTTTGAACCTTACTCAAGCCATCGCCGACGTTATAAAGGCCGGACGCAGTCAAGGTCGTTTTATCACTCAAAAAATAATCGAATCCCAAAGTAAAATTGTGCGAAAATTCTTGTTGCGTCCGTTCATTGCTTTGCGTATAATGGAAGCTGGTATCGGGGCTGGTATAATATTGGTGCGACTGACCACGGCCAGGACGCTCGCTGTAATCGATCCCGTAACTTGAAAACAAATTGATTTTTTTCCTTCGCAGATTGATAGTGTACGAGCCTCCATATAATGCGGGATACCCGGCATTTGCAGTAAACGTTCCGTTGATACCTTTCTCTTGATTCTTCTTCAGGATGATGTTGATAATCCCGACTTCTCCGGCTGCATCGTAGCGTGATGATGGATTTGTAATCACCTCAATACTTTCAATAAGGTTCCCTTGAAGCATTCGCAAAGCTTCCGGATCGCGAGAAGTAAGGCCCGAAGGCTTTCCATCAATCAGAATTCTCACATTACTACTGCCACGCAAGCTTACGGTTCCATCGACATCTACAGTAACTGACGGCAAATTTCCCAAAATATCAGAAGCGTTGCGCCCCACATTGCTAAGATCCTTTTGCACGTTGAAGACACGCTTGTCCAACTGAAGTTCCATCGATGCCTTCTCACCCTGAACCACAACTTCTTCCAACACCTGACTATCTTCCTGGAGCGTGATTACGCCCACATCCATTTTTGCGTCGTTTACCACCACATTCGGGATTAATTTTTCCTTATACGAAAGAAAACTAATCTTAAGGAAATATTTTCCCTGCTTTACTGGCACTTGAAATTTGCCTTTGTCGTCAGAAACGCCGCCAGTAACCAGCGCCGAATCTGTTGTGTTATGCACTGCAACATTTCCATAGGGTATTGGAATATTTTGTTCATCCACAATAACGCCTGTGATCAAGGGACCGTGTTGCTCGGTATCTTGAGCATGTGCTCCAATGCAAATCAGCGCAACTAAAAATAATAGGTATCGCATTCTATTTAGACAATAAGCCATTCACATATCATACCCCTTCTGGAGTAACCGATCCAATGATGCAAAGTTTACAAAACACTTTGAGGAGAATTTGAAGTTAATTAATGGCTAAAACGGATGCTGAGTTCGTGAAGGCCGCTGGTATATTCATACCCGGCTGTAAAGTTATTTAGGTCGCAAATTTGCTTAACAATCGCCAACCCTAGTCCAGTTGATTCAGAGCTTTGCTTATCCTTTTTAAAACGTTTAAATAATTCCTGGGTGGCAACTTTAGGAGGATCGCCGGTATTTTTAACGGTCAGGCCATACGAAGACAGCGTAACATCAATTGAACCATTCATCAAATTATGGCGGATTGCATTAGTGAATAGATTGGTGAATAATATGTCAGCAAGCACAGGGTTTAAGTTTAAATAAACTTCGGGCTCAATCTTAGTTGTGAGGCTAAGGGACTTCATTTCTATCAATTCACGAAACGATTCAATTTCACCTTTTACAAAATGGCTAAAGTTCATTTTTTCTTTAACCGGATACTCCTGATTTTCAAGTTTTGTTAACAAGATCAAAGACTGATTGACCGCCGAGAGTTTTTGAACGGCATTCTGAATACCTTCAATCAAGGACGCCTGCTTCTCATCAATCCGGGTTTCCATTAGTAATTCTAGTTTTCCACGGATGATGGCGAGCGGCGTTTGTAATTCATGTGAGGCATTTTCAGAAAACTCTTTTAGAGACCGGTAATCATCCAACGCCTTGTTCGTCATCTTCTCCAGAAATTGATTTAATTCCTTGAATTCATAGGTGCGAGTATGCGTCAGTTTAATACGATTCTTTTGTTTGAGGTTGAAGCCTTGAATCGTTTTTAAAGTCCGATTAAAGTTGGACAGGATTAACCTGGACATCTGCCGACTTGCCAGTGCTACGAAAAGGAGCAAGATTAGCAGTGTTACTGCCAGCGAGGCGATGATTCCTTCCAGTATTTCATCGGGCTCAGCAATAAAATTATAGGCCGATATATAATAGTGCTTTCCTTGTATTTTGTGGGAGGAAGCGACCGTGAACTTTCGGTCCAGTGCCCTACGGTACAAAGAATAGAAGCCCATCGAATCGGTAACCTGCAACGGTATTAACGCAGCATTGTGGTCCAGTTCTTTTATATCCAATTGATTTCCGCGAACGGAATCTATTGGTAGTCCCTCGGAGATAAGTTGTGCTGCATGATCGATATCCCGTTTCAGTCGCGTTTTTACTTCATTTTCGATTTCGGCTTGCACCCTATAAAAAACAATAAGCCCGCTGGCCAGTAGCACAAACGTGGTAATGGCCAAATACCATATTGTAAGTCTATTGATAAGCTTCATGATATACTGGTATCAAACTTATAGCCGATTCCATAGACGGTTCCGATGTAGTCCTTGCCCCGGGCGGCAGCGATTTTCTTTCGCAAATTTTTGACGTGCTGATATACAAAATCAAAATTCGCAAGGTTGTCGGTATAGTCACCCCATAAGTGTTCGGCAAGAGATTGGCGTGTGAGAATCCTGTTTTTATTGATTAAGAAATAGAGTAAAAGATCAAACTCTTTTTTGGTCAAATCCAGGGGCGTATCATTTATCCTTGCCTCGAGCGCGCTGGTATTCAAAACAATTTCATTAAAACGAACAGTATTGTCACCACCTAAAGAATTGCGCCGGTAGATGGCTTTTAAGCGTGCATTCAATTCAGAAAGGTGAAATGGTTTGGTGAGGTAATCGTCTGCCCCTTTGTCAAGTCCATCAATTTTATCATCCAAAGAGTTTTTGGCCGAGGTAATAAGGACATTGCATTTTATTTTTTGTTCCTTGATGTTCTCCAAAAGGCTAAGGCCGCTCCCATCAGGTAGCATAATGTCCAACACGACGCAGTCATAATTGAAGGAACTTAATTTATCCTGGGCCTCATTGCAGGAAGAACTCAACTCGCAAACGTATCCTTCGTGCTGTAAGAAGTCCTGAATGTTCCGGGCGAGATCGATGTTATCTTCAACAATTAATACTTTCATGATACATGGCGTTGAAGCGCTGACGGCGTGCTGACGTTTTTTACCAAAGATAATTTCATAAAATCATTCAAAGTAAAAATGATTTTTTGAAGCAATCTTGAAGGAACGGAAAAGGCGCGCGATGAGGCGGCTTGCGTTTAAATTTGCATTAAAATCCAACCCTTGTGAGAGATCCTCAAATAGGTGAGGGAATGTAAGGGATTGTTTAAATCAATTTGATTTTTTTACCGAACCACCGCTGCTTGAATCGGTGATGAATTTATCGGGATTTCCGTGGTAGCGAATATTTCCACCACTGCTGGCACGAGCGACCAGTTCATTTGTAACATTAATTTTTAATGAGCCCGCACTGCTTGCTTCGGCAGTTACCTTCTGGGCTTCCAGGTCATATGCATCTATTTGTCCCGCGCTACTGGCATCAATATCCAGCGATTTGGTTTTGCCTTGCAGCTCAATTTCTCCGGCACTGGAGGCGCTGGCATTGACACCACTTGCATCGAGGGTTATTTCTATCGATCCGGCACTAGAAGCACTTACCTCCATATCGTTCGCCTGGATGGTGCCCTCAGAAAAAATACTTCCCGCGGAGCTTGCAGACAGCTTATCGACCTTAACATAGGTAACATATACTTTCGCGTGGACATTGCCATGATAGTTGCCGTCGCGCATATGAACGCGCAGATAGGAACCTGATACCTCAGTTATAACATTGTTTAAGCTCGTGCCAGTAACCTCCACACGCACACTCTCCTTATCGCCCCTTTTCAGGTACACATCAATCCCCTCCGTAACTTTTACACCCGAAAAGGGCCCGATATTGCGGGTTTCCGATTCCTGGCCCCGGGCTACCCAGGTTGTTATGACAAGGATCGATGTAATAAGCAATAAATTCTTCATAAGATGCTAAAATTTGACCTAAAGACAGGGGGCAAATATAATGGTTGCATGGCCGTTTGCACATACCACCTATTTTTATGGATGTACGAAATCATTGAATTTTACATAGAATTTGAAGGTACATTTCTCCACATTTGTATTCCACAAAATTCTTACATATGATTTTTGACAAGAAATCGGAATTGAATGTTCTCATTAATCTGGCTGCCAGCGATAGAAACGTTGCTTCACGCGAATCAAAATTAATTCACACTATTGGTAAAGCAAATGGCATTACTAAAGATGAGGTTGATTCTATGCTTAAAACTCCCAAGCCTATCGGCAGCATTGATACGCTGACCCCAGATGAAAAATTTGAACATTTATACTATCTCATTCAATTGATGAAAATGGATGGTCAGGTGTTTCGTAGCGAGATTGTTTTCTGTGAGCAAATTGCGGATAAACTCGGTTTTAAAAAGGCCGTTGTTGCGGAAGTATCGCAGCACGTTTATAGCGACCCCACCATCACTGCAGACCGCGATATGGTGAAGGAAAAAGCCATGAAATTCTTAAAAGCATAAGAAGCTAAACGATGGAATATAAAGGGAAGGAACTTACGCCTTCCCTTTTTTCTTTTCAGGGCGTTTGGTAAACGACTTTCCCTCCGAGGATAGTCATAGAAACTTCAGTTTGGAGTATGTTGTTCTCCGGAATGGCCATCAGGTCTTTCGTAAAAACGGTGAAGTCCGCAAGTTTTCCAGGTTCAATAGATCCTTTGCTTTTTTCTTCAAAGGCTCCAAAGGCAGCATCCAATGTATAAGAGCGCAAGGCCTGTTCGCGGGTCATCTTTTGCCCAGGTTCGTAACCACCTTCGGGTAACCCTTTTAACGTCTTGCGTGTAACCGATGCGTAAAATGATGGAATTGGATTGAGTGGCTCAACGGGAGCATCTGTGCCGTTTACAATCCTTGCGCCTGATTTTAGTAATGCCTGCCACATATAAGCTCCTTCTTTTATCCTTTGTTCCCCGAGCCTTTCGATTGCCCAAGGCCGATCCGACGACATATGGATGGCTTGCATCGCGGGAATAACACCAAGTTTTGCAAAGCGCGGAATGTCATTAGGATGAAGATGTTGTGCGTGCTCAATTCTAAATCTATGGTCACTGGATTTTTCCGGATTTTCCTTAAATGCAATCTCATAACGATCGAGTATTTCGCGATTAGCGCGATCACCAATCGCATGTGAGCATACCTGAAAGTCATGCTTCAAGGCCTCTCTGGCAATTTTTATAACGGTATCCATAGACAATGTCGCCATGCCGGAAAAATCCGGCCGATCAGTGTAAGGCGCCAACAACCATGCACCTCTCGAACCCAACGCACCATCACAATTAAGTTTTATGGCGCGCACTGTAAGCATATTATCGGTAGTGTCTATTTCGGGTCCTTTTCTCAGCCGCTCATAAACTAAATCACTATCCCTCCCCGTGACCATGACATAAAGGCGCACGCCTAATTTTCCGTTTTTCTTAAACTGGTGAAAAAGGTCGATCTCTTGTCGAGTAGCACCTGCGTCGTGAAAACTTGTTAAGCCGTTTCGCTGGCATGCTTTGATGGCAAGTTCCAATGCAGATGCATCTCGTTCGCCTGCGTTTGCTGGCAAATGTCCTTCGATTAAATCCATTGCCCGTTCATTAAATAATCCCGTGGGATTGCCCAACGCATCGCGTACAACTTCCCCACCGTCTCCTTCTTCACGTTTATATTTTTCGATGGAAAGCTGATTTACACCTGCCAACTCCATTGCCTTGGCATTCGCCAATGCGGCATGACCACTGACATGCTCAAGAAATACAGGGTTGTTGGGCGATACTTCACTGAGTTTTTTGTGTACGGGAAAGCCTTTCACCATACCCTCGGGCCTGACGTTCCACTTATCCTGATGCCATCCCCGGCCAAGGATCCACTCACCAGGGGACGATTTGCTTACCGCCTCCCTGACTTTGTCAATCATCTCATCATAACTCCGTATTTGCGAAAGGTCCAACTCGAGTTCATTGTAACCCACATCCATAAGATGTCCGTGACCTTCTATAAATCCAGGCGTCAGAATTTTTCCTTGTAAGTCGATGACTTTTGTTTTATCGTCAATAAATTTTTCCGCATCTGCCATTGCGCCGACAAATGTTATTTTATCACCTTCAACCACCACAGCCTCTGCGACTTGATTTGCCTCATTTACCGTATAGATTTTCCCTCCATGAATAACGAGATCTGCAGGATGACGAGAGCTGCAGGAAAACTGAAAAAAAATCAGCAAACCAAAAAAAACATTTCGTCTGAATAGAGTTATCATATTCATAGATTACAATATAAGAAAGATCATTCCATTATCTTTGAGCATAAATTAAAACCAGCGCATACAAACCGTAATTTTCAATACAAGGGTAAATGAAGTTCGGTCCTCAACATATCAAAAACGTTATCATTAATGCCTTTCGCCAGGGATTGACACCTCATAAACTTGCTATGACTTGTGCATTGGGAGTTATCCTGGGGATCTTTCCTGTCTTTGGAATAACAACGATTCTCTGTTTCGCTGTAGCCATTGCCTTTCGCCTCAATATTCCTGTTATTCAGGTAGTAAATTATCTCGTCGCTCCCATTCAATTGCTCTTTATCATTCCCTTCATCAAGATAGGAACGATATTGTTTCACCTAAATCCATTCCCGTACGATTCCGATCAATTGATTGATTTATTTAAAAATGATTTTTTCCTTTTATTGAAGGAGGTAGGGATGGCGTTGCTTTTAGGGATCGGCGTGTGGGCTTCCTTTTCAGTACCACTTTTCTTCGTCCTCTATTACTTGTTTTTTCTGCTCTTTAGCCGGTGGCTAAGGTCGCGCTCAGCGTGAATTGAAATCCCAATAAAGCTCTTGAATATATGCCTTACCTTCGGAAATGTCTTTTGGTTTGACGTCGCCGGTTTGTTGAATAACAGCGTTGGCTACATTATCGTATACGTAAAGTCCATTATTTCTTACCATTCCAAATCCATTGTTAAAAACGAAAACCGCAAAAGGATTATAGGAAGAACCTAATATATCCTGACCGAATTTAAATCCATCGTCACTCCAATCAAACTGCGCTAAGATTGTATTTGGTATATCAGTTTGCGTAGCAACTGAGTGAACAACGGTATCTCTAACATTTAGAGCGCCTCCCAGCCACAACATTGGAATCTTAAATTTCCTAGGATTTGATACGCCATGGTTATCCGGATATGGATGACCATGGTCCGCAGTAACTACAATGAGCGCATTATCCCACCATGAGGTTTTCTTTGCTTTGTCAATGAAGGTTCCGAAATGCATGTCAGCATAATAGGCTGAGTTTAAGAATTGGTTGATCTCGTCCTCGCCTTTAATTACAGTTTCCATCGGTACATCAAAAGGTTCATGACTGCTCTGCGTCATCATAATTTTGAAGAATGGCGAAGATGCCTGTTGCGTCTCGTTAAAAAATTTTTCAAACACATATTCGTCGTGAACACCCCACTTGCTGGTGTTTAGTTCCTGTGGAAAATCCTTGCTGTGGGTGATGTGATCAAAGTCAGCATGTATCAGGTAGGAATTGAAGTTGGCATAGTTGATATTGTATCCATAGGTAAATTCCGTGCGATATCCCTGCTGCTTGAAAATCTTATTCAAATACGGGAGACCTTCCGTTTTTTTGGTTTCCTTAATGATAGAAGTAACAGGTTGTGAAGGATACCCATTGAGGACGGCAACGATTCCTTTGTCAGTGCGATCGCCACTGCAATAAAAATGGTCGAAAAGAATACCCTCCTTTGCCAATTCATTGAACCTGGGCGTAACGCCCGGCAATCCGCCGAGTGGTTCGATCAGGCTGGATGTAAAACTTTCCAATATGATGATGACAACGTTTGGTTTCTTTACACGCAGAATATGGCGCGTGCTATCGGAGGATGGAAAAAGTTCTTTGAAATACTGCTCAGTCTCCGCTTTGTCAAAATAGTTATCGGCATATTTTAGTTTGTTCATTTTCTGAACAGCATACAGAAAATTCCACACAACGTTTACCGCTGCGTGATTCGCGAAGATTTTACTATCGTGAAAATACACAAAGCCCGTGTTCATGGGCGCAACGCCGAAACTTCCACGAATTGGAACGATGAAAAGTAGCGTTGAAAACAGAAGTACCGGCAATGTTTTCCAATCTGTAACAGGAAGTACTACAATTCTTTTTTTGAAATATTTGTAGAACGAAAAAAGGCTGGCGCTAAAAATAATCAGCCAATAGCAAAGGAGGAGGACGGTCTGCCAGAAATCCCCTGAAGATGCTGCTTCCTTGCCCATGTACATTAGGGGTGTTGCATCCAACCTAAAGCCCCAGTGTGTATACAGTTCAAAATCCAGGACGATAATAAATGATGCTATAAACAACATAATAGCGTGGTAGCCAAGCCAAATGGTCCATAGTTTTCTTCCGCTCAGAAAGAACCCTGCAGAAAACAGCAATCCGGGAAGCAGGCAAAAATATCCAGCCATGGAGAAATCCATCCTGATACCATGGACGAATACCAACATCATTTCCCCCATGGAAAGCTCGTTCGATAAATTGGCATGATACAGCATGAACAATCCACGCCCGATGAGGAAGAAGAGTGTCCAGGCAATAAATCCAGTGAAAAGAAGAATGAGTCTTTGTTTCATGAGGTCCGGTATCCGTTAACCGTTAATCGTTGGATCTTAAAAACAGGAACAAGATAGAATGTCATTATTTAATTGCCATTACTTATCCTTTATCTTAGGGTAAACCTTTGAAAGCGCACGTTTCAAATGATGTTCATCATCGATTTCACACCATACTAGATCTTCAACGACCTTGACACGGATTGGATGTTGAGCGGTGACCCCTACCAATGCATCCTCGTAATTTAACATCCTGTTACCATTTTTAAAATGGGGCTCTGAAAATGCAGCCATTTTTTCCACGGTTGCCGGCGTCAATTTAGTTATTCCAACTAGCTCTCCGCTAATGTGAGTGAGTATACTCCGGTCTTTGCTCATTTGCTGCAAGTCACTTTCGGCCGAAGCCTGGATGAAGACCTCATCCCCGGACAACGTTGCTCCGCTGGCCAGGATAATATCTTCCAGCGGATCGTCCAGAAGATATTTCAAAGCGACAGGGTCGTACAACAAATCACTCTCTAAAAGAAGAAAGGGCTTGGCTATCAAGTGTCTTAACACGTAAAGCGTATACATGCTACCAGTCACGCTATAATCAATATTTGTAAATGTGGTTACAGGATATTTCTGTTTGAGCTTATCAAAATACTCATACCGATAACCCGTGCCAATAATTATGTCATTAATTCCAGCGCGCACTAAATTAGTAATGGACCGTTCGATCAACGATGTTCCATGTATTTTAAGAAAACCTTTCGGTTGGGCCTCTGTATGATGTTTTAAACGTGTACCAAGGCCAGCGGCCAGTATCACAGCCGTGGTAACTTTTGAATTCATTAACCGATGAATTTGATCAGCCTATCTTTTACTTCAAATGGTTTGACTGTAGGTCTTCCCAGTTCAGGAGGAGAACCCGAGGATATTTTCAGATGAATGAATGTAAGTTGACCATCCTTTTTCCATTGCTTGATCGCTTCTTCCAATTCGCCGAGCGAATTAACCTGCAGTGACACCGGATAGCTAACAGTGGAAGCCATTGACGCAAAATCCACGATGTGCGAAACGGTAGCCTGTCCACCGGTTGAATCGTGTGCATTGTTGTCCAGTAAAATATGAAGTAAATTTTTTGGCTGATAGTATGCATTTGTTGCAAAAGACCCCATGCGCATCAATG
>Ga0111538_10002781_pt1 | contig 24576 bp, 22 predicted proteins | sample SoiMethybrSBSTD1_FD_79669 | JGI IMG/M metagenome (GOLD analysis project Ga0111538, IMG submission 79669) | Bulk soil microbial communities from a Populus tree surrounding site in Tennessee, USA - Soil MetaG P. TD hybrid SBSTD1 (version 2)... | ecosystem: Environmental > Terrestrial > Soil >...
CAACGCCCTGCTGAAGGAGGCGCAGGAGCTCGCGAGCATCTTCGCGGTGTCCGTTCGCACGGGCCGGAAAAACACGCAGCGGATGAGCAGGTCTCCAAAGAGCTAATCCTCCCCCACCCCTTTGTACTTATCGACTTAAGTACTTAAGTACTTGCACTTTTCCACTTCTTCCACTTTTCCACTTTTCCACTTCCGCGCTACACTCCGTCCCTCTGACCATCACTCCTTCTCTCCGTTCCGCGCAGCTGTCCCCCACCGCCGTTAACGCCGTCCTCGCCGAGATCCGTCAGGCGCAGGCGCGCGGACAGACGGTCGTCTCGCTGATGCGCGGCGAGCCCGATTTCGACACACCACCGCACATCATCGAGGCGGCGGCGCGCGCGATGGCGGCCGGCCGCACGCGGTATCCCGACAACCGCGGCGAGATCGGATTGCGAGAGGCGATTGCGGTCAAGCTCGCGCGCGACAACGCGGTGTCGTACGACCCCGGTACGGAGATCCTCGTCACGACTGGTGCGACGCTGGGCATCTACGTCGCGCTCATGGCAGTGGTCAATGATGGCGATGAGGTCCTGCTGCCCGACCCGATCTACGACGCCTACCGATCGCCGATCACGTTGGCCGGCGGACGACCAGTCAGCGTGCGATCGACCATCGATCAGGGCCGCTTTGCGATCAGCGCCGAATCGATTGAATCGGCGCTGACGTCATCGTCACGTGTGTTGCTGCTGAATACGCCGTGGAATCCCGTCGGCACGGTGCTGCGAAAGCAGGAGCTCGAGGCGATTGCCGCTGTGGTGCTACGGCGCGGGCTGGTCCTCATCAGCGACGAGATCTACGAGGCGATCACCTACGACGGCGCCACGCACCTATCGCCAGCGGCACTCGCTCCGGAGGTCCGGGCGCAGACCATCGTCATCAACAGCCTCTCGAAAACGTATGCGATGACGGGATGGCGTCTCGGCTACTGTGCCGCGCCCGCGCCGATCACGCAGGCGATGTTTCTGGCACTGCAGCAGGCAAGCCGCGGTCCGGCGACCTTCATTCAGGATGCGGCCGCCACCGCCCTCACGGCTCCTCAAGATGCGGTCGCGCAGATGCGTGAGGAGTACACCCGCCGCCGCACCCTCGTCCTCGAGACGCTCTGTGGCATTCCGCGCGTGCGCGTGCTCCCGCCCGAGGGCGGGTTCTTCGCCATGGTCGACGCCCGCGACACCGGCTTGGCCTCGAACGACATCAAGACGCGGTTGCTGCATCAGGCCGGCGTCGCCGTCGTTCACGGCGCGGCGTATGGCCCCGGCGGTGAAGGGACGCTGCGGGTCTCGTTCGCCAGCGGCGGGGAGACGCTCGCGCGCGGCCTCGATCGTCTGCGCGAAGGACTCACGGCACTATGACGATCGCGGAGGCGGCGGCGGCGCCGCAGACCGGTGCCGACGTACGCCACGTCGACGTCGCGGCGCTCGAGCGCGCGCTTGTCGCCGAAGTCACGGGCGAAGTGCGCTTCGATCGCGTGTCGCGCGCGCTCTACGCGTGCGATGCCAGCGTGTATCAGATCGAGCCCGTTGGCGTCGTCGTGCCTCGGTCGCGCGACGATCTCATACGCCTCGTCAAGATCTGTGCGAAGTTCCGCTGCCCGATCACGATGCGCGGCGGCGGCACGTCGCAGGCCGGACAAGCCATTGGGCCAGGTGTCGTGGTCGACACCTCGAAATACCTGCGGTCGATTCTCGAGGTCAACGCCTCCGAGCGATGGGCGCGCGTCGAGCCGGGAGTCGTGCTCGACGAGCTGAACGCCCACCTCCGGCCCGCCGGACTCCGCTTCGCGCCGGACGTCTCGACCGCCAGCCGCGCGACCATCGGCGGAATGATGGCCAACAACTCGAGCGGCGCGCGCTCGGTCTACTACGGCAAGACGATCGATCACGTCCTGGCGCAGGAAGTGGTGCTCTCGGACGGCTCGGTGGTGCAGTTCGGGCCGCTCACCGCCGACGAGATTCGCGAGCGCAGCCGCGGCAACACGCTCGAGGCACGCTGCTATCGCATCGTGCAGGACGTCGTCACACGCAACCGCTCCGAGATCGAGCGCCGCTTTCCAAAAGTGCTGCGCCGCGTCGGGGGATACAACCTCGACGAGTTCGTCCGAGCCGACCGGCCGTTCAACCTCGCCAAGCTGATGGTCGGCTCGGAGGGGACGCTCGGGATCGTGTTGTCGGCCACCGTCAACCTGGTGCCGCTGCCCGCCGCAAAAGCGGTGCTCGCCATTCAGTTCGGGTCGCTGTTGGAGTCGCTGGCCGCGGCGCCGCTGATCCTCCGACATCGTCCATCCGCGGTCGAGGTGATGGACAAGTCGTTGCTCGACCACACGCGCCAGAGCGCGTTGCTCGAAAGCCTCCGGCAAAGCTTTATCGAGGGCGATCCCGCGTCGCTGCTGTGCGTCGAGTTCTACGACGATCGCTCCGAACACCTGCCGCCGAGGCTGGAGGCGCTCGAACGGGACCTCCGCGCCAACGGCTTCGGCTACCGCTACTTCCATGCGCTCGATCTCGCCGCGCAGGCGCGCATCTGGAGCCTCCGTGAGGCCGGCCTCGGGCTGTCGATGGCGATGCGTGACGATGCGAAGTCGCTGTCGTTCGTCGAGGACACGGCGGTCGCACCCGAGCGGCTGCGCGACTACATCGAGCAGTTCCTGGCGATCGTCCGACGTCACGGCACGACCGCCGGCGTCTACGCCCATGCCTCGGTCGGGTGTCTGCACGTTCGTCCGGTCGTCAACATGAAGACCGATGCCGGAGTCCGCCAGTTCGAGGCGATCGCGAACGACATCTCCGATCTGGTGCTCGAGTACGGCGGCGCGCTGTCGGGCGAACACGGCGACGGACTCGTACGCAGTCCGTTCATGGAGAAGATGTTCGGGCCGGCGCTCTACGAGGTGTTCCGCACGATCAAGCGGACGTTCGACCCGGACGGGCTCTTCAACCCTGGCAAGATCGTCGATGCGCCGCCGCTCACCGCCAACCTGCGATACGGCCCACGCTACTCAGCGCGCAATCCGGTCACGTTCTTCGACTTCGACGCCGGCGGCGTTGCCGGCGCCGTCGAGATGTGCAGCGGCCTCGGCGTGTGCCGCAAGACGCTCGAAGGCACCATGTGCCCGTCGTACATGGCGACGCGCGAGGAGCAGCATTCGACGCGCGGCCGCGCCAACATGCTGCGGTTGACGATCGCCGGCCGGCTGGGCGAGTCGGGCCTCGGCGATCGCGGTGTGTACGAGACGCTGGATCTCTGCCTCGAGTGCCGGGCTTGCAAGGCGGAATGCCCCGTCGGCGTCGACGTCGCGCGGTTCAAGAGCGAGTTCCTCGCCGACTATTGGCAGCGCCACGGCACATCGATGGAAGCGCGCGTGCTCGGGAACGCGCATCAGGCCGCGGTCTGGGGCAGCCGCTTCGCGCCACTCTCGAACTGGATCGCACGCAGCCTGCCGGCCCGCGTCATCACCGAGCGCGTCGTCGGCATCGATCGACGACGACGGTTGCCGCGCTTCGAGCGCCACACATTGGTCGATCGGGTGCGATCATCGCGACCGAGCGATCGACCCGATGCGTTGCTTTTCAACGACACGTTCACCAATCACTATGACCCCGAGATCGGCGTCGCCGCCCTCGCGGTGCTGACCGCAGCAGGGCTGAAGCCGACGCTCGCCTCGAACGGCTGTTGTGGACGACCGCAGATCTCGAAGGGATTGCTTCCCGACGCCCGCGCGCTGGCCGAGCGCAACGCCGACAGGCTGTACGCCGACGCGGAGGCGGGCCGGTCGATCATCTTCTGCGAACCAAGCTGCCTGTCGGCGGTGCGCGAAGACGCACCGGCGCTGCTCCGGGGCGAGTCGCGCCGCAAGGCCGAGACGGTGGCGCGGGCAAGTGTCCTGTTCGAGGAGTTCGTCGCGCCGCGCGTTTCAACGCTCCCGGTCATGCCGGGACCGCGCACGATCCTGCTCCATGGCCACTGTCACCAGAAGGCGATGGGCCTGGTTGCGCCCGCACGCACACTGCTGGCGCGTATTCCCAACGCGACGGTCGTCGACCTCGACGCCGGCTGCTGTGGCATGGCCGGATCGTTCGGATACGCGCGCGATCACTACGAGGTGTCGCGCGCGATCGGTGAGCGCAAGCTCTTTCCCGCGATCCGAACCAAACCAGACGACGCCGTCGTCGTCGCCGCCGGTACGTCGTGCCGTCATCAGATCGCCGATTTCACGGGCGAACAGGCGGTCCATCCGGCCATACTGTTGCGCACCCTGCTGAGTTCCCCTTCGAAATGAATCTCGCCTGGCTCTCGCTCGGCGCGCTCGTCATCGCGATGATTGTCAGCTGCTTCAGCGAGCTCAATGTTGGTGTCCTCGGGCTCGCGCTGGCATGGATTGTCGGCGTGTATCTGGGCGGCATGAGCCTCAACGACGTGCTCGGCGGCTTCCCGGTGCAGCTATTCCTCACCCTGGCCGGCGTCACGCTGCTGTTCACACAGGCGCAGCTCAATGGCACGCTCGATCGCGTGGCTCACGCCGCCGTGCGCGTCTGCCGCGGCAACACCGGGCTGGTGCCGGTCATGTTCTTCGTTCTGGCCGGATTGATCGCCTCGCTCGGCCCCGGCAACGTCGCCACGGCAGCGATGCTCGCGCCGATGGCGATGGCCGTCGGCACACGCGCGGCGATTCCCCCGTTTCTCATGGCGATCATGGTCGGCAACGGCGCGCAGTCCGGGTCGCTGTCTCCCTTCGCGCCCACCGGCATCATCGTCACCGGCCTGATGAACAAGATCGGCCTCGGTGGCTACGAGTGGCGAACATACATCCTGAACCTGGTCGCGCACGCGATGGTCGCCTTCGCCGGCTACTTCCTGTTCGGCGGCTGGCGTCTGTTCAAGAGCCGGTTCCAGGGTGAGGCGCGAGCCGAGACGGACGCATTCACGGCGCCGCATTGGATCACGTTGCTCGTCATCGGCTGCGTGCTCGTCGCGGTGCTGTTCTTCAACGCGAACATCGGCATGGCGGCGTTCACGGGCGCGGTCGTCCTCGCGACGTTCCGCGTCGCCGACCACGATCAGTCGATCCGGCGGATGCCGTGGACGCCGATTCTCATGGTCAGCGGGGTGAGCGTGCTGGTCGCGCTGCTCGAGAAGACGCGCGGCCTCGATCTGTTCACGGACCTGCTCTCACGCATCGCGACTCCCGGCACGTTGACCGGCGTCATCGCATTCGTCACCGGCCTGATCTCGGTCTACAGCAGCACGTCCGGCGTCGTACTGCCGGCGTTTCTCCCAACCGTACCAGGTCTCATCGCGCGGCTCGGCGGCGATGCCTACAGTGTGGCCTCGTCGATGAACGTCGGCGCCCACCTGGTCGACATGTCCCCGCTCTCGACGACCGGAGCGATGTGTCTCGCCGGAATCGCGGACGCCACGCAGGTGCGTCCCACCTACAACAAGCTGCTCGCATGGGGTCTGTCGATGACCATCATCGGGGCAGTGGGGTGTTGGGTATTTCTGTAATCTGTCGATCAATCACTCAACCATTGATTACCGCGCTGCCAGCGGATTCTCCCACTGCAGCCGAGCGAAGCGCGCGTAATCGCCGTCGGTCGAACACAGCGTCACGCCGTGTTCGATCGCAAGGGCGGCCAGGTGCGCGTCGGGAACGAGACGGCTGATCATACGTGGGATGGCTTGATGCTCAGCTCTTAGGGTCGAGCGACTTCAGCATCCGCACAAGCGCGACGACCCGGTAGCTGCGTTCGACCAGTGAAGCGACCGCCTGCCAATCGATCGCACCATCGGCCCACAGACTGACCCACAGCCCGCGGCCGTACGGCGTCGCGAAGAAGCCCTTCCGACGCAACCGACGTTCGACCTCCGCGGGTGGGAGCCGGAATGCGATCGACGGCCGGTCCTGGACGCGCTCGAACGCCACGAACGTGCGCCGGCCGGCGCGGAAATTCGGGTGGCCCCACGAACTGGTCTCGCTGGTTTCGGGCAGCGCCAGGCACAAGGCCCGCAGCCGGTGCAGCGTCCGCTCGGCGGCGTTCGTCTGACTCCGCCACAGGCTTCGGCGAGACAGGTTCACCGGCACGTCAAGCGTTCCGGTCGAGGACCTCGCGCAACTTGCGGGCGAGCACGAGCGGGGTGAACGGCTTCTGCAGGAACGCGTGCGTGACGTGATCGAGGCCGTGATGCACGACGGCATCCCCGTTGTAGCCGCTCATGAACACCACTCGGCAATCGGGGTACAAGACGCAGACGGCATCCGCCAGTTGACGTCCGCTCATCCCCGGCATCACCACCTCGGTGAGCAGCACGTCGATCGCTGCCGTGCGGTGCTGCACGAGTCGAATCGCATCGGCACCGTTGCTCGCCTCGACCACGGCGTATCCATACATCTCCAACGTGACCTTGGCGATGTGCCGGACGGCGTCCTCGTCTTCGACGAGCAACACCGTCTCTCGCCCTGCCAGGCGGCTGCGCTCCGCGCGACCACCGGCCGGGAGCGGCACATCCTCGGCGAGCGCCGGCAGGAGCACGTTGAACGTCGTGCCGGCGTCGACCTCGCTCGACATCGTGATGAAGCCGTCGATCTCCTGAACGATGCCATACACGGTGGCGAGCCCGAGGCCAGTGCCTTTGCCAGGGCCCTTGGTCGTGAAGAACGGCTCGAACAAGCGCGCGCGTACGTGCGGCGGGATGCCGCAACCGGTATCGCTCACCACCAACTGGACGAAATGGCCCACCTTGTACTTGGGATGCGCCTGGCAATGCGCCGCGTCGAAGGCCGCGTTCCGGGTCTCGATCGTGAGACGGCCGCCGCCACACGACATCGCGTCGCGCGCGTTGAGCGCGAGGTTCATGATGACCTGCTCGATCTGGCGGCCGTCGGCGCGGATCCGGTAGACCGAAGGCGCCAACGCGGTCGTGACCGTGACGTGCTCGCGAATCAGCCTGCCGATCATCTCGAGGGCCTTCTTGACGACGGCGTTCGGGTCGAGGACGCAAGGCGTGGAGACGGCCTTCCGGCTGAACAGCAACAACTGCCGCGTCAGCAGCGATGCCCGCTCGCCGGCATCGCGAATCGCCTCCAGACCCGCACGGGTCGGGTCGTCAGGGTCGTTGTGGTCCATCAACAGCATTTCGCAATAGCCGCTGATGACCGTCAGCAGGTTGTTGAAGTCGTGCGCCACGCCTCCAGCCAGCTGCCCGATCGCCTGCATCTTCTGCGACTGCCGCAGCTGCGCGTCCCATGCGTACGCGATCGGTCACGTCCTGAGCTGTCCCGATCAGCCTGACCGGCTCTCCGCTGACCTCGTCGACGACGACCTCGGCTTGCCCGTGAATGGTGCGCTCCGACCCGTCATCGAGGACGATGCGATAGTCGTGCGAGTACGACCGCCGCTCGGCGATCGCCTTGCGAATGGTCGCCTCGACCCGCGGCCGGTCGTTGGGATGCACCCGTGTCCAGAACGGATCGGGGGTGGGCAACGTCTCGTTCGGTCGATAGCCGTACACCCGGTAGCATTCCTCTGACCACACCGGCGTGCTCTTTGTCAGGTCGACGCCGGCCCCGAGCTCGATCTCCCAGCTCCCCACTCCCGCGACACGCTGCGAGGCGACCAGGTGTCGCTGGCTTCGCCGCAGCTTGTCTTCGGTCTCGAACGCGGACGAAGAATCCTTCGGTCCGATCACGGCGGTCAGCGCGCCTGTGGCGCGCTCGCCTCGGTTGAGCGCGCCAGGATCGTTCGATGTTCGGGATAGCCTCTCGCGATCGGCCAGGTATCCACGACGCGATCACCGTCGATCACATAGAACAGGTCGTGCAGGTTGATCGTCGGATCGGTGTGAGATGGGACCAGTCGGACGAGATCGCCCACGGCGATGTGTGCCTCGGCCGGCACGCTGATCGTCGCATGTTCGTCGTTGAGCGAGACGACCGTCGCTCCCTCGAGACCGGCGACCGTCGGCAGGCCGTGATCCTTCGTCGTGGCTTTATGGCCGCAATCGGCGACGCAGCGATCCGGCGCGGGACGACTGACGACGGTGCCGAGCACCCAGAACGCCTGTTCGAACGGCACCTGCACCGCCGAATAGTCGCTGTCCATCAACGCGTACGAGCCCGCCTGAATCTCGGTCACGCCGTCGATGCGACCGCTGATGTCATACGTTCCAGTGCCGCCCGCGGAGACGATCTCACAGGCGTGCCCGGCGGCGCGCAGCCGCGCCGCCGTGTCGACCAGCGCCGCCATCGCCTCGCGGGCGCGCGACTCGCGCTCGGCGCGATCGCGAATCGGCTGCACGTGGCCTTCATAACCCATCACCCCGCGCAGAACGACGCCATTCGTCTGCGAGATCCGTCGCGCCAGCTCCACAGCGTCGTCCCCGGGCACAACACCGCACCGGCCCTGTCCCACGTTCACGTCGACGAGGACGCCGACACGCACGCCGGCACCGCGGGCGGCGGCGGCAAGGGCGTCGACGCCAGTGACCGAATCGACCGCGACCGTGATGCGCGAGCGACCCTGCAGCGCCGTGATTCGTGCGCACTTGGATGCGCTGACAATCTCGTTTGCGATCAAGACGTCGTCGCAGAATGGGGCGACCGTCTCGGCCTCGCCGACCGTCGCGCACGTGAGTCCGCGGCACGATCCGGCCGCGAGCTGTCGTCGCGCGATCTCGGCGGTCTTGTGCGCCTTGAAATGCGGGCGCAGACCGCACGGCCCGGTGGCGAAGAACCGCGCCATCCGCGCAAGGTTCCGTTCCAGCGCGGCCCGATCGACGATCAGGGCCGGCGTGGGAATCTCGGCAATCGCACGCGGGACGGTGTCGACGCCCGAGCGGTCACGCACCTTCTTCTTCCTCGACACGCCGCGTCGGCATGATGCCGAACGCCCGCATCTTTCGATACAGGTTGCTCCGCTCGACGCCGAGGACCTCCGCCGTGCGCGACATGTTGCCTTGCTGTGCCGCGAGCGCCCGGAGAATGTACTGCTTCTCGAACTCGTCTCTCGCGTCGTGCAGCGGCGCCATCAAGGCCGGCTTGACCGGTGCCATCGAGGTGGCGCTGCCGACCGCCGGTCCTCCTTGTTCGAGGAACAGCAGGTCTCGCGACGAGACGCGCTCGCCCGGTACCATGATCATCAGGCGCTCCACGACGTTTCGGAGTTCGCGCACGTTGCCGGGCCACCCGTAGCGCTGCAGCGCGCGAACGGCGTCGGGCTCGAACGTCTTGGGCCGCCGCCCGTACTCGCGCGCGAGCATCGCCATGAAGTGATCGGCGAGCAGCGGCACGTCCTCGACGCGGTCGCGGAGCGGTGGCACGAAGATCGGCACGACGTTGAGTCGGAAGTACAAGTCCTCCCGAAACCGCCCGCCGCGGATCTCGGAGGGCAAGTCCTTGTTCGTGGCGGCCAAGACTCGGGCGTCCACACGAATTCTCGTCGACCCGCCCACGGGCTCCATCACTTGCTCTTGCAGCACGCGCAGGACTTTCGCCTGCGTCTTGAGGCTCATGTCGCCGATCTCGTCGAGAAAAATTGTGCCGCCGTGTGCCGTTTCGAACTTGCCGCGCCGATCCGCGACCGCTCCCGTGAACGCACCGCGCACGTGGCCGAACAGCTCGCTTTCGATCAGCTCCTCCGGGATCGCCGCGCAATTGACCTCGACGAACGGCGCCGAGCGCCGGCGGCTCATTTCGTGTATGTTTCGCGCGACCAGCTCCTTTCCGGTGCCGTTTTCGCCGAAGATCAGCACACGCCCGTTGGTCGGCGCGGCCATTGCCACTTGCTCGCGCAGCCGGACCATGGCGTAGCTCTCGCCGATCATCAGGTGCTGAGCGTCCACCTTCGCGCGCAACGCCAGGTTCTCGGCCTCGAGACGCCGTTGGCGCAGGGCGTTGCGGACCACGAGCACCGTCTTCTCCAGGGACAACGGCTTCTCGACGAAGTCGAACGCGCCCATCTTGATCGCGCGCACCGCCGACTCGACGTTGCCGTGCCCCGAGATGATCACGACCTGCACGTCGATCTGGCGCTCGCGCATCCGCGCCAACGTGGCGAGCCCGTCCATACCCGGTAGCCAGATGTCGAGCACGACGACGTCGTGTGGCTCGACGGCCAGACGCTCGAGACAGGCTTCCCCACTGTCGACCGAGTCGACGTCATAGCCTTCATCGCGCAGCACGCCTGTCAGCGCACTGCGCACGCCGGGCTCGTCGTCGACGATCAGAATGGACGGCATGAGTCGGCGATCAACACGGCAGTTCGATCACGAAGCGCGCGCCGTGCGGCGGGTTGTCGGTGACCTCGATCACCCCGCCGTGCTCGGACACGATGCGACGGACGATGGCAAGGCCAAGGCCGCTGCCGCGCTGCTTGGTCGAATAGTGTGGCAGAAACAGCTTCTCGCGCTCGCCCGGGGCGATGCCAGGGCCGTCGTCGGCCACACTGATGCGCACGGTCCGACGGGCGAGGTCACGGGTAGTCTCGAGATCGAGCGTACCGCGGCGGTCCATGGCCTCGATGGCATTGTCGATCAAGTTGATCACCACACGACGGAACTGCTCGGGGTCGACTGCGACCGTTGGCAGTTCGCTCGCGAAGTGGCGCCGGAATACCACCTGTGGGCAGACACCCTGATACAACGCGAGCACATCGTCGAGCAGCGCATGGAGGTCGGTCGGCACAGCGCGCGGCGCCGGCATGCGCGCGAATTGTGAGAACTCGTCGACCAACCCTTTCAGCGACTCGACTTCGCCGACGATCGTCGTCGTGCATTCCTCGACCAGCGCTTGCGTCGGCGGCGGTGCGTGTGAAAAGTGGCGGCGCAGCCGCTCGGCACACAACTGGATCGGCGTGAGCGGGTTCTTGATCTCGTGTGCCAGGCGGCGTGCGACCTCGCGCCACGCCGCGACGCGCTGGGCGCGTACCAGCGGCGAGACATCGTCGAGCACGATGACCATGCCGTCGCTCGCGCCCTCGTCCCGGCGGAGATGTGTCGCCATGATCGCGAGGTGCACCTCGCGCCCCTCGCGGGTGATTGAGACTTCCTGCGGCCGCGGGTCCTCCCGATTCCGCAGCGCATCGTCGATGGCAACGGCCAACGGCTTGAGGTCCTGGGAGCCGAACACGGACGACGCCGGCTGGCCGAGCACCTGCGCGTCGACGCCCAGCAGACGTGACGAGGCGGCGTTCCAGGTGCGGACGCGGCCGGCCGCGTCGATCGACACGACGCCGGTGCCAAGGCGATCGAGGATCGTCTCGACGTAGCGCCGCCGGGCCTCCACGTCCTGATGTTTCTGTTCCAGCTCGATGGCGGACCGCTCGAGTCGTCGCCGGCTTGCCGCCACTTCACCAGCCATCCGGTTGAAGGCGTCGATCAGCGAGCCGAACTCGTCGCTCGACTCTGCTTTCACCCGATGATCGAGCCGGCCCGCGCCGATCTCGTCGGCGGCGGCGGCCAGCATCTGCACCGGCCGCGTGATCCGCTTCGCGAGATAGAGGCCCATCCACGTCGCCCCCACCAGAATCATCAGGGTCAGCATCAGGAAGAAGCCCTGATACACCGCGAGAATCGGCTGCTTCAGCACACGCAGCTGCTGATACGACTCGTACGCGGCGGTCATACCGCGCGCGCGCGCGGCGAACTGGTCGGTGAGATAGCGGCTCGCCACCACCACGGCTGACACACGCGCACCCGACCCCGCGCGAACGGGCACCGCGGTCCGGACGAGATCGCCGCCGGTCGACAGTTGTTCGACGACACGGGCTTCGGTGCCGCCCGTGGCGACACGCTCCGCGAGCCGATCAGCCGACGCTCGCGAGTACTGCCGTGGGATCGACGGCGCTGCGACATCGACGACCGGCGTGACATGGAGACCGCCGGCCTCGTTCCGCACGCGATAGATCTCGACCAGGTCGATGCGCTCCTGCAGCACGTCGGGAGCGACCAGATCGCGCACGTCGGAGGCGCTGGCGCTTGCCAGATCGACCGGCGCGAGCGCCCGCGCGAATCGCTGCGCCTGCGCCGCCACCAGCCGTTGCTGCTGCGCGTAGTAATCGCCGGCGATGCGGTTGGCGGAGGAGAGCACTTCGTTGAGATCGGCGTTGAACCAGCGATCGACGTTGTTGCGAATGAGCTCGCTGCCAATCAACAGGACCAGCACTGTGGGAATGAGCGTCATTCCGAGCAGCACGGTCACCAGCTTCGAGCGAAACCGCGCGAACGGAAGCGCCCGCCGCCGTTCGACAATCAGCTTGATGACGTTGCGCGCCAGCACGAATGCCAGCGCGACGAGAATCGTGAGGTTGGTGGCCGACAGTGCGTAGAGCACCACGTCGGCGAGGAAGTCGGGCGTCAGCGTCGACGAGCGGCTGCCGAGCGCGAGTAATCCCCCCAGCGCGAGCAGCAGCGCGACGATGCCGGTGAGGAGCAGCGGCGTGTTGTCGAGGAACGGCTTGCGCCCCTGCGGGGCGGAGCTCCGCCGCGGCGGCGGCGTTGCCGGTTTCCGGGACGGCGACTCTCGAAGCGTCAGCGCCACGGTTCTTATTCCTTCGAGTTCAGCAGCTCCTTCAGCTCGCTCATGAACTCGCCAATGTCCCGAAAATGCCGATAGACAGAGGCGAACCGGACGTAGGCGACTTTATCGAGCCGCTTCAACTCGTCCATCACCAGCGCGCCAACCTCGTTGGTGGTCATCTCCTTTTCGGGGCGTTCCTGCAGCGTCGCCTCCACCTTGTCGGCGACCGCCTCGATCGCGGCGATGCTGACCGGGCGCTTCTCGCACGCCTTGAGGAGACCGGCGATCAGCTTCTGCCGCTCGAATCGCTCGCGGGTCCCGTCTTTCTTGATCACCATGTACGGGATCTCGTCGATCCGCTCGTAGCTGGTGAACCGCCGACCGCAGCCGAGACATTCGCGCCGGCGACGGATGACCTCGCCTTCCTTACTCTCGCGAGAGTCGACGACCTTATCGCCGAGATGAGCGCAGAACGGACACTTCACGCGGTCGTCCTTCAGGATGTGGCGATTCTGGCGACGCGTCAGGAGACGCGCCCGACGGTTCGTTCCCGCGGGCCGCACCCGCGATGTCCTTCAGACGCCCGACGCTCAACCCGTCCTGCGCCATGATGACCAGTCCAAGCAGCACGACCGGCACGAACGAGATCGCGTGCGTGACGATCGCACCGGCGATCGCCTGATCGTTCTGCGCTCCGAAAAACGTCGTCACGCCCCATTGATACGCGGCGTGGTAGCTGCCCACCCCGCCCGGCGTCGGCACGGCAACGCCGATCACGAGGAGCGACTGCAGGAGAAAGGTGCCCTCGAACGGCATCGGAATGCCGAAGGCCACCGTCACCGCCCAGACCTCCCCGGCAATCGTCAACCAGATCGCGAACGACCAGATGATGGCCATGACCATGGCGCGTGGCTCGCGGGCGGCGGCAAACCCGCCGCTGAAGATGCTGACCATCTGGCCGAGCTGTTTGGAGATCTTCCCAGGCAAGACACCGGCCGCCACCGTCACGAGCCGGCCGATCCGCTCGGGGTGGGTGGCGAGTATCCACATGAGCGCGAGCAGTGAGCCCGCGGCTGCCGCCGCGATTGCCGCCGATACCTCGATCGGTCGCAGAAACGCCGCGGGCAATTCGCCCGGTCCCGAGAAGCCCCACACGTAGATCGCGAGGAGCGCCAGCACCGCAATCAGGTCGAGCACGCGCTCCATGACAACGGTGGCAATCGTCGCCGACGTCGCGAGACCCTCCTGCCGAGCCAGCAGATACGGGCGGATGACGTCTCCGACGCGCGCCGGCAGCAGCGCCAGGGCGGCGAATCCGAGCACGGTCGTTCGAAAGACGTTGCGGAACCTCGTCCGCCCGACCGGCGCCAGCAGATACTGCCACCGGATCGAACGCGTCCAGTACGTCGCGGCGACGAAGACGAACGACAGCACCAGCAGATCGATGCGCGCGCTTCGCACGTGCTGCCACACTTCGGCGAGGTTGGCCTGACGGAGAAACCAGACGAGCAGGGCGACCGTCAGCACCGTGACGATGGTTGTGCGCAGACGCATGAGCGAACCCACAATATATCAGGCTCCCTCGCGCGGGGAGCCGGTGCTGTTGCGTACGGTTGCGGACACCGTGTTACATGGCTAAGATCGCCGCTTCCCTTTTCAGCATCCTGAAGAGACACCACGTTGCCGCTCGCCGCGCCGCTGATCGACACACAGCTGAACGGGCTTGCTCCGCACCGCCACGGAAAGGTGCGCGACATCTTCGACCTCGGCGATGTGCTGCTGATGGTCGCGACCGACCGCATTTCGGCCTTTGACTACGTGCTCGGCTCGGGAATTCCCGACAAGGGCAAGGTCCTCACGCAGTTGTCCGCGTTCTGGTTCGCGCGCACGACGTCCCTCGTCCCCAATCACGTCATCAGCCTCGACGCGCCGTCGTTTCCGATGGGACTGAGCCGGCATGCCGCCGTGCTCAGCGGACGCTCGATGCTCGTCCGAAAGACGACGCCGGTGCCGATCGAATGCGTCGGGCGCGGCTATCTCTCGGGATCGGGATGGAAGGAATACGCGTCCCAGGGAACCGTCTGCGGCATTCGGCTGCCGCCGGGGCTGCGAGAATCGGATCGGCTGCCGGCGCCGATCTTCACGCCAGCGACCAAAGCCGAGAGCGGCCACGACATCAACATCAGCGAAGACGAGGCCGGCCGTCTCGTCGGCGCTCCGCTGATTGAACACCTCAAGACGTTGACGCTCGCCCTCTACGATCACGGGGCTCGTCACGCCGACAGCTGTGGCATCATCCTCGCCGACACGAAGTTCGAGTTTGGCCTCACGGCCGACGGCGACGTGATGCTGATCGACGAGGTCATGACGCCCGACTCGTCGCGATACTGGCCGAAGGACCAGTACGCGCCGGGTGGACCGCAACCGAGCTTCGACAAACAGTACGTCCGCGACTACCTCGAACAGATTCGATGGAACAAGCAACCGCCAGTGCCGGAGCTGCCCGAGCCCGTGGTGCTGCGCACTCGCGAGAAGTACCTCGAGGCGTTCCGACGCCTGACCGGAAAGGACCTTCAGTAGTGCCGCAGCTCAAGGAGCAGCTGGAGCGTCTCGTCGAGGAAATGGTCAATCGCGGCGTGCGCTACGAGGACGCCCAGCGTGAATTCGAGAAGAAGTTCATCACGCGCGTGCTGCTGAAGGCCGACGGCAACCTGTGTGAGGCCGCCGATCTGCTCGGCATGCACCGCAACACGCTCAGTCGAAAGATCGCGGAATACCACCTCCGCCGCCCGGCGTGATCTCCGCCGCGGCGTGACCGGCCCCTGTTGACATCGTTTTTCTAGGGCAGATAGAATTAGCAGTCGTGCCGGTTGAGTGCCAACTGGCCATGGCCGCTGGCCATGCCGACGGCACTCCGGGCCGGTACCGCGAATTCGAGGTTCGACCACACGCAGGGGCTTCCGCCCCGCTGCTACCAGTCATCTGGAGTTGAGAAGACATGAAAGTCAGACCGCTACACGACCGCATCATCGTCCAGCGCATCGAGGAAGGCGAGCAGAAGATCGGCGGAATCATCATCCCCGATTCTGCGAAGGAAAAGCCCCAGCAGGGCAAGGTGATCGCCGTCGGTCAGGGCAAAGTGAAAGACGACGGCAAGCGCCAGCCGCTCGACGTGAAAGAGGACGACACGATCCTCTTCGGCAAGTATTCAGGCCAGGAAATCAAGATTGACGGCGAGGACTACCTCATCATGCGCGAAGAGGAAGTGCTCGCGGTGCTCGCCTCAAAGTAGGGCATTGGAGTAACAGGAGATGGCAAAACAGATCATTTACGGCGAGCAGTCGCGGCAGGCGATTCTTCGCGGTGTCAACGCGCTCGCCGATGCAGTCAAGGTGACGCTCGGCCCGAAGGGCCGCAATGTCGTCCTCGACAAGAAGTTCGGTTCTCCCACCATCACCAAGGACGGCGTGACGGTGGCCAAGGAAATCGATCTCAAGGACCCGCTCGAGAACATGGGCGCCCAGATGGTCCGCGAGGTCGCCAGCAAGACGTCCGATACGGCCGGTGACGGCACCACCACCGCGACCGTGCTGGCGCAGGCGATCTATCGCGAAGGCGCCCGGAACGTCGTGGCCGGCGCCAACCCGATGGAACTGAAGCGCGGCATCGAGAAGGCCGTCGAGGTCATCGTCGAGGAAGTCAAGAAGATGTCCCGGCCGGTCTCGGGCAACATGGTCGCCCAGGTCGGCACGATCTCGGCCAACAGCGACGCGACGATCGGCAAGATCATCGCTGAAGCGATGGACAAGGTCGGCAAGGACGGCGTGATCACGGTCGAAGAGGCCAAGACGCTCGAGACGTCGCTCGACGTCGTCGAGGGCATGCAGTTCGACCGCGGGTATCTCTCGGCCTACTTCGTGACCGACGCCGAGCGGATGGAAGTGGTCCTCGAAAACCCGGTCATCCTGATTCACGAGAAGAAGATCTCTTCGATGAAGGACCTGCTGCCGGTACTCGAGCAGGTGGCGCGTCTCGGTCGGCCGCTGCTCATCATCGCAGAGGACATCGAGGGTGAGGCGCTGGCGACGCTCGTCGTCAACAAGCTGCGCGGCACGCTGCAGGCCGCCGCGGTGAAGGCGCCCGGCTTCGGCGATCGCCGCAAGGCGATGCTCGAGGACATCGCGATCCTCACCGGCGGCCGAGCGATCACCGAGGACCTGGGCATCAAGCTCGAAAGCATCAAGATCGATGATCTCGGCAAGGCCAAGAAGATCACGATCGACAAGGACAACACCACGATCGTCGAGGGCGCCGGCAGCTCGCAGTCGATCGAGGGCCGGGTCAAGCAAATCCGCGCGCAGGTCGAGGACACGACCTCCGACTATGACCGCGAGAAGCTGCAGGAACGGCTCGCAAAGCTCGTCGGCGGCGTCGCGGTGATCAAGGTCGGCGCCGCAACCGAGACCGAGATGAAAGAGAAGAAGGCTCGGGTCGAGGACGCGATGCATGCGACCAAGGCGGCCGTCGAGGAAGGCATCGTGCCTGGCGGCGGCGTGGCGCTTCTGCGCGCGAGCAAGGCGCTCGAGAAGCTGAAGCTCGAAGGCGACCAGGCCGTCGGACTCCAGATAATCAAGCGCGCGATCGAAGAGCCGATGCGGTGGATCGCCATGAATGCCGGTCAGGAAGGCTCGATCGTCGTCTCGAAGGTCAAGGAGATGAAGAGCCCCGACGAGGGGTTCAATGCCGCGACCGAGGTGTACGAAGATCTGGTCAAGGCCGGCGTCATCGATCCGGCCAAAGTGGTGCGCAGTGCGCTGCAGAACGCATCGTCCATCGCATCGCTGCTGCTGACGACCGAAGCCCTTGTCTCCGAGATTCCCGAGGAGAAGAAGGAATCGGGCGGTGGCCACTCCCACGGCGGCCCCGGCGGCATGGGCGGCATGTACTGACCATCCCGGGCAACCGGCCAAGTCAAAAAGGGGTCCGTCCTCCTGGACGGGCCCCTTTTTCTTTATGTCGGCTTTTCGGATCCGGTGTCGCCATTCCGTCCGCCCTTCGCCCCGCGGCTGGCCAACAAAGTGGCGGAACTGCAGGCGACGATCGACACCGCAAGGCAGCTTCGTGGGCTGCTCCCCATCTGCTCGTACTGCAAACGCATTCGCAACGATCAGAACTACTGGGAACGCGTCGAGGTCTACGTCACGCGGCACAGCGACGCGAAGTTCACCCACGGCATCTGCCCGACGTGTCTCGATGCCGTGCACGCGGAGATCGAGGCGGAAGAGAGCTCGATTCGAAAAGCGAAAGAGACGACCTGACTCGGCGACGTCAGACGTAGTCCGGTTCGTTCCCCGGCTTCCACTTGATGTTGCAACCGATGCTCGGCCGCTGCACCGGCGAGACGTCGCGCGATTCGAGCACCGCATCAACCGCTGCGCGAATATCACGGCCGGTGATCGGCGTGGCCGCGCGCGGCCGGCTGTCGTCGAACTGTCCGCGATAGACCAGCTGGCGCGACGCGTCGAACAGGAACAGATCCGGAGTGCACGCGGCTCGGAACGTCTTCGCCACGTCCTGACTCTCGTCGAACAAGTACGGGAAGACATAGTCGAAGGCCTGCGCCTCCTGACGCATGCCCTCCGGACCGTCCTCCGGAAACGCGCCGATGTCGTTCGAGTTCACGGCGAGGAGCACCAGACCGCGAGGCTGATACTCGCGCGCGAAGCGCGCGAATTCCGATCTGATGTGCCGGACGAACGGACAGTGCTGACAGATGAAAGCCACTAACAGCGCACGCGCGTGCTCGTACTGCGCCGTGGAGACGGTGCGGCCATCGAAGTCGGGCAACGCGAAGGCAGGCAGGAGTGTGCCCAGCGGCAGCATGGTCGAAGGCGTCGCTACCACTGTGGCCTTCGACTTAGCGCAGTGTGAAGGTGAGTTCGATCGTGACGAGGACGGCAACCGGTTCGCCGAAACGCGTGCCGGGCTTGAAACGCCACTGCTTGGCGGCCTTGATCGCTTCCTGATCGAGACCGAATGTCGTGTCGAGCGATCGCACGACTTCGACCGGCCCGACCGTGCCGTCGGGCAGCACGACGCATTCGAGCAGCACGGTCCCCTGCACCTTGGCGCGCATGGCGTCGGCCGTGTACTGCGGCTTGACCTCTCTCAGGGCCACTGGCAGGTTGACACCGTTACCGGGTCGATAGGCACCACCGCCGACGCCGCCACCGAATCCTGGACCCAATCCGGATCCCTGGCCTGGCCCGGCACCCGTCCCCCTGCCTGAACCCGTTGACTCGGTTGGCGCGTTGGACTCGATCGCGCCGGGCGACGTCACCGGAGCGGCGGCAAGCGGAACGGCGGGGATGTTCAATGTCTCAATCTTGGGCGGCTCGGGCTTGATCTCGGGCGTTGGCTCCTTCGGAGCCGGAACGGAGATCTTCTTTGGCGTCTCTGTCTTGACCTCTGCCTTTTTCGGCGGGTCGGGCATCTTGTTGCCGCCGCCACCACCGCCGCCCGGACCGGGATCCGACAGCCACACGATCTTGTCCGAGAGCTGATCGGGAAGAATCGCCTGAATCGCACGCTTCGGCAGAATCGCCATGAGGAGCAGGAAGATGCCGATTCCGATCAGATGTGTGACGAGCCCCGCACCCAAAGCGCCCTTGAAGCGGTCCGCCTCTTCGAGCGACTGGATACAAAGCGGATCGTCTGGGCGGATGCTCAGCGAAGACGTCGAGGCTGGTTGTTCTGCCTGTCCGCGCTTGGCCATGTCGATACTTGTGTTTCGGACGATGCCGGGATCTCTATTGTCCCCGACAGACCCAACCGGAGCAAGTTGCAAAAGGAGTGCCTCCTACGCAGACCCTTTGCCCTGCCCTCTCGTTCAACGGCTTAGACGTCGGACCAGCCAGCTTCGGCCGATCCAGGTGACATGCGCTCGAGCGTCAAGCCGTCGACTGACCTACCTGAGCGAGCGACGCACGACGAGGGCTGACGTCGAACCGACGCGCTACTCCGTCGTGTATCCATCGCGTGCGCGAACCCGTATTCCGGTCGGCTGGTTCCGTACGACGACCCGAACCGAGCGCCATTCGCGCGTGCCCTTGGCAATCGGCCTGGTCGGCGTATACCCGAGCAAATACTGATACCGAATCTCCTGCGCGATCGTCTGCAGCGTCGCGTCCAGCTGCTTCGCATTCTTGATCAGAAACGAACGGCCTCCGGTGACGACCGCCAGTTCGGCGGCCAGTGGCGGCCGCTTACGACCGATGGTGATCGCATAAACCAGTGCATGACTGCGGCGTGCGCGCTCGACCACCTCCGGCGCGGTGGAGTGGCTGTACCGATCCGTCCCATCCGAGAACACGACGAGCGCCTGGCGTCCCGGTTCACTTTCGAGCCGATCGAGTGTCGTGATGATCGAATCGTGGAGGGCGGTGGTGCTCCAGGGATCGAGCGCGGCAATCGCCTGATTCTGCGCGCCGCGATCCGTCGACAGCGGCGCAATCACGTCGGCCTGGTTGCTGATGGCGACGACCATGGAACGGTCGTCCGGCTTCAACCGACCGAGGAATCCCTGTGAGGCGAGCTTGGCCAGCCGCAGTGGCTCGCCCGCCATACTGAGACTGCGGTCGACTCCGAGAACGACCGTCGCCGGAAACTCGCCGGCCGTAAACGTCGAAATCGTCTGCTTCTGGTCGTTCTCGTACACCTCGAAGTCCGCCGCGCCGAGTCCGGTGACGAGGCCGCCACGCTGGTCGTTGACCGTGGCATAGACTTCAACGAGCTGAACTCCCGTGGAGAATTGCGCCTGTTCCTGGGCTCGGAGGCCGGTGAAGCCCAGTCCCGAGGCCCCCGAATTCGCGGCCCAGAGGGCCAATCCGAGCCCTAGGCCGGCGGCGGCCACGTGGTACAATCGGTCCGGAAGGTGAAACATGTTCGGTAACATAGGTCTCCCCGAGCTGCTGATCATCTTGGCGATCATCATCCTGATCTTCGGCGCCAACCGGCTTCCCGAGATCGGTCGCGGCATCGGACGAGGCATCCGCAACTTCAAGGACGCAACCAAGGAAGGCGCGGGCCCCGAGAAGTCCTAACGCCGGCGCCTGTGCTTGTTTGCGAGGCGCTCGCGGCGTCCCGGACGCGTGGCCCTTCGCCGTTCCTTCTTGGGCGTCGCCTTGCTTCGATGCGGTCCGCGCGCACGCTCATCCCGACGAACCGTCTCCAAAATGTCGGCCAACCCCAGATCGACCTGCCGCCGCTCTAAATCGGTCCGCACCACCTGAACTCGCACCCGATCGCCCAGCCGATAGGTCTTTTTCGTGTTCTCTCCTTTGAGCACGTGCAGCTGCTCGACGAAACGGTAATAGTCGTCGGCCATGCTCGAGATGTGCACCAGCCCCTCGACATAGTGCTCCACCAGCTCGACGAATAGCCCGAACGGCGCGACGCCGGTGACGTATCCGTCGAATTCGTCACCTACCTTATCGGCCATGAAGCGGACCTTCTTCCACTGGAGCAGCTCGCGCTCGGCATCGTCGGCGCGACGCTCCATCTCCGACGTATGACGAGCGACCTCGGGCAGCTCCTCGACGAGCTCCTCACGACGAGCGGCACTGATCGCGGTGTGACGCGACTCCCGCAGCATGCGATGGACGACCAGATCGGGATACCGGCGGATTGGCGACGTGAAGTGCGTGTAGTGTTCCGCCGCGAGGCCGAAATGCCCGACGCTTGCGGCGTCGTACCTCGCCTTCTGCATGGTTCGCAGCATCAACGCTGAGATCGGCCGTTCTTCCGGCGTCCCACGCATGCGATCGATCAGCTTTTGAAAGTCCTTCGGCGCGGGCGCCTGCCCTTTGGAGGCGAGACTGTAGCCCAGCGTCGTGATGAACGTTTCGAAGTCCTCGACCTTCTTGACGTCCGGCGGCTCGTGCACACGATGCAGCGCCGGGACATCGTGGGTCACCAGATGCGTCGCCACGGTCTCGTTGGCGAGCAGCATGAACTCCTCGATGATGCGATGCGCGACGTTTCGTTCGAGCGCGACGATGTCCTCGATCTGGCCGAGCTCCGAGAGGATCACCTCCGCTTCTGGCAGATCGAAGTCGATCGATCCTCGCCGCCGGCGCCGGGCGTTCAGGATCTCGAACAGATCGCGCATCAGCTCGAACATCGGCACCAAATCGCGATAGCGATCCATGACCGCTTCGTCGTGGTCGGTCACAATCGCGTTGACGGCCGTGTAGGTCATCCGCGCGTCGCTGTTGATCACGCCGTCGTGAATCTCATAGCGAACAACACTCCCGCGGCGGTCGACTTCCATCAGACACGATTGGACCAGGCGATCGACGTGCGGGTTGAGGCTGCACAATCCCGTCGCGAGCTCGGCGGGAAACATGTGGACGGCGCGTTCGGTGAAATACACCGACGTCCCGCGGTCGTAGGCCTCTTCGTCGAGCGCGCTGCCCTCCTTGACGTAGTGCGAGACGTCCGCGATGTGCACGCCAAGCCAGTAATGGCCGTTCGCCAGCCTCTCGATGGTGATCGCGTCGTCGAAATCGCGCGCGTGTTCGCCGTCGATGGTCACCGTCGTCACCGGCCGAAAGTCGGTTCGCCCGCGGAGGTCGCGCTCTTTCACCACCGTCCCGAGGCGACGGGCCTCGTCAACGGCGGCATCGGAATGCTCGTCGGGGATGTTGAACTTGCGGATGATGATTTCCGTGTCGACGCCCGGCTCGTCGATGCGTCCGAGCACCTCGACGACGCGGCCCGCCGGACCGCGGGTCGCCGTCGGCCACCGCGTGATTTCGACGACAACCATCTCGCCCTGTTCGGCCGACGATGATTGGCCGGACTGCACGTGCACGTCCGCGAGCACGCGGCGATCGAACGGCACGACATAGCCGAGGCCATCATCACCCGCTTCGTAGCGGCCGACGATGGTGGCGTGGCTCCGTTCGAGCACTCGGATGATGCGGCCCTCGAGTCCTTTCTCGGTCCGCCGCTCGATCCGCGCGACGACGCGGTCGTCGTGCATCGCCTCGCCGATCTGCGCCGCCGGGATGTAGACGTCCGGCCGTTTGCCCTGAGCCGAGTCCAAGGGAGCGCCATCGCCGGGCGGGTGTTCGGGTACGACGAAGCCGAATCCGGCTGCGTTGGTCGACAAGCGGCCGACCACGAGGTCCATCTTTTCCGGCAGTCCGTAACGGTTGCCGCGGATTTGCAGCAGATCGCCCGAGGCGACGAGCGCCTTGAGCTGGCGCCTGAAGGCGGCGGCCTCTTCGCGCGGAATGCGAAGGGCTCGCGTCAGTTCGCGCGCCGTCGCCGGGTGGTGAACGGTCTCGCGAACGAGACGAAGAAGATCATCGGAACTACGCAACGAGAATCACCTGCACATCGCCGACATTCGTACCGGTCGGCCCGGTGCGGATCAGATCGCCGAGGCGATCGAAGAACGCGTATGTGTTGTTGTCCATCAAATATCGATTGGGATCGGCCATGCCAGCCTCACGGGCGCGCGCGAACGTCGAGCCGTCGACGATCGCGCCGGCCGCATCGGTCGGCCCGTCGATGCCGTCGGTGCCGATGCTGGCGCCTGCCACGGGAGCGCCCAACGCGGCGAGCGGAGCGGCCATTGCAAACGCGAACTCCTGGTTACGACCGCCTTTGCCGGTTCCCGACACCGTGACCGTCGTCTCGCCCGAGGCGATGACGCACAGCGGGCGCGGGAATGACGACGCGCCCTGTGCCACGCGTGCCACGTGCGTTGGTGCCGCCAGACGCGCTTCTCCGGTGATCGGCTCGTCGACGATCCAGACGTGATAGCCGAGCGATTCGGCAGCGCGGCGGGCGCCCTCGATCGCACCCCGTTGCGCGCCGATCACACGTGCGCTGGCGCGTGCCAGGCGCGAGTCGGCGGCCGCGGGCGTTTCCGCCAGACGACCCTCGGCTCCTTCACGCAGCCGGTGCATGACCGCTGCGGGATATCGATCGCCGCCGCCACGACGCGCGATGACGTCGAGCGCGTGCGCATACGTGCTGTTGTCCGGCACCGTCGGCCCCGACGCAATCACCGACAGATCGTCGCCGACGACGTCGGAGATCGCGAGCGTCAGCACCGCGCCTGGGGATGCGGCCGCGAGTTGCCCGCCCTTGATCGCCGACAGATGCTTGCGCACCGTGTTGAGCTCGTAGATGTCTCCACCAGCATTCATCAACGTTCGTGCCGTGTGCTGCTTATCGTCGAGAGTGATGCCCGGCGCCGGCAACGCCATCAGCGCAGATCCTCCACCCGACAGCAGCACGATCAGAAGATCCTCTCGTCGGGCCGCCGACGCAATCTCGAGCGCACGACGCGCGCCGGCGACACTTCCCTCATCCGGAAGCGGGTGGCCGCCGTCGATCCACGTGGTACCGGACGGCAGCGGCTGGCCGTCACTTCGACGAGGCCCCACGCCCAATCGCGTCCGGATCGGTCTGCTCGCGCCATCCAGAAACGCCGCGAGCATCTGCGACGACGCCTTCCCCGCTGCGATCACGTCCACCGTGGCCGCTCGTGCGAGCGCGTCAGCGATCGCGTGTTCGTCGAGTGCTGCACGCACGAGACGTCCGGCGTCGACGGCGTCTATCGCCGCGCGCAATACAGAGTTGAGGTCTTGTCGGAGGGATGAAACGGGAGGTGTCAGTTCACTTGCCGGGGATCGGCCCAGGCAGAAAGTCCGGTGGCGAGGTCGAACTGTCGAAGCACGCGGCTCACCACCTGGTCGGCCTGGCCTTCGATGCACAATCGATCGATCTCGCCCATCACCTTTGTCAATGCGGTTTCAACTTCACTGATTGTGCGCTCGGAGTAGAACTCGCGTTGGGCATCAAGGCAGCGTTGGCACCTGATGAATTCTTCGCGATAAAAGTTTGACAGTGAATGCAAAACCGGATCGCCGGGTGGCCGCGAATCGGTGAGGAAACGGGACAGTCGATTCCGCAACGCGGGCATAACCTGGGATTGACTCAAGTCTAGC
>Ga0111538_10002782_pt1 | contig 24569 bp, 26 predicted proteins | sample SoiMethybrSBSTD1_FD_79669 | JGI IMG/M metagenome (GOLD analysis project Ga0111538, IMG submission 79669) | Bulk soil microbial communities from a Populus tree surrounding site in Tennessee, USA - Soil MetaG P. TD hybrid SBSTD1 (version 2)... | ecosystem: Environmental > Terrestrial > Soil >...
ATCCTCATGAAGCTCCAGGGAGCCTCGACGCCCAGGCCGATGACGCACGACCTCCTCTCGGAGGTGCTCTCGAAGCTCGACGCGCGGGTGGTCAAGATCGCGGTCACCGAGCTTCGCGAGAACACCTTCTATGCGCTCATCACCGTCGCGGTGAACGGGAGCGAAATCGAGATCGACTCGCGCCCGAGCGACGCCATCGCCCTCGCAGTCCGCTCCGACGCGCCGATCTTCGCGGACGATGCGGTCATCGAGGAGAGCGCGATCGAGTTCGAGCACGAAGACGACGTCAACGAGGAGCAGATGGTCGAGGAGTTCAAGAAGTTCCTCGACGACGTCAAACCGGACGATTTCAGCGCCGAGGCCTAGTCCAACTCGCGCTTCGTGAGATCGAGGAGCTCCGCGTGCAGCTCCCGCAGGCCCTCGGTCGAGAGCGGGCCGCCGTTCTCGCGTTCGAGCTCGACGAGGAGCGCCTCCTCGCGGCCCTTGTCCAGGAAGTCGTAGCCCATCGCGGCCTTGTGCTCCTTCAGCCGGCGCACGAGCTCGAGGCGGCGATTCATCGCGGCGACGATCTCGTGGTCGGTGGACGTGATCTCCTCCCGCAGCTCCCGCACGCGGGGGTCGGACCGGGGATCGCCTTGCATCAGGCGAAGATATAGACCGTGGCGCCGACTGCCCAGCGGTCATAGAAGCCGGGCGCGAACCACATCGGGGTCCTCACGCAGCCGTGGCTCGCCGGGTAGGGCGGCACCGAGGCATAGCCGTGGATCGCGAACGCGCCGGTGAAGAAGAGCGAGTAGTACATCCCGTGGGAGTTGAGCCCGGGGACCTTCCCGTACACGTGCCACTTGCCGACGGGGGTGTTACCCGTCGCCCCGGTCGAGACGTGGACGATGCGGACCACCTTTCCCTTCCGCACCTCGTACATGACCTGGAGCGTCTTCGAGACTTCGACGTGGGTGCCTTTTCTCCGCGCCTCGGGGACCTTGGCCCGGCCGAGCACCTTCCAGACGTCGCGCGTCACGCGGCCCGTGCGCGCCATGCCGTGCACCTTCTGGAACGCGAGCACGGCTTCGTACGTGTCGTAGGCGAAGTAGCGGTTCGCTCCGCCCTTGAGGACGTGGCGGAGCGCCGAGAGCCTGCGCTCGAGCGCCAGCACCGGCTTGCCGCGCGCGCCGGTGGAGAGATACGGCGCGAGGATGCGGTAGTGCTTCCGTACGGTGATTCCTTTGTAGCCGGCATGAGGACTGAGGACGAGCCGCGCGCGGTGGCGGCCGAGGCGGTCGGTCGGGACACGAGCCGCATAGCGGCCGTTCTGCCGCACGTGGACGTGCCAGTCGCGGGTCCCGACTTTCAGGGTGAGGGAGCCGGCGGAAGCGGGCCGCAGCCGTCCTTTGAGGAAGAGCCGATTGCCCGGATAGCGAAGACCCGTCATGCGGCGCGTGAGAATCGGGAGGAGTTTCAGGGTGACCGGGTCGGACGCGTCGGTCGCCGTCTGGACGTGGTAGGCCCCGGGCTGCGTGGCCGGGAACGCAAAGCCGAAGTTCCCGGAGCCGTCTGCGGTCACCGGCGAGGCGGCCGGCGCGCCGTTGTAGAAGAGTTGGACGGAGTCACCGGGCGCGGTGGTGCCGCTCAGCGTCACCTGCGCCCCGTAGCGCGGCGTCGCGGGATGCGCGACGAGCGGGATCGTAGCGCCGGCGGTCGCGGGTGCAGCAAGAGCGAGGAAGACAATGGCGAGAGCCCGGCGCACGGGCGCAATGTGACAGACGGTCCGGTTAGTACGCCAGCTGCAGATAGATGATGAGGACGCCGAGGCCGTTGTAGAGGCCGTGCGCGAAGATTCCGGGCCAGACGCTGTCGGAGCGCAGGCGCACCCAGCCCATCGCGATCCCGAAGAGGACGAGCGGCGGCAGCGCGCCGAGAATCCCGTGGCTCAGGCCGAACACGAGTCCCGTGATCACGACCGCGGTCATGCCGCCCAGGAACTGCAGGGCCCGCACGCCGAGGCCGCGGAAGAAGAGCTCCTCCGTGAAGGGGACGATCGTGCTGACGACGATGCCGTTCAGGAGGAAGGCCCCGGCATGCTCGGGCTGCCACTCGTCCGGGGAGAGCCCCTGCTCCCGGCCTCCGTGCAGCAGCGGCTCGAGCGCGGCGCCCACGATGAGGACGCCGACGATCAGCCCGGCTGCGATCCCGACCCACTTCCAGCGGAACGGGTTCAGCCCGATCGCCGGCGGCGTCGGCCGATAACCCAGGCCGATGAGAAACGTGAGCCCGACGAGGACCGCGTAGTAGACAATCGTCGTGACGGCGAAGCCGGAGTCGTAGAAGACGTCGCTCGTGTCCTCGTCGCTGACCGCGCGCCCGATGAAGCTGAACGCGATGAAGAGCGCGGCCAGGATCGACCACGCGATGAACGGAGCCGCCTTATAGTCGCTCGAGGGCGTTGCCGAAGTCGGCGACGATGTCGTCTGCATCTTCACACCCTACGGAGACTCGAAGAAGGCCCGGCGTGATGCCCGCCGCCGCGAGCTGCTCTTCCGAGAACTGGCGGTGGCTCGTCGAGGCCGGGTGCGAGACCACCGTGTCGACGCCGCCGAGGCTCGTCGCCCGCAGGCAAAGCTCGAGGTTGTCCATGAAGGACTCGCCGGCTGCTCTCCCGCCGGAGAGCTCGAAGGCGAGCATGCCGCCCGACGCCGCGAGCTGCCGCTTGGCCAGCTCGTGCTGCGGGTAGCTCTCGAGCCCCGCGTAGTAGACGCGCTCGACCTTCGGGTGGTCTTCGAGGAAACGGGCGACCGCGAGGGCATTCGAAGAGTGGCGCTCCATGCGGAGCGAGAGCGTCTTCAGGCCGCGGCGCAGCAGGTAGGCGGGGAAGGCGTCGAGGATGGCGCCGGTGTCGATCTGCCAGGCACGCGCTCGCGCCACCGCCTCGCGGCTTCCCACGAGGATTCCCGCCGTCACGTCGTGATGGCCGTTCAGGTACTTCGTGGCCGACTCGCACACGATGTCTGCCCCGAGCTCGAGCGGCCGGCAGAGGGCCGGCGAGGCGAACGTGTTGTCGACGATCATGATCCCGTCGCCCTTGGTCGCGGCGATCGCCTCGAGGTCGGCAACGGGGAGCCCGGGGTTCGACAGAGTCTCGACGTAACGCACCTTCGCGGGACGCTGCCAGGCCTCGTGGTCGGTCACGTCCAGGTGCTCGACCTCGACGCCGAGGGGCTTCAGCCGCTGCTCGGCGAGGGCATAGGTCGCCCCGTAGAGCTGCTTGGCGCAGAGGAGCGTGTCTCCGGGCTCGAGGGTCGTCATGAGCGCGGCCGAGATGGCGGCCATCCCGGAGGAGAACGCCTGCGCCGCTTCGGCGCCCTCGAGGTCGGCGAGCACTCCGTTCAGCTCCTCGACGGTCGGGTTGCGCAGGCGCGAGTAGAGGAACCCGTACTCCTCCTCGCTCATCACGCGCCCGAAGGTCGCGGCGTCGTCGAAGGAGAAGGTGGTGGCCGTCACGACCGGCTGGACGACCGGCTCGCCGGGCGCGTCCCGAAGCCCGCGGCCGTGGATCGCGCGTGTGGAGAAGCCCCGGTTCTTCATAGGCCCAGCCGTGCGGGGAGCGTAGCGAGCGGAGGGGGCTCGAAGCCGAGCCCCGCAGCCAGCGCGCCGGCCTGGTCGGCCTCGTCGTCGCCGATGTGGATGGCGCGCCCGGGCGAGACGCCGAGCCTCTCGAGGGCCTCCATGAAGACGCGCGGGTCGGGCTTCTCCGCGCCGGTCTCGGCCGAGCTGACGATGGCCGAGAGGTAGCGAGCCAGTCCGGCGCGTTCGAGCTGCTCGCCGATGCCGATGTCCCAGTTCGTCACGCAGGCGAGCTCGAGCCCGGCGCGCCGCATCCGTGCGAGCGCACCGACGACGCCCTCGAGCGGGCGGAAGACGAGTGAGTCGACGAACGCGGGTGCGAACTCCTCGGCGCCGAGCTCAGGCGCCACTCCTTCGAGGAAGACGCCTGCGCAGCGCTTCCTGAGGTCGAGGAGGCTGTCCTCGTCCTCGCCCTCGCCTTTGTGGACGAGGTAGTACTCGACCTCGGAGTCGAAGGCCGCCGCGACAGATTGCTCGTCGCGCTCGACTCCGCGCTCGGCCAGCGCTGCCCGCAAACGGCCCACGGGGCTCTCGAGCTCGACCAGGGTGCCGAAGGCATCGATCGTGACCGCGTCGATGGCGGCCGCGCTACTTGAAGGCATCCGGGTGCAGAGCCCGGGCGATTGCCTCGAGCCCCTGGGCGACGCGGGGCCCTGCGCGCTGCACGAGCGCGGCCGGGACAATCTCGACCCGCTTCTTCCGGACTGCGGCGAGATTCGCAGTGACGGGGTTCGCGCGGAGCGTCTCGAGGGTCGTGTCGCTGTCGGAGGTCGTGAGGACGTACTGCGGGTTCGCGTCCCGAAGGTCCGACAGCGGAAACGGGCCCGGTCCAGGGCTCGGGCCGGCCACGCTCGCCCCTTTGGCGCGCTTGACGAGGTCCCCGAGCAGCGAGCGGTCGGAGGCCGTGATGAAGAACCCGGTGTCCACGAAGACGGACACGGGCGCCACGCTCGCGAGCCTCTCCTGGATCGTCGCCACGTCCTGCTCGATTCGCCCGACCAGCTGCCGCGCCTCCGGAGCGGCTCCGACGAGGAAGCCGATGTCGATGGCCCCCTGTTCGACGTTGCGAAGCGACGCGGCCGGCTGGATGTACACCGCGGCGTCAGTCGCCCGCTGGATGCGCCCGACGTCGAGCTGGTCTGCAGTCTGGGTCGCGACGACAAGGTCGGGCCGGAGGGCGATCGCCGCGTCCACGTCGATGGCGCCCGTCTGCCGGACGACCGTCTCCGCCTTCGCGCCGCGAACGCGGACTCCGGCGGGCACCCCGACGAGCCGGTCGCCCGCACCGAGCGCGCGGACGATTTCTGCCGAACCGGGGTCGAGGGCGAGGATCCGCCTTGCCTGTCCCTGGAGCACGGTCGGCTGGTCGCCGGCCCCCTGCACCGTGACGGGATACGGCTGCTCGAGCGTCCCGAGCGGCTCGGCTCGCTCGCCGCACCCCGCGCCCGCGAGGGCGGCGAGCAGAAGTCCGAGGGGAAGAAGCCGGGTTGAACGCACGACCGGCACTATTCAACACGTATGAGGCTTTTCAGCGAGGATGAGGCGAACGAGGCCCTCGAGGTCGTCGAGCCGCTCGTCGAACGCCTCGTCGCGGCGCGGGGGAGGTTCGTGTCCGAAGGGCAGCGACTCGCACGGCTTCGGCGCAAGGTGGCGGGGAACGGCGGCGGCCTCGACCCCTCCCGGGCGCAAGAGGTTCAGGATGCCGTCGAGGAGGTCGCGAACGAGATCGGGCTCCTCGTCGCAGACCTCGAGGCGGCGGGCGTCCAGGTGAAGGATCTCGACCGCGGCCTCGTCGACTTTCCCGCGCGACACCCCGAGAGCGGCGATCTCGTGCTGCTCTGCTGGCACCTCGGCGAAGACCGCGTCGCCTACTGGCACGGGCTCGAGGAGGGCTTTGCGGGCAGGAAGCCGCTGCCCTTCTGAGAACTCACGTCCGTGAGCGAATTCTGGCAGCACGTTGTCACGGCGGCCGTCGTCATCGTCGTGACGCTGGTCGTCGCGAAGCTCATCGATCGCGCCCTCGTGCGGCGCCTGAAGCTGAGCCCGAACGTGCTGACGCGCTACAGCGTCATCCGCCGCACGGCCGTGGCGGGAATCATCGTCGTCGGCGTCCTCTCGGCGCTGCTCGTCATCCCGGGAGTTCAGGCGGTGGCGGGATCGATCCTCGCGTCGTCCGCGGTCATTGCCCTCATCCTCGGCTTCGCCGCCCAGTCGACGCTCTCGAATGCGATCGCGGGCATCCTCATCGCCTTCACGCAGCCGCTTCGGCTCGGTGACCAGGTGGAGGTGGGGCCGTCGACCGGAACCGTCGAGGAGATCGGGCTCATCTACACCTTGCTGCGCGCGGCCGACGGGTCGCGCTTCTACGTGCCGAATACGCGCATGGCCTCAGATACGATTCGCAACGCGACGCTCTCGAGCTTCGAACACCGAGCTCAGATCACCTTCGGCGTTCCGGTTGGAAGCGATTTCGAGCGGGTACGCGACATCCTCGTCGAAGAAGCGCGCCGCGCGCCGGAAGCCATGCCTGACAAGAGCCCCGTTGCAACGTTGACCCAGGTGGACGCTACCTCGGCCGTCTTCACGGTCGAGGCGTGGGCGCGAAGCGTCGGCCAGGCTGCGAAGCTCGCCGCCGGCCTTCGCGCCGGCGCTCACAAGAGGCTCCTCGCCGAGGGGATCTACAGCTGATGGCCGGACCCGGCAACGGAAACGGCAACGGGACGCGCAACGGGGCGCCGCTCTATCCGGCGCACCGCCGCCGTCGGCGGAGGCAGAGGCGCAAGCGCGAGAAGATCACGTCGCGCCGCTTCGCCGTCCTTCTCGCGCTCGTCGTCGTCCTCGGCACGATCGCGGTCTTCGTCGCCGCCACGGTCACGGGCGCGGCCGGGATCCTCTCGAACTGCAGCCTGACCTCGCTGAAGCCGGTCGCCATCGGTGCGAACTCGTTCGTGTACGCGGCCGACGGCACCGTCCTCGGCGCGATCCCCGCGGAGCGGAACCGCCAGCCGGTCGGGCTCGACGCCATGTCGCACTGGGTCACGAACGCGACGGTGGACGTCGAGGACCGGCGTTTCTACGAGCACGGCGGGATCGACTGGGAAGGCGTCGTTCGGGCCGCCGTCGAGAACGTGAAGAGCGGCCACATCGTGCAGGGTGGCTCGACGATCACCCAGCAGCTCGTCCGGAACCTCTACATCGGCAAGGAGATCTCCCTCGACCGCAAGATCAAGGAGGCCTGCCTCGCGCAAAAGGTCGAGGACGCGCACACGAAGGACTGGATCCTGGCGAGCTACCTGAACCAGGTCTACTTCGGAAACCACGCCTACGGGGTCGAGGCCGCAGCGCAGACGTACTTCTCGCGGCACGCCGCCGACCTCAGCCTCGTTCAGGCGGCTCTCATCGCCGGCCTGCCGCAGGCGCCCTCGATCTACGACCCCTTCCAGCGCCCGGCCGAGGCGGTCGCGAGGCGGAACGAGGTGCTCGGCGCCATGTACTCCGCCGGCGACATCACGGCTGAGCAGTACCAGAAGGCTGTGTCCGCACCGCTCAAGCTCCATGCCGGCCACCTCTACACGCGGATCCGGGAGCCGTACTTCTTCAGCTACGTCCGCGAGCAGCTGATCGCGAAGTACGGGGCCAACACGGTGCGGGGCGGCGGGCTCAAGGTCTACACGACGATCGTCCCGCGCTTCCAGAAGCTCGCGACCGAGGCGATGCAGGACACGCTCAACCTGAAGAGCGATCCGGCCTCGGCGCTCGTCTCCATCAACCCGAAGAACGGCGCCATCCGCGCGATGACGGCGGAGATCCCGGGCAAGAAGAACAACCAGTTCAACCTGGCCGCCCAGGGCCGCCGCCAGGCCGGCTCCTCCTTCAAGACCTTCGTGCTCACGGAGGCGATTCGCGAAGGCATCAACCCGGATTCCACGATGTACATGTCCGCGCCCTTCCACTGGCAGCCCGACCCGTCGAGCGAGGCCTGGGACGTGAGCACCTACGACGGGAGCTACTACGGGCCCTCGACGATCACGCAGTCGACGCTTCGCTCGGACAACAGCGTCTACGCGCGCCTCACGCTCGATCTCGGGCCGGAGAAGATCGTCACGCTCGCTCACGAGATGGGGATCAGGACGAAGCTCGAGCCCGTGGCCTCCATCGGTCTCGGCTCCAACTCGGTCGGCGTCCTCGAGATGGCGTCGGCCTACGCGACGATCGCAGCCGGCGGGGTCTACTCCGAGCCGATGGCGATTCGCAAGGTCGTCCTGCCGACCGGCGAGGTCGACCGCGGTGCGGGCTGGGGCAAGGTCAAGCAGCACCGGGTCTTCTCGGACGGCGTTGCCTACCAGGTCGCCCGCATCCTCAAGATGAACGTCCAGGCCGGCACCGGAACCGGCGCGAACCCCGGCTTCCCCGCCGGCGGCAAGACCGGGACGACCGACGACTTCGGCGACGCCTGGTTCGCGGGGATCACGACGAACGCCTCCACGGTGGTCTGGGTCGGCTACCCGAACGCCAAGATCCCGATGACCGCCGTCCACGGGATCCGCGTCGCCGGCGGCACCTTCCCCGCGACGATCTGGCGCCTCTTCACCGTCGGCGCCTTCGGGAAGAACCCGCCCGGCGACTGGCCGCTGCCGAGCAATCCGGTCATCTGGCAGCCGTTCCACGGCCAGTACGAGTTCTTCGGCGCTCCGTCCACCTCGTCGGACAAGTCCGGCGACACGGGCAAGAACGACAACAAGCACGAGCCGACGACGACGGACGAGCCGACGACCACCGAGCCGCCCCCGACTGACACGGGCACGGACACCGGCTAGCGGCCCGCTCGTCTGGGCTGCCGGCGGCGCCTGCCTGCTCCTCCTCGCCGCCGCGATCGCGTGCGCGTGGCCCGGCGACTCCCTCCTCACTCCCGACCACGCCGAGGGGATCACGCGCTGGTCCTGGCTCTTTCTCGGCTTTCTGTTCGCCGCTTTCGCCGCGTATCTGGCCGCGCTCTTGCTCGTCCGCCGGGGCGTTCCCGCCCTCGTTCCGGTCCTGGCCGTGGCCGCCGGAATCCAGCTCGTCCCCCTGGCCTCGCCTCTGCTCCTCTCGACCGATGCGTACACGTACTGGGACTACGGACGCATCGGCGCCGTCCACGGCGCGAATCCCTACGAGGACGAGCCCTCGGCGTTTCCGGACGACCCCGCCTACGCGCGGATGGGTGCGAACTGGCGGGACACGACGACGGTGTACGGACCGGTCTTCACCATCGCGTCCGAGGGGCATGCGGCTGCCGTCGGCGATTCGCCGGGGGCGGCGGCCTGGGTCTACAAGGCCCTGGGCGCCCTCGCGATGCTCGTGCTCACGGGGCTCGCGGCGTACCTCGGGACCGACAGGGCTTTTGCGGCTGTGTTTGTCGGCTGGAACCCGCTCCTGGCCGTGCACTTCGCCGGGGGCGGACACAACGACGCCTGGATGATGGTTTTCGTGCTCGGCGCGCTCGCGCTCGGCGCGGCGGGGCGCAGGCACTGGGCCGGAGCCTCCTGGGTCGCGGCAATCGCGATCAAGTGGGTGGCCGTGATCTTCCTTCCCCTGCGCGCGCTCGAGGCGCGGGCCGAGCGCCGGCCTGTCGGCCATCTCGGCTTTGCGGTGGCTGCCGCGGCCGTGGCGGTGCTGGCCACGTGGCGCTACGGAACGGGCTGGCTCGAGGCGTTCGGTCCGCTGGCGAAGAACCTCCGCGACGGCGCGCACTACAGCCTGCCGTCGCGCGTCTCCTCGCTCGGCATCCCCCATGACGTCGCAGTCGGGCTCTTCGCCGGCCTCTTCGCGCTCGCGTATCTCTGGCTCCTGCGGGAGGCGTGGCGCGGGCGCGCCAGGCTCGCCCTCTGCGCAGACTTCCTGCTTCTGGCCACGCCGTGGCTCATCGCCTGGTACGCCGTCTGGGCGGTGCCGCTCGCCGCGGTCGAGGAGGACCGAACGGCTCGTCTGCTCGCGCTCGGGCTGTGCGCCTACCTGATCCCGAACGCGGTGCCCCTATAGCCTTTCGCCCATGAGCACGGCGACGAAGCTCATCTCGGTCTCGGAGGCCCAGCGCCTGGTGCTCGAGCGGGCCCACCGTCTCGACGCCGAGCGCGTGCCGGTGGAGCGCGCAGCCGGCCGCGTTCTGGCCGAGCCGGCATCCGCGCTCGTCGACCTGCCACCCTTCCCCAGCTCGGCGATGGACGGGTTCGCCGTTCGGGCCGGAGAAGCGCCGCGGGCAGCCAGCCTGCCCGTCTCCGCGCGGATCGCCGCGGGCTCTCCGTCAGACCGTCCGCTCGGCCCAGGCGAGGCGATGGCGATCTCGACCGGCGGTGCCGTTCCTGGAGGGGCGGACGCCGTCATCCCGCTCGAGCTCGTCGAGGACGCAGGCGATTCCATCGAGGTCAGGGAGGCCGTCGCCCCGGGCGCGAACGTACGCGAGCGTGGGAGCGACATCCGCACCGGAGACGTGGTGCTGGAGCCCGGAATGCGCCTTGGCCCCGCGCAGGTCGGCGCTCTGGCCGCCGCCGGGGTCCACGAGGTGCAGTGCACGAAGCGGCCGCGCGTCGGAATTCTCGTCACCGGCTCGGAGCTCCGGCAGCCGGGCCAGGAGCTGGCGCCAGGGGAGATCTACGAGTCGAACGGCCTCCTGCTCGCGACCGCGCTTCAGCTGGCCGGCGCCGTGCCCGCCCAGCTCGGCGTCGTCGGCGACGACGCGGACGAGCTCGAGCGCGCGATGGAGCGCGCGCTCCTCGGCTTCGACATGCTCGTCACCTCCGGGGGCGCCTCCGTCGGGCCGCACGACCTCGTGCGCGAGACGCAGGCCGGCCTGCGCGTCGAGGAGATCTTCTGGGGCGTCGCGGTGAAGCCGGGAAAGCCGGTTGCTTTCGGCGTCCGGCGGGATCACCTCGTCTTCAACCTGCCGGGCAACCCCGTCTCCGTCCTCGTCACGTTCGAGCTCTTCGTCCGCCCAGCGGTGAACGCGCTGCTCGGCCTCCCCGAGCCGGAGCCGGCATTCCGACTCGGCGCCCTCGGCGCCGCGACGCGGCGAAACGCCGAGCGCGACGAGTTCGTCCGGGCCCGCTCGCGCCGCGAAGGCGACGACGTCGTGCTCGAGCCGATCTCGGGTCAGGAGTCGCACATGATGGCCCGCGCCGGCCGGGCGGAGGCGCTCATCGAGATCGAGGCCGGAGAGGGAGAGCTCCCCGCGGGCTCGCCGGTGCGCTACCTCCCGCTCGCCTAGTCGCCTTCGGCCGAGCCCGCTTCCTCCGTCGCCTCGCGTGGGGCCCGTATGCGCCGGGTCAGGAGGACCGTCTGCCGGATGGATTCCCGGATCGGTCCGCGCCGCGGCCGCTCGTCGGCGGCCGGATAGGGCGCGTAGCGGCCTGCGGCGACGGTGCCGACCTGCGCCGCCGCCGCTCCCCACACGAGGAAGCTGAGCACGAGGGCGACCGGGACGAACCCGACCGAGGTGAGCGCGACGAGGTACCAGAGCGCGTCGAGCCCGAGCCCGTAGCGGAACGCGAACGAGCCGAGCAGAAGCAGAGGGCCGGCGAAGCCGACCGCGTAGACGCCGAGCGCGGCGGCGCGTCCGCGCTCCGACGCGTGGGGCAGCCAGAGCCAGGCGTGCAGGGAGGGAAGGATGAAGATCAGCGCGAAGGGGTTCTGGGCCGCGACGACGAGCGCCACGATTCCGAGCACGAGCATCGCCGCGAGGTGTCCGCCGAGCTCGTCCGTGCGGGCGACCGGGCGAGCCGGGATGAGCCGCGGTCTCGTCACGAGCCAGCCGAGCGCCACGAGCCCCGCGAACACGCCGATCGCGACGACCGGCCAGTCTTCGGCTGCCGGAGAGCTTGGCGCGATCGGCCGCGGCTCTCCGTTCGGGAAGATCCCGCTGAAGGAGAAGAAGAGGAAGAGCACGCCGATCCAGAGCCAGAGCCCGAGGCGGCTCGCGAGACTCCTCAGGGCCGGCCGGAGGGCGATGTGCCGGCGGCGGCAGCGCGCAAAGAGGTCGACCGTGGCGGCCAGGAAGGGCAGCAGGCACGCGAGGAGGACGAACTGGATCGTCCACCCGCGGATGAGGCGGCTGCCGGTCCAGACGTATGACTCCGTGCCGCTTGCGACGTCCGCAGCCGTGTCGAGGGAGCCGAGGAGCGCCTGCGCCGACCGCCCGAGCTCGTCCAGGTGCTTCTCGTCGAGGGCGACGACGGTGTCGCCCCTCGCATCCGGTGTCCGGGCGCCGGCCGTGCTGAGCGTGACCGCGGGAGCGCCCTGGGCGATGAACGGCGACTGGCCGTAGAGGCTGAAGGGGAAGGCGAGGTCGATCAACTGGGACAGGGCGTTCGGCCGCAGGGGCGTCGTCTGGCCCTGCGCCTGGACGCTCGCCTCCGCGGTGGCGAGGAGCGTCGCCGCCGGCGTTCGCGGCGTGTCCCCGGTGAAATGGAGATGCGGCGCGCCTGCTCCTCCGATCGCATCGAGGTCGATCACGGCTGCCAGACGGTCGCGAAGCGCCCAGTCGCGCGCGAACTCCGCCGAGCCGAGCGACCCGTACACGTCTCCGTCCGTCGAGACGAGGACGACGCTGTGCGAGAGAGCGGCGGTGCCGAGGTCGCGCGCGAGCTCGAGGAGCGCGCCGGTGCTCGAGGCGTTGTAGTTGGCTCCAGGCGAGCCTCCGATGTTGTCGCGATGGGCGACAACGGCGATCACGTCTTGGGAGCGCGGGACGCTGGTGGCGGAGGAGGCGGGCGCGGTCGCGATCAAATTGACGAAGTGCTGCGAGCCGATGCCGGGCACGTTGGCGTCGAACTCCTGACGCTCGACCGTGAACTCGTAGTCGCGGAAACGAGCCGAGACCCAGTTTGTCGCCCCCTCTGCGCCGCTCGACCCCGGACGCCGGTCGGGGAAGTCTCGGGCGAGCTCGGTGGCGAACTGCACCGCCGTCGTGCGGTCGAAAGAGGGCGGCAGTCGCGGCTGCTGAAGGGCGACCGGCTGTCCGACGCTGAACGCGGCGACGAGGAGGGGCACGGCGACGACGAGCCAGGCAGCCCGGTAGATGCGGCCGGAGATCGGCCGCTCGAGCGACCCCCGTCGAGGCCGGCGTCGTTCAGGAGGAACGGCCATAGCTCCCGCGCCAGTCTAGTGCGGTCCGCGACGTGCCTATCCTTTGTCCCATGCCGGAAAGCGCGACCATCCTCCTCGTCGACGACGAAGAGTCGATCCAGAAGCTGCTCACGTACCCCCTCGAGCACGAGGGGTTCCAGGTCGTTCAGGCGCGAGACGGAGAGGAGGCGCTGCAGCGGTTCGACGAGAACGCGGTCGACCTCGTAATCCTCGACATCATGTTGCCGAAGCTCGACGGCCTCGAGGTCTGCCGGCGTCTGCGCGCGCGAAGCGCCGTGCCGATCCTCATGCTGACCGCGCGCGACGACGAGCTCGACAAGGTCGTCGGGCTCGAGCTCGGCGCGGACGACTACATCACGAAGCCGTTCTCGATCCGGGAGTTCCGAAGTCGCGTTCGCGCCGCCCTGCGCCGCGCTCAGCTGCCGCCCGCGAGCGCGCGTAGCGATGCGATCGAGGTCGAAGGCGTGCGCATCGATCTCGCCAAGCGCACCGTCGAAGTCTCAGGCGACCCGGTGCAGCTCACCTACCTGGAGTTCGAGCTTCTGCGAACGCTCGCCGCGAATCCCGGCCGCGTCTATTCGCGCCAGGCGCTGCTCGAAGCTCTCTGGGGCGGCTCCGACTATCGGGACCCGCGGACGATAGACGTCCACGTGCGCCACCTGCGCGAGAAGATCGAGCCGGATCCGAGCGAGCCGCACTACCTCTTCACCGTGCGCGGCGTCGGCTACCGCTTCCGCGAGGTGACGTGAACCAGTTTCGGCATCCGCGCCTCTCCGTCAAGCTCGGCCTCGTCGTGCTCGCGATCGTCGCGGGCGCGCTCGGCATCGTCTACGCCGCTGTCGTGCCGCGGCTCGAGGACCGCCTCGTCGCGAACCGGATCGACCAGCTCGAGCGCAGCGCTCCGCAGGTCGTTCAGGGCTTCAGGCAGAACAGCCAGCTCGACTACGACACGGTCGCACGCTTCTTCCAAGCGAACCTCGGGGCCCGCATCGTCGTCTTCGAGCCGCTGAGCCAGGACACCGTCCACACGGTCTCGGACTCGAACCCGGTCAACTCCCAGGACGTCTCGGACGACCCGATCGCCACGGCGGCGCTCCAGACCGGCCGGACGCAGACCGGCCGGGTCGACCGCGACGGGCCGCGCGGCGAGGTGGCGGTGCTCCTGGACGCGGACACGGCTGTCCTCCTCTCGGCCTCCCTTCGCGACACGCTCGCGAACGTCAAGCTCGTCGAGCGGACCCTCTTGATCTCGGGCATCGCCGCGCTCCTCATCGCCTGGTTCGCGGGTTCGCTCGCCGCGCTGCGGCTCACCCACCGCATTCGCCGGCTCGAGCTGGCCGCCGGCAGGATCGCGGCCGGGGACTTCGAGCAAGAGATCGTCGACCCAGTCGAGGACGAGGTCGGAGAGCTCGCCAGGGCCTTCGATCGCATGCGCCTCCGGCTCGCGCACCTCGACCGCGCGCGCCGCGAGTTCATCGCCAACGCCTCGCACGAGCTCCGGACTCCCCTCTTCTCGCTCGGCGGCTTCCTCGAGCTGATGGCGGACGAGGACGTCGACCCGGCGGTGCGCAAAGACTTCGTGGACGAGATGAACGCGCAGGTCGAGCGGCTGACGCGCCTCGCCACCGACCTGCTCGACCTCACGCGCCTGGATGCGGGCCAGCTATCCGTCGGGCATTCGGAGGTCGACATCGCCGAGAGCGCCCGCACCGTCTGTGAGGAGTTCAGTGCGCGGGCCGAGGCGAGCGAGCATGCGCTATCTGCTCACGTGAACGGCCCCGCCGTCGCGCTCGCCGACGAGCAGCGCGTCCTTCAAGTGGCGCGGATCCTCGTCGAGAACGCCACGCGGCACACTCCGGCCGGGACGAGCGTCGTCGTGTCCGCGGGCGCCCGGGACGGCTCCGTCGGACTGTCCGTCACGGACGACGGCCCGGGTGTTCCGGAGAGCGATCAGGAGCACCTGTTCGAGCGCTTCTACCGTGCCGGTGGCGGACAGGCATCGGGCAGCGGCCTCGGGCTCGCGATCGCCTCCGAGCTCGCGGCGCGGATGGGCGGGTCGATCGAGCTCGCCTCGAAGCCTGGTGAGACGGTCTTCACGTTGCTTTTGCCACGAGCGGACGGCGTTTTCACGTCGAAACGCTCGAACGGCGGAAGCTGAACCGCCCGCCACTACTATGAGACCTCGGTGCGCCCGGGATCTCTAGCCGTCGTCGCGGTGGTCTGCGCCATTCTGGGCGCGTCCACCACACTCATCGTCGCCAAGGCGGCCGGCTGGGTCGATCGGGAGGACGGCACGCGGACGGTGCTCCTCACGACGGGCGCCGCGACACCCGCCGACAACCCGATCGACGAGAACGCGGACGCGAAGCCGCTTGCGGGCAACGATTTCGACCCCGCGGCGATCTACCGTGAGCGCGCTGCGGGCGTCGTCACGCTCCTCGCGGTCTTCGGCCCCGAGGACTCGCTCTCGGCTGCAGACATGGCGCAGGGATCGGGCTTCGTGGTCTCCTCCGACGGCTACATCCTCACGAACTCGCACGTGATCACCACGGCGGGCGAGGGCGACCCTACCGCGACGCCCGAGGCGGCGAGCACGGTCTACGTCGAGTTCCGCGACGGCGACCGCGTCCGGGCGCGCATCGTCGGCTGGGACGTCTACGACGACGTCGGCCTCTTGAAGGTGCGCCCCTCCGACCACCACCTGACCGTTGTGCCGCTGGGCGACTCGGCGCACGTCGTCGTCGGACAGCCGGTCGCCGCCATCGGCAGCCCGTTCGGGAACGACAGCTCGCTGAGCGTCGGTGTCGTCTCGGCGACGGAGCGGTCGATCGCGTCCCTCACGTCCAGCTACGACCTCGTTGACGCAATCCAGACCGACGCGCCCATCAACCGCGGGAACTCGGGCGGTCCCCTCTTCGACGCGCGGGGGCGCGTGATCGGGATCAACGCCCAGATCAACAGCAACTCGGGGAACGCCGAGGGCGTGGGCTTCGCCGTTCCGATCAACTCGGCGCGCCGCTCGATGGAGCAGCTCATCAAGAGCGGAGACGTGCGCTACGCCTGGCTCGGAGTCTCGACGCAGACCTTGACGCCTCGGCTTGCGGAGCACTTCGGCTACTCCGTCGAAGCTGGCGCTGCGGTGCAAACCGTCGTGGCAGGCAGCCCCGCCTCCGAGGCCGGCATCCAGGGAGGCGACGAAGAGAAGGATTTCACCGGAATCCCGTTTCGTCCCGGCGGCGACGTGATCGTGGCGATCGACGGTGTTCCTGTTCGGACGGCCGAGGACGTCGTCCGCGCCGTCACCGAGGGCCTCCATCCGGGGGAGACGACCCGTCTGTCGCTCCTGCGCGGCTCGAAGCGAATCGAGATCACCGTCGAGCTCGGCGAGCGCCCCTCGACTCCACCCGGCAGCGACCGTTAGCTCCTCTACAGTGAGCCGCGTGGAGCGGCCGGCCGCCGACCTCGTCCTCCTCGGGGACAACCTCGACGTCCTGCCGCGGCTCGCCGACGAGACCTTTCAGCTCGTCTATGCGGATCCGCCTTTCAACACGGGCGGAAGAGTGACGCGGCGCACGCTCGCGGTCGTCCCGGACGAGACGGGTGACCGCGTCGGCTTCAACGGCCGCCGCTACGCGAGCCGCCTGCTGCAGGAGTCCTCGTACCGCGATTCCTTCGACGACTACCTCGGCTTCCTCGAGCCGCGGCTCCGGGAGCTGCGGCGCCTCCTCGACCCGAGCGGCACGCTCTACCTCCATCTGGACTACCGCGAGGCGCACTACGCGAAGCTCCTCCTCGACGAGCTCTTCGGGCGCGAGTGCTTTTTGAACGAGATCGTCTGGGCCTACGACTACGGCGCGAAGCCGAAGCGCCGCTGGCCGGCGAAGCACGACACGATCCTCGTATACGTCAAGGATCGCGAGCGCTACTGGTTCGACTCCGAGGCGGTCGACCGCGAGCCCTACATGGCGCCCGGCCTGGTGACCGCCGAGAAGGCCGCGCGCGGAAAGCTCCCGACGGACGTCTGGTGGCACACGATCGTCTCGCCGACCGGCAGAGAGAAAACCGGCTATCCCACGCAGAAACCCGAGGGAGTCCTCCGGCGGATCGTCCAGGCTTCGAGCCGCCCGGGCGACTGGTGCCTGGATCCGTTCGCGGGCAGCGGGACGCTCGGAGCCGTCGCGGCCGAGCTCGGCCGGCGCTTCGTCCTCGTCGATTCGAGTGAGGAAGCCGTCGCGGTCGCGCGCAGCCGTCTGGCTCGTTTCGGCGTGAGTGTCGAGCGGGTAGGAGAGGCTTGAGCGGGCCCGGATCGAGAGGAATCCTCAGATTGAGGCAGGTTTAGTGTGACTTTCAGGCGGGAACTAGACTCCGACTCCATGGGTCCGGGGCTCCGCGCCAACGGCGACGGCATCGTCGCCCTCGTCATTCCTGCCCGCGCGGAGTACATCGCGCTTTGCAGGCTCGCCCTGACGGGGCTCGCGCGCACACGCGCGCTGCAGGACGAAGTCGTGGCGGACCTGAAGCTCGCCCTTACCGAAGCGTGCTCCAACTCGGTACGGCACGCGTACGAGCAGGGGCGGGATGGAATCGTGGAGGTCTCCTACCGGCTGGCCGACGACCGGATCGAGGTCGAGGTGTCGGACGACGGTGCGGGCTTCGACCCGGACGTGCTCGAGCGCGCGCAGCAGGAGCTCGACGAAGGAGGGCTCGGCATCGCCATCATCCGTGCGGTGACGGACGAGCTCGACATCGGGCCGAATCCCAACGGTGGAGGCTCCCGTCTCCGCTTCGCGAAGTACCTCAACTGATCGGCCGAACCCGCCGATATCCTCCGCCGCCGTGGAGCTTCAGCAGGTAAACGTCGGCCACAAGTCCCTCGCGGACTACGCGACCATCGTGAGCAGGGGTCTGATGGAGCAGCTCAAGGCGCTTGCCGAGCCGCTCGCGGGCAAGCGCGTGCTCCATCTCTCCGCTACGGCGTTCGGAGGTGGCGTGGCCGAGATCCTCTACACCCTCGTCCCACTCATGCGCGACGCGGGTCTCGACACCGAGTGGCGGGTCATCTACGGGCAGGACGAGTTCTTCGACGTGACGAAGGCGATCCACAACGCCCTCCAGGGCGCGCCTCGGTCCTTGAGCGACGAGGAGAGGGGCATCTTTCGCCGCTACAACCTGGGGAACGCCGAGGCGCTCGCGGATTCGTTCGACTACGTGATCGTCCACGATCCGCAGCCCGCCGGCATGATCGAGCACGCGCGGGACGCTGCCCGGCACTGGATCTGGCGCTGCCACATCGACCTGTCCACGCCGAACGAGGACGTTCTCGGGTTCCTCCTTCCGTGGCTCCACTCCTACGACTCGATGGTCTTCCACCGCGAGGAGTACGTCCCGCATCACGACGGGCTTCCGCCGGCCTACATCTGGCCGCCTGCGATCGATCCGTTGACGCCGAAGAACATGGCTCTCTCGGCCGAGGACGCGGCCTACATCGTCGATCAGTTCGGGATCGACGTCGACCGCCCGATCGTCACGCAGGTCTCCCGGTTCGACCCGTGGAAGGACCCGCTCGGCGTCATCCAGGCCTGGCGGATGCTGCGCGAGAGCCATCCGCGGATCCAACTCGCCCTCGTCGGCTCGATGGCCCACGACGACCCGGAAGGCTGGGATTACTACAACCAGACCGTGGCCGCGGCCGGTGGCGACCCGGACATCTTCATCCTCTCGAACCTCAACAACGTCGGCTCCGTCGAGGTGAACGCGTTTCAGGTGCATTCTGCGGCCCTGGTGCAAAAGTCCATCCGCGAAGGCTTCGGCCTCACGGTCACGGAGGCGCTCTGGAAAGCGAGGCCGATGGTCGCCGGTCGCGCCGGCGGGATCGTTGACCAGATTCAGGAGGGCGACACCGGCTATCTCGTGGATTCCGTCGAGGAATGCGCGCAGGCCCTGCAGGCGATCCTGGACGACCCGCCGGCCGCGCGCCAGATGGCGCTTCGCGGCAAGGAGTACGTGCGCCGCAACTTCCTCTCGCCGCGCCTTTTGCGCGACTGGCTCGCGCTCTTCAACCGTCTCGACGGCAACGACCTCGGCGGCGCGGAGCTCGTCACAGCTTCAACCACCGCCTAGCTTTCGGAGCCGGGGGTAGGGTTGTCCGCGATGGCGGGCCGCCGCAAGCTCATCGTCGCCGCAAACCGGGCTCCGGTCACGTTTTCACGTGAAACGGACGGTACGCGGAGCGCCCGCAGAGGCGGCGGAGGGCTCGTGACCGCATTGCGGAGCCTCATCACCCATCAGGACGTCACCTGGGTGGCGAGTGCCATGAGCGCGGAGGATCATGCGGTCGCGCGGGAAGCAGGCTCCGAGCCCTTGGAAGACGCTGTGGGGGACGGATCGCCCTACCGGCTGCGCCTCGTCGTGCACGATCCGCACGCCTACGACCTCTACTACAACGTCGTCTCGAACCCGGTCCTCTGGTTCGCGCAGCACTACCTGTGGGGTCTCGTCGAGGCGCCGAACATCGACAACGGTCTGCACCAGGCCTGGTCCGAGGGCTATCTGACGGTCAATCGCACCTTCGCCGACGCGGTCGTCGAGGAGCTCGCCCGCGAGCCGGAGGCCGCGGTCTTCTTCCACGACTACCACCTCTACATCGCCCCTCGAATCGTCCGCGAGCGCATGCCCGAGGCGACGCTCAGCCACTTTGTCCACATCCCCTGGCCGCAGCCCGACTACTGGCGCGTCCTGCCGGAGAGCATCAGGCGCGCCGTGCACGACGGGATGCTGGCCAACGACCTCGTCAGCTTCCACACCGAGCGCTGGTGCCGGAACTTCCTCCGCTGCTGCGAGGACGTGCTCGGCGCGAAGAGCGACTTCAGTGCCGGCCGCGTCACGTATCAGGGCCGCACCGTCGAAGTCCACGCCCGGCCGATCTCGGTCGACCCGGCGGAGTTCGGAGAAGCGGCGGTCAGCGAGCGTGTGCTCGAGGAGGAGGCGAGCCTCGCGGCCTCGCGCCCCGAGAAGCTCATCGTCCGCGTGGACCGCACCGATCCCTCGAAGAACATCGTCCGCGGCTTCCGCGCCTATGAGCTTCTCCTCGAGGACCATCCCGAGCTGCACGGCCGCGTCGGCATGCTCGCCCTGCTCGACCCCTCGCGCCAGGACATCCCCGAGTACTCCGAGTACCTGGGCGCCATCCAGCGAGCCGCACGGGTCGTCAACGACCGCTTTCGCACCGAGGGTTGGATGCCGCTCGAGGTCAGAATCGAGGACAACTTTCACCAGGCCGTCGCTGCGTACAAGCAGTACGACGTCCTGCTCGTGAATGCGATCTTCGACGGCATGAATCTCGTCGCGAAGGAGGCGCCGCTCGTGAACGAGCGGGATGGCGTGCTCGTCCTCTCCGAGAACACCGGAGCGCACGACGAGCTCGGCGAATGGGCCCTGACGATCAACCCCTTCGACCTCTCCGGCCAGGCGGCCGCCCTCCATGAGGCGCTCACGATGGACGGGGGCGAGCGGCGGAGGCGGTTGGCCGGGATTCGCGCGTACGTATCCGAGCACGACATCGGTGCGTGGATCGAGGCGCAGCTTGCCGACCTGGACGCCGTCAGAGGCGGCTCCGGAACTAGACTCCCTGTCTGAAATGCCTGGAAATCAGGGTCTAGAGATCGTTTCAGACCGGTCGTCGTTTTGAGACGGTCTCTTAGCCACGTCGACGCCGAGGGCCGCGTTCGCATGGTCGACGTCGGCGGCAAGCCGGAGGAGCCGCGCCGGGCAGTGGCGGCCGGCCGGGTCGCGATGCGCCCTGAGACCGCAGCCATGCTCCGTTCGCTGCCGAAGGGGGACGCTCTGGCCACGGCCCAGCTCGCCGGGATCATGGCCGCCAAGCGGACGGCTGAGCTGATCCCTCTCTGTCACCCGCTCCCGCTGACACGGATCGACGTCGAGCTCGAGATCGCGGAGACCGGTGTGGAGATTCTCGCAACGGTGGAGACGACGGCTCAGACCGGCGTCGAGATGGAAGCGCTGACCGCCGTGAGCGTCGCCGCCCTGACCGTCTACGACATGGCGAAGGCGGTCGACCGCAACCTGACGATCGAGCTCGTCCGGCTCCTCGAGAAGACGAAGGGGTGAGAGCGGCGGTGCTCACCGTCTCCGACGGCGTCTCCGCCGGCGAGCGGGAAGATGCGAGCGGTGACCTGCTCGTCGAGGCTCTGGGGGCGGACGGCTGGGAGGTCGTTCGCCAGGTCGTCCCCGACGATCGGGGTGAGATCGTCGCCGCACTCCGGGAGCTCGCCGGGTCGAGCGGCCTCGTCCTGACGACAGGCGGTACGGGCTTCGGGCCGCGCGACATAACTCCGGAGGCGACCGCGGAGGTTCTCGAGCGGGGCGCCCCGGGCATCGCCGAGGCAATTCGTGCGGACGCGGTCGCGAAGACCCCGCACGGGATGCTCTCGCGCGGCATCGCCGGAGTCGTCGGCGCGACCCTCGTCGTGAACCTGCCCGGGTCTCCCGGAGCCTGCCGCGACGGCTGGGCCGTCCTCGCGCCCGCGGTCGGCCACGCGGTCGAGCTGTTGGCAGCAGAGACAACGGAGCACCGCCAGACGTGACCGAGGCCGCTCTTCGCTACCCGCGCCTCTTCGCGTCGCTCGTGAAGATCGAGCACACGATCTTCGCGCTTCCGTTCGCGTACATCGGCGCGTTCCTCGCGGTCGACGGGATCCCCAGCGCGCACGATCTCCTCTGGATCACCGTCGCGATGGTGGGAGCGCGCAGCCTCGCCATGGCGCTGAACCGCCTCATCGATGCGCGCATCGACGCCGGAAACCCTCGTACGGCCGGACGGGAGATACCCCGCGGTGCGCTCACTCCGCCGCAGGTCGGCCTCTTCTGCCTCCTGTCACTCGCGGTCTTTCTCGTCGCCGTGTTCCAGCTCGCGCCGATCGTCCATTGGCTCTGGCCGATCCCGGTGGCCGGATTCGTGCTCTACCCGTACCTCAAGCGGTGGAGCTCGCTCTCGCACTTCTGGCTCGGCGCCGTGGACGGGCTCGCGCCGCTCGGCGCGTGGGCGGCGATCACGAACGCGCTGCCGTGGGAAGCCTGGGCTCTCGGCGGCGCCGTCGCGCTCTGGGTGGCCGGCTTCGACCTTTTCTACGCGCTCTTCGACCTGGATGTGGACCGCGCGCAAGGCCTCCACTCGGTCCCGGCGCGCTACGGCGTCGGCGCGGCGTTCGCCGGCGCGCGCGCCTGTCACATCGGCACCGTCGCGCTCCTCGTCGTCACCGGTCTCGGCCTGCCCGTCGGTGCCTTCTACTGGACGGGTGTCGCCGCGGTCGCAGGGCTGCTCGCGTACGAGCACTCGCTCGTCTCGCCGCGCGACTGGCGCCGGCTCGATATGGCGTTCTTCACGATGAACGGCGTCATCAGCATGACGTTCTTCGCGTTCGTGCTCCTGGACGTGCTCTGGTGACCCGCCCAGCCCCACCCCCCATGCCTCCGGCGGCCGAGAGTCTGCGCCGGCCGGCGTCCTCGGTCGCCCCGGTACGTTCCAGTACCGGAGCTCCCTGCGTCCTCGGCCGACTTGCTCTGAGCGCGCCGGAGGCATGGGCAGTGAGACTGGACGGGTCACGGTGATCTCTGCGCGCGGCCTGGGAAGGCGCTTCGGGTCGAAGCGCGTCCTTCGCGACCTCGACCTCGAGGTTCGCTCCGGCGAGGTGCTCCTCGTAACCGGGCCGAACGGCTCGGGGAAGTCGACGCTCCTCGCTCTCATGGCCGGCCTCCTCGCGCCAACGGAGGGCGAGCTCGAGGTCGACCTTCCGCGCGGCCGAATCGGCTACCTCGCGCACGAGTCCCTGGTCTACAAGGAGCTCACCGCGCTCGAGAACCTCGACCTCTACGGGCGCCTCTACCACGTGCCCGAGCGCCGGGAGACGATCGGCGCCCTGCTCGAACGCTTCGGCCTCTGGGATGCGCGCCACCAGCGTGTGGGCTCGTTCTCGCGCGGGATGCAGCAGCGGCTCGCTCTGTGCCGCGTGCTTCTCCACGGGCCCGAGCTCCTCCTCCTCGACGAGCCGCATTCCAGTCTCGATGCTGACGCATCGAGCCTCGTGGACGTCCTGCTCTCCGAGCTCGCCGGTCAGACAACCATGGCCGTGGCGACCCATGATCCCAATCGGGTCCAGCGCCTCGCCACCCAGTCCCTGGTGCTCGCATGACCTACTTCGCCGACGTTGCCGCGCTCGCCCGCAAGGACATCCTCCTCGAGCTCCGCTCGCGCGACACCCTCCCGGCGATGCTCCTCTTCGTCGTCTCCGCGCTCGTCGTCTTCCACTTCTCGCTGCCGTCCGAGGCTTCCGCGACGGCATCCACAGGCCTCCTGTGGATCGCGCTCCTCTTCACTGCGCTCCTCGGGCTCGGCCGGGCCTTCACCGCCGAGCGGGAGCAGCGGGTGCTCGACGGGCTCGTTCTCGCCCCCTGCGACCGGAGCGCCATCTGGCTCGCCAAGTGCCTCGGCGTGCTCGTCTTCCTCGGCGTCGCCGAAGCGGTCGCGCTGCCGGCGTACGGACTTTTCTTCGAGCCGGTCGGCTGGGAGCTCGTCGCCGCGATCCTTCTCGCGAATCTCGGGCTCGCCGCGGTCGGGACGCTCCTGGCCGCCATGGCCGCTGCGAGCCGCGCACGCGAGCTTCTCCTGCCGCTCCTCTTCCTGCCGCTCGTCATTCCGGTGGTCGTCGGCGGAGTGGGCGCGACGGTGGTCGACGACCCCGGCCGCTACCTCGGCTTCCTCGCTCTCTACGACCTGATATTTGCGATTCTTTCGTGGGCGAGCTTTGAGTATGTCGTTGTCGAATAACCGTGCCGTCCTGCTCGCCGCGGCAGCGTCCATGCTGCTCGTGGCGGGTCTCGCGCTGGCGCTTTTCTGGGCGCCCGAGGACGCCGATCAGGGCTTCAGCCAGCGGATCTTCTACATCCACGTCCCGATCGCTTTGACCGCGTACGCGTGCTTCGGCTGGGGCGCGTGGAAGGCGCTGCGCCTCCTTTGGACGCGGGAGTCCCGCTACGACCTCGAGAGCTACACCGCCGTGCACATGGGCCTGATCTTCGGGATCCTGACCCTCGTCACGGGCTCCATCTGGGCGAAGATCTCGTGGGGGGTCTGGTGGACGTGGAGCGAGCGGCAGCTGACGCTCTTCCTCGTCCTCTTCCTCTTCTACTGCGCATACTTCATGCTTCGTTTCTCCGTCGAGCCCGGCCCGCGGCGGGCGAACCTCTCCGCGGTCTACGCGCTCTTCGGCGTCGCCCTCATACCGGTCAGCTTCCTGGCCATCCGGCTGGCCGAGAACTTCATCCACCCCGTCGTCTTCACGCGGGACGGGCCGCAGATGTCGGGGAGCATGTTCGTCGTCTTCTGCGTCTGCCTCGCCGCGATGCTGGCGCTCTTCGCGTCGCTCTACACGAACGAGCTGACGGGGAAGCGGCTCGACGCGCGGCTCCGCGAGCTGCGGGAGGCGCTCGAATGACCACCTCGGAGAAGTACGTCACCGCCGCCTACCTCGTCGTCCTCGCGGTCATCCTGCTCTACGTCGTCCTCTACACCTTCAAGCTCTCGCGGCTCGAGCGCGAGGTGGCCGAGCTGACCGAGCTCGCCCAGCGGCGCAAGGCGGCCTGATGGCAGAGCTGGCCGTCATCCTCGTCTGGCCGGCGCTCGCGGGCTACCTGGAGGCAGCGGTCGCGTATCTCGGGGACGGCGTCAGGCCCGGGAGGCTCTCCCGCTTCGCCATCTGGGGCGTGCGCATCGGCTGGCTCGCGCAGACCGCGCTTCTCGTCATCCAGGCGGC
>Ga0111538_10002785_pt1 | contig 24556 bp, 22 predicted proteins | sample SoiMethybrSBSTD1_FD_79669 | JGI IMG/M metagenome (GOLD analysis project Ga0111538, IMG submission 79669) | Bulk soil microbial communities from a Populus tree surrounding site in Tennessee, USA - Soil MetaG P. TD hybrid SBSTD1 (version 2)... | ecosystem: Environmental > Terrestrial > Soil >...
CATGCTCACCGGCGCCGGTGCGGATGCCGCCATGCTCCATCACGTGCTCGTGACCCCGAACGTCGTCGCCCGCTGCCGCGCAGCCGGAGCAGCGGTCTTCGCGTGGACGGTCGAGACCCGGGACGACCTCGAGCGCGTGCTCGCCGCAGGAGTGGACGGCGCGATAGCGAATGACCTCAGCCTGTTCGATGAATAGGATTGGGATCATGATGCGCGGGCTCGCCGCAACCGCCTTCTTCGTCGGTGCTCTGGTCGCAGCAGCGCCGGCATTCGCTCAGACGCCGCCCGCCACGATCCAACCCGGTGTGACGATTCAGGGAATCGACGTCGGAGGCATGACCGCCGGCGAAGCGAAGGCCGCTGTGGTTGCCGCAGTGAAGACCCCGTTCAAGCTCGGCTTCAGGGCGAGGACGCTCGAAGCCACGCCATGGCAGCTCGGTGTCCGCACCCACGTCGCCTCGGCGGTCACGAACGCGCTCGCGGCTGCTCCCCCCGCGGACGTGCCGCTCACCGTCGACATCGATTTCGCCCAGCTCCGCCACTACGTGGAGAAGCTGGACGAGCTCCTTTCCCGGGAGCCGCGGGACGCGCGCGTCCGGCTCAGCCATCTGCGGCCGCACTTCACGAGGTCGCGGGAGGGGTTCAACATCCTTCGTCGACCGACCCGCGCGCTTCTGAAGGACGCGATCCGCGCGAACTCGCGCGGCCCCGTGGCCGTCCAGTACCGCGTCGTGAAGCCCGACGTGACGCGCTTCAACTTCAAGCCCGTCGTCGTCATCCGACGCGGGTCGCACCGCCTCTACCTCTACAAGGGAGCGCACATGCGCTTCCGCGCAAGCTTCGGCGTCGCGGTCGGGCAGCCGATCTACCCAACTCCGATCGGCAAGTTCACGATCGTGACGATGCAGCGGAACCCGTGGTGGTACCCGCCGGACACCGCCTGGGCAGCGGGCGCGAGCCCGATCCCGCCCGGCCCGGGCAACCCGCTCGGCACTCGCTGGATGGGCCTTTCGGCCTCGGGAGTCGGCATCCACGGGACTCCCGACGCCGCCTCGATCGGGTACTCGGCCTCCCACGGCTGCATCCGGATGCGCATTCCGGACGCGGAGTGGCTCTTCGAGCGCGTCGAGGTCGGCTCCACGGTCTTCATCGTGAGGGCGTAAGTACACTCGGAGGCGGCATGCCCGGCCGCCTGAGAATTGCCCTGCAAGCGGCCGCCGTTCTGGTGGTCGCGCTGCTCCTCGCCCTTCTGGGCTGGAAGGTGTTCAACCCCGACGAGGCGCCTGATGCCGGCCGCCCGGCACCCGACTTCACTTTGCCGCACCTGAACAGCGGCGAGCAGGTGAGCCTTGCCTCGTTCCGCGGCAAGGCCGTCGTGCTCAACTTCTGGGCCTCCTGGTGCGGCCCGTGCAAGGACGAGGCGCCGCTCCTCGAGTCGGCATGGAACCGCTACAAGGACCAGGGCGTGGTCGTCCTCGGCGTGGACGCGCAGGACTTCGACGTCGACGCGCAGCGATTCGTCGACCGGGCGGGGATCACGTATCCCGTCGTCCGCGACAAGCACGGCTCGACACTCGGGCACTACGGGGTGACGGGATTCCCGGAGACGTGGTTCATCGACGCACAGGGGAGGATCGTCGGCGAGCACGTCGCCGGGCCGCTCACCGAGGAAGATCTCGAGCGCAACATCAAGATCGCGCTCGGCCAACCGGCATGACGCGAAAGCTCCTCGGCGTGCTCGTCCTCGCGCTCGCCGTGGTCGCGCCGGCGGCGGCGAGCGAGCAGAACCCGACGCTCCCTGAGCTCGAGCGCGAGCTCATCTGCCCGACCTGCCACGAGACGCTCGCCGCGTCGACCTCGCCGATCGCCGAGCGCATGCGCGCCTTCATCCGCGCTCGCATAGCGGCCGGGGACACGAAGTCGGAGATCAAGGACCAGCTCGTCGAACAGTTCGGGGAGAGCGTTCTCGCCGCCCCGCCCAAGAGCGGCTTCAACCTGCTGGCATGGGTGCTTCCGCTCGCCGGAATCGTGCTCGCGGCGGGGGTCGTCGGCTTCCTCGCCTATCGCTGGAGTCGGAGCCGGAAGGCGGAGGAGTCAGGGCCGTCCGCCAACGGTCGCTTCAGCCTGGATCCCGAGCTCGAGCGCCGGGTCGATGAAGAGCTCGCGCGCTACGACGCCTGAGGCTTAGTCCATGGAGGCCAAGATTCCGCTCGCGTTCGTCGCGGGCCTCCTGTCCTTCGTCACTCCCTGCGTGCTCCCGCTCGTCCCCGGCTATCTCTCAGCGGTCTCTGGCGTGCAGATCGGGGTGGGCGGGAGGAAGGTCGTGGCGGCCAGCATCCCCTTCATCGCCGGCTTCACGCTGGTCTTCGTCGCGCTCGGCGCGCTGGCTGGGGCGGCCGGCGGGCTCGTCCACGATCAGCGGCTCCTCTCCATGGTCGCGGGCGTGATCGTCGTTGTCTTCGGCTTCGCCTTCATGGGCCTCCTGCCGTTCCCGTGGCTCGACCGCATGGTCGCGCCCGAGCTCGTCGAGGGAGCCCGTCGCCGCGGCTCGCGCGCCCTTCTCGGCGGCGCCTTCGGAGTCTGCGCCGCCCCGTGCATCGGACCGGTGCTCGCGACCATCCTTGCGCTCGCCGGCGATGCTTCCACGGCCGCCCAGGGGTCGCTTCTCCTGCTCGTCTATTCCCTCGGCCTCGCCGTGCCGTTCGTCCTCGTGGGGATCGGCTTCGACCGCGCGATGGGCGCCTCACGCTGGCTCCGCGACCGCTATGACGCGGTCAGGTTCGTAAGCGGCGCGCTCCTCGTCGCGCTCGGGCTCCTGCTCTTCTTCGACCGCTTCTGGTGGATCCGCATCGCCTTCAACCGCCTCTTCGAGAAGTTCGGCGTGGACGTCTGAGACGTGCTGTGTCCTGGACAGATGTGCGCCCAAATTCGCCTAGTAACAGTCTGTTACTAAGTCGGATTCTGGCCTGAGCAGGGTTCTCACACCGAGACTCTGTGCCGAATTGATCAAGTAACAGTCTGTTACTTGGCTTCCGCGTCGTTGCTCTGATCGCCGAGGCAGTCGCTGAACCAGCCTCGCGCCAGCCGGATTGCCTCGGCCCGCGCCTCGGCTCGGCGCACGACCGCGCGCCGCTCAACCTCGTCGAGCCACGCGCTCATCCGGTGCTCTGCGTCGGGCTCGACGGCGAATTCGTTCCAGCGCGAGGCGGCCAGGGCGATCGCCATGTTCATCTGCCGGAGCCGAGCGGGGTCGGCGACCCGCTCCACCCCTTCGCGCTCGAACCAGAGGGCCACTTTTTTCGCGAAGCAGGCGGTCGTCGCCATGCGCGACAAAGCTAGCAAAGCCCTGTTTTCCGCCCTCGCGGGATGGTACGCTCCCGCGCGTGGCGACGATCCTGCTGGCGGGGGTCGATCTCTTCTTTCGAGGAAAGCTGGACGTGCTTCTGGGCGAGTCCCACAAGCTGATCACGACCGACAGCGTGGATTCGCCCGACCTCGTCATCTGCGATCTCGCCCGTATCGATCCCTACGAGGTGGCCGACTCCTGGCCCGACATTCCTATCCTCGGGTACACGAATCACACCGATACCGCCGGCCTGCGGGCGGCGCACGAAGCCGGCCTCGACCAGGTGGTGGCCCGCTCTGCGCTCGCCGAGCGGGCACCGCAGCTAGTCGAAGAGCTCGTTACATAAACTGGTCGGCGATGACCTACATCATCGCCGAGCCGTGCATCGACATCAAAGATCTGTCCTGCGTGGACGTGTGTCCGGTGGACTGCATCCACGTTTTCGACCGCATACTCATCATCGACCCGGAGGAGTGCATCGACTGCGGCGCCTGCGAGCCGGAATGCCCGGTCGAGGCGATCTTCCCGGAGGACGCGCTTCCCGAGAAATGGGAGCCGTTCGTGAAGATCAACTACGCCTACGGCGACGGAGCGGACGTGATCAACAAGCTGGTGGACGAATACGCCACCGAGCACAACGTCCAGAACCCTCCGCTCGACCAGCGATAGCGCGGCTCGCGGAGCTCGCGCCGGGGCTCTGGCGCTGGGAAGCGCCGCATCCTGAGTGGGTGCCCGGCGCCTCAGCCGACAGCCCCGCCGACTGGCCCGAGACCGTCGGGTCGGTCGCGTATGAGGCTCCCGACGCGTTCGTCTTCGTCGACCCGCTCGTCCCGGACGAGCTCTGGCCCGCCCTCGAGGAACGGGTGCGAGCCCACCGCCGGCCGGTCCGCGTCCTGACGACGATCGGTTTCCATCGCCGCAGCCGGGACGAGGTCGTTCGGCGCTTCGACGCGACGACTTCCCGCGCCAAGCCGTCGCTCCCCGAGGGCGTCGAGACGGTGACCATCCGGCGGGCGGGGGAGACCATGGTGTGGCTCCCGGGCCCACGTGCGCTCGTCCCGGGCGATCGCCTCCTCGGGGACGATCAGGGGGGCCTCCGCATGTGCCCCCCGGGCTGGCTCCGCTACCTGGAGCCGGGCCTGAGCTACGACGAGCTGCGCGAGGCGCTACGCGCGCTTCTCGACCTGCCGGTCGAGTTGGTGCTCGTCTCCCACGGCGAGCCGGTGCTGCAGGGCGGCCGAGCCGCCATCGAGCGAGCGCTCAGCTGACCGTCACGCCGGGGTGAGCCGGAGCTTCGGCGGCAGCCTACTCTCGAGCGAGAGCGCTCCGGCTCCGGCCGCGAGGCAGGCGACCGCGGCGAGCGGCCAGAGCGCGAGCGGCTCGGCGGCGAGGATGAAGCCGCCGATGGCCGGGCCGAGGAGAAAGCCGAGATCCCAGGAGTTCGTCGAGACCGCCATGTAACGCCCGCGGAGCCGCGGCGGCGCGAGGTCGGCCACGAGCGCGCCCTGCACCGGCCCCTGGAAGCACTCGCCGAGGCCGAAGAGAATCACCGCGAAGGAGAAGATCGCCACGGCGGCGGCAGCCTCGAATGCGGCTCCGCCGATGAAGACGAAGATCCACGAGACCGCCCAGAGGACGCACATGGCGGCGAGCGAGCGCATGCGGCTGCGGCCCTCGAGGAGCTTGGCGACCGGCAGCTGTGCGACCGCGACGATCACGGTGTTCAGGAAGAAGATGAGCCCGATCTCCCGCTCGCTCACGCCGGCCTCGTTCTTCGCGAACACCGGCAGGAGCTCGATCTGCGCGTAGCCCGCCGTCACGAAGACGACGTTCAGGCCCGCGATCCCGAGGAAGACGTGGTTGCGGAGCACGTCGAGATAGCCGCCGCGCGGCGTGTCCGGATCCGCCGCTGCGATCTGCGGGTCGGGAACGAAGAAGAGCATCCCGACGAAGAGGAAGAACGTCAGCGCGTTGACGGCGAAGAGCACGGTGAAGCTCGACGCATCCGAGGTGGTGGCGATCAGGCCGCCGAGGAGCCCGCCGAGGCCGATCCCGAGGTTGCGGGTCACGCGTTGCAGGGCGAAAGCCCCATGCCGGCGTGCCTGCGAGGTCAGGCCGGCCAGGAGCGCAGACTGGCTCGGCCAGAAGCCCGCGTTCCCGATTCCCGCCACGATCGCGGCGAGAACGCCGTGCCAGGGCTCCTGGACGAGCGGGAAGCTTCCCCAGCCGATCGCCTGGAGGATGAGCGCACCCGCAAGCGTCAGGCGGCCGCCGATCTTGTCGATGACGACGCCGATCGCCGGCCCTAAGACGATGCCGGCGGCCCCCGAGGCGGCCACGATGAGCCCCGAGATCCCGAGCGAAAAGCCGCGCACGTTGTGCAGGTAGATGACGACGAACGGATAGGCCATGCCTGTCCCGACTGCGTTCAAGAGGCCGCCCGTGTTCAGGATCCAGACCGAGCGAGGCAGCCTCGGGTCGAGGCTGCGGAGGTACGCCCCGACGCGCCTCAAACGTTGCCCAGAGAGGCCCAGACCTCGAGCTTGGAGCGAACGCGGGCGATGACGTCGTCCGTGAACTCGGTGGTGGACGCGTGGCCGCCGAGGTCGGCGGTCCTCGTTCCCGCCGAGACGGCCTCCAGCGACGCCTCGCGGATCGCCCGTCCGGCGGCGCGCGCGTCCTCGTCGTCGATGTGGGAGAGGAGCGCGGCGGAGGCGAGGATCATCGCCATCGGGTTCGCGACGTTCTTGCCCTGGAGCGCGGGGGCCGTGCCGTGCGCTGCCTCGGCCATGAGCGCGCGCGGTGTGTAGTCCTCGTTGAACGCGACGAGCAGGGATTCCGAGCCTGCGATCGAGCCGAACAGGGGCAGGACGAGGTCGGAGAGGATGTCTCCATCGCGGTTCAGCGCCGGGATGACGAGCGCCTCGCCCGCCGACCCGATCAGGAGCGCGAACGTCGCGTCGATGAGCTGCGGCTCGTAGGGGACGTCGGGATGACGCTCTGCGGCGGCGTCCATCTCCTCCTTGAGCATGCCCTCGTAGACCGGGCTCACCGTGTACTTGGGCCCGCCGAAGACCTTCGCTTTCGTGCGCTCGGCGTGGCGGAAAGAGAACTCGGCGACCGCGTGGCAGATGCGCCGCTCGATGCGCTCTGTGCGGAAGGCGACCTCCTCTTCGCCGTCGCCCTCGCGCCACTCCTTGGCGCCGTAGGCGTCGCCGACGGCCATGCGCACGACCGAGATGGGATAGAAGGCCCCGCCGATCGGCACGACTCCGGGGATGCGGCGCCCGGTGCGGACGATCACGTGGCCGCCGATCTCCTCCCGCAGGATGCGATTCGGGCTACCGACGTCGTCCTTGCCCTCGGGCGTGACGGTGGCGGCCTTCAGGCCGAGGCCCTGCTCCCGGACCGCGGCCGCCGCCTCGTGCACGACCTGGTTGTCCGTGCGCCGACGGGTCTCGAGCGAGAGGTCGAAGCGCTGGAGCTCGAGCTCGAAGCCGATCGCGTCGGGCGAGAGGATGCGGACGGCCTCCTCGAGCAGTTCCTGCCCGGTCTCGTCCCCCTCGAGGATGGCGATGGTGCGCGTGTCCACCGCGCCGAGTCTAGTGACTGCAACCTCGCGCAGAATTGTTTCGACTTGGTAAGCTCGCCGCGCTCAAGCGGGGAAACGGGGGCCTCCAGTAGCGGGAGTTACATTCGATCGGGTTGCGAAGGTCTATCCGGACGGCACTCGTGCTGTCTCGGACATGAGCCTCGGGATCGAGGACGGCGAGTTCATGGTTCTCGTCGGGCCGTCGGGGTGCGGCAAGACCACGGCCCTTCGGATGGTCGCCGGGCTCGAGGAGATCAGCGAGGGGGTCCTGCGCATCGGCGACCGCGTCGTGAACCACGTGCCTTCCCGCGACCGCGACATCGCGATGGTCTTCCAGAGCTACGCGCTCTATCCGCATCTCTCGGTCTACGACAACATCGCGTTCGGGCTCAAGCTTCGCAAGGAGAAGAAGGCCGAGATCGACACGCGCGTGAAAGAGGCGGCGCGCATTCTCGGGCTCGAGTCGTTCCTGAAGCGGAAGCCGCGCGCGCTCTCCGGCGGTCAGCGCCAGCGCGTCGCCATGGGCCGCGCGATCGTGCGGCGCCCCCAGGCTTTCCTCATGGACGAGCCGCTCTCGAACCTCGACGCGAAGCTGCGCGTACAGACGCGTGCGGAGATCGCGCGCATCCAGGACGACCTCGGCGTCACGACGCTCTACGTCACGCACGACCAGATCGAGGCGATGACGATGGGCGATCGCGTCGCCGTCATGCGCAAGGGAGAGCTGCAGCAGGTCGCCTCGCCGCAGGAGCTCTACGACCGGCCGGTCAACCTCTTCGTCGGCGGCTTCATCGGCAGCCCGGCCATGAACCTGATCGAGACGACTCTCGAGGCGTCGAACGGAACGCTGCACGCGCTTGTCGGCGACGAGCGACTCGTGCTCAGCTCGGAGCTGCTCGACAAGCGGCCGGCGCTGAAGGGGTTCGAGGGCAAGCTCGTCGTGCTCGGCATCCGGCCCGAGGATCTCGAGGACGCGGCGATCGAGACCGATGCGCCGCCCGACCACCGCCTGAAGGGCAAGGTCGAGCTGACAGAGGCGCTCGGCTCCGAGATCATGGTGCACATCGGGGTAGGCGCCCGCCCGGCGATGACGGAAGAGGTCCGCGAGCTCGCCGAGGACCTCGGCGACGAGCGAGCGGCCGCCGAATCCGAGGAGGCCGCGCACACGACGATGGTCGGGCGTTTCAGCCCGCGTTCGCAGGTGAATGAGGGGGACACCGTCGAAGTGGTGGTCGACACCGGCTCACTGCATTTCTTCGACCCGGACACGGGTCTCGGGATCTACGACAACGACCAAGCGAAGGGAGCGTGATGAGGCGCCGATTCTCAGCATTCGGAGCCTTCGTCGTCGTCGCCCTTCTCGCCGCAGCCTGTGGCGGGGGGAACGGAGAGACGACCGGCGGAGCGACAGGAGGAACAGGAGGCGGTGCCTCGGGCAGCGTCTCCATGATGGCCGTCTGGACAGGTGCAGAGCAGGCCGCATTCCAGGCCGTGCTGGACGGGTTCAAGGAGCAGAACCCCGACGTCAACGTGACGTACACCGCGGCGGGCGACCAGCTCCCGACGCAGCTCTCGACGGCAGTCCAGGGCGGCAACCCGCCCGACCTCGCTGCGCTCCCGCAGCCCGGCCTCATGACGGACTTCGTGAAGAAGAACGCGCTGCAGCCGCTCGACTTCGCCTCCAGCGACATCTCGGACAACTTCGGGCAGTCGGTGGTCGATCTCGGCACAGTCGACGGCAAGCTCTACGGCTTCCTCTTCAAGGCGGCCAACAAGTCACTCGTCTGGTACAACGTCCAGTCCTATTCGGACGCCGGTGTGGAACCGGCCGACGACTGGGACACCTGGCTCAAGAACGGTGACACGCTGGCCGCGTCGGGTGTCGCGCCGTACTCGATCGGTGGAGCGGACGGTTGGACGCTCACCGACCTCTTCGAGAACATCTACCTGCGCACGGCTGGGCCGGAGAAGTACGACCAGCTCGCCACGCACGACATCCCGTGGACGGACCAGTCCGTCAAGGACGCGCTCACGACGATGGCCGAAGTCCTCCAGTCCGACAAGATCGCGGGCGGCACGGAGAGCGCGCTCCAGACGGACTTCCCGACCTCGGTGACGCAGGTCTTCTCGGATCCGCCCAAGGCGGCCCAGGTGATGGAGGGCGACTTCGTCGCCGGCGTCATCACCGACTCCACGAAGGCCGAGCCGAAGACGGGTTTCGACGTCTTCCCGTTCCCGTCCATCAACGACTCGCCGCAGGTGGTCGTGGGTGGCGGCGACACGGTCGTCATGTTCAAGGACAGCCCGGCGGCCGAGGCGCTCGTGAAGTACCTCGCCTCGCCTGAGGCGGCTGAGATCTGGGCCGCGAAGGGCGGCTTCGCCACCCTGAACAAGAATGTCGATGCGAGCGTCTATCCGGACGAGATCACGCAGACGACGGCGGGTGCGCTCGCCGACGTCGAGACGTTCCGCTTCGACCTCTCCGACCTGCAGCCCGCCGAGTTCGGCGGCACCGTCGGCCAGGGTCTCTTCAAGCTCTTCCAGGACTTCTTGAAGAACCCGAAGGACGTCGACGGGATCGCGCAGCAGATGGAGGACGCCGCAGCGAAGGCCTACGGCGGCTAGGAGCACCGAGCCGAGGTCGACGTGAGCGGAGCAAGCATCTCGGCGGAGCCGCCCCCCGCGGCGGCTCCGCCACCGCCTTCGGACAGTTGGTGGAGCAGGAACGGCGTCGCGCTCCTCTTCCTGCTGCCCGCGATCGTCCTCCTCGGCGTCTGGGTCGTCTACCCGGCGATCTACACGTTCTTCCGGAGCTTCTTCGGACAGTCCGGATTCGACAAGTTCGTCGGGATCGACAACTACAAGACGCTGTTCACGAGCGACCTGCTCCTGACGGCGATCAAGAACAACGCCATCTGGGTCGCGGTCGTGCCGGCTTTTGTGACGGCCGTCGGCCTCATCTTCGCCGTGCTCACCGAGCGCGTCAGCTGGTCGGTCGCCTTCAAGACGGCCGTGTTCATGCCGATGGCGATCAGCGCGTTCGCCGCGGGCGTCATCTGGCGGATCATGGACCAGCAGGACCCGAACCTCGGTGCGATCAACGCCTCGATCGCTGTGGTGAAGGACACGATCAACCCGCCCGGTGTCCTCGCCGACGCGAAGCCGTCGAGCCAGGATCTGCAGGGCACGCCGAAGGGCGGCATCACGCTCCAGAACCCGGTGGAGCCGGGTGACGTCGCCAAGCTCGGCCTCACGGGCATTCCGCCGGACGACGTCCCCACCGACGCGGTCCAGGCCGTCCTGCCCGAGGCCCTGCAAGGCGGCATCACGGGCGTCGTCTGGAGAGACTTCAAGCCCGGCGGCGGCAATCCGAACGAGGTCGAGCAGGACGAGGTCGGGCTTCCCGGTGTCACGCTCACGCTCTTCGACGCGAACGGCGACATCGTCGGCACGACGACGAGCGCCGACGACGGCACGTTCACGTTCGAAGGACTCGAGGCGGGCAACTACCGCGTCGGCATCTCCGCGGACACGTTCGCCCAGCCGTTCGCGGGCGTCGCCTGGCTCGGTGAGAAGCTCATCACACCCTCGCTTCTGATCGCCTACATCTGGATCTGGGCGGGGTTCTCGATGGTGGTGATCGCCGCCGGGCTGTCGGCCATCTCCCGCGAGACGCTCGAGGCTGCGCGAACCGACGGCGCCAACGAGTGGCAGGTCTTCCGGCGCGTGACCGTGCCGCAGCTCCTCCCGGTGCTCTCGGTCGTCTTCGTGACGATGCTGATCAACGTGCTCAAAGTCTTCGACATCGTCGTTTCGCTCGCGCCGGGCTCGGTGCAGGACGATGCGAACGTGATCGCGCTCGCGATGTGGAGGACGTCCTTCGGCGGCGCCAACAACTTCGGGCTCGGCTCCGCGATCGCAGTCTTCCTCTTCATCCTCGTGATTCCGATCCTCTTGCTCAACGTCCGCAACTTCAGGAGAGAAGCGTGACCACTGCTACCGCCACCGCCCCGAGCCGCGTGCCCGTCGTCGAGGAGCCGAAGTCGGCCAAGGTACTGCGCGTCCTCGGGAAAGCGCCGATCCAGGTGCTTCTGGTCGTGGTCGGACTGCTCTGGCTCGTCCCGACCTTCGGCCTCCTCATCACGTCGCTGATCGCGCCGGAGGACTTCGCGCAGGGCGGCTGGTGGCGCGTCTTCACGCAGCCGAGCCTGCTCACGTTCGACAACTACCAGAGCATATGGGACACCCAAGCGATCCGGGACTCGCTTCTGACGACCGTCTGGATCTCGGTCGGCGGCACCCTCCTGCCCATCATGGTCGCCGCGCTCGCCGGCTATGCCTTCGCCTGGCTCGACTTCCCCGGGCGCGACTGGGCCTTCATCGGCGTCGTCGCGCTTCTCGTCGTACCGCTGCAGATGGCGCTGATCCCGATCTTCACGCTGTACAACAAGATCGGGATCTTCGACACGGTGTTCAGCCTGATCCTCTTCCACACCGCGTTCGGGCTTCCGTTTGCAATCTTCCTCCTGCGCAACTTCTTCATCGGGATACCGAGGGAGCTCCTCGAAGCGGCGCGGATCGACGGGGCGTCGGAGATGCGCATCTTCCTACGCCTGATCCTCCCGCTCGGGCTCCCGGCGATCGCCTCGCTTGCGATCTTCCAGTTCCTCTGGACGTGGAACGATCTGCTCGTCGCGCTGACTTTCGGGCGCCAGACGCAGCCGATCACCGTGGCGATCTTCTCCCAGCTGCGCCAGTTCGGATCGAACATCGAGCTCATCGCCCCGGCCTCGTTCGTCTCGCTCGTCATCCCGCTCGCGGTCTTCTTCGCGTTCCAGCGCTACTTCGTCCAGGGGCTGCTCGCCGGCTCGGTGAAATGAGCCTCGACGGGCTCGCAGCCCGGAGCGTCGCAGTCATCCGGGAGCACCAGGCAGCGTCGGGCGCGTATCTGGCCGCGCCGTTTCCCGCTGCGTACCGGAACGCCTGGCTGCGAGACGGCGCCTTCGTCGCGGACGCGATGAGCCGCGCCGGCGAGCGTGCGAGCGCGGAGGCGTTCTTCTCCTGGTGCGCCGGTGTGGTGAAGGCGCGGGCCGGGCGCATGGCCGCGCGTGAGATCCTCGACGGGCGCTTCACGGTCGACGGGCAAGAAGTGCCCGGCCGGTGGTCGTCGGCGCAGCTCGACGGGTACGGCGCCTGGGTCTGGGCGCTCGGCGGCCACGCGCGGCGGCACGGCGTCGCCCCCGCGCCTTGGCTTTCGGCCGCGCGGACGTCCCTTCGATATGCCGCCGACTGCTGGCAGACGCCCTGCTTCGACTGGTGGGAGGAGCGGCGCGGGGTGCATGTCGCGACGCTCGCTGCCCTCTACGGCGGGCTGACCTCCGGTCTAGTCGAAGAGGACTGGGCCACGGAGGCCGCGGAATCGATCTTCTCGGCGGTGCGCCGCGACGGCGTCGTCAAGGGCCGGCTCGCCGCGCGGCTCGGAGAGGGCGGCCTCGACGCCAGCTTGATCGCGGTTGCCACACCTTTCGGGCTGCTGGGACACGATGATCCGCTCATGGAGGCCACCGTTCGCACGGTCGAGTCCGAGCTCATGGTCGGCCGCGGCGTCCACCGGCACCCGCGCGACGAGTTCTACGGGGGCGGGCTCTGGGTCGTCCTCGCCGGGCTCCTCGGCTGGCACTACGCCCGGATGCGGAGAATGGAGGAGTCGCGCGCCGAGCTGGACTGGATCGCCGCCGCGGCGAGCGCTGACGGGGAGCTCCCCGAGCAGGTGGAGGAGCGCCTGCTCCATCCCCGGAAGCGGGCCGAGTGGGTTGATCGGTGGGGCCCGCCGGCCCGCCCGCTCCTCTGGTCGCATGCGCTGTTTCTGACGCTCGCGCTCGAGCTCGGGACCCTCAGCCTGGAGAACGCAGCGTGAGTGAGACCAAAGAGTGCGCGATAGTCGGCGGCGGCCTCGCGGGCCTGGTCGGCTATGCAACCCTCAGACATCGGGGGGTCGCTCCCGCCGAAATAGACGTGTTCGGAACGGACGCCGACCCCGCGGGCCAGTGGCGCGTGCGGGCGGCTGCCATCCGCCAGCGCCGCATGCGCTCCGAGAGTGACGGCCATTGCGCGCCACGGACGTTCCCCGGCCTCGCGGTCCGTGCGTCGCTCCGGGACAAGAGCCCGCTCCCGCTCGTCGAGAGCTGGCTCGACCGCTATCACCCGACCGTCGGGGAGTTTCTCGAGCACGTCGAGGAGGTCCGAGCGGAAAGCGGCTGGGACGTGAGCTTTCGCCGCTGCCGCGTAAAGCGGATCCGCGCCGTCGACGGCGGCTTCGAGCTCGACGATTTGGGCCGCTTCCGTCACGTCCTCGTCGCGACCGGCCATCCCGGGCTCGCGTTTCCTCCGGAGCTCGAGGGAGACCCACGTGCGGTGCACTCCTACCAGCCGCACGAGTACGCCGAGCGCGTGGAGATCGTCGGCGCGGGCATGGCCGCCGCGACCGAGTGGCTGAACGCGCTCGCCGCCGGCTCGGACGTCGTCTCGGTGCGCAGGCGCGAGCCCGAGCGGCGCCCGCTCAACTTCCCACGGCAGGTCTTCACGCGTCGCGGGCTGGCCGTGTACCACGACACGCGGCCGGACGAGCGCCGCGCCCTGCTCGGCCGCTGGTCGACGCCTTCCTACCCTGCCGGGCGCACCTGGGACGAACCGATCGAGCGCGCGCGGCGAGCCGGCCGCTTCCGCGTCACGGCCGAGCTGAACGGGGCCGACCAGGTCGTCTGCGCCACGGGATTCCGGCGCGGCTATGCGCACGATCCGCTGCTCGCGGCTCTCGTCGCCGAGCACGGGCTCGCGACGACGGGCAGCTGGATCGCCCTCGACCCGGACTCCACGGTCGGTGCGCTCACCGACGGCGAGCGCACGCTCGCGCTCGCCGGTGTCGCCGGGCAGTGGGCGTTCCCGGCCGCGGACACGTTGATGGGCGCCAAGTACGCGGCGCGCGGATTTCTCCGAAGGGTGATGGCGTGTCGTTCACGCTGAGAGGCCGGATCGAGTCGCGCCTCGCGGCCGCGCTCGCGCCGCTGCTCGCGGCTTGCGGCCTTGCCGTGGTGGTCACCGAGTGGTGGCCGCTCGCTCTCGCCGGGACGATGATCGGCGTCGGCCTGGCATTCGACGTCATCCTCGACCGACGGCTCGACTACCAGCCCGGTTGGCTGGCGCTGCCGCTCGCCACAGCGGAGCTCGCGGCGATCATGGCCATCGTCTATGTGCTCGGGATCTCGGCGCCACTCTTCGTTGCGCTCGCCTTCTTCGCGGGCTCCTGGATCTTCGCCCAGATACTCACGCACGCTCTCCTCCCGTACCTCCGTCTGTCGTACGGCGATGACGGTGGGGAGCTTGGACGCGCCGGTCTCGCGGTCGCGGTTCTCGTGGTCGCGTCCCTCGCGCTCTTCGGCGGAGTCGCCCTCGCGATGCAGCCGCCGACCGTGCGGCTCTCGGCCGGGATCCACGACGGGCCTCTCGTGCTCGATCGGGCGCAGAATCTCGTCGGCGAGCCCGGGGCGGTCGTGCGTGGGGGAATCGTCGTGACCGCGGACAACGTCACGATCCGGAACGTCACGGTTGTAGGCGGCGAGAACGGGATCGAGGTCGACGACGCGCACAACGTCACGCTCGACCACGTGCGGATCTCAGGCGCGAAGCTCGACGGGATTCATGTGCGGCGGTCGTCCGTCTCGATCCGGAATTGCCTCGTCCATTCGCCTGCTGGCGACTACGCCCAGGGCATCGATATCTCGTTCGGCTTCGACCTCGCCCCGAGCCTTGTCGAAGACTGCACCGTCGTCGGCGGCCGTGAGGGGATCGTCACCCATTTCGCCCATGCCCGAGTCAGCGACAACAGAGTCAGCGGCACGTCGCTCCGGGCTCTCACGCTTACGGAGATGTCGATGGCCGTGGTGGAGGGAAACGATGTGAGCGATTCGCTCGGCGTCGGCATCTTCTGCGGCGACTATTCCGAATGCGACATCGATGACAATAGTGTTGACGGGATTCGCCCCGATCATGCGTCTGGCGACAAGACGCGAATGGGGTTCGCGATCCTCGCGCATTACGGCGCAAAAGCGGTAATCGGAGACAATCACGTTTCGAATAGTCCGGGCGGAACGGATGCGGTCCTCGGAGCAGAAATATCGGCTGGGGAATAGCGTACGGTTTTCGCTAGCATCCGCACAGCCGAACATCGATCTCTGGAGGAACATTGGCTCGAAAAACCATTCTCGTGTGCGACAACTGCGGCAAGGAAGTCGGCGAGGGCAAGGGCGCCGGAATGCGGGTGACGTACACGGACGCGCGCAGGGGCGCCAAGGCCGCGGATCTCTGCGACGACTGTGCGGGGAAGATGCCGGGCCGGGCAGCGGCTCGCCGCGGTCGCAGGCCGAAGTCTGCCGCGTAGCGATTTCTCGCCAAAATAGAGCTCGACGAGCGCACTGCCCGGTGGCCGGAGGCCGCCGGGCAGACGTCTAGAATCGACCAAATGGCGCTGGCTCTCCTGGTGGGCCCCGCGAACGCGGGCAAAGTCGCGCGTCTGCTCGATCGTTATCTCGAAGCCCTCGACCGAGACCCATTTCTGATTGTTCCGAACCGGGCGGACGTCAACCCGGTGGAACACGATCTGCTGGCGCGGCGCCCCGCCCTTCTTGGCGGGACGATCGGGACGTTCGACGACCTTTTCAGGCGCGTCCGGCAGAACGCGGGCGCTGCCTCACGCCCTCAGGTCACCGATGCGCAGCGGTCGCTTCTGCTCGCCCGTGTCGTTTCCGCGACCAGCCTGAACGGGCTCGCTCCGTCGTCGCGGTACCCCGGGTTTGCCGACGCGCTCGGGTCCGCCGTCGCCGACCTTGAAGCGGCGTTGCTCGAGCCCGGCGACCTGGACGGGCAGCTCGCCGATCTGTACAGGGGCTACCGGGCGGAGCTCGACCGCCTCGAGCTCTGGGATCGCGAGCTGGCACGTGCACGTGCCGCCGACCTGGTCGCGGGCGAGTTCGGCGCCTGGGGCTCGCAGCCGGTCTTCGCCTACGGGTTCGAGGATCTCACGGGGGCGCAGTGGCAGCTGCTCGAGGCGCTCGCCGGACGCGCGGATGTCGTCGTCTCGCTTCCCTACGAGCCCCTGCGCCCGGCCTTCGGCTCCCTCCAGCGCACCGCCGACGACCTGGCGCGTCTCGCCGGCGACGACGTCGAGGCGCTCGCGCCACAGGAGTGGTACGACAGCCCCGCGCTCGCCCACCTGGAGCGCACGCTCTTCGAGGAGCGGCGCACCGATCCGCCGCCGCTCGGAGGCGCCGTCCGCTTCCTCGAAGCCGCAGGAGCGCGCGCTTCCCTCGAGCTCGCGGGTGAGGAGATTCTCACGCTCATCCGCGGAGGCATGCCCGCCGACGAGATCGCCGTGGTCGTGCCCAGCCTCGACCGCGTCCGCTCGCCCCTCGAGACCGCGTTCGGCTCCCTCGGGATTCCCTATTCCTACGAGGGGCGGCTCTCGGTCCGGCGGACGCCCTTCGGGACAGCGCTTCTCGGGCTGCTGCGCTTCGCCTGGCTCGGTGGAGGCCGTCGCGACCTGTTCACGTTCCTCCGTTCTCGGTTCTCCGGCCTCGCGCGCACCCGCGCCGACTTCGTCGAGGGGAGGCTCCGCGGGCGCGGGATCAAGGACCCGGGTCGCGTCGTCGAGGAAGCCGAGCGGCTTCTCGGTCACTCGGTGCCCGCCCTCCTTGAGCTGCAGGGAGAGGAGGATCCGCTCGGCGCTGCGCGTGCGCTCGTCCGCCGGATGATCACGGCGGCCTACGGGCTCGAGTCGCCGCCGGTCGGCGAGACGTCGCGGATCGACTTGCGGGCTCACGAAGCGGCGCTCGGCCTTCTCGACGAGCTCGAAGGCTGGCGCAAGCTCGAAGGGGAGAGCTCGCCGGAGCAGATCGTCTCGGCGCTCGAGCGGGCGCAGGTACGGATCGGCGGCACCGCAGAGCCCGGCCGGGTGGCCGTTGTCGATCTCATGCGCGCGCGGACAAGGCGCTGGCAGGCCGTCTTCATCCTCGGCCTCGAGGAGGGAGTCTTCCCGCGGCGCTCGACCGAGACGCCCTTCCTGCCGGACGAGACGCGGCGCGAGCTCGAGGCGGCCGGGAAGGGCCGGCGGCTCGTGCGGCCGGACTCGCTCGCCCGCGAGCGCTACCTCTTCTACACGGCCTGCACCCGCGCCTGGCGGCAGCTCCTGCTCGTGCGCGAGGCCGCCGACGACGACGGCCGCCCGCAGGAGCCGAGCCCCTTCTACGAGGAGGTGCGCTTGCGGTTCGACCCGGCCGACGTCGCGCTTGCGACGAAGAAGCGTCCCCTGTCGAGCCTTTCGTGGGAGCTCGAGCGCGGCCCGACGGAGCGCGAGCGGCTTCGCGCGGCCGCTGCCATCGCGGCCGCGGACGAGGACGAGGCCCGTGCGCTCGCGCTGGCCAACGGCTGGGAGCGGAGGATCGAGCGGGCGCTGGCCGCGTTCGACCGCCAGACGACACTCGCCCACCCGCTCGTCGTCGAGGAGCTCGCGCAGCGCGCCCGCTTTTCGGTGACGGAGCTCGAGCGTTTCCTCGATTGCTCGTCCATGTGGTTCTTCGAGCGGGTGATCGCCCCGAAGGAGATCGACGCTGTTCTCGACGCGCGCGCGCGCGGCGGGATCGCGCACCAGACGCTCTACCGCTTCTACAGCGGGCTGCCGAAGCGTCTCGGAACGGACGCTGTCGAGGCCGACCGCCTGGACGAGACCCTCGTCTTCCTGCGCGAATGCCTGGTCGAGGCGATCGCCGGCGGCGTCCGCCTCGACATCACCGACCTCGACCGGCTCGAGCTCGAGGAGACCCTTGCGCGCGACCTCGAGCACTTCGTCAAGCAGGAGCTCGAGCTAGGCCTCCCGCTCGTGCCGCGCCGCTTCGAGGTCGGGTTCGGGACGAGCTCCGCCCCTGTCGAGCTCCAGCGCGGCCTCGAGCTCGGCGGCTTCACCGTCTCCGGGAAGATCGACCGGATCGACGTCGACCCCTTCAGCGCACGCGGCATCGTCCAGGACTACAAGCTCGGCCGGGCGTACGGCGCCCGTGACATCGAGACCGAGGAGAAGCTTCAGATCCCCCTCTACATCCTCGCGCTGCGCGATCTCGTCGGGATGGAGCCACTTGGCGGCCTCTACCGCGGCCTCACCGGGACGAGGGAGGCCCGCGGCCTTGTCCGCGCCGACGCCCGCGAGGATGCGGTGCCCGGCCTGAAGCGGCCGGACTACGTCTCCGAGGACGACTTCTGGCACCAGGTCGACGAGGCGCAGGCCCGCGCCCGGCGCGCGGTCGACCGGATGCACGCGGGTGACGTTCGCACCGATCCGCGGGGAGGAGAGTGCCCGCGCTGGTGCTCCCTCTGGACGATGTGCAGGATCCGGCACTCGTGAGGACCACTCCCTCCGACCAGCAGGTTGCGGCCATCGAGGAGCCGGGCGTGGTCTTCGTCTCGGCCGGCGCCGGGACGGGCAAGACGACTGTGCTTGTCGAGCGGTTCGTGAAGGCCGTCTGCGAGCGCGGGCTGGGCATCGACAACGTCCTCGTCATCACGTACACGGAGCGTGCGGCCGGCGAGCTGCGCACGCGGATCCGGGAGCGGCTCGTGGAGGCCGAGCGCCACGATCTCGCACGCGACCTCGACGGCGGCTGGATTTCGACGATCCACGGCTTCTGCCACCGGCTGCTGCGCGCGCATCCGTTCGAGGCCGGCCTCGACCCACGCTTCCGCGTGCTCGACGAGAGCCAGTCCGCGGTCCTGCGCTCGGAAGCATTCGCGGAGGCACTCGCCCGCTACGTCGAGACCGGCGGCCCCGAGCGAGTGCGCCTCCTCGCCACCTACGGGGCGGAGGGGCTGCGCGGCATGCTCACGAGCGTCCATGACCGCCTGCGCTCGGCCGGGCGGCCGCTCGCGCTCCCGGGTGAGCCCGTCTCGTCGCTCGCCGCACGCGTCGCCGAGCTGCGTGAGGTAGCGGAGATCACGCTGCGCGTCACCGAGGAGTCCCTCCCCGGCCGCGCGCAGGTCGAGGACGCGCTGCAGCTTCTCGACCCCGTTCCCCCGGCTGAGGACCTCCTCGATCTCTCCGATCTCCGCGTGGGTGGGGAGGAGCGGGAGCGCTTCGCCTCCTTCGGCGAGGCCCTGGCCGCGGTCGAGCAGGCGGCTCTGGACGAGATCGCCTCCCGCGACCGCGCTCTCCTCGAGGAGATCCTGGGTGAGTTCGACGCGGCCTACGCCGAGGCGAAGGCCCGCGAGTCGGCACTCGACTTCGAAGACCTGCAGCTGCAAGCCCGCACCCTTTTGCAGCTGAACGAGAAGGTCAGGGACGACGCACGCTGGCGCTTCCGCTCGATCCTCGTGGACGAGTTCCAGGACACGAACCGCCTCCAGTGCGAGCTGGTCGACCTGGTGGCGGGCGACGAGGTCTTCTTCGTCGGCGACGAGTTCCAGTCCATCTATCGCTTCCGCCACGCCGACGTCGAGGTCTTCCGCGAGCGCCGCGCCGCGAGCGCCGGCGTCTTGCCGCTGACGGAGAACTATCGTTCGCGGCCCGAGGTCCTGGACGTCGTCAACCACCTCTTCGGCGCCGAGTTCGGCTCGGAGTACGAGCCGCTCGTCGCGGCCGGCCGCTTCTCCGACCCGATCTTCGGGCCCGCGGTCGAGCTGCTCGTCACGGACAAGGCGAGCTACCGCGAGGGGGATACGCACTGGCGCATCGCCGAGGCCCGGCACGTCGCTCGGCGCGTGCGCGAGCTCGTGGACTCCGAGCAGGCGGCGCCGGGAGACATCGTGCTCCTCTTCGCGGCCGGCACCGACGCGGAGCGCTACGAGGAAGCGCTGCGAGTGGAAGGCCTGCCCACGTACCGCGCGGCGGGGCGCGGCTACTTCGGGCAGCAGCAGGTCGGCGACCTGAAGATGTACCTCAGACTCGTCCTCAACCGCTACGACGACGAGGCCCTGGTGAGCGTCCTCGCCTCGCCCTTCGTGGGCGTCTCGAACGACGCGCTCTATCTCTTACGCCGCGCCGCCGGCAAGCGCCCGCTCTTCACCGGGATGGAACGCGACCTCCCGGCCGAGGTCGGCCCGCGTGATCGGCGTCTCTTCGAGGCCTTCCGCCAGCGATACGACCGGCTGGTGCGGGCCGCCGCCAATTCGGGCCTCGAACGCCTCTGCGAGCGGATCATCTCCGAGCACGACTACGACCTCGCGGTCCTCGCCCGATGGGACGGCCGCCGGCGCTACGCCAACCTCCGCAAGCTCGCGCGGCTTGCTCGCTCATACGAGGAGCTCCGCGGTCCCGACATCGAAGGCTTCCTCCGCTTCGTCGCCGACCAGGAGGCCGCCGGCGCACGCGAGGGCGAGGCTGTCGCGGAGGAAGAGGGCGGCGACGCGGTGCGGCTCCTGACCATCCACTCGGCGAAGGGCCTCGAGTTCAAGGTCGTGGTCGTCGCCGACGCGGGGCGGAACCCCGAGCACGCCGTGCGCGACGAGATCCTGTGCCTGCCGGATGGGCGGGTCGGCTTCAAGGTCGTCGACCCCTCGACCGGGAAGCGCCACGCGGCCTCAGGCTTCGACGAGCTTCGGGCTGCGGAGCGCGCAGCGGACGAGGCCGAGACGCGCCGCCTCTACTACGTGGCGATGACCCGGGCGATCGACCGCCTGATCGTGTCCGGAGCCGTCGACCCGACGTCGACGCGCGACGCGAAGGCGCCGATCCGCTGGATCCTCGACCGCCTCGAGGCCGACCTCGAATCGGGCGAGCCTGTCGAGCTCGAGCGGGAGGGTGCGCGCGTCCTCCTGCGCGTCGACCGGCGCGAGAACGGTGTGCCCGAGGTGGAGGAGGCGGAGGTCGCGCAGCTGGAGCTCTTCGCCGCGGTCGAGGGCGCCGTGACGCGCGCAGCGCCGGAGCTCCCGCCGCTCGCGCCGATTCCCGAGCCGCCCGCCTTCCGGATTCGCAGCCTCTCCTATAGCGCGCTCGCCCTGTTCGGGCGCTGCTCGTACCGCTTCTACGCCGAGCGGCTAGCAGGCCTGCGGACGGCCGGGCCGGGCGGGATCGTCGCCGGCGTCGAGGGGCTCGCCGCGACCGAGATCGGCGATGCGGTTCACGTCGCTCTCGAGCACGGTCTTCCCGGCGCAGAGACGGCCGATCTCGTCCTCGCACGCTATCCGGCCGCGACTCCGGAGGACCTTGCTCGCGTCTCGTCGCTCGTCGACGCCTGGCATGCCTCGCCGCTCGCGGCCGAGCTTCGAACCGGCGCCGAGCCGAAGCCGGAGCTGCCGTTCGCCTTCGAGCACGACGGCGTCCTTCTCCACGGGCGCTTCGATCTCTTCCGCCTCGGGGGCGGCCGGGCTCTCATCGTCGATTACAAGACGAACCGCCTCGAGGACCTGACCCCGGAGGAAGCGCTCGAGGACGACTATTCGCTGCAGCGGCTCGTGTACGCGTTGGCCGCGTTCCGCGCGGGCGCCGATCAAGTCGAGGTCGCCTACGTCTTTCTCGAGCGGCCCGAAGACGCCGTGCGGCGCACGTTCGCCCGCGACGAGATGCCTGAGCTCGAGGCGGAACTCTCCGCCGCGATCGCTGCAATCCACGAGGGCGACTTCCGGCCGACGCCGAGCGAGTTCGCCTGCGCTGGCTGCCCCGCCCTCGACGTCGTGTGCGCGGGCCCGGGACTGCCGGGCGCGCAGACGGCGGTTTCCGCGCCCGCTGCGTAGTGCACCGCAGCTACGTCCAGGAAGCGAGGAAGCGTGTCGGGCCGAAGCGAGAGCGCATTCGGCCGGTGATCGAGCGGCTGGCAGCGGCGCATCCCGACGCGGTCATCGCACTCCGCTTCCGCAGCGACCTCGAGCTCCTCCTCTCGGTGATGCTCTCCGCGCAGACCACCGACGTGACGGTGAACCGGGTCACGGAGAAGCTCTTCCAGAAGTACGAGCGTCCTGAGGATTACCTGGCCGTGCCGCCGGAAGAGCTCGAGGCCGACCTTCGTCCGACCGGGACTTTCCGGCAGAAGGCGAGGAACGTACGCGGCGCGATGAAAGTTCTCATCGAGGAGTACGACGGCCAGGTGCCGACCCGGATCGAGGATCTCGTGCGCCTGCCCGGCGTGGGGCGGAAGACCGCAAATGTGGTGGCCGCCGAGCGCGGTGCGACGCAGGGCGTCGTGGTCGACACGCATGTCCGCCGGCTCTCCCAGCGGCTCGGCTTCACACGCCGTGACGACCCCGTGAAGATCGAGCGCGATCTCATGCGCCTCGTTCCGCGCGAGGACTGGGCACGCTTCCCCCACCTACTCATCTGGCACGGGCGCCGCGTCTGCGTCGCACGGGCGCCGCGGTGCGCGGAGTGCGTGGTCAACGGCCTCTGCCCGTCGAGTCGGGTCTGAGTAAGGGCTAGGCCTTGGGAATCAGTGCGACGAGGAGACCGCCGTCCTCGTCATAGGCCGGGAAGTAGTCGGCCGTGATCTCCTTGGTCACGCCTGAGCGGGTTTTGACGGAGATCTTCTTCCCGAGCTGCCGTACGCCCCACTCGACGGCGACCTCGGCCGGGTTGGCGTCGCCGTTTCGCGTCTGGATCGAGAACGCCTCAGTGACGTCGCGGCCGAGGAGCTCCTGCTCCCGGTAGCCCGTCAGCTCGAAGACGCCCTGACCGGCAGCGAGGATCCGCCGGTCGTGGTCGCAGACGACGAATCCGGTGCCCGGCGCGGGGTAGTAGTCGTCGAGCAGCTCGAAGAGGAAGCCGAAGCCGCAGTGCGCGCAGCCCACGGCCTCGTTCGTGAGGTCCTCGCGGCGGTCGTGGTCGATCGACCTGCGTCGGCAGTTGGGACAGATGAAGTACGGCACGTCTTCGGAAGGACCTACCAGTTGCGCGGCGTCGCGAGCGCAGCCTCGGGCTGCCCGTGCTGGGCGGCCAGCCAGCGCTCTGCGTCGAGCGCCGCCATCGTCCCCGACCCGGCGGCTGTGACCGCCTGCCGGTAGACGTGATCCTGGACGTCTCCGGCTGCGAAGACGCCCGGGACGTTGGTCTCTGTGGACTTGCCCTTCGTGACGATGTAGCCGGCCTCGTCCATGTCGAGCTGCCCGCGGAAGAGCGCGGTGTTCGGGTCGTGCCCGATGGCGACGAAGAGTCCGTCGATCTTGAGCTCGGTCTCCTCGCCTGTCTTGACGTTGCGGATGAGAACGCCGGTCACGCAGCCGTCCTCGGTGCCGAGCACCTCCTCGACGACGGAGTCGAGGACGAACTCGATGCGGTCGTTCGCGCGCGCGCGGTCGACCATGATGGGGGACGCGCGGAAGGACTCACGCCGGTGGACGATGGTCACCTTGGGCGCGAACTTGGCGAGGAAGGTCGCCTCCTCCATCGCGGAGTCGCCGCCGCCGACGACGACGACCTCGCGCTCCTTGAAGAACGCGGCGTCGCAGACAGCGCAGTAGGAGACTCCGCGGCCCTGCAGCGTCTTCTCGGACTCGAGGCCGAGCTGGCGTGCGTTCGCGCCGGTGGCGACGATGATCGACTCGGCGCGGTACTCCGTGTCGCCGACCCAGACGCCGAAGGGGCGCTCGGAGAGGTCGATCCTCGTCACATCGTCGGTGATGAACTCGGTGCCGAAGCGCTCAGCCTGCTTGCGGAAGTCCTGCATCATCTCGGGCCCGAGGATCCCGTCCGCGTACCCGGGGTAGTTCTCCACGTCGCTCGTGATCATCAGCTGGCCGCCCCAGGCGAAGCCTTCGATGACGAGCGGGTTGAGATTCGCCCGCGCCGCATAGAGGGCAGCGGTATAGCCGGCTGGCCCACCGCCGATGATGATCACTTCGCGCACGTCGTTGGAGCTCACTGCGTCCTTTCCGTCGACAGAATTCATGCTTCTACGTAGTAAACGGCCTTACGGAGCCGATTGTTCCTGCTCGTGTAGTTTGCGTTCCTGAGGAAACGTACTGCTGGAAGCTGATGGCACGCACGATCACCTGGGATGAGCTTCGCGACCTGGCGGGCTTCGAAGCGGAGAAGGGCTGCGCGATCAGCCTCTATCTCGATCTCGACCCGAAAGTGACGCCGACTCCCGGGGACGCCGTCACGAGGCTGCATTCCCTCCTCGACGAAGCCGCGAAGGGGGACGGCGCGAACAGGCGCGACATGACGCACGACCAGCGCGCCGCGCTTCGCGCGGACTTCGAGCGGATCCGCTCCTTCTACGAAAGCGAGTTCGATCGGGACGGCGCGCACGGGCTCGCGATCTTCTCCTCCGGGCTCGACAACATCTGGCGGACGCTTCCCCTGACGGAAGCGGTCCCCGACGAGGTCAACGTGGGACGAACGCTCTACCTGGCTCCGCTCGTGCCGCTCGTCGGGCGCGGGGAGGGCGCCCTCGTGGTCGTGGTCGGCCGCGAGCTCGGGCACTTCTACCGCCTGCGCGGAGGCAGGCTCCAGGACCTCGCCGACCACACCGAGGAGCAGCCGGGCCGGCACGACCAGGGCGGCTGGTCGCAGGCGCGCTATCAGCGCCACATCGAGACGAAGGTTCGTGAGCACCTGCAGGAGGTGGCCGACGCGCTCGACCGGCTGGTGC
>Ga0111538_10002786_pt1 | contig 24547 bp, 18 predicted proteins | sample SoiMethybrSBSTD1_FD_79669 | JGI IMG/M metagenome (GOLD analysis project Ga0111538, IMG submission 79669) | Bulk soil microbial communities from a Populus tree surrounding site in Tennessee, USA - Soil MetaG P. TD hybrid SBSTD1 (version 2)... | ecosystem: Environmental > Terrestrial > Soil >...
ATTCCGGACGGGTGCGGCGGCTCGGTGAACTGCGGGACGTGCTCGTCGCCCCAGAGCTGCGGGGGCGCCGGCACACCCAACGTCTGCGGTTGCACGCCGACCACCTGCGCCGCCCAGAACAAGAACTGTGGCAACATTTCGAACGGCTGCGGCGGGCAGCTAGCGTGCGGCACCTGCACTCCACCGGACAGCTGCGGCGGCGGCGGCACCTCGAACAGCTGCGGCTGCACGCCGACGACCTGCAGCGCTCAGGGCAAGAATTGCGGCACGATCCCGGACGGCTGCAACGGGACACTAGGCTGCGGCTCGTGCACCACGCCGCAGACCTGCGGCGGCAGCGGGACTCCGAACGTGTGCGGCTGCACCCCGACCACCTGCCAGGCGCAGGGCAAGAACTGCGGCAGCATTCCGGACGGGTGCGGCGGCTCGATCAACTGCGGCTCGTGCTCGGGCACCGATATTTGCGGCGGCACCACGCCGAACGTGTGCGGCCCCGCTCCGTGCACGCCGACCACGTGCGCGGCTCAGGGCAAGAACTGCGGCACCATTTCCGACGGCTGCACCGGCACGCTCAATTGCGGCTCGTGCACCGCGCCGCAGAGCTGCGGCGGCGGCGGGACTCAGAACGTGTGCGGCTGCACCCCGACCACCTGCCAGGCGCAGGGTAAGAACTGCGGCAGCATTTCCGATGGCTGCGGCGGCACGCTCAATTGCGGGACGTGCAGCGCGCCCGACACCTGCGCCGGCGCCGGCACCCCCAACGTCTGCGGCTGCGTGGGAGTCCAGTGCTGCACCTCGGCGACCAACACGGACGGGGACTGCATGACCGACTGCCAGGAGCAGCAGGACGGCGACTCATGGACCGATCCGAACGTTTTCAACGGCATGCACGTGAGGCGAAAGAACCAGTGCAGCCTGCTGCTCTTGAGCTGCAACGGCAACGACTCGATCTCGGAAGTGAACAGCTGCATGTCGGGCCAGATCTCCGAGGAGAAGAACCAGTGCGCCGGGTGGGACTGGAGCAACCCGCCCGACGACATCTGCAACTCGAGCTACGGCTTTACTCCAGCCTGGAGCGGCTGCGACAGCAGCTGGCAGGCGGACTGGCAAGGGTTCATCAACCTCACGCAGGCCGGCCAGCATTGTTTCCGGGTGACCGGTTCCAACTCGCTCGGCTGCGCCTCGCTGTTCTTCAACAACGACAATTCGCCAGCGCAGAACGGCAGCCAAAACACGCGGTGCTTCAACGTCGCGGCAGGCGTCTATCCGATCCGCTGGCACTACACGATGGCCATCCTGTCGGGCTCGTCGATGCACGTGCAGTACTGCTTCGGCGGAGGCTCCACCTGCACGCCGAACACGGTGCTGCCCGCGCGTATGCTGCGCGCGGTGTATCCCTAGCGCTCGTTGCGCGCCCGCGTCGCAGCGGCCTTCCTGGCAGCACGGCGGCGCACGCGCGGTCCCTTCGTCCGCACGGCCTTCTTGGCGGCCGCACGCCGCGCGCTCGCACCGCGGCGGCGTGCCGAACGGCGCGCCTGAGCGGCCAGCGCGCGGGACGATCCGGCTTCCCTGCCCTCGCGCTTCAAGGCGCGCTCGGAGCCACGGCTGCGCCTCGGGTCCGGCTTGCGCCCCGCGCGGGCGGTGTCGCGCCGCGCTTGTTGCCGCGTGCGCTCGGACGCGTTGCGCGGGGTCCCGAGCTTGACGCCCGCACGCCGCGCCTTGCTCAGCCCGATCGCGATCGCCTGCTTGGTCGAGCGCGCGCCGTGTTTGCCTTCACGCACGTGATGAATCTCTTCGCGAACGAACTCGCCGGCTTGCGAGCTCGGTGACTTGCCGGCGCGCTTGTCGCGCCGGGCGCGTTCCAATGTTTGCTTTTCCGGCATGGATCGTGTCCTCCTTGAAACAGCCTAATCACCGCACCCTGAGCGAAAACCACGCCGAGAAACATTTTCGGCGGGGCGAACTGTGGCGTGGCATGCTTGCCCGCGCCGATGACCTCCCCCGCTCTCGAGAGCCTTGCGCGCATGGCTGGGAAAAAAACCGTACGTCTCACGCACTACGGCAGAAAGAGCGGCAAGCCGTACCGCGTGACGATCTGGTTCCTGTTCGACGGCGAGCGGGTCTACCTGACGACGATGAACATGCAGCGCCAGTGGACGCAGAACGTTCAGAAGCGTCCCGAGGTCGAGCTCGAGATCGGAGGCGAGCGCTTCACGGCCCGCGTCGAGGCCGTGGTCGAAGACGGCCCGGAGATGCGCCGCGTCGTCGACATGATGAAGCGCAAGTATCCGATCTCGCGGCCCTACATCTGGATCAAGGGTCGCCCGGACGGCGCGTTTCGAGTCGCGCTGGCCTGACTGTGCGCCGGACCGGACAGCGCCGAAGTCTAGTGCCCGGCGATCCGGACAGCGTCCAGAAATCCGGCCGAGCCCCGAGAGCCAAGAAATAGCGCAAATTGCGCGTGAAATCGGCTTGGCCCACAAGCTGCAAACGGTGCCGCCCGTCGTTCGACCGCGATTGGTCGAATCGAGGAGGAACCGCCATGAACAGTATCCATCGTGTGTTTTCGCTCGCCGCCGGCATCGCTGCATTGAGCGGATGTGCCATGCCCACCGGGGCACCCGGCGAGACCGAACAAGCATCGGCCGCGGAAGCGATCAGCGAAGACGTTTGCCCGGAAGGTGTACCAGCCGCGCTGACACCGGCCGCGGATCAGACCATCAAGTCGAGCCTCGACGCGGTCGGGGTCCAAGTCTACGTCTGTAACGCCACCGCCGCCGGCGGCTTCACGTGGACGTTCGTGAATCCGACGGCAAACCTCTTCAACGACGACGGCCGGCTCGTCGGTACGCATTTCATCGGTCCGACTTGGCAGGGGAACGATGGAAGCGCCATCGTCGGGGCACGCGCGGCCGGAGCGACCGTCGATGCGACCGCCATTCCCTGGCTGTTGCTCAACGTGACGTCGCACAACGGCGTCGAGGGTCGCTTCGACGACGTCGTGTCGATTCAGCGCTTGAGTACCGTGGGCGGTCTGGCGCCAGCGAGCGGTTGCGACACCGCCCACCTCGGAGCGATCGCGCAGGTGCCGTATACCGCGCAATACGTCTTCTACAAGGTCAAGGATTCGGGCAAAGTGAAGCAGTGCGGGGCGAGTTGAGCGAGCCGCTCAGCGGCCGGCCGAAAGCCCCGCTCCCAGCACGTCGACCAGCCCGCGGCCGGCACTGCCGTCGCGATCGAGATCGGGATTGTAAATCGCGACCTCCATGCCCACCGCGCGGCCGCTAGCGAGCGCGATCTTGAGGGTGGTCTCGAGCTCTTTCCAGCCGAGGCCACCCGGCAATCGATAGTCGACCGCGGGCATGATCGCGTCGTTCAGGCAATCGGCATCGACGTGGACGAAGAAACCGTCGAGCTCGTCGCGTGCGACGTGGGCGACCGCTTCCCTGGCCGCCGCCGCGACACCCACCGCGTGGACCATTTCCAGATCGAAGGCGCGCAGCAGGGGGGGCAGCGGCTGGCAACCATAGGCCTCTTGTTCGTCCGCGTCTCGGTAGCCGAACGCGAACGCGTCATCTTCGCGCACCAGCGGCTCACGGCTCTCGATGTTGGTCAAGAGCGCGGGTCCGTGACCGGTGGCGAGGGCGAGCTCCATCGAAGCCGCTTCGCCGGTGGGGTTGACCTCGGGCTGGTAAAAGTCCGTGTGCCCGTCGATGAAAAGCAGGCCGTAGCGCGCTCGACGCCGCAGCGCGAGCAGCGGCCCGAGCAAGATCGAGCAGTCGCCACCGAGGATCACCGGGAACTCGCCAGCTTCGAGCACATTCTCGACGGCATCGGCGAGCTTCGGGGCAAAGGCGGCGATCTCAGGTCCGTTCAGGGTCCGCGTTTCGGAGTCGCGCTTTCCGCTGTAGGGCGGCGACTCGATCTCGCCGGCCCGGCGTGCATCGAGACGTTCCGCCAATCCATGGCGGAGCAAAGCCTTTGGCAACTTCTCGACGCCGGGCGCCAAGAGGCCGAGGCCCGAGGGCGCCTCGATGATGGCGTACCGCGGACAATCGATTGCGTTGGTCATCCTCCACACGTTAACCAGCGCTTCGGTCTGGTCACGGCCGCGAGTTGTCACGCGCGAATCGCGGCGTTCTTGCAGCCGGTGCGACAGAAAGGCCGGCAAATGTCACGAAATGATGACTACTGCTCGTAGTCGAACCCCGCGCTCATGACGGCGTCCGGAAGTACGTGATCGCCGCAGTCGTTGCGCCACACGTAAAACGCCTTGGCTGCCGCGGAATAGGCCAATCCGTTCGGATTGTAAGGCAACGCCTCGCCGACGTTCGACCAGGTCTGGCCGTTGTCGGACGAGATCACGAGATGATCCGAACCGATCGCGACCACCCGCCCGCCCGGTAGCTCGACGGGCGCCAGACGCGCGCCGCCGACTTTCTTCCAGGTCTTGCCGACGTCACTGCTCAAGAGCATGCCGTCCCAGACGCCGCTCCAGACCAGGTGCCCGTCCGCCGTCCAGAGCGGGCGCCCGCCGGGCCCCTCGGTCGTCGTCGGCGTCCAGCTCTTGCCGGCGTCGGAGCTCGCATACACGCCACACGTCCCGTCGCCCCAGCCGCACGCCCCGAGCAAGAAGTGCCGAGCATCAATCACCAGCGGAGCGCTCGAGAAGTGCGAGCCGGCCGGCAGGTTCATGCCGATGTCGGTCCAGGTCATGCCTTGGTCGCTCGAATAGAAGAGCTTTTGCTTCGCCTCGTGGGCGCCGGCGAGCAGCGTCTTCCGGTCCGGATCGTGAAAATCGACGCTCACCAGATCGTTGTGCGCGATCTCGCCGAGCCGTTCGAATGTGAGGCCGCCATCGGTCGTCTTGTAAACGCCGTCGCCGTAAATCCCCGACTCGTAGAACACTTCGGAGTGCTCGGGATCGAACACGATCGACGACGGCCGATGCTCGATGGTGGCCGAGCCCGCGCCGGAGCCGAGCTTTTTCCAGTCGCCCCCTTCCGATTGCCAGAGCCCGCCCTTGGCAACGCCCGCGATCACCTTCTTCGAGCACGGATCCGCCGCGACCAGCGTCAGATTGCCGCACTCCGAGGCGATGCCGGCCAGATTCGCGGTCACGTTCTTCCACGCGGCGGGCGGAGCAGCACCCGGCGTGACCTGACAAACCACGGGCACGGGCTTCGTCGGATCGCCACCGCCGCTGCCACCAGTACCGCCGCTGCCTCCGCCGGCGCTGCCTGCGCTGCCCGCGTTTCCACCATTTCCCGCGCTGCCAGCGCTGCCCGCGCTGCCGGCGTTTCCCGCGCTCCCGCCGGTGCCCCCGCGAGCTCCCGTGCCCGCGCTGCCCGCGGCTGCACCGGCTCCAGACGTACCCGCGCCGGCGATCGGGCTATTTTTGCCTGAACCCGGATCGTCGTCCGAGCAAGCGCTGATTTGCAGAGCCAGCGCCAAACCAAGGGCGTTCACCGCGCGCGGTGCAGAGCTTCGAAGCGACATCCGAACCTACCGGGCCCGGTGTTTCGAAAGCGCGAAACGGACCACCCCAGGTGAAAAAATCGTCAAACCAGGGCGCCCGCGATCACCTTGCCGGACTCGATCGCCGTGTCGAGCGTCGCGCGCGGCACGCCGACCGCAGCGCCGATGGTCTTCCCGACCGCGCCCAGCGTCTCTTCATAGGGAACGTCAGCGCCGCTCTCGAGCCCGCGACCCGTCGCGCTGTCGATACCGACCGCGCCGAAGTCGTCCTCGAACGGAGCGAGCCCGCCGACGATGCCGGGCTTGATCCCGGCCCCGATCAAGAGCGAGACCGCGTGACGCGGCCAGTGGTCGCGCCCCGCGAGCGCTTTGCGCGACAGGGTGCGCCCGAACACGTTCAACACCGCGAAGCTGACGCGGTCGGCGAGCGCGTTCTGCTCGAGCAGCGTCATCAAATGAACGATCGCTGCGATCCCCTCGGGGTGCTCCTCGGCCTCTGTCGCGAGCCCCTCGTCGGTGTGATTGTCGGAGCCGAAGGGCAAGGTCACCGTGACCACCGGGCTGACTCCGAGCCGGATCAGCCCGACTGCGGCGGTGATCTGATTGGTCGGGCCGTCGTTGTTGATGCTCGAGAACAGGTCCTGGGCGTCGTCGCCGAGCTTTCGCGTGTCGGCGCGCGACCTGGCCCAGGTGTCGAGATAGCGCCGTTGCTCGGTGGTGCCGTCGCGCTTCAAGATGGCGTGAATTTCGTCGAGCTTCTTGTCGCGCAAGCCGCGCAGGTTCACGAGCGGGCTGTCGGTGCGCACCAAAAGTTGCTTGAGCGCGGTCGGGCGCAGCGTTTGGAGCGGGGCTCCCGCGGCGGTGAGCGACACTTTCCCGACGCTGACGGGCTTGGTCTGGAGCGTACCGAGGCACGGCGCGAGCTCGGCCGCGAGCAGCGATGGCAGCATCTCGCCGTCGCTGGTCGCCCCCATCAGGCGCAGTACCTTGGGCATGTCGGGATGGACCACGGTGCGGGTGGCGTGGTGAATGAAACACGAGCGATCGAGCACGGACTGCGGGAGCAGCGTCCAGAGCCGCGCCGCCTGCGTGTTCGTCGCGCCGAGCCGGATCGGCGTCGCCAAAAAATCCTCCCCGGGCGGGTGGACGATCGCCGCGTGGTCGTAGCTGCCGGGGCAGTTCGCGTTGATCGGATCGCCGGCGCTGCTCGCGCACAGGATCAAGAACCTCGCGCTGCCTGGAGTGCACGTCTCGGGCGCGGCTTGCGCAAAGGCCAGCGGGGCCCGCACGAAGGCCGGAGCGAGCCCCGTGGCCAGGGCCGCGAGCCCGGTCCCGCCGAGCGCTAGCTTCGTGAATTGTCGTCTCGAGATCGACATCGATTTCCTCTATAGGCCCGACGTAGTGGTGAAGGGCGCGCTGCACGCGACCACGAACGTCGACTGAAGAGCTAGGGGCGCGGGTTGGCCCTCGGCCAGCACCTCATCCCAGTGGCTCTCGAGCGCGCTCTGCAGCTCTCCGGCTCGCGGATCGCTGCTCGAAATGCCCATCAAGTCGTAGAGCAGCTTGTCGACGGCGCCCGTGCGGTCGTTCGCGTCGAGCAGCGGCGGCTGAACGCTGGCGGCACCGGTGCCGAGAAAGCGACCCGCCAGCCGCTCGCACAGGCGTTCGGTCGCGGCGCTCGCGAACACGTTCGGCTCCGTGGCCATCTGCGGCTCGACGCTGCCGCGTTCGTAGGCAATCGCCGGCAAGCTGCCCGAGTAGCCGCGGATCTCGGTGGTCAAGCCCGCCGGCGCGTTCAGCTCCCCGCGCGCGCCGCATGCGTCGCGGATCCCGAAGCGATTCTCGAGCCGCCGGCACAGGTCGTCGCGCAGCGCGAGCCCGGCGCCCGCTCCGACGTCGTTCCAGGTCTTGGTGCGGGCGCTGTACGTGACCATCGGCGATGACAGGATCGTGCGCAAGAGCAGCTTGAAATCGAAGTTTTTGGCGGCGAATTCGCCGGCGACACGCTCGATCTCGGCGTCGTCCGAGCTGCACGGCAGTGTGTTGACGAGCCCGCAGATCTTCAGCGCCCAGGCCTTGGCGAACGCCGGGTGAGCCGCGAGCGCCTGCGTGAAATCGCCGACGCCGTTGCCGCTGATTACGGGACTGCCGTCGATCGTGAAGAAGGCCTGCGCCGGAACGCTCTCGTTGTAGCGCGACGCAGTGCGCTGCGAGCCCCAGTAGGTGTAACTCTGGCGCAGGAAATCCCGCATCGGATCGAGCGTCTTGTGGCAGCCGTAGCAAGGGCTGTCCGGCGCGGCGTGCGCTTCGTCGACGCTCGAGGTGTCGGCGATCACGGCGTTGCTGTCCGAGGTGAAGGTCTTGCCGAGCGCGACGATCAGCGCCTGGTTGGTCGTCACCCGGTACTCGTTGCCGTCGTTCGTGGTCCAGTAGCCGAGAAAACCCAGGCTCCCGAGGAAGCCCGCGTGATCGACGCCGAGCACGAGCTCGGAAGCATTGCGCAACGCGGGCAGATCCCAGAACAGGCTGCGCCGCTCGCCGGCATTGGCGCGCCGCAGGGTGACCGGTCGAAACTCGCGGTCTTCCGCGGTGAATACGTCGGGCAGCGGCGCGGTTCGCCAACACAGCTCGGTCCCGGGCAGCCGCAGCATGGTCTGCCATACCTGGTCGACCGCCTGTGCGCCCTTGTAGCTCTGCGTCAGGATGTCGCTGCACTGCGCCATCATCCCGGTCGGCTGTCCGCCCACCGAGAAGCGCATGAAGCTCGGCGACGCGGGGTTGACCGAATCCGCCCAGGGGATGGTTTCGGTCGTGGTGTACGTCAGGGTCAGATTCGGATACGCGGTTTCGATCCAGGAGGGCTGGCGGCGGTTCAAGTCGTCCGCGGGCCGGGCGTCGATGCGCGCGAGCAGCGCCATCAGCGGCACGTTCAGCATGTAGCTGCGCGTGGTCAGCACGTCGGTGAAGGGCCGGCCCTGTTCGATCACGTTTCTCGCCGTCAGCGCGAAGCTCTTCTCGATGTAATCGCGCAACGCGATCGAGCTCTTCGTCTCCGAGCGCTCGAGCACCGCGTTGTTGCGGAAACGCAGATAGAGACCGAGATCGTCGCCGTCGGTGCGCTGCTGGAAGAGCAGGGTCAGCATTTCCAGCGCGCGGGCTGAAAATTCCGGCGTAGCGAGCCAGCCGTCGATCAACCCGGGCAGCGCCGCCGCATCCGCGCGGTACGCGAGGTACTCGGCTTCGGTCGGCGCGCGCCCGGTCAAGAAGCTCTTCACCTTGCTCAGCGCCGCATCGGCGGCGAGCGGCTCGAAGGGCCGCGTTGCGCCGGGATCGGCCCCGATCTCGCACGTAGCGGCCGGCATGCCCTCCTGGACCCAGTTCGCGAGCGGCTCGCTGGTGGCGTCGGGCAAGCGCTTGTCCGGCGGCATCCAGTCCGCGGACGCCCGAACCCGTTCGACGGCGCGCGCACCCACGGTCTTGTTCGGATCGCTCGGCGTAGGCGCCAGCAGATCGGCGCGCGTCAAAAGCGGCATCGGCCCCACGCGATCGGGCGAAGCGTTGTGGCAGGTCGCGCAATGGTCGCGCAAGAGCGCGTACACGGCGCACGGCATGTCGATGCTGGCACCGCCGTCGCCGCCCGCGGCACCAGCTCCTGAGATTCCGGAAGATCCGGTGCCTGCGGAACCAGCGCTCGGACCGCCGCCGCCAGCGCCATTCGCGTTCGAGGTGGGGTCGCCGCACGCTGCCGCCATCGCGGCGACCGCGAGCGCGACGAGCAGCCACGCCAAGACACCACGCTTCACAACAAAACGACGGGCCGGGAGGCGACCCGCGACAAAGATTTTTGATTACACCTACATTGCAAGCTTGCAAGCGGCTGCCCGGAGCGCCGGGGTTGATGCAAGAGTAGGCAGCGCATGCCGTTTTCGGCGAAAAGCTCGCTGGCGCTGGCCCTGACGGCGAGCTTCGGCGGGTGTCTCGATTGGAACGCCCTGTACGGCGTCCGCTGCGGCGACAGCGTGCTCAGCGCCGGCGAAAGCTGTGACGACGGCAACCTCATGCCGAACGACGGCTGCAATGCTTCGTGCCAGGTCGAAGCGCTGCGCTGCGGCGACGGCTTCACTTCGGGGGACGAGGATTGCGACGACGCCAACAGCGATGAAGACGATGCTTGTCTCGACGACTGCACCACCGCGCGCTGCGGCGACGGCAAGGTCTGGGTCTCGATCGAGGACTGCGACGACGGCAACCGTGTCGACGGCGACGGCTGCAGCGGTGGCTGCGCGCTCGAGAGAGAGCTGTGCGGCAATCGCGCGCTCGACGGCGGCGAGGAGTGTGACGACGGCAATCAGGTCGCTCTAGACGGCTGCAGCGCCGCTTGCAAGAAGGAGCCCGCGCCCGAGCTGTGCGGCAACTCACTCCGCGACGCCGACGAAGCCTGCGACGACGGCAACACGAGCAACGCCGACTCGTGCTTGAGAGGCTGCAGCCTGGCCGCGTGCGGCGACGGCTTCGTGTGGCGCGGCGCCGAGCAGTGCGATGACGGCAACAGCGACAACGCCGACGGATGCACGCGCACCTGTCTAGTCTGCACCCACCCGGACGGGGCGTTCTCGCGCACCGCCAACGGCCACTGCTACGCGCTCCATCCGGAACCCGCCACTTTCGCCGAAGCCGTTTCGATGTGCGACGCCGCCGGCGGCTACGTCTGGACCACCACGAACGCCGCCGAAGCGCGCGACGTCAACCGGAACCTGGTCCGAAGCGCGGCACCGACCCTGATCGGATTTCGCCCGGTCCCCGCTCCATCCGCCTGGATCACGGGGGAATCCACCAATTTTCAGGCCTGGGCCGCCGGTGAGCCGAGCGACCCGAATGCGGGCTGCGCGGTGCAGATCGTCGCCGATGCCGAGGGCACGCCCTCGTGGCGCAGCGCCGCTTGCGACGAGCGCTTCCCCTTCGTTTGCGAATTCGAGCCGGCGCTCGTGTTTGCAAACACGCACCACGCGTATCGGCTAAAAACCCGCGGGCGTTCCTGGACCGAAGCGCGCGACGCGTGCGCCAGTGCGGGCGGCCACCTGGTCAGCGTCGAAACCGCCGAGGAGCAGGACTTCTTGAAGCAGCACTTCGCGCTCGAGGTGTGGCTCGGTGCGACCCGGGGCGCATCCGGCTTCGAATGGATCTCGGGGGCGCCGCTCGGCTTCACCGCGTTCGGGAGAAATCAGCCCGACAACGCCGGCGGGAACGAGAACTGCCTGGTTTTCAACCGCTTCGACAACTGGGCAGACGTCGACTGCACGCTGAGCAAGCGCTTCGTTTGCGAGTTCGAGTGAGCGCGGCTCAAAAGCGCGCGCTCGCCTGAATCAATGCGCCGCGCGGCGCGGTCCGATCGCTCTCGCCGAGCAGGTACCACGAAATTCCGCCCGCGGTGCCGGCCACGCCGGCTCCGATCAGCGCGTAGCTGACGGTGGTCAGCGTTTCCCACTCGGAGAACGAGCCAGGTGGGCACGGACACGAGCGCTTGGCCTCCGCGTATTTCGCGCGTGCGCGCGCGTACAAGATCGCACCGGCAACGCCGATCGCCGCGCCGGCGCCAGTGACCACGATCGCCGCCGCGGGATGGCTCTTCCGCGGTGGCGGCGCGGGCGGAGGCGGTGGCGCCGGGGTTTGGGCTCGCTCTGCTCGCGGCGGCGCAGGCGGCGCAGGCGGCGCGGCGCTGGGCGGCGCTGGTGGCTCCGGCACGGGCAGCATCTGCTCTGCTGCTTCGAGCCGGTTCACGCATTTTTGCATTTCGTCGATGCGCTCCCGAACTTCCTCGAGGTTACTCGCGCGTGGATCCGCCGCGACGTACTCGCGGTAGAGCTCGAGCGCTTGCTGGCAATGGCCTGAACCGGAAAGCCGGTGCGCCTGCGCCATGTTGAACAGCAGCGCAGCGGAGGGGCTCAAGCGATACGCTTGCTCGAATTGCGCGAGGGCTTCCACGTAGTCGGCGCGCTCGTACGCGGCTTTCCCCTTCGCATAGACAGCCCGCGCCCGCGCCTTGTCGGACTCTGCGTGCGCCGAGCTCGACAGCGTCAGCGTGATCGCCACGGCGACCCAGCACCACGCCTTCAAAACGGTTCCCTCAGCGCGTCACGGTAGCGCGCGGGCTGGGTTTTCTTGCGCTGTCGAGCTGGCGGCGGCCGAGCCGCGTCGGCCTTCGCGGCCTGAGCCGGAATCGGACTGGCTGCCGGCGCTTCGACGGGGTGCGGCAGCGGAGCGGCCAAGGCTGCGCGCTGAGTCAGCGCATGCGTCGCTCGCTGGCTCAAGATCGCCACGGGCCGTTCCCTTACCTGTGCGAGCATCAGCGCGGCGGCGAGCAGCACCACCGCGACCGTGGCCAGCGCCAGCAGCGATCGCCGCGAACGCCGGGCGCGGTAGAGCGCGGCGAGCAACGCGGGCATGTCCGAAAACCGTTGTGCGGGATCGGCGCGCAGGCCGCGCAACAGCACTTCGCGCAGTGCGCTCGGCACGTTGGTGCCCGAAAAATCGATGCGCTGTTCGCGGATCCGCGCCACGAGCTCGAGAACACGAATTCCCTGGTCGGCGTCGAAAGGATGACGTCCCATCAGCGCGCCGAGCAGAGCGACACAGAAGCTGAACTGGTCGCTGAGCGCGCTGGCCGGCGCTCCACCGAACAGCTCTGGAGCCATGTAAGCGGGCGTGCCGAACACGCCGCGCGTCCGCGTGGTCACGTCCGTACTGCACAGACCCGAGCGCACACCGGCTTCCGCGCTGCCCAAGCTGCGTGCGAGCCCGAAGTCCGTCACCTTGACCTGGCTGTCGCTGCTCACGAGCACGTTTTCCGGCTTGAAGTCGCGGTGCACGAGGCGCTTGTCGTGGGCCGCCGCTAGCCCTCTGCCGGCCGCGTCGAACGCGCTCACGATCGCGCCCGGGGCGCGCGCGGCGGCGCGCAGCCAGCGCTCGAGCGTCGTGCCGGGCACGTACTCCATGACGATGAAGACCGCGCCGTCGGCGAGGCCCACGTCGAAAACGGTCACCACGTTGGGATGCGACAGCTGCGCCATTGCGCGCGCCTCGCGCAAGATGCGCTGGCCCGGCTCGGGCAGCTCTCGATCCTCGGCGTTGACCAGGACCTTGAGCGCGACGACGCGTTCGAGCTCCGGATCGAAGGCTCGATACACGACGCCGGCCGCACCGGCTCCGAGCAGCTCGCGCAGTTCGTAGCGGCCGATGCGCTTTTTCCGCGCCGCGCCATCGCCCTCGTCGAGCCCGAGCGTAGCCTCTACGAGCACGGCGCGGCACTCCGCGCAATCCGCCAGGTGCGCTTCCGCGCGCGCGCGGTCCGTCGCATCGATCGAACCGGTGGCGAACGCGAACACGAGCTCGTCCGTAAGGCACTGCACGGCTCAGGCTCGAAGGTTTGCATCCCGGCGCAGGCGAGGGCAAGCTCGGTAGCTCGTGATGACGCTCTCGTCCCGCTTGCGCGATGCGGCGCAGGCGTTTCCGGGAATCCGGCTCGACAGCGGCGAATTTGCGGCGTTCGTGCGCGAAAAGCTCGGAGAGAGCGCAGCTTCTGACCAAGCGCTCGACGCGCTCCACGTCGCTGACCTGTACCTGGCGTGGGCCTGCGCGAAGGGCGACCCGGCGGCGCTTTCGATCTTCGATCGCGAGCACTTGTCGCGCGTGCGAGCGCTGGCCCGCGGCACGGATCCCGCGGAGCTCCAGCAACTGGTGCGAGTGCGCCTGTTGATCCCCGACGCCGGCGCCCCGGCGCGAATCGAGCAGTACTCGGGCCGCGGCCCGCTCGCGGCCTGGGTGCGCATGGTGGCGACGCGCCTGGCGATTGATCTGGCGCGCGGCACGCGGCCGGTCGAGCCGCTCCCCCAGCTGCTCCAGCGAGACAGAGTGATCGATCCCGAGATCGACTATCTGAAGGCCCGCTACGAGGGCGCGTTCCACGCCGCGCTGGAACGCGCGCTGGGCTCGCTGCCCGCGAAGGAGCGCACGTTGCTCAAGCTTTGCTACGTCGACGACGCGGCGCCGGCGGCGATCGCGCGCATGTACGGGGTTTCGGCGCGCACGGCGCAGCGCTGGCTGCTCGACGCGCGAGCGCAGGTACTCGAGCAAACGCGCCGCGAGCTCGAGCAGACGCTGTCGCTGCGTCCGCCGGAGCTCGATAGTCTGCTCGAGCTGATGCGGAGCCGAATGCAGGTAACGCTGCAGCGCGTGCTCGGTATTCCTTAGTCGCACGCCGCTTTGCGTTTACCTCGTTGCTGCGCGAAAAAGAGCGTTGTCGAGCTCTGCGTCGCGCAGCCGCTGCGTGAACCACGCCGGATAGTACTCCGCGTGCGGGCTCGCTTCGTCGAGCTGGCGGAGCTCGGACGGGCTCAGCACGACCTCCGCGGCGCCTAGGTTGTCCTCGAGCTGCGAGCGCTTGGTGGCGCCGATCAGCACCGTGCTGACGCCGGGTTTGGCGAGCAGCCACGCCAGCGCCACCTGCGCCACCGACACGCGGTGGGTTTCGGCGATCGTTTTCATCAGGTCGACGAGACGGAACCCCTGCTCCTTGTCGAACGGCAAAAAGTCGAACCCCGAAAGCCGGTTGTCCTGAGCCGTCAGCGAAGCCCGCGTGTATTTGCCCGACAGAAATCCGCCGGTAAGCGGGCTCCAGATCATGGTGCCGATCCCCGCGTCCCGGACGAACGGCAGCACCTCGTGCTCGATGTCCCTGCCGAGCAGCGAGTAGTACATCTGCGCGCCGGCAAAGCGCGCCCAGCCGTGGCGCTCCTGAAGGCCCACGGCCTTGGCCGCCTGCCAGGCCGCCCAGTTCGAGTAGCCGACGTAGCGAACCGAACCGCGCCGGACCAGATCGTCGAGCGCACGCAACGTCTCCTCCATGGGCGTCAGCGGGTCGAACCGATGAACGATGTAAAGGTCGATGTAGTCGGTGCCGAGACGCCGCAAGCTCGCCTCGCACCCCGCCAGAATGTGGCGGCGCGATAGACCGGTGTCACCGAGGCTCGATCCCGAACGGATCCCGACCTTGGTCGAAACCACGACGTCCTTGCGCCTCGCGCCCAGCAGCTTCCCGAGCATCACTTCCGACTGCCCATCCGCGTACGCGTCGGCGGTGTCGAAAAAATTGACGCCCGCATCGAGCGCTTGCCCGACCAGATCGCCGGCGCCTCGCTCGTCCACCTTGTAGACCGCGGGCACGTTGCCACTGCCGAAGGTCATGGCGCCGAAGGCGAGCCGTGAAACGACGAGCCCGGTGTTGCCGAATCGCGCGTATTGCATGGGTCGTTTGCTCCTTCGAGCACGAACCTGGGCTCGATGCGGCTGGAAGAGAACCAGGTGCATTCTGGATTGGCTTTGAAGTAATACTTCACAATGCGCATCGACCAGTTGAACGGGCTCTTGGCCTTCATGACGGTGGCGGAGAAGCGGGGTTTCTCGGCGGCGGCGCGGGCGCTCGGGGTGTCGGCGTCGGCGCTGAGTCAATCGGTGCGGGCGCTCGAAGCTCGCGTAGGCACGGCGCTCCTGGTGCGCACGACGCGCAGCGTGGGCCTGACCGAGGCCGGCGAGCGCCTGCTGCGCCGCTGCGGTCCCGGGTTGCGCGAGGCAGTCGCGGCGTTGGAAGAGATTGCCGGCGCCGAAGACGAGGTCGCGGGCCGTCTGCGCCTCACCGTGCCGAGGATCGCCCTGCCCTTCATCGAGCCGCTGCTGCTCGGCCTGCGCGAGCGACATCCGAAGCTTCTGCTCGAGGTGACCGTCGACGATCGGTTCGTCGATCTGGTGACCGAAGGCTACGACGCGGGCGTGCGCCTGGTCGAAGCAACCGAAAAAGACATGGTGGCGGTGCGGGCCACGCCGCCGTTTCGGTTCGCGATCGTAGGCGCGCCGCGCTACTTCGCGGCTCGCGGGCGGCCGGCTCATCCACGCGACCTCCTGAATCACGACTGCATCGGGTTCCGCGCGATGTCGACCGGCGCGCTTTACGTTTGGGAGTTCGAGCGCAGAGGGCGCGAGTTCAAGGTGCCGGTGAGCGGGCCGCTGGTGACGAACGACGGGGCGTTGATGATCCGCGCGGCGCTGCTGGCGCTTGGACTGGCGTACGTTCCCGATTTCGCTGCAGCCGACGCGATCCGCGAGCGGAGCCTGGAAAGCGTGCTCGACGCCTTCATGCCCGACGCGCCGGGTCTGTTCCTCTATTTTCCGGAACGGGCCCGAAACCAGCCAAAGCTCCAGGCGTTGCTTTCCGCGGTGCGGGGACTAAAGAAGAAATAGCGAACGCATCGATACGCCGGCGTCCGCTGGACAGAGCTGCCGCTTTCGTTGGAGGGTAGAGGTGATGCAGTGCACGAGGCTCGTCGGATATGCAGCTGTGGGGATGAGTCTGACTGCGTGCGGCGGCTCGGACGAGGCGCCTGCTCCCGAAAACCGGGGACCGGTCGCCGAAGCTTACGCAGCGCTCACCGCCGCGCAGATCGAGCGCGCACCAGAGCTCACCGGCGCGCTCGATGCCCACCTCGAGCAAGCGCCGGATGACGGCATGGCCACGTTCTACTCGGGGCTGATGCGCTTGTGGCACTTCGCCGAAGGTACGCCGGAACCTGGCTACAGCATCTCGGAGGAGGGCGCGATGATCGTGGAGCGGATCCACCACTCGCGCTCGTTCCTTCCGAAGGACGCTCGCGTTCCGGGATTTCTCGGTCTGTCGCGGACTCTGCTCGGCGTGTTCACCGGAGACCAGACCATGCTCGACACTGCCGACGGCGATCTGAGCGACAGCATCGCGATGCTGCCGGCGTACGGCTATTTTCTGAGAGCGACGTCGAAAGGATTCTTTTCGGCGAGCTCGCCCGAGTTCGCCAGCACCATCACCGATCTCGAGAAGCTGACCGAGGCCTGCGGCTACGCCAAAGGGGCCGACGGCAGCTTTCAATACCTGGCTGGCCCGCAGGATTATCAGCACCACGTGTGCAACAACGAGGGCATCGTCCCGCACGTTTTCGAGGGCGTCTTCATCACGTTCGGTGACTTCGCGCTGAAGGCCGGCCTCGGAGCGGATCGGGCGCGCCCGATCTACGAGAGCGCGCAGAACTCGCCGACCTACTCGAGCTGGCCCCACGCCGCGGAGCTCGAGCAGCGCCTCGTCGACCTAGAGGCGAATGCCGCGCTCTACGCCGACTCCGATCCGGCGAACGATCCCGTGCAGTGGACGCTGACCAAGCACGTTTGCGTCGGCTGCCATCAGAAGTAGCGGCGCACCTACATGCGCACCTAGCTCGAATCTCGCAGCGTGCCTGGGCTGTGGCGCACGGCTCGGGGTACGTACCTTTTCGAATGAGCGCGCGCGACGCCCGGAGACACGCGTCCGCCGCGGGGCTTCCGGCAGAATCAGCGGAGAAACGCGAGGTTACGCCAGCGCCTTTTCGCGCCGCCGCGGCGCTGTGCCTGGTCAGCGCGGCGCTGCTCGGAGGCTGTGAAGGCGTGCTGATCGAGCCCGGCGGCGCTGGCCCGGGCGGACCTGGATCCGGATCGGGAGCCGGTGCCGGAGTCGGAGCGGGAGCGGGATCGGGAGTGGGCGGAGCGGGAGGATCGAACCCGAACGATCCGAACAGCGGCGGCACCGGGCCTACGGTTCCGGCAGGGCCGAGCGCCGCGCCCCTGCGGCGCCTGACCAACCGCGAGTACCACAACACCGTACGCGATCTGTTCCAGGGGATCTCGATCCCAGATCAGTCGTTTCCACCCCCAGTCGCGATCGGCGGCTTCGAGAACAACGAGCTCAGCTTGCCGCCGACGGCGCTGCTCGCCGAAAGCGAGTACCGGGCCGCCGACGCGATCGCGACCGCCGTCGTCGCTCAAAAGAGCAGCTGGGTCACGTGCGGCACCAGCGACGTCGCCTGTGCGCGCCAGACGGCCGAAGCGCTGATCGAACGCGCGTACCGCCGGCCACCGACCAGCGGCGAGCGCGATCGGATCGGCGGCTTCGTCGAGCAGAGCCTGACCGCGAGCGACTTCGACGCTGCGCTCCACGACCTGGTTCAGGCCGTGCTGCTCTCCCCGCAGTTCTTGTACCGCGTCGAGCTCGGCGGCACGCCGGCGGCAGGGGCCACACTGATCGACCTCGACGACTACGAGCTGGCTTCGCGGCTTTCGTACCTGCTCTGGCAAACCATGCCGGACCAGGCGCTATTCGCCGCGGCCGCATCGAAACAGCTCTCCGACCCCGCCGCGCTCACGACTCAGGCCGAACGGCTGCTCGCGGATCCGCGTGCCCATACCGTGGTTCGCGATTTTCATCGCCAGTGGCTCGAGCTCGACAAGCTCGACCGCTTGACGCTCGACGCCACCCGCTATCCGGAGCTGAACCAGGCGCTGCGTGTCTCGTATCGCAAGTCGCTCGAGAGCTTCGTCGATTGGGCCTTCTGGGATCAGCGCTCGGTGAGCGCGCTGTTCGCCACCGATCAGGTTTTCGCCGACGCGGCACTGGCTTCGATCCTGGGCGTGAGCGTCACCCAGAGCAGCCCGGTGCGCATCGCGGCACCCAACCGCAACGGGCTCTTGACCCAGCCCGGGCTGCTCGCGTCGACCTCGCACGGCACGCTGCACTCGCCGGTATTCCGCGGCATTCTTTTGCTGCGAAAGTTCCTGTGTTTCACGATCCCGCCGCCACCGCCCGAGGTGATGACGAACCTCGATCCGATTCCCGAGGGCGCCGCTCGCACGACGCGCGAGCATTTCGAGCTCACGCACCGGCGGCCGGATTGCGCGCAGTGCCACGACAAGATCGACCCCGCCGGCTACACGCTCGAGAACTACGACGCGCTCGGCCGCTACGTCACCACGGAAAACGGCGTACCCGTCGACAGCTCCGGCGGTTTGCCGATCGGCAGCACGCGCGACACGAAGATCAGCGGCGGGATGGCGCTGGGCGACGCCCTCGCACAGGCCGCCGAGGTGCGGACCTGCCTCGCCAACCACTGGTTCCGCTTCGCGTTCGGCCGTCTGCCCACCGACCCGAGCGATCGCAGCGAGGTGGTGAGTCTCGCCAAGAGCATCGAATCGGGGCCAGGCGATCCACGAGCCTTGCTGCTCGCGCTCGTGCAGAGCACCTCGTTCCGCAAGCGCCCCGTGGCAAGGAGCCCCTAGCTCGAGGAAGCGTTCCCATGCGTGCCCTGAACCGTCGTGATTTCGTGAAGCTCGCTGGCGCCGGCTGTGCCGCGCTCGCGCTGCCACTGCTCCGGGGCAGCCCTGCTTTCGGGCAGGCGCCGACGATCCCGAAACGCGTCGTATTCGTCTACTTGCAGGACGGCCTGCAGCTCGGCGAGTCCGAACCGCGGCCGCCGGCGGGCGCATCCAGCTACACCGCGACGAACTTCGCGTTCCCGCCGTGCTTGCAGCCGCTCGAAACGTTCCGCAGCGACATGCTGCTGTTCGAAAACATGGACATGGTGTCGGCGACCACCGACCCGACGTCGCCGGGAAACGCGCACTACGCGGGTGAAACCCACGCTCTGACCGGCGCCTATCGGATGGGCGAGTCGCTGCCGGGCGCGGTTTCGATCGACCAGTTCATCGCGCAGGAACTGGCGAAGAACGGCGCGGCGACGGCGCTGCGTTCGCTCGAGATCTTCTGCAGCGCCGACATGGCGTACAACGACGGCTTCAAGGGTCCGAAGAAGATCCCGTCCACTTCCGCGCCCGGGCAGAAGGTCGACGCGCTGGGCCGGCCCGACGAGATCTACGAGCGCCTGTTCGGCCGGCCCAAGCCGGACGCGGCCGGAGCGACCGCGGTACTGGCACGGCAGAAACGCCTGTTCGATTTCCTGCGCGGCGAGCACGGCGATCTGGCGTCGCGGCTAGCCGCCAGCGACAAGGGCAAGATCGATCAGCACCTCCAGTATCTGAGCGACATCGAAGCCAGCCAGCGCTTGATCGTCGCGGGCTCGGATCGCCAGGCTTTCTGGCCCGATCGCAGCCTGGTGGCTCCGACCACCGGCATCAACTGGACCTACAACGCCGACCGCAAGACCATCTGGTACGAGCGCTACGAGCTCGCGACCCCGATCAACATGAAGCTCGTGGCGGCCGCGCTTCACTCGGACCTGACACGGGTCGCGACGATCGCGCTCGATCCGCCGCCCTCGGAAGGGCTCGGCTTCAGCGAAGGCATGTTCGGCGCGACCGACTTCCACGATCTGGTCCACAAGACCAACGACAGCTCGAAAAAGACGCCGCAGTCGCAGAATCCGGACGCGCGCGGGACGGTCGTGCGCGTGCTCCAGAACGCGATGACGAAAATCGCCGGACTCGTGAACGAGCTCGCGACCTTGAAAGAAGTCGACGGCAGCCGGCTGCTCGATCACACCCTGGTCGTGTTCACGAGCCAGATCGGCTACGGCGATCACTCGCTCGAGCGCTTGCCCTGGTTCACGGTCGGCAACGTCGACGGGTACTTCAAGACCGGGCGTCTGATCACGTTCGGCCGCAGCGTCGATCCGAAGGCGACCTGGCGCACGAACGGTCGCCCTCACAACGATCTGTTCGTTTCGGTCGCCGCGGCGATGGGCATCGCGGTCGACAAGTTCGGCGAAGCATCGGTGTGCACCGGTCCGATCGCCGAGATGCGCGCGTGAGCGTTCTCGAACACGTCGCGTCTCAGCGCGGAGACGGCGCTCGTTCTGCCTCATCTCGAAATCAGCGGCAGCTACCGTGGCGCGGGGCTGCATGCAAAGCTCCCGCGATGAAATCCCGCAAGAAACTCGCTGTATTCGCGCTGGCACTGTCATCGGTACTGCCGATGGCTTGTGGCAGCGAAGGCACTCCCGACAACGCGGTGGCCGGCGCCGGCGGTCGCGCGGTGAACCCCGATGACGCGCGCGGCGATTCGCAGCACGATCCCGCGAGCGGCGGCTCGAGCGGCTCACAGGGCGCGGCAGGATCCGGCGGCACGGGCGGCAGCGGCGCCTCGGGCGCAGTCGGCGGATCGGACGGCAATGGAGGCTCGAGCGGCAGCGCCGGAGTCGACGCGGGCCAGGGCGGCAACGGCGGCACCGCCGGCAGTGGCGGCAATGCAGGGAGCGGCGGCAACGCCGGCGTCGGCGGAAGCGCAGGCACCGGACAGCCGACCGGCACGCCGGCGATCGTCGCGGTCGGTTACGCGGGCCTGCGCGTCGCGTCGTACGACCGCGGCAAGAGCTGGACGAACAAGGAAATGCTTTCCAACGTCGCAGCCGACGATCACGACAACTTGCGCGCGGTCGCTTACGGGAACGGCGTCTTCGTAGCCGTCGGACACAAGCTTTTCACGTCTCCGGACGGCGCGAGCTGGACTCGCCGCCAGCACCCGAACGACGACCAGCAGTGGCTGGGCGGCGTCGCGTACGGCAACGGCCGCTTCGTCGCGACCGGCGGCTACGGCTACTCCGCGTGGTCGACCGACGGCATCGCGTGGCACGAAGGCGGCGCGGTCGGCGGTACCGAAGCGTCGCGCAGCATCGCTTTCGGCAACGGGGAATTCCGGACGCAAACCGATCCCGGCAACTGGTACCGCTCGACGGACGGCGTGAAGTGGACCTTGGAGAGCGGTGGACACCAGGACGGCGTTGCCTTCTGCGACGGCGCCTTCAAGGAGTCCCCCGACTGCGGCCCCGCTTTCGGTCACGGCGTGTACGTCCGCGCCGGCGGCTGGAACTCGGGTGAGCTCGAATGGTCGAGCGACGGGAAAAGCTGGAACTCGGTCGACGTCGGGTATCCCGGCGGCGTGAACGGATTCGCCTTCGGCTACAAGCCGTAGAAATTCGTCAGTGATCCCGGAGCGGAGGAGTTCGCAGCGCCCGCGACTGCAAGCCTTCGCTCCGGGGTGCTAGTGTGCGGGGGTCTCGCGACGGGGAGGCTTACATGAAGAGTGCTTCGATTGGATTGTTCGCGCCGTGTTTGCTCGTGAGCATCACGGCATGCTCGAACGCCGGCCAGCTCGTTCCAGGAGAACGCTCCGAAGCGGCGTTGATACCACTCGGTTCCTGTGACGAGGTCGAAACAGCGGTGCGGTCCGCGGCGGTCCGCGCCATGAACGACCTGATCGACGAGCGGCTCGAATCGGATCTGGCCGCGCTGAGCCAGGGACGTTGTTACAACTACTCCGGCGGGCTCGAAGGCGGCTTCAGCACCGGCGTTGGTTCGCCCCGAACGCCCGTGCCGACGGTGCCAAAGCAAGTTTCCCAAACGAACAACCAGGTCGCCGGAGTGGACGAGGCCGACTTCGTCAAGAACGACGATCAGTACTTGTACGTGATCGCCGGCCAGCGGCTGTCGATCATCGCGGCCTGGCCGCCGGAGGAGGCTCGCGTCGTTTCGGCGCTCGAGCTCGCGGACCAGCCGAAGCGGATGTTCGTCGAAGGCGATCGCCTGCTCGTTTACTCGTCGGTCCCGAAGTCCACCGAAGAGGTCTCCGAGTACGACACCTGGTGGCGTCAAAGCCGGGGTGAATGTAGCTACGGCTACGATTGCGACCTGACCGGCGACGGCAACGGCACGCGCCTGACCGTGTACGACATCGCCGATCGCGCCGCGCCGCAGCTGCTCCGCACCGTCGAAACCTCGGCCACCTTCATCAGCGCGCGCCGCATCGGCAACGCCGTCCACACCGTGCTCTACCAGGAGCCCGAGTTCTTGCGCCGGCTCGCGATGACGCCGCCGGAGCTCGCGCAGGGACTCTGCACGGGCAAACGGACCGAAATCTCGAACGGGAATTCCTACGAGGTCCCGGTACCCGCTGCGGGCGATCGGGCCCGCGTAAACGCGGCGTACGAAAGCCTGCGCGCGACCAACGTCGAAGCGATCAACAGCGCCCCGATCGAAGCGCTACTCGGAACGCTGCGCGACGATCTCGGAGACCCCTCGCCAGACGCGGCGCTGCACGCTTGCAAAGGCTTCTACGATTCGCCCCACGCCGACGGCGTCGCGTTTCTCAGCCTGATGTCGCTCGACCTCGGCACGGAAAGCGCCGTTCGCTCTAGCACCATCGTCTCGCGCCCGGGCGCAAGCTACGCGGCCGATGACGCGTACTACATCGCCGTTCGCCAGAACGCGGATTCGGGAATCTACTACCAGGAGCTCAAGGACGAAGCCGAATCGAGCACGCTTCACAAGTTCGATCTGAGTGGCGCGAGCAATCGCTACGCCGCGAGCGGCCTCGTCAAGGGCCGGGTGCTCAATCAGTTCGCAATGGATCAGGCGGACGACTACCTGCGCATCGCCACGACCTCCGGCCACGTACCGGAACCGGCCGTTCACAGCACGCTGAGCACGCTGCGGCGGGTGGGCTCCCGGCTCGAGCTCGCCGGGCAGATCGATCAGATCGCCCCGACCGAGGACATCCGCTCGGTCCGCTTCGTGGGTGACCGTGCGTACATCGTGACGTTCAAGAAAACCGATCCGCTGTTCGTGTTCGACCTGTCGGACCCTGAAAGCCCGCGCGCACTCGGGGAGCTCAAGATTCCCGGCTTTTCGACGTACCTGCACCAGCTCGACGACGAGCACCTGGTGAGCATCGGCTACGACGCCGCCGATCAGGGCGACTTTGCCTGGTTCACCGGGCTCGCGCTCCAGATCTTCGACGTCGCCGACGCGGAGAGCCCGGCGCTCGCGCACAAGGAAGTGATCGGCACCCGCGGCAGCAGCTCCGAAGCCGCGACCAATCACCTCGCCTTCAACTACTTTGCGCCGAAGCAACTGCTCGCGCTGCCGGTCACCGTCTGCGAAGGCGGCGGCACCGACGGAACCTACGGCACCGACATGACCTTCAGCGGCGTCATGTTCTACCGGATCGACGCGCAGGCGGGCTTTTCACTCGTGGGACGCACGGAGCACCCCTACAGCTCGGCGTCGTCGTACACCGGGAACGCTTGCACGAACTGGTGGACGGACTCGAATTCGATCGTCAAGCGCACCGTCTTCATGGACGACTTCGCCTATTCGATCTCCGATGTGCGGCTCAAGATCAACGACACCCGCGATCTCGCGTCCGACATCGCCGTGATCGATCTGAAGTAGCTCACGGTGTGAAAAGCACGTTCGTGAACCGATTGCGGCGCTCGAGGTCGCCGGTGCCGAGCTGTCCCGCTGCGTTTTCGCCCGTGCACGCGACGCTCTGGTCGCGGCGCGCGGCGCAATCGAAGAATCGACCCGCCGCCACGAGGCTCCAGCCTTCGTCGCTCAGAAACTCGGGCACCGTGCGATCGTCGAGATCGCCGGTCCCGAGCTGGCCCTCGATGTTGCGGCCGGTGCAGTAGAGCGCGCCCCCACCGCGCACGCCGCAGCTCGAAAAAGTGTTCGTCGCGAACGCGTCCCAGGGCGCGTCGCCGATGCGGTCGAAGGTAAAATGATCGTCGCGCGTGCCGGATCCGAGCTGCCCGAATTGCCCAGAGCCCGTGCAGTGAAGACTCTTGTCGATTTTCAAGGCGCAGGTGTGATCCTGCCCGGCGTGCAACGACGCCCAGTCCGATCCGCCAACCTCGACTGGGGCGCGGAGCTGCATCCGCGCTTCGGGGCCGAGCCCGCACTGCCCGGTCGTATTGCGGCCCCAGCACCAGAGCGTACCGTCGGTCCTGATGGCGCAGGTGTGGCCCTGACCGGTATCGACGGTGCGAAAGCTCGCTTCCGCGCTCACCGCAAGTGGCGCGGCCGAATCGGCACCGGGATAGACGTCGTTCTGACCGAGCTGGCCCTCGTCGTTTTTTCCCCAGCAATAGAGCGCGCCCGTCGTCAGCACGGCGCACGCCGTGTCGTGGTTCAGCGCGACGTGCGCGGCGCTGGCCGGCAGGCTCACGAACGCTGGCTCGCCGTGCGGCAGGAAGTCGCCGACGCCGAGCTGACCCCACGCGTTGCCGCCCCAACACCAGACACTACCGCCAGCGCGCCGCGCGCACGACGCCCGGGTGCCCGCCACCACCTGCACCCAGTCGCTCGCCGTGCCGATGCGGGCCGGCTGCAAGCGCGACGCCTGGTCGCCCGTACCGAGCTGTCCATCGGCGTTGTCGCCCCAGCAGTAGAGCTC
>Ga0111538_10002788_pt1 | contig 24527 bp, 14 predicted proteins | sample SoiMethybrSBSTD1_FD_79669 | JGI IMG/M metagenome (GOLD analysis project Ga0111538, IMG submission 79669) | Bulk soil microbial communities from a Populus tree surrounding site in Tennessee, USA - Soil MetaG P. TD hybrid SBSTD1 (version 2)... | ecosystem: Environmental > Terrestrial > Soil >...
CCACCCGGCGGACGATGTCCCGCACGTCGGCACGCCGGTTCAGCGCGATGTACGTCGGGCCGAGGCTTTCGAGCGGTGCGACGAAGCTGGGGTCCAGACGGCTCGCGGTCTCGAGCGCCTGGATCGCCTGCTCGAATTGACCGCGCGCGTTGTACGACGCCCCGAGGCTATTGAACGCGAACGCCTCGCGGGGGTACGTCGCAGTCCAGGTGCGCGCCAGCTCGAAAGCCTTGTCCCAGTCCAGCGTGGCGTCGTGGAAGTAGCGCCACGAGATGAAGAACCGCTCGCGCTCGCTGACCCGATCGCGAAGCTCGAACGCCCGCCGGGAAAACTCCGGGGCAAGCGTGGAACGCCCTGAGTTGGCGTAGAAGCCGGAGAGGAGTGCGTGGGCGAGCGCGAAGTCCGGATCGAGTTCGATGGCACGCTTGAGATGCGGTACGGCGCCGGCGCGGGCGACGAGTCTGTCCTGATCGAGCGCGAGGGCGTACGAGTGGAGCGCCTCGAGCGATGACGTCGTCGCCCTTGGGAGCGGAACGTCGAACCGCCGGATCGAAGCGAGCGATTCGCCCAGCTTCTCGCGCAAGCGCGCCGCGGCCCGGCCGAGCGACGCGAGCACCTGCTCCTTCTCCGTCACCTCCACTTGTTCGCGAGCCATCACGTCGCCGCTCTGCGCATTGACGGCCTCAATCGCGATCACGTAGTTGCGGCCGAGGCTGGCAATCGACCCGGCCAGCAACGCTTTCAGCTGTTCGCGCTGCGCCACTTCGCGGGCGACGGATCGATCCAGCGGCTGATCGATCGGGCGGTTCATCAGGCGCAGTGCGTCCCGCACCCGATCGTCGGGAAATATCTTGATGAACGGCGACTGCTCCAGCGCGACGGCGAGGGCGACTTTCAGCGCGCCGTCGAACACCGGCTCGCCGGTCGTGTTCATGAAGTCGGCGAGCACGATGGTGTCCTGTTCCGTCAATTTGCCGCCGCTGCGGACCAGGAACGGCGACACGACGGCCACAATCGCGACGAGCGACGCGACGGCGGCCGCGATCATCCAGAAGCGGCCGGCCGAGGCAGCGCCGGCCGCGGGCTTCACCGCGAGCTCGGCCGCCATGTCGGCGGCCGACGCCGGGCGATCCGCCGGGTCGGGCGACAGCGCCCGCATCACCACGCGTTCGAGCCGCGGATCCACGCCGTCGACGATGGTCGACGGCGGCGCCAAATGATGCACCGACGCCGCCTGGGCGAAGGTACGTCGTCCGACGAGCAGCTCGTACAGCACCAGCCCGAGCGCGTAAAGGTCCGTGCGTTCCGAGACCGACGCGCCGCTGAGCAGCTGCTCCGGCGCCATGTAGCCCGGCGTGCCGATGCCGGTGTTGTGCCCGGAGCCGCGGGTGACGGCAATGCCGAAATCGGTGATGCGCACCGATCCGGTCTCGTCGATAAGCACGTTCGCCGGCTTGAGGTCGCGGTGAAGGATGCCCTGCCGGTGCGCCGCGGCCAGCGCGTCGCACAGTTGACGCCCGATCTCGGCGACCTTCTCCGACGGCAGCCGGCCGACGCGATGGACGAAGGTCGCGAGGTCCTCGCCCTGCACGAGCTCCATCGACAGAAACACCTGATCGTCAACCTCGCCGATATCGAACACGCGGCACACCGCGGGATGGGTAATCTGGCGCGCCAGCCGGACTTCGTTGAGGAGAAGCGCGCGCCCGGCGGGCGTGGTCGAGCGCATCAGCTTGAGCGCGACGGGAATGCCGAGCACGAGATCGTCCGCGCTCCAAACGTCGCCCATGCCGCCCTGTCCGAGATGAGCGATCATGCGGTAGCGGCCGGCGAACACTTCCCCGGCCGCGAAGACATCAGTGGCCGACGAGGAAACCTCCTCGAGGTCGGCCCGAACGTCTTCTTCGTGGGACATGTATTCCGAGTCTACTCGGTTCCCGCTGCGATCCGCCGCTATCCGTCCTGGCGAAGGGCCGACATCGGATCGACGCGAGCCGCGCGCCACGCCGGCAGACCGCACGCGAGCAGGATCGCCAGCACCATCACCAGCGCGGCGCCGCCGTAGCTGATCGGATCGAGGGCGCCGATCCCGAACAACAGGCTGCTGAGCATCCGAGCCATGCCGAACGCTCCGACGATGCCGGCCAGACCGCCGGCGACGGCCAGCAGCACGCCCTGACGCAGGATCATCGCGAGCACGTCCCTGGAATTGGCGCCGAGCGCCATGCGCAGCCCGATCTCCGCGGTGCGGCGCACGACGACCTGCGCCATCAGCCCGAAGATGCCGACAGCGGCGAGCAGCACCGCCAGGAACGAAAACAGCGCGAGCAGCAGCGCCTGGAATCGCCGGACGGCGAGCGACTCGCCGATCTCGGCCTCGACGGTGCTGATCTCGGTAATCGGCGCCGACGGATCCAGCTCTCGAACCGCCGCGCGCACCGACGGCACGAGTCCGACCGGTGAATGGTCGCTGGTCACGAGCAATTGCAGGTTGCGGCCGCCGAACTGGCCGGCCGACCGGAACACTTCCAGCCGAGCGCCCCGATGCAGTCCGCGGCGGCGCATGTCACCCGCCACGCCGACAATCGTGATCCACGGATTGTTGGGACCCGGTCGGCCGAACACCAGGCGCTTGCCGACCGGGTCCTGGTTGGGCCAGTACTTGTTCGCAAACGTCTCGTTGATCACGATCGTCGTTGGGCCGCCTGCCTTGTCGCTGCCGTCGAAGAACCGGCCATGCACCAGGCGCACCTGCATGGTCTCGAAGAAACCGGCAGAGACGAGATCGCCTGTCGCCTCGATCTCTTCAGATGGTGGAAAGGGTGGACGATCCTCGAGCGTGAAGGTGCCGGAGTTCGGCGTGTTGCTCAGAAACAGATCGGAAGTGAGGGCGGCAGCCTTCACACCCGGAAGGGCGCGCACGCGCGTCAGCAGCTGATCGTAGAACTGAATGAGCTGTGGTCCCTGCGCGTACTTCGTCCGCGACGCGTTGATGCGCATCGTCAGCACGTTGCTGGTACGAAAGCCCGCATCCATGCCGCGCAGCGCGCCGAGCGATCGCAGCAGCAGTCCGGCTCCGGCGAGCAGCAGAATCGCGAGTGCACATTGCGCCACCACCAGCGCCGACCGCATGCGGGCCGCTGCGAGCGACCCGGCCATCCCGCGGCCGGCTTCGCGCAGTGTGTCCTGGAGGTTCACGCGCGACAACCGCCACGCCGGCCAGAGGCCGAAGAGGATCGCCGTACACGTCGTCACGCCGACGGCAAACAGCAGGACGAGACCGTCGATGCCGATCTCGTCCAGCCGCGGCAGATCGGCAGGCGCGAGCCAGAGCAGGGCGCGCACGCCGGCATACGAGGCCAGGATCCCGGCAGCCCCCGCCACGACCGCCAGAGCGGCCGCTTCCATGACGAGCTGGCGGACGAGCGTCACGCGGCTCGCGCCGAGCGCGGCGCGGACGACGATCTCGCGGCCTCGTGCTTCGGCCCGCGCCAGAAACAATCCGGCGACGTTGACACACGCGATCAACAGCACGAGGGCGACGGCCCCGAGCAACACCAGCAGCGGCGTTCTGACGTTCCCCGCAACGTGGTTCTCGAGCGGGTTCACGAAAATGCCGTAGCCGGCGTTCTCACTCGGGTACTGCTGCTCGAGCCGCGTGCCGAGGACGTCCATCTCGGCCTGCGCCTGCAACGGTGTCACGCCCGGCTTCAGACGCGCGACCATCTGCAGCCAGTAGCCGACGCGCCGTTTGGCCTGATCGCTGACGACGAGCGGCGCCCAGAATTCGCTCTGCTTGATTGGAAAGGCGAAGCCCTGCGGCATGACGCCGATGATCGTGAACCGGCGGCCGTCGAAATCGAGCAGCTTGCCAACCGCGTCCCCGCCGCCGAAGCGCCGTTGCCACAATCCCCAGCCGATGACGACGACGTTCGCCTTGCCGGCGGCTTCCTCGTCGGTCGTGAACAGACGGCCCTGCGCGACGCGCACGCCCAGCACGTCGAACAGTGCCGCTTCGGCAAACACGCCGCGCACCTTCTCCGGTTCGCCATCACTCGTCAGGTTCAGCGACGGCTCGGTGAACGCGGCCATCGATTCGAACGACGTGCTGAGATGTTTGTAGTCCTGGTAGTTGAGATACGACGCCCAGTCTTCGTGCATCTGCAGGCGGCGGTTGTCCATCCACACGCGCGCGAGCCGCGCCGGATCGCGGTACGGCAGCGGCTTCAGCAGGACGCTGCGGACGACGCTGAACAGCGCCGTGTTCGCGCCGATACCCAGCGCGAGCGTGACGACGGCGAGCGCGGTGAATCCAGGGTTGATGCGGAGCTGCCGGAAGCCATAGCGAAGATCGGCAAGCAGCATGGGCGAGATTATGCGCCCGATCGACCCCGCAGGGAATCGCTAGCGCAGGGCGAACGCAATCTCCATCGTGACCAGCACCGGCACCGGCCGCCCGAGACGCGTCCCAGGACGAAACCGCCACTGCGCCGCCGCCTTGACGGCCTCCTGATCCAGGCCGAATGTCGGATCGAAGGCGCGAATGACACGAATGTTCGTGCACACGCCGTTCGGCTGCACCACGCACTCCACGGTAATCGCACCCTGAACTCGCGCGCGCATCGCCTCCGTCGTGTACTGCGCCATCCCCTTGCGGAGTTCAATCGGCATGGTGACACCGGCGCCCACTTGGTAGACGCCGCCATCCGTCCCGGCGTCCAGCCCATCGCCGAAACCCCGGCCGCGGCCGGGACCATCGCCGCCACCAATGTTGGAGCCCGCTCCACCACCCTTACCTGGGCCTTGGGAGGGCGTTGGCGCCGCCGGCGGCGCATCCATCGCGCCCGGCAACACCTGTGTTCCCAGAGCGAGGGTCTCGACAGGAATGTCGACCTGCGGTGTTGGCTCGCGATCGGGCGGCGTCAGCGAAGCGCTGAGCGTTGAAACTCGAGCCTTGAGACTTGGTTTCGCGGGCACCGTGAGCGCGTCATGTCCAGGAAGCTCCACTCGCCGTGGAGGTTCCTTCATCTGGTTGCCACCACTGCCGCCGCCACCACTGGGCCCTGGCTCGGTCAACCAGACCATACGGATGTTCGTGGCGTCGGAAGGTCTGGCTGTGTCCTGAGGAGACGGCCTCGTCGTCCGTGTCGCGATAATCACGAGTGCCGCCACTGCGGCGTGCGCCGCAAGCGACACCAGGAACGCCGGACCCGACCGCTGTGCGATGGCCACGGAGTTTGGACGACGGAGGAGCGCAAAGAGCCGGTAAGATTCGCTGCGTCGTATGATCGTCACCATGAACCGTGCGCGTGCCGCGGGACTGACGCTGACCGCCGTCGTGGTGACGGCGGCGATCGTCGACGTCGTGCTGGCCTCGGGCCGGCAGCAGGCGCCGTGGGTGGGCGTACTCGAAGAACACCCGGCGATTCAGTATGCCAGCCGGCCGCTGACCGATCCGGTTGCGAAGCTGAATCAGTCGCTGGCGCAAAGCGGACGATCGTTTCAGCGCGACGAGCGGACCGGCCATCTGATGGCGGTGCTCAACGCGCTCGGCGTGCCGGTGGAATCGCAGCTGCTGGTGTTTTCGAAGACCGGCGTACAGCGCGCTTACACGAGCCCGCACAATCCTCGCGCACTCTACTTCAACGAGTCGGTCGCGGTCGGCTACGTGCCCGGAGCGCCGCTCATCGAAATCGCGTCCCTCGATCCGCAACAGGCGGTGATCTTCTACACAGTGGATCAAAGCGCCCCCGCCCCGGCGTTTGTGCGGGCCAGGAGTTGCCTGAGCTGTCATGTCTCCGCGAGCACGTTGGACGTGCCGGGATTGATCGCGCGCAGCAACTTCGTCGCGGAAGACGGAACAGTGCTGCCGCGGCTGGGCAGCAACGATGTGAACCACCAGACGCCTCACCCGGATCGATGGGGCGGTTGGTACGTCACCTCCGAGGGGGCGCCGCCGCCGTACTCACAGCGCGCACACGGCGGCAACATCACGTTCTCGCCGCGCGGCGACACGTCCAATCAGGTGTTCACCGACTGGCTCACCAGCTCGCCCGAGACGCGCGGCTATCCGTCAGCCAACAGCGATATCGTCTCGCTCCTCGTGTTCGATCACCAGGCGCGTGCGATCAATTTGATGAGCAGGCTGAACTGGGAAGCGCGCGTGGCGGCCAGCGAAGAACGCGATGCCGCGCCCGCCAACGTGCGACGTCTGGCGACCGAACTGGCTGACTATCTGCTCTTCGCAGGAGAGGCGCCGGCGCCGGTTGAGCTGACGCCGCGTCCCGGCTTCGCGGCTCGACTCGAACGCACGACCCCCAAGGATCGTCAGGGACGCTCGTTCGGACAGCTGCTGCTCACCAGCCGCATGTTCCGTTACCCGTGCAGCTACATGGTCTATTCGGAAGCGTTCGATGGATTGCCCCCGGCGGTGAAGACCGCCGTCTACACCCGGATGATCGGGACACTGTCGGAGATCGACGCCACCGCGCCACGGCTCCGGGTCAGCGCCGAAGATCGTCGCGCCATCCTCGAGATTCTGCGGGACACCAAATCCGACTTCCCCCGCTAGGACGGTTCCAGACGGTCAGCGCTCCAGCGGCACGACGAGAAATGTTTGCGACTGGCCGAGCGCGGTGACGTCGTTGCCAACCTGTTTGCCAAGCTGCGCTCGATAGCGGCCTGGCGCCACCAGCGGACCCTGTGGTGGACCGCCCCGTCCTCCGCCTGGCGCACCCGCGCCGCCGCGGCCGGCTTGCTCAGCTCCCGCCCCTCCTGCCCCTCCAGCCCTTCCTGCCTCTCCCGCCCCTCCCGCCTGTCCTCCTCCCGTCCGTCCTGCCCCCTCCGCCGGCGCCTCCGCGCGCAGATTCCACGCGACGCGCCGCAGGCCCACGCCCTTCGGCACGTCGAACCGCCGGATCTGTTTGCCACCGTCGTCTGAGATCGTCATCACGAGCTTCGCGGAATCCGGCACATCCTGGCGCAGGTTGAACGTGAACACCGCGCCGAACGGCGGATTGGGCGCCGTCCAGTTGCCGGCCATCGCGCCCAGCCCCGCGGCGCCAGCCGGCACTTGTCCGAGCGGGTTGAAGAGATACGCATCGCGCAACGCGAACAGGTGCGCATCCTCCGACAACGCCTGCGCGCTCATCTCGCGCAGCGGCGAGTAATCGTCCAGCACGAAGAACCCCCTGCCGAACGTCGCGATCACGAGGTCGTTCTCGCGGCGCTGAAGCGCGAGATCGCGGACCTGCGCCACCGGCACGCCACCCTTGAGCGCGATCCAGTGGCCGCCGGCGTCGACCGACGTGAAGACGCCGAACTCCGTCCCGGCGAACAACAGGTTGGGGTTCACGTGATCCTGTGCGACAGCCCACACGTCGTGACGGTCCGGCAAATCGCCGGTGATGGACGTCCAGGTCACACCACGGTCGAGGCTTCTCAGCAGGTACGGCTTGTAGTCGCCGCGCTGCCAGTTGTTGAGCGCGACGAAGACGGCATTCGGGTCGCGCACCGACGCGAAGACGTCGGACACGTAGGTCCATTGCGGCACGCCGGGAAACTGGTCGATCTTGCGCCAGTGCGCGCCGCCGTCTTCCGTCACCTGGAGCAGTCCGTCGTCCGTACCGGCGTAGATCAACCCTTCGAGGAGCGGCGACTCGTCGAGCGACACGATGTTACTGAGCGGCGTCGTCGCCTGATTGCGCGATACCGCGTCGGCCGGCCAGACGCGGCCCATGATGGCGATGTCGTCGCGATTCAGATTGCGTGACAGGTCGGCGCTGATCGGCGTCCACGTATCGCCGCGATCATCGCTGCGATACACGCGGTTGCTCGCCCAATAGAGACGGCGGGACGAGTGCGGGCTGATCAGGTACGGCGCGTCCCAGTTGGTGCGGTCCGTCGCCCCGCCGCGGCCCGACCCTCCAGCCCTTCCTGCCTGTCCTGCCCCTCCTGCCCTTCCCCCTCCTCCGGCTTCTCCAGCCCCTCCCGCCCTTCCCGCCGCTCCTGCCTCTCCGGCCCCTCCCCGTCCCTCATCGCCTTCTTCGCGCGGAGCCGCACCGGCCTGTCGCGGCCGGATCGCCTTGACGTCGCCGGTCCGCAGGTCGAGACGCGTGATCGCGCCGCCCTGCGACTGCGCGTAGACGATGTTCGGGTCTTCGGGGTCGTTTCGGGTCTGGAACCCGTCGCCGCCGCCGACGATGAACCAGTCGCTGGTCCGGATGCCCCAGCGGTTGACCGTGCGCGACGGACCGCACATCGACCAGTTGTCCTGCGCGCCGCCGCAGACCCGGTAGAACGGCTTCGTGTTGTCGACCGACACGCGGTAGTACTGCGTCACCGGCAGATTCGCGAAGAACCGCCACGTCTTGCCCTCGTCGTAGGTTTCGTAGAGGCCGCCGTCGTTGCCCACGAGCATGTGCTGGCGGTCGCCTGGATCCCACGCCACGACGTGATGGTCGACGTGCATGCCGAGATCTTCGAAGCCCGCACGCTTGAAGTTGTGACCGCCGTCGGTGCTGACCTCGAGATTCGTGTTCACCGACCAGATCGTGTCGGGCTTGTACGGATCGACGAAGAGCTCGAAGTAGTACTGCGGATCGCCGCCACGGTAGAAATCGTCGGGGGCGCCGCCGGTTGGAAACGCCCCAGGCCCACCTGCTCGGTCTTCCCTTCCCGCCCCTCCTGCCCCTCCTGCCCCTCCTGCCCTTCCCGCCCGCCCTGCCGGCGGCTGCATGTGTCCGATGCGCGACCAGCTCGAGCCACCATCGTCCGATCGGTAGAAGCCGGCTTCCTTGAGCTGCGCGTTGATCAGCGCAAACACCGTGGCGGGCGTCCTTCGTCCATCGGTTGCGAGCGCGATGCGGCCGACATCGCCCGCGGGGAGCCCCTTCGTGAGCTTCGTCCACGATCGGCCGGCGTTGGTGGTCTTGTAGATGCCACCTTCCGGGCCGCCGCCAATCAGCTGGCCGACGGCGCGGCGGCGCTGATAGGCCGACGCGTAGAGCACGTCAGGATTCTTCGGATCGAACGCGAGATCGTTGGCGCCAGTGTCGGCGCTGATCGTCAGGCTCGGCTGCCACGTCTGACCGCCGTCCGTGGTCTTGAACACACCGCGCTCGCCGCCCGGCGCGAACAGCGGACCCTGCGCGGCCACGTAGACCACGTTCGAGTTGCGCGGATCGATCAGCAGGCGGCCGATGTGCTCCGACGACGCGAGGCCGACACGCTTCCAGGTCGCGCCCGCGTCCGTTGATTTGTAGACGCCGTCGCCGAAGTGCGCGCTGCGCTGACTGGTGTTCTCACCGGTCGCGAGCCAGATGATGTTCGAGTCTTTTGGATCGATGGCCACACAACAGAGCGTGAACGAGCCCCCTTCTTCGAAAATCGGCGTGAAGGTAATCCCGCGATTCGTCGTCTTCCAGAGTCCGCCGAACGCGCTGACCACATACCAGACGCTGGGGTTCTTCGGGTCGATTTGAACGTCCTGAATGCGGCCGGTCGCGAGCGCGGGGCCGATGCTTCGGAACTCCAGGCCCTTGAGTGCGCTGGCGGTGAGCGCGGAACCATTCGTGCCCTGCCGGGCACCGGCGATGGTGCTGATGACAGATATGGCAGCCAGAACGATGAAGGCGAACACGCGTCTCATGCGGGAATTCTCCCACAGGAGACGTGTGAATTCTGATGCCGGCCTCTACTCCGACCGCAGGGCTTCGATCACATCGATCCGCGACGCCCGCGCCGCGGGCAGCCATGACGCCACAATCGCCGCCGCCAGCAGAACCGCGGCAGCGGCAGCGACGGCCAGCGGACCCGGCAGCTGCACGGACATGAAGAACTTCGTGGCCGCGCGCGACAGCACGAATCCGCCCGCCGCGCCGGCGGCGATCCCGATCCCCGCGATCGCCGCGCCTTGCGACAGGACGTGTTTGAGCAGCGTCCGAGGCGAACAGCCCACCGCCAGCCGCAGGCCGAACTCGCGCGTGCGCGCGCTCACTGAAAAGGCCAGCACACCGGCGATGCCGACCACCGCGATCAGCAACGCGATGCCGGCGAACCCGGAGAACACCAGCGCGTTGACGCGATCCGGCGAGAGCTGATCCGCGCGGACCTCTTCGAGCGTGGCGGCCCGTTCGACTGGCTGATCCGCGGCAATCTCGCGGATCGTACGCGTGATCGGAGGCACCAACCCGTGCGGATCGAGGGCCGTGCGCACGAACAGTCGCCCCCCGAAGCCGCCTTGCCGAACCGGTCGATAGAACGTCACCGCCGGTTGCGAGCCGAGATGTTCGTCCTCCACGTCGGCGACAACGCCGACGATCCGCCCGAGATCCGTGGGCCTGGGCCCGGTCGAGAACAAGTGCCGGTTCAGCGCCTCGCCGTTCGGGAAAAACCTCTGCGCGAGGCTATGGCTGACAATCGCCACGGGCGCGGCGTCGCCGCGGTCCGCGTCGGTGAACTCGCGGCCGTCGATGAGCCTGATACCAAGCACCGAGAAAAAGGCCGGTGACACGAACCGAACGCGAGCGCGGGGCGGTTCCTCTCCGTTGGCGGGCGTGTAGCCTTCCGCGATGAAACTGAAGTTGATGCGCGGGCCGTTCTCGCCGGCATCCCGCCAGGGGACGAAGCTCCCCACGGCCACGCCGTCGACACCGGGAACGCTGGCGATTCGCCGAATGACCTCGTCGTCGAAATTGAACGCCGTCTTCGGGCGCGCCACGCCCGTCGCCGGATCCGGGACGTCGAACGCCAGCACCCGCCGCACGTCGAGGCCCGTGTGTCGCGTCTGCAGGGTGACGAGCGTGCCGACCAGCATCGCCGCACCCGCCAGCAACACGAACGAGAACGCGATCTGCGTGGTGGCGAAGAGCCGCAGCCGACGAGTGGTGGCGGGTGTCATCCGGACGCCGCTGCTGCCCAGGCCGAGCCCGGACGCACGTGTCGATGGCAACCGCGGCACGAACGCCAGCAGCAAGGCCGCCGCCATCGCGAGTCCAACGCCGACCCAGACGACCGTTGCATCGACCGTGACTTCCAGCGCGCGAACCGAGAACCGCGCCGCATATCGCGACATCAGCGTGACCAGCGGATCGGCGATGTACAGAGCCGCCACCGCGCCCGCCGCGCAGAGCACCAGGCTTTCCGCGAGCAGCGTCCGCCGCAGCGCGCCGTCGCTCGCGCCGAGCGCCGCGCGCACCGCAAGCTCGCCCTCGCGCCGCACCGACCGCGCCAGAATCAGATTCGCGACGTTGGAGCACGCAATGATGAAGACAATCCCCGCCGCGCCCAACAGCGCCAGCAGGATGGTTCGCGCCGGGGCGGCGATCTGATCGCGAAGCCTCGCGACGCGGAGTTGCACGTTGGCCCGCTTCGAATAGTCTTGTGGATGCTCCTGCATCATCGCCGTGTGCAGCGCCGTCAACTCGGCGCGCGCCGCGTCGATCGACGCGCCGTCCTTGAGACGACCGAAGAGATCCGTCATGCGATGCGTGCGTCTGGTGACCATCGTGGCCCCGAGGTGATGCGGGCTGGTCACCATGTTCGCCATGATCTCCGTCTCCGTCGGATACGGGATCGACGGTTCGAGCACGCCGACGATGGTGGCGGTCCCCACGCCGAGACGCACGCTCTTGCCGACGACCGCAGGGTCGCTGTTGAACGCGGTCTTCCAGAACTGGTACGTCAGCACCGCGACGCCCGCCGCGTTCGGGCCGTCGTCCTGAGGCGTCAACAACCGCCCGATGGCGGGACGCAGGCCCATCACGTCGAAAAAGGAGCCGTTGACGACGCCGGCCTTCACCATCCGCGGTTCGCCGCCGAACGCGATCAGCGCGAGATCGACCGTCGAGAAATCGCCGAACGCCGCGATGGTGGTCGCGCGCTGCTTGAAGTCGTTCACCTCCGGCATCGAGAACGTGTAGTTCTCGAGGCCCACGCCCGGCGCGGTTTGACGGATGTAGATCAACCGATCTTCATCGCGATTGACGAGCGGCCGCAGGAGGACGCCGCGGACGACGCTGAAAATCGCGGCGTTCGCGCCGATGCCGAGACCGAGCGTCAGGATGATGGTCGCGACCAGCCCTTTCGCGCGCAGCAGCGAGCGGACGGCAAAGCGCATGTCGCGGACAAGTTCCGTGGCGGCGGTCCAGATCGTGCGGATGGACATGCCGGCCCGAACAGTCAAACCCTGTGCCACACCCGGACACGGTGACGGCGAGCCATTATCCGGCAAGTTCGGGAGTATTGAGGGGGGCTGGCCTCCAAGTGTCCGGTCGCGGGACGTCGGCGTTCGACGCCGAGCAACACGGTCAACGGAGACGATTAGGGAACTGCAAACGCGATGAACGCACCGCCTGATGGCCCGCCGGCGCCCACATCAGGAGGCGCCGGTCGTTCGTAGCCACCAAACGCCGGAATGACCACGTACTGCTTGCCATCGATTTGATAGGTTGCCGGCGTCGCATTGCCGGACTTGATCATCGTCGTTTCCCACAACAACTTGCCTGTGGCTTTGTCGAAGGCGCGGAACTTTCTGTCGAAATTGGTCGCGCCGATGAATACCAATCCGCCGGCGGTGACAATCGGCCCGCCATAGTTCTCGGTGCCGGTGTCTTTGATGCCTTGAGCGGTCAGTTCCGGATACTCGCCAAGCGGAATCTTCCACGCGTACTCGCCCGTGTTCAGGTTGATGGCGTTCAGTGTCCCCCACGGTGGAACGACGGCAGGATATCCGTCCGGATCGTAAAACTTGTGGTAGCCGGTGAAGTTGTATTTCAGGTCGATCGGCGAAGGCGCTGCAGCGATCGCTTGTTTTGCTCCGCCGCTCATCACGTATTGCACGAGGGCATTGACGGTCGGCGGTGGCAACTCCGAAAACGCCGGCATTCGGCCCTGGCCCGATCGGACGATCTCCGCAACCTGTGCCGCGTCGCGGCGCGCCGCAATGTCGGCCAGTGGCGGGAAGCCCGAACCACCCTGCATGTTGTCGCCGTGACAGGCGGCGCAATGGTTGTCATAGGCCTGGCGGCCGAGGGTCGCCGCTGGTGTCGTCGCACGCATCGCGCTCGACCACGGGATATCGTTGGCATTGACGTAAATCACGCCAGTCGCTGGATCAAAGGCCGCGCCGCCCCACTCGGCTCCACCATCGAAACCGGGGAACACGACAGTCTCCCGTCCGAGCTCGAACGGCACGAACTGGCCGGCGCTTCGAAACGTTCGAAACTGTTCCGTCGCCCACTGGTGCGCCCGTGGAGTCCGGGTCGTGAGCATGTCCTCCGTGAGCAGCTGGCGCGAAAAAGGAGCTGGCTTCGTCGGGAACGGCTGCGTCTCCGAGGTGACTTCACCGTCGACTGTGCTCGGAGGGACGCGGCGGTATTCGATCGGGAACAACGGTGTACCATTCGTTCGCTCGAACAAGTACAGCACGCCGTGCTTCGTGGTCTGCGCAACCGCGTCGATCACTCGACCGTTTCGCCGAACGGTCACGAGCGTTGGCGGTGAGGGCAGGTCGCGATCCCAGATGTCATGTTTGACTACCTGGAAATGCCAGATTCGCTTTCCAGTCTCGGCGTCGAGCGCAAGGAGCGAGTTGGCGAACAAGTTGTCGCCGCGCCGGTTCGCGCCATAAAAGTCGGCGGCCGCGGAACCGGTCGGCACGAAGACGAGACCCCGCTGGACATCAACGGCCATACCGGCCCAGTTGTTCGCCGAGCCGCTGTAGGTCCACGCGTCCTTCGGCCAGCTCTCATGGCCGAACTCGCCGGGATGCGGAATCGTGTGGAACGACCACTTCAGCTGACCGGAACGGACGTCGTACGCGCGGATGTCTCCGGGCGAAGCCGGCAAGCCCTCGGACGTTCGTCCTCCCACGATGTAGGTGTCCCGGTAGATCACCCCGGGCGTGGAAAGTCCGACCGACTGCTGTTCTGGATCTCGGCCGAGGTCTTGATGCAGGTCTATGCGACCGTCGCGCCCGAAATTCGTAAAGGGCCGGCCGGTCGCCGGATCCACGGCGTAAATGTACCGGCCGAACGACGCGAGCAGCCGCCTCTCGTTGCCACTCGACCAGTACGTGACGCCGCGCCCCTGCGCACGCGTACCAGAGTTCCACGACCACTTCAACTCTCCTGTGGCGCCGTGGAGCGCGATGACGCGTCCTCCGGGCGTGATCGTGTACAACGTGCCGTCGATCACAATCGGATTGACCTGGAAGCGACCGGCGATCACCCCTTCGCGCGGGTCGAATTGCCAAGCGACCTGGAGTTGCGAGACGTTCTCACGGTTGATCTGACTCAGCGCGGAGTATCGAGTCTGTTCAGGCCCTCCGCCATAGGCCGGCCAGTCGCTTGTGCTCCGGCTCGCGGCGGACGGCCCCCGGCCCACGGGCGCCTGAGCGACGAGCACGCTCACGAACGGCATGAGCGCTGCGCCAACGGCGAACAGCCTTCTCATCATCTCGGCTCCGTCACGCTCCAGGGCCTCCTCATGCTTGAAGCCGTAGTAGCCGTACCGCGTTGCGCCAATAGATCTTCTCGCGCTCGTCGGTCGTGATCGGCAGGCGATCGACAATCGCGATGGTCTCCCGGATGTACATCGGACCTTTTTCCGGATCGAACGGCGCGTCGGAGGCAAACAGCACATGGTCGGCGCCGAAGAAGCCGAGGCCGCACACCGTGGCATCGTGCGCCCCGAACAGCGCCGTGTCGGCGTAGAACATCTTGAAGTAGTCGAGCGGACGTTTCTTCAGCGTCTTCAGCACGCCGCCGAGATCGCCTTCCGAGGTGCGCGCGCCCAGCTGATCCCAGCCCGGCCCGACCCGCCCCGCGAAATACGGCGCCATCGCGCCCATGTGGTGGGTGATGATCTTCAGATCGGGAAACCGATCGAAATAACCGGCGAAGATCAGGCGCGCCATCGCCGCACTCGTCTCATACGGCCAGCCGAACGTCCACCAGATTTCGAATTCCGACCGCGCCTCCGCCTTGAAGTCGGGCATGTCGGCGCCGCGATACGGGTGCAGCCACATCGGCAGGTCGCGTGCCGCCAGCGTCTCGAAGATCGGCAGGTACCGCGGCGCTGAAATCGGCGTGCCGTGGACGTTCGTGAAAATCTGTATGCCGCGCGCGCCGAGCGTGTCGATCGCGCGGATGGCCTCGCGGTTCGCGGCATCCGGATCGTCGAAGGGCACCGCCGCGATGAACGCCGGGAACCGGCGTGGATGTCGGCTGACCAGCTCCGCCATGCCGTCGTTGGCGGCGCGCGCGAGCTCCAGTGCATCGGCCCCGCGCACGATGTTCTCGATCGGCGGCGTCGGCAGCGACAGGACCTGCTCGTACTCGTCGAAGGTGTCCATGACACGGAACCGGACGTCGAGATCGGCCAGCATCGGGATGCCGCGCATCCGCTTGCCGATGTCCTGGTAATCCGGCGCGATCTTCATGAGCCGCGTGTAGTAGGCCGGTGGATAGATGTGATTGAAGATGTCGATTTTTCGCATGACGTTCAGCGACGCAGGTCGATGCAGACGAGCTCGTTGCTTCGCGTGTCGCTGTTGCGCGCGAAGAGGTACCCGTCGGCGATCGCGGGATGCGCACGCACTGTCGGCGGCAGGATCTGCGCCTGCGCGACCGGCTGAAACCGATCGGGCGACGCCGGCGCCAGCAGCAGCTCGCCGGTCTCCTTCAGGATCAGCAGCGAATCGCCCGCCAGCGTCACGGTGCCGGCGTGAAAGCGGTCGACGTTCCAGCGCACCTTGCCGCTGTCGAGATCGACGGCGCGCAAGCTCGGATTGAACTCCTGGCGGCCGTGAAAGCCGTACAGGACGCCGTTGTGAACGACGCTCGTGGCGTAGTGATTCGACATCGCCTCGTCCGACGACCAGATCTCGGCGAGCGTATTGCCTTGCACCTTCATCAGCGCCGCACCGGTTTCGTACGACGCGGAGATGAAGATGCGATCGCCGGCGACGATGGGAGACGCGGCGTTGACCGAGGCGGCCGATCGCGAGCGCCAGACGCGTTGAAACAAGACGGCGCCGCTCGCCGGATCGAGCCCGACGAGGCCCTGCCGCGTGAAAAACACCGCCGTGCGCTTGCCGCCGAACGTCGCGCCAACCGCCGACGAGTAGCTGGCCTGATGATTGGTCGCCGTCCACTGCACGGCACCGGTCGCCGCATCGAACGCCACGATCCCGGCATCCTTGCCGTTGTCGCGGCCGCCGATGTTGGCGATGACGCGGCCGTCCTCGACGAGCGGCGAGCCCGCCGCACCAAAGAAGCCCTTGGGGACGCCGAAACGGCGCGCGGTATCGACGCTCCAGACGCGCTTGCCGTCGGCGAGATCGAGCGCGTGCAGCTGCCCTTCCGCGCCGAACGTGTAGACGCGGTTCTGCGCGACGACCGGGACGGCGCGCGGCCCTTCGTCGAAGCCGAAATCGTCGCGGTAGGTGGTGGGATACGCAAACCGCCAGAGCGGATTGCCACTGCGTGCGTCGAGCGCCTCGACCAGCTCTTCGTTGCCGACGCGATGAAAGAGGATCAGACGATTGCCGGCCACGACCGGCCCGGCGAATCCTTGTCCGACAGGCTTGCGCCAGACGCGCTTCGGTCCGCCCGCCGGCCATGACGCCGCCAGCCGCGGCCCGGTGTAGACGCCGTTGCGCTGCGGACCAAGAAACTGGGGCCAGTCTTGTGCGATTACGGACATGCCGGACACGAAAAGGCCGAGCACGCACGTTCCACACACGCCGGGCCGCTGCATTTTTTCGAGCCACGATATCACGGCGGCGCGAGTTCTCTTGTAAGCTGCGGCCATGGCCGTCAAACGCGTGACACTCGTGGTGGCGATCGCGGCGGCGATGCTCGACGCGCCTCGCACCGTTCGAGGCGCAGGCGCTTCAGACTGGCTGCAATGGGGCGGCGCCGGTCGCAACTTCATGCCGGATGCCACGGGCCTTGCGGCGAGCTGGCCCGCCGGCGGGCCGAAGAAGTTGTGGAGCCGCGCGCTCGGCGAAGGACACTCGGCGATTCTCGTCGAGGACGGACGCATCTATACGATGTACCGTCCGCTCGGCCTGCTGTCGGCGGTGCGCCGCAGCCCGGAAGAAGTCGTCGCCGCCATCGATGCCGCCAGCGGCAAGACGATCTGGGAGTTCAAGTACCCCGCGCCGACCGACGGCCTCGATTTCTCACAAGGCGCCGGTCCCCACTCGACCCCGCTCATCGTCGGCAACCGGATTTACGCGACGAGCACGCGCAAGGAGCTGTTCGCGCTCGATAAGGCCACGGGGCAGCGAGTGTGGGCGCACGACTTCATGAAGGAGTACAACGCGCCATCGCCCGGCCGCGGCTACACCTGCAGCCCGATTCTCTACAACGGCACGATCATCGTCACCGTCGGCGGTCCGGGGCAGGCGCTTGCGGCGTTCAATCAGCAGACCGGCGCGCTCATGTGGAAGGCGGGCGATTTCGAGATGGCCCCGGCGTCGCCGATTCTCATCGACGTCGACGGCCAGCAACAGCTCGTGCTGTTCGCGGGCGAGCGGGTCGCCGGGCTGAATCCGGCGAACGGCAAGATGCTCTGGAGCCGCGCGCACAAGACCGACTGGGGCCTGAACATCAGCACGCCGGTGTGGTCGCCGGCGGACCATCTGCTGTTCATCTCCTCCGCGTACGGCAGCGGAAGCCGCGTGCTGGAGCTGCGTCAGACGGGCGGGACCACGACGGCGACCGAAAAGTGGTTCAACCAGCGCATGCGCGTCCACATCGGCACGGTCATGCACGTCGGCGACTACGTGTACGGCGCCAGCGGCGACTTCGGACCATCGTTCCTGACCGCGGTCGAGTTGAAGACGGGCAAGATCGCCTGGCAGGATCGCAGCTTCGGGCGCGCGCAGCTGCTGTATGCCGACGGCAAGCTGATCGTCCTGGACGAGGACGGCAACCTGGGGCTCGCGACGGTGTCGCCGCAGGGGTTGAAGGTGCTGTCACGCGCGCAGGTGCTGGAGAACCTCTCGTGGACGCCGCCGACACTCGCGGGAACGACGCTCTACGTGCGGGACCGCAAGACCATCGCTGCGTTCGCTCTCGGAAAATAGACGTCGGGAGACGATTCCATGAAAGCCTACGTGATGACGACCGGAGCGGTGTTCGGGTTGATTACGCTCGCGCACATCTTGCGCATCGTCGCAGAAGGGCCGCGCCTGGCGTCGGAGCCGTTTTTCGTGCTGATGACCGTTCTCTCGACGGCGCTGTGCCTGTGGGCGTGGCGCGTGCTTCGCCTCACCCGGTCGTGACGCTGTCGCTGGCCTTCGACACTGTCTGTGATCGATGTCGGTCAAAAGCTACCTGCTGTCGTTTCCCGAGCGCGTCCTGCGATCGGCGCTCGGCCTCGGCGCCGGCGTGGCACGGGAAGTTGGAGAGGTCGCCCTGCCGGATGGCATCCGCCATTCGCAGCTGTACCAGAACCTCGTCGACGCCACGCTGCGATTCCTGATCGAACAGGTCGGCGGCGTCGAAGGGGTGTACAAGGCCGACAGCACGCTGCCGGACGATTTCCTCGTCAGGCGAACCGCGGGCAACGCCGTCGAAGCGCTGGGCATCGTCGCCTTCCGCGCGTCGCCGGTCTGGATCCTCGCCGCGCTCGCCGACCTCTGCGGGATGGGCCGCCACCTGATTCCCGAAATCGCCGACGCCCTCAAGGCGCAAGGGCTCCTCGAAGCCGACGCGCAGTTTGTCACCGTCGATCAGATGCTCGACGGCCTGGAACGCACCTCGTCGCGGCTGGCCGCCACCATCAACACGCCGCCGCTCGACGTCAAGGGGCTGCGCCACGAATGGGAGGCCCTTCGCGCCGAAGCGCGGACGCTGCCGCCCGCCAGCCTGCCCGGCGGCGAGGCGATCGCCAACGTCTGGTCGCAGCTGAAGACGGAGGCGGCGCGCCAGCATCGATCGGTCTTCGAAACCTCGTCGCTGATGGCGGTGTCGGCGGTGCGCGCGCTGCCGAGCGGCGTCCGCTGGCTCTCGGCGTCGGCTCGGGCGGGCGCGGCGCGGACGGGTCAGGTGTTCGCCGCGGCGCTGCTCGATCACTACCGGGAGACGCTCACGGAGATGCGGGAGATCGGTTACCTGGCCTACGCCGACCGCCAGTTCCGTCCGTACGTCCGCGCCGCGGTCGATCAGTTCTCGCCGAAACGGCGAACGCTCACGCAGCGCCTGCTGGAGAAAGTTCAGTCAGGCAGGCGACGCTGAGCGTCCCGCCATTTCGGATCGACCAGTACGACCGATGTTTCGATCTGGCGTTCGGGGATCGTCCAGTACTTCTTGAGCAGACGATTCTTCTCTTCGGCGGACACGATCTGAAAGCCGTGTTTTTCGTAGAAGCGGATCGCCCAGACGGCAGCGGCCCACGTGCCGATCAACACCGGATCGTTCGTCAGCTGGCACAGGTGCGAGAGCAGCCGCGCCCCGATGCCCTGCCCCTGGTTCGCGGTCAGGACGTACGCGTGACGGATGAGGGTAACGTCCTGAACCTGCTGCAGACCCATCACGCCAACCAGTCGGCCGCCGTCCTCATACCCCCAGAACACCACGCCGTCGTCGATCTCGTGCTGCAGCTTTTCGGCCGGCATGTACGGCTCGGTCCACCGATCGGCCGGGATGATCCCCTTGTAGGCCCGCGCACCATCGTTGACGATGGCCCACATCAGATCGAAGTCGCGCGCGTCACAGCGGCGGATCATGGTCAACGCGCCTTGATGTTGTATGCCGTCAGCATCCCTTGGTCGCGGACGTACAGCCGGCCGCCGCTGACCACCGGGTGCGCCCAGCTCGGAAAACCCTGATCCGCGATCGTGAACCGGCCCTTCTCCTTGTACCCCGTCGGCGTCGCCTCGACCAGGCCGACGACGTTGTTCTCGCTTTGCACGTAGAGATGGCCGTCGGCGTAAACGATGGTGCCTTTGCCGACGCTTCGATCGCGCCACATCATCCTGCCGGTGGCGAACTCCAGGCACGTCAGGATCGAGTTGTTGAACCCGTAGAGATATCCGTTGACCAGCACGACGCCGCCGTGATGGTTCTGCATGTCGCGGGTGAAGTAGATCTGCTGCGCCTTGACGTCGCCGGCCTGCGCGGTCAGCCCGAGCAGCGCGCCGCCGACGCCGTAGCCTGACGTGTAGAACACCTTGTTGTCGGAGAACACCGGCGTGGCGACGTTGGCGGTGTCGTTCGCGACCGGCGTATGGCGCCACAGCAGCTTGCCGTCCGAGGCGCGCACGCCGACGCCCGCCTGCGCCGTCAGCGTCATGATGACGTGGACGCCCTGGACGTCGGCCGCGATCGGCGACGCATAGCCCGCCTCGTCGCTGAGTTGCTGGCTGGTCCACACCGTCTTGCCCGTCATCTTGTCGAGGGCGGCGATGCCGGCGCGCGGCCCGCCGGGCGTGACGATGACGTTGCCGCCGTCGACGAGCGGCGATTCGCTGATCAGCCAGGGAATCTGCCGGCCGCCGAAGTCCGCGAGGATGTTGCGCTGCCACTTGATCGTGCCGTCGGCGACCGCGAGGCACGCGAGGTCGCCGCTCTCGGTCAGGACGTACAACCAATCGCCGTCGATCGTCGGCGTCCCGCGCGGCCCCGGTCCGCGATCGTTGTAGCTGCTGCGTCCAATCGCACGCCGCCAGACGACTTTGCCGTCGGCGCTGTTCAAGCTCGCGACGGTGCTGGTGCGCTCGGCCGCGTGCAGCGACTGGACGAAGATGCGATCGCCCTTCACGGCGACCGATCCGTAGCCGGCGCCCAGTCCCGAAATCGACCACACGGCCGGCGGTCCCGCTGGCGGCCACTGCTGGAGGAGGCCGGTTTCCTTCGACAGGCCGTTTCGATCGGGCCCCTGCCACTGCGGCCAGTCCGCCGTCGCGCCTCCGGCGCTTTGGCGTGACAGGTCCGCCGTCGCAGCTGTGGTGCTCTGGCGGGACAGGTCTGCGGACGGCTGGGCTGCGGCGACGGTGAACCCGAGCACGGAGACGATCGTCAGTAACTTCATCATCCAATCTGCCTCGTGTCTTCGTCTTCGCCGTTCACTCGTGACACCAGAATACAAGAACCTATGGGAGAATTCGGAGCATGTCGCCATTGAGACGACCCTTGTGTGCCGCCGGTCTGTCCGCGCTGCTGCTCGCGTCCGCTGACGCGTACGCCCAGCCCGACGCGTCCAATCCGCCGGTGATCCGCTTCACGCTGCCGCCGTTGACCGTCACCGCGCAGAAAGAACCGGCCGATCCGCAGACGCTCCCCGTCAGCGTGACCGCCGTACCGAAGAGCACGCTCGAGGACGCGGCGGTGCGCAGCGTGAGCGATGCCGCCGGCTATGCACCGAATACCTACTTCAACGAGTTCACGGTCCGGAAGCTGAGCAACGCGCGCTTCCGCGGCGTGGGCGCGGGACCATCGAATCCCGGCGTCTCCAGTTACATCGACGGCGTGCCGCAGCTCAACGCCAATTCCTCGAGCGTCGAACTGATCGACGTCGATCAGATCGAGTTCGTGCGCGGTCCGCAAAGCGCCCTCTTCGGACGCAACGCTCTCGGCGGCGTCATCAACATCACTAGCGGCCGTCCGTCGCTCACGAAATGGAGCGGCGGCCTGAGCGGTCCGTACGGCAACTTCAACGGCGGCGATCTGCGCGGCGCCGCCTCCGGTCCGATCGTCGCCAACAAGGTCGCCGCGGGTGTCGGGTTCGGGTACTCGACGCGGGATGGCTTTACGAAGAACGACGTGACGGGAAACGACCTCGACTCGAGGTCCGCCGTCTTCGGCAAGGCGCAGCTGCTGTGGAAGCCGAACGCTCGCTGGGAAGCGCGCGCGATGTTCAACGGCGAGCGCGCCCGCGACGGCGACTACGCGCTCAACGATCTGGCGGCGGTCCGTACCAACCCATTCCACGTGTCGCGCGACTTCGAGGGGTTCACCCATCGCAACATCCTCGCGCAGACGGTGCAGGTCACGTACGCGGGCCCTCGCGTCGATTTCTCGACGACCACCGGCTTCCTCAAATGGAAGACGGAGGATCGGACGGACCTCGACTACACGCCGCTGCCCCTGATTACGCGCAACAACGCCGAGGAGGATTTTCAGTTCACCGAGGAGGCGCGCTTGTCATCCTCGAAGGCCGCGCCGGTCGTCCTCTCGGACCGGGTGACGATGAAGTGGCAGGCCGGTCTGTTCGCCTTCACGCAGAACTACCAGCAGGACGCCGTCAACAACTTCGGGCCGTTCGTCCTCTCGCAGTTCGTGAACATTCCGGTCAGCCAGCATTCGCCGCAGTCCACGCTCGACGATCGCGGCCTGGGCATCTACGGGCAGACCACCTGGACCTTCTCCCGAAACCTGGACGTCGTCGCCGGCGTGCGCGCCGACCGCGAGCACAAGGAAGCGGCGCTGAACACGTTCTACTCGCCGCTGCTGCCCGGGTTCCCGCCGCCGCAAGTGCTCAGCCCGCAGAAGGACTTCACCGACGTGTCGCCGCAGTTCGCCGTGGCGTATCGCCTGTCGCCGGCGGCCAACCTTTACGGCACGGTCGCCCGCGGGTTCAAGGCCGGGGGCTTCAACGCCGCGTCGCCGACCGGTGCTGAAGCCTACAACCCGGAGCACACCTGGAACTTCGAAGGCGGCATCAAGGCCTCGGCGGCGTCGAATCGCGTGACGGCGAACCTGGCGGCGTTTCATATTTCGTGGGACGACCTGCAGGTCTTCATCCCCAACCCGCTCGTGCCGGGGCAGTTCTTCATCGGGAATTCCGCCGGCGCGACCAGTGCCGGCGTCGAGTTCGAACTGCACGCCCGGCCGGATCGCTCGGTGGATCTGTTCGGCGGCGCCGGGTTCACGCACGCGCGTTTCTCGGACGGCAGCTTCTCCAACGGCGTCGACGTCAGCGGCAAAACGCTGTCGAACACGCCGAGCTATACGGCGGACTTCGGCATCCAGTATGCGCGTCCGCTGCGCGACGGTCTGTCACTGACGGCGCGCGCTGAAGCGATCTGCTACGGCAACTTCAAGTACGACGACGCGAACACGGTGGGTCAGGACGCGTACACGTTGACGAACCTGCGCGCGGGACTGCGCGGTAACCGTGCCTTCGGCGAACTGTGGGTCCGCAATGCATTCGACACCCGGTACATCCCCGTGGCGCTGCCCTATCCGGGTCTGGCGCCGTCGGGATTCGTCGGCGAGGCGGGCGCGCCGCGGACGTTCGGGTTGCGCGCGGGCGTGACTTTCTGATCGTGGCATTGCAAAAAGGCAGGATGGCATGATGGCAGGATTGAAAAAACGGTCTTCAATCTGGTCTTCCGATCTTCCGGCCTTGCCTTCCTGCCGTTCTGCCATTTTGCGATTCTGCAATATGGTGTTCGCCCTCATCCTGGGCGCAGGTCTCTTGACGTCGGCCCAGCAACCGCGCGGGATCGCGATTGGCGACTGGCCGGAAGCCCGCGGCCCGAACCGCGACGGCATTTCGAAGGAAACGGGCCTGCCCGAGAAGTGGGAGCTCAACGGCCAGAACTTTCTCTGGCGCGTCCCGTATGGCGGCCGCTCCGCGCCCATCGTGATGGGCAACCGCGTGTACGTGCAGAACCCGTCGGGCCACGGCCCCGACCTGCAGGAGCGCGTGATGGCGCTCGACGCGGACACCGGCAAGGTGGTGTGGGAATACAAGTTCAACATCTACCAGAGCGATGTCCCGCCGCACCGCGTCGGCTGGGCGTCGCCGGCCGCTGACCCCGACACCGGCAATATCTACGCGTTCGGCGTCGGCGCGACGGTGATTGCGCTCAACAAGGACGGCAAACGGCTCTGGGACCGCTCGATCGGTGAGGAGTTCGCGGCCTTCACCACCCATGGCGGCAGAACGATGTCGCCGCTCATCGACGGCGACCTCGTCATCGTCAGTTCGCCGATTTCGAGCTGGGGCACGCAGGCAGGCCGCGCGCACCGTTTCGTGGCCCTGGACAAGCGCACCGGCGACATCGTCTACGTCGCCTCGCCCGGCGGGCGTCCGTACGACACGGCGTACGCGATGCCGACCATCGCGACCATCAACGGCCTGCGGCTGCTGATTTGCGGCATCGGCGACGGCGCCGTCCACGCGATGAAGCCGCAGACCGGCGAGCGCGTGTGGAGCTACGTCGCGGCCAAACGCGCCATCAACACCGGTGTCGCCGTCGCGGGCACATCGGTCATCGTCTCGCACGGCGACGAGAACCTCGATTCGAGCGAGCTCGGGATGATCGGCGCGATCGACGGCTCGCTGACCGGTGACATCAAGACGACGAAATGGGCGGTCAAAGGCGATCAGTTCGGCTTCTCCTCGCCGGTCGTCGACGGCACCAAGGTCTATCAAATCGAGAACGGCGGGCGATTGAAGGCGTTCGACGTGAACGACGGCCGCGAGCTGTGGCGGCAATCGCTGGGGACGGTTCAGAAAGCGCCGCTGGTGATGGGCGACGGCAAGGTCTTGGCCAGCACCGAGAG
>Ga0111538_10002789_pt1 | contig 24518 bp, 23 predicted proteins | sample SoiMethybrSBSTD1_FD_79669 | JGI IMG/M metagenome (GOLD analysis project Ga0111538, IMG submission 79669) | Bulk soil microbial communities from a Populus tree surrounding site in Tennessee, USA - Soil MetaG P. TD hybrid SBSTD1 (version 2)... | ecosystem: Environmental > Terrestrial > Soil >...
AGCTGTATCAGGCGAACGGGTAAAAAGCTCTACGGTGCTTGGCGCTTGGTTCTTCGTTCGTGGTGCGGTGCTTCGTGAGAGGCGCTTGGTGCCGCTTTCACGGGAGCACTGCTCCAAGCACAAAGCACCAGCACAAAGAACGAAGGACGAAGAACGTAGCACCTGAGAGGTCGATGCTTCACTTCTTCGGAACCGCATTCATTCCGAAGACGACGAGGAACATTGCGACCACCGGCGCCAGCACCCAGGGGAAATCGGCGATCGCGCGGACGTTGGTCGCTTCGTGCAGCATCGTCCCCCAGGTGGCAACGCTGTCGGGAAATCCGAAGCCGACGTACGACAGCGTGGCTTCCGCGACGATGAATCCCGGCACCAGCGTGATCAGCTGGACGAAGACGACGCCGATCGCGGCCGGCAACAGGTGGCGGACGAGCACCCGCGCCGGGCTCGCGCCGAGCGATTCCGCCGCCGTGGCGTAGTCGCGCCGCCGCTCGCTGCGCACGATGCCGCGGACCGCCCGCGCGACGATGGGAGCGCCGACGATTGAAAAGAGCAGGACCATGAGCGCGAAGACCGCCGCCGGCGTCAGCACGAGCGGGAGCACCGAGCGCAGCGCCATCACAACGTAGATCGTCGGCAGGACCAGCACGACTTCCGACGCGCGCATCAGCAGATCGTCGACCACGCCTCCGGCATAACCGGCGAGGCTGCCGGCGGCCATACCGAGCACGAGCGCACCGAGTGCGGCGACCACTGCGACCCCCAGCGACAGGCGCGCGCCGTGGATGGTACGGCTGAAGACGTCGCGGCCGAGGCTGTCCGCGCCAGCCAGCAGCAACGGGGCGCGGTCGGGCTGACTGGATTGCAGCAGGCGGCCCGACGAGAGCCAGACCAGAGGCACGCGCACCTGCCGATCTTCTTCGTAGGTCTGTTCGAGCTGGCTGAGGCGACGCCAGGCGTACACAAACGGCGGGTGCCAGGATCCGTCGGCGTCGCGCAAGTGCACTCGCGTTGGCGGTGCGTTGAGCAGGCCGGTATAGGTAAAAGATGGATCAGAGGGTGCGACCCACGGCGCCAGCAGCGCGGCAAGCGCGATGAGCACGGGGATAGCGGCGCCCGCGACAGCCGCCGGAGCGATCGCCGGCGTTCGCGTCATTCCGCGGCGTCCGTCGCCCGTGGATCGACGGCGGCCAACGCCACATCCGCGAGCAGCGTGCCGGCGGCGAGGAACAGCGCGCCAGTGGCCGCGCATCCGGCTACGAGGTAAACGTCGCGGGCGCGCAGAGCATCGAGCATCAATCGTCCGAGCCCCGGCCACGCCGTGACGATCTCGACGGCAAACGAGCCACTGAGCACCGTGCCGACGACGATGCCGTAGACCGAGGCGATGGATCTGAGCGACGCCTTGAAGGCGTGGCGCCAGATGGCCCGCTCCCGCGAGACGCCGCGCGCCAGCGTCGCGACCACGAACGGCTCGGCGGCGGCTTCGGCAATCGACTGCGACTGCAGCCGCTCGAGCCACGCCGCCAGCGGCAGGCCCAGCGCCAACACCGGGATGACGAGATGCCGCAGGCGATCCGCAAGTCCGCCGCCGTCAGCGCCGGCGGAGATCATGCCGCCGACCGGCAGCCAGCCGGTCCGCGCCGCAACGAAAACGAGCAGCAGCGAGGTCAAGAGCGGCGGCAGCGACAGCAGCAGCAGCGACGTCGCCCGCACCGCACGCGGGACGAAGCCGCCGCGGCGCGTGCCGCTGATGACGCCGAGCGGCAGGCCGAGCATGGTGGCCAGCGCCAGCGCGACGAGCGCGAGCAGTCCGGTGTTCCACGCGCGCTCGGCGATGAGCTCGCGAACCGGACGGTCATAGGCGAGCGATCGGCCGAAGTCGAAGCGGATGGCCCCGCTCAACCAGTCCGCGTATTGCGACGCGAACGGCCGGTCGAGCCCATATCGCGCGCGGGCCGCCGCCACCGCTTCCGGCCTGGCGCCGAAACCCAGCGACTCGGTGGCGTAATCTCCGGGCGCGAGCCGCGCCAAAACGAGCGCGCCGCTCGCCACGGCGAGAACGAGCAGCGCCGCCAGCGCCAGGCGCTTCGCGAGGTAGGCGAACACTACGGGCACAGAGTGTAGTACCTGTCGGTCGTCCTGTCGATTCCGGAAAGCGACGCAAGCGCCGGTGCGCCGGCCGGTCCTCGGTCAGAGGCCGATGTCCTCGTTCCAGAGGTCGGGATGCTCACGGATGAATCGCCGCATCAGCTCGATGCATCGCGGATCCTGGCGAACGTCCACCGCGACTCCTCTGGACCGCAGCAGATCTTCCTCGCCCTTGAACGTCACGTTCTCGCCGACGACGACGTGCGAGACGCGATACAGGAGGATCGCCCCCGAGCACATCGCGCAGGGCGACAGCGTGGTGTACAGCACGCATTTGGCGTAGACGGCCGCGGGAAGGCGGCCGGCGTTCTCGAGCGCGTCCATCTCGCCGTGCAGGATGGCGCTACCTCGCTGGACGCGGCGATTGTGCCCGCGGCCGATGATACGGCCTTCGTACGCGAGCACGGCACCGATCGGAATCCCGCCCTCGGCCAGTCCCGCTTCCGCTTCAGCGACGGCGGCGCTCAGAAAGGTGTCCAAGCAGGTTACGGCTCTTTCGTGTAGGTCTTGAACGTGAAGTCGAAGACTTGCTCTCTGTCGTTCGGTTTGAACTTCACGAACGCCTTCACGCTGAATGGAAAGGTGACGCCGGGGACCGCGGCTTCCATCGTGCTGTGGTCCGGGCTCTTGCCGAACACCAGAGGAATGGATGGTTCGCCGGCCTCGCCAATCGTGACGCGCCCCGACAGATTCGAGGCGGCGAGCGGACGCGCCATGTCGTCGTACAGGTAGAGCCGGAACACGCCGGGCGAGACGAGCGTGCCCTCGACATGGTGCCACTGGTCGACGGCCATGAACACGAAATCGCCGCCGTGGCGCGGGTTGTGGTCGCCGTGCGGCCGGCGCTCGAAGGCCTTGATGCGAGGGCTGCCGTCGGCACAGGTCCCGGGGTTCATGTCGCGGACGCTCGGGTCGCTCTTGCACGTGAAGTGCATCGCTACGGTGATCGGCACGAGCTCGGACCGATCCATGGGGCAAACCCCTGGCGCTTCGCGGATTACCACCTGAGTCTTCAGGCACGAGTACGCCGTGACGAGACGGGCGGCCACCAGCGCCTCGCCCGACCCCGGACACTTCCCGGGCTTGTCGTCGAGATACGCGGCTTCCACCGGCGTCGGACAAACGTACGAAATGGGCGGCAACTCGTCGGCGGCCGGTGCGGCGGACGCAATGGCTTTGAGGTTGTACAGCGTCGTGAAGTCTCCGTCGTAGACGGTCGCCGTAACCTGGTCGCCCGCCTTGAGGCTCTTGAGGACTTCGGGATTGTCGGGTTTGTAGGCCATCGTCATCGGCGCCATCCAGCCTTCGATGTTCTCGTTGGCCACATTCAACGTGCCTGCGGCTGGGTTTACCGAGACGACCTTTCCCCGAAACACGTGCGACTTGGCCCCGGCCGGCTGCGCCTGGACCTGGAGCGGCGCCAGACAGAGCCAGCCCAAAACCGCCACGATGATCAACCTCTCGCTACGTCGAGTCACGTCCATCTCCAGCTTCGCGGCCGCGCAAACCTCTTCCGCCCGTCGACCGCCGCGTCGATCGTAGATCGCAATCCCCGCAAAGGGCGACTCAGGCAGGCGCGGCACGAGTTAGGCGATCATGTGACCGCACGATTAAGGAGGACGACATGCCCCGCGGCCAGACCTTCAAGACAATCGAGGCGATCGGACGCACGCTGCCCGACGTCGAGGTGACCACCTCGTGGGGCCAGCCGACATTGAAGGTCCGCGGCAAGATGTTCGTGTGCATGGCCGCGCACAAGTCGGCCGAACCGAACACGCTCGTCGTGATGATGGATTTCCCCGAACGGGACGCGCTCATCGAGGACGGCCCCGACACCTACTATTTGAAGGAACACTACCTCAATTACCCCTGCGTGCTGGTGCGACTCTCGCGCGTGCACCCGGATGCGCTTCGCGACCTCGTGATCGGGGCTCACCGGTTCATCAGCACCAAGACGCGGAAGCGACCGGCCGCGCGGACCCGTCTCTCGAGCGGCCGATCGCGCGCTCGCTGAGCGTGGTGAGTTGACAGGCGTCGTCCCGCGGCGCAAGACTCCCCCGACCACCACACCTGGAGGATACGCCGTGAGATTTCAGCCGCGACCGCTGACCTTCGTCGTCCTCGTTGCAGTCCTCGTCTTCACCTGGCGCGTGGGCACCGATCGCGACGTTGCGGTAGCGCAATCGCGAAAGCCGGTCGTCATCACGCGTATCTTTACCGGGCCCGATGGTCTGGCGCATGCCGAAGACATCGAGCTGAAGCTGAACGGCCGTGGCGTCTCGGAGATGCTGAAAGCCACAGGCGCGGAGTTCAGCGTGCGTGCGCCTACGCCCGGGGCAAACCCGAACAACAAGGCGGCATCGAGCGCCGGCGATCCCGGATGGCACACGGGACCGGCGCGCCAGTTCGTCATCACGCTGTCCGGCAGCTCGGAGGTCGAGGTCTCGGGCGGCGTGCACGTCATGGCCGGTCCCGGTCACATCAACCTCATCGAGGACACGACCGGAAAGGGTCACATCACGCGAAACTTCGGCCCCGACGATCGCATCGCGCTGACGATTCCGCTAGCCGACGGCGTCGTGATCGAAGGCACCAGAACGCCGCGGGCGAAGTAGCCGTTCCAGGGATTCGAGGCAGGAGGAGTGTGGCCATGCAGAAACGGGTCTTGCTGTCAGCCGTCTGCGCCGCGGCCGTCGCCGCCGGCGCCGTCACCACCATGCGCGCGCAGGAGGCGGCCGCCCCCTCAATCGCGTCCTTGCCGTTCCATCTGGTCGAGAATTTCTTCCACTATCCGGCCTACTCGGTCATCGGCCGCCTGAGCGGCGTCGCCGCCGGGCCGAACGGCAACATCGTCGCGCTCAACCGCGGCTACCACCCGGTGCTCGAGTTCAAATCCGACGGGAGCTTCGTCCGTGGCTGGGGCGAGGGCTCCCGCATGTTCGAAGGCGCGCATACGGTCCGCTTCGACCGCCAGGGCGACCTCTGGTACATCGATGCGGCCGACAACATGATCTTCCACTTCGACAAGGAAGGACGCACGGTGGGCACGCTCGGCACCAACCCCGAGCCGTGGACGTGGCTCACCCACGTCATCGAGCGCGCGGTGCCGGGCCGGGCGAACTTCTACCAACAGACCGACATCGGCTGGAGCCGCGACGGCAGCATGTTCGTCAGCGACGGCTACGGCAATTCGCGCGTCGCGAAGTACGACAAAGACGGGAACTTCGTGAAGGCGTGGGGCGAGCGCGGCGCGCAGCCGGGTAACTTCAACACGCCACACAGCCTGGTCGTCGACAACAACGACGTGGTCTACGTGGCCGATCGCGGCAACAGCCGCATCCAGACGTTCGACGTGGACGGGAATCGCAAGGCGGTGTGGACGCTGCCGACGGCGCCGTGGTCGCTATGTCTCACCAACGGTCCGACTCAGATGATGTTTGTCGGCAGCGTCGGCCGCGTCTACAAGATGGACCTGACCGGCAAGATCCTCGGCATGTTCGGCCGACAGGGCCGGATGACCGGGACGCTCGATTCCATCCACCAGCTCGCTTGTCCGGACGAGAAAACGGTGTACCTGGCCAACCTTTACGCCAGCCGTCTGGACAAATGGGTCACGGAGTAGCAGCGACCGCGAACCGCAAGTAGTGAGGTACCGGTTAAGCTCAGAACCAAACTGGCTCGGTCAAATCCTGCCCCCGCAACCAGCTTTATTTGGACAGGACGTCGCCAGTATCTGGCGACCTTCCCGACTTCGCGATAGACGTCCGCCATCCGCGGGTGAAGCAGCTCGGGCATCTCCGGCCTTCAAAAACGTGATTGAAGACCCGCCTTAACTGGCTTCAAGCAATAGGACTCGGCAGAAGTCCTCGAAGAGATCCCGGCGCATTAGCTTGTCGCGAGGTGCCACGAGGACCCGTTCTTCCACCTCCTGGCGGCTGACATATGCCACGAACCCTTCTTGATCTCAGCCCCCGCTCTCTGGTGCCGACACTAAGATCCAGGTCGGGTACGAAGATCAGCCAAGCGGTTCCACAAGATCGTGAACGGAGCTGACGTGTCGGAGCCAGCAGGCATCGCGATGAGAAAACGAGATCCGTCGGAGACGACCGCCCAGTCACCATGGGATCGGGGAATCTGAAAAAGAGCACGCGGCACACCGACCGAGATTCTGGCGTCGGCGTTCACATCGGCCACCATCACGGTGCCATCCGCCGAGATGAAGTACAGCTCGAGTCCTTTTCGCTGACACCTTTAGGAAGCTGAGCGCCGCCAACGCCGGCGACGGGAAGCGGCGCTGCGAGTGGCACACTCAGCGCATCCGGCTGCGTATTTTCGGCAGCGGGCACGGCACGCGGCGACGGGTCGCGCGCAACTGCCAGCACGGCGATGATAAATCCGGCGCTCACGTCATCGACTGCCGCTCCCGCACGTGTGGCCAAGGAAACTTCATACGCGATACCTTCTTCCGCCGCTTCGATCCTGTGCGCTTCCTCGAGGTCCTCGCGCCACGTCGCCCTTCTCTGTCGCATCCGGTGTGGCGCGATCGGATAGATTAGCGTCCATGCCAAGGCCCCTGTTTGTCGCCAACAACCTTTCTGCAGTGTCGTTCGTCAACGAGGTGATTAATGGCTGAATCGAGTGTGGCCCTGGCCGTTGTCGTCGACAACAAGGACGACAGTGGCATGGCACGAGTGCGAGTTCGCTATCCATGGCATAGTCAGCCGCGCGAGCTGTTCTGGGCCCGCGTCGCCACGCCGATGGCGGGCAAGGCACGGGGTTTCTACTTCATCCCCGACGAGGGCGACGAAGTGCTCGTGGCGTTCGAGCGCGGAGACTTGCGTTTACCGTACATCGTCGGGTCGCTGTGGAATTCCAGCAGTCCGGCGCCACGGAACAACGCGGACGGCAGCAATGACGTTCGCCTCGTCCGGACTCGCCGCGGCCACACGCTGACGTTCGACGACGGCGCGGAGGGAAGAGTGCAGGTGGAGTTGAGCGACGGCAAGCGTCTCTCGATGGACGCCCACCACGTCACGCTGCGGGACGAACACGGCAATGGCCTGACGATTCAAAGTGACAATGGCGCGGTGACGATTCAGTCGGCAGGCTCCATCTCGCTGCGGGCCTCGCAGATTTCGATCGAATCATCCGGCGGTCTCGCGGTGAGCGCAGCCGGCACGCTCACGATCCGCGGATCCGTCGTCAGCATCAATTGACGCCGCCATGGGTGCGCCTGCCGCGCGCGTCGGCGATCCAACCGGGCACGGTACCCCGCTCGGCCCGGGCCCTGGGAGTCCGACCGTCCTGATCGAAGGCCGGCCGGCCTGGCGCGCTGGCGTCGACGTGCATACCTGTCCGCTGGCGACGGGTGCTGTGCCGCACGTCGGCGGAACGGTCGCGACCGGCAGCGCGACCGTGCTCATCGGCGGTCAGCCGGCCGCCCGTCAGGGCGATGCCGTCATCGAAGCCGTGGGCCCGAACCTAATCGTGGCCGGCGCCCCAACGGTGCTCATCGGCTGACTTCCGACTCGAGGCTCAGGATCGGCCCGGCTACTATTGGACCGCTGCCAATGCGTTGACCAGTCCGGATCCGAAGAACGAGGTGTGACCGTTTCCGCCTCTGCACTGGCGCGGGTCGGAAGCCGGCCAGTTGTTCGGACATGACATCGGTGTCGCCGACGAGCCGAGGAGAGCGGCGACCGCGCCCTCAGGCAACGACGGGCGGAGGCCGCGAATGAGCGCGGCGACGCCCGCCACGTGCGGCGACGCCATCGAGGTGCCGCTGATCCAGACATAGCGGCCGCCGCCGCTGACGACGGCCCGGTTCGCATTGATGAGCGCCTGCCAATTCCCGCTGATGTCCGTGCTCGACCAACCGGCGAGGATCCGCCCGCGGCCGTAAACTGCTGTTTGCGGCGCATCTCCTCCAGGAGCCGCGACGTCGATCGAGCCGACGTTCGAGTAGCTGGCCAACGTGCTGACGCCGGTGGCCGACACGCCGACGACGCCTGGCAATTCCACCGGCGTGACACGGCAGTTGTTGCGAACCTCGCGAGTCTCCGCGGTATCGGGTGGCCAGTCGGGACTGATTTCGTCAATCGTGGGATGACTCAGGTCCAGAGATTCATTGCCCGCGGCAGCGACGATGACTACTCCTCGCTGTCTGGCGTACCGGACGGCGCTCTGCAGCTCTCTGAGGATGGCGCGCTGACCAGCATCATTTGAGCAGAAGAACAGATAGGGGTCCGCGAAGAGACTGAGGTTCACCACGTCGAGCCGCTGATCGCCGGCATAACGGAGTGCCGCGGCGACGGAATCCGCAAAGCAGAACCCGACGTAAGTGCAGGCCTTCAACGCGACGATGGTCGTTTGCGGCGCAACGCCGACAATGCCGATGCCGTTGACCCGACCACCGATCGTCGTCGCTACATGAGTGCCGTGTCCTTGGAGGTCCTGCACCGCCGATTTATTGGCGCAATTGCCGTTGGCGACCTCCTGTGGGTCGGCAGTAGGTGTGGTGCTGTTGATGAACGAACAGGATCTGCCCACGTCAATTGCACCCGCGAGGTCCGGATGGGTGAAGTCGACGCCGCCGTCGATCACGCCGACGGTCGTCCCGGCCCCGCGGGCCGTCTGGTTTGCCGCGGTGGCCTGAATCCTCGTCATGTCCCACTGGCACGGAGAAAGGGGATCGGCCCCCGTAGTGCCAGGGTACGCAGCAATACACAAACTCCGTGCGCTGGTCTCACTGCTTTGTGCCCAACCCCTCAGGCCGAGGAGCGCGATGAACACCAGCGTCCCGCCCAGGATCGATGACCTTCCGAGTCTCATGTGATGCTCCTCCCCGAGGATTGCGCGAGGGAACTGCGATTGGACCTGAGGGCCTTGAACGTCGAGCGATCCGGGGCAACTCAGCCGTCGGTGAGCTTAGCACATCAATTACGAGGATCGGCCCGGCCAGATGTGCTCCAGATGCGCCGCGAGGGCGTCCTGAAACAGTTGCATCGACGCATAGCGCCGGTCCGGCTTGACGCCCGAGGCGGTCCGCAGAATGCTCTTCAAGTCCGAGTCGAGCCCATGATCGGCCTCGATCTGCGAGCCGAGTTCGGCTTGCCAGGTCCATTGCGTGCCCGCCAGCAGGGAGTAGAGCACCGCGCCCAGTGAGAACACATCCGAGCGCGCATCCGGCGGCTGGCTGGAAACTTCCGGCGCCGAGTAGCCGGTGGTCGTCGGCGGGTCGTAGAAGGCGCCGGCTGAATGACGAGAGGTCTCGTATGACGATTCGAAGTCGACAATCCTGATCACCGGCTTGCGTTTCTCGGCGCGGTGCAGGATGTTCATCGGATTCAGATCGACATGGATGATCCCTACCCGATGAAGTTCTGAGACAGCCTTCGTCACTTCAATCGCCGTTTGCAGGTGGGCCACGACCCTGGTGGGCATTCGTTCCGTGCCAATGCTCGTGGCCAGCGGAAACTCGTCGAAGAGAGACATCGTCAGGTAGAGGCGTCCATCGTCGAGGCGGCCGTGGTCGAGCAGAACCGGAAAGTACCTCGACTTCGGCAGCTCACGGCCGATGGTCGTCAGACTGGCGATCTCGTTGGTGAGATTGTTCTCGTACACCAGCCCCGGTTTGGACATCACCTTGATGAGCGCGCTCGCCCGGGTCCGCGTATGGTGCCCGACGTAGAGGTGATGCCGGGCATGTTGGAACGAATCATGGCCACTGCGGTTCGTGGCGAGCGGCCGGATGCTCCTGAACTGGTCGAACGGTGGGACCGAGACGTCAATGTCGAGGTGTTCGCTGCGAGTCAAGCGCTGATAGGGTGCCGGACCGGCTATTTGCCGACGGTCACCGTGATGTCCTCGGATGACCAGAGGCCGCCGTCATGGGCGAGCGCGCGGACGACGTAGGTGCCCGGCTGGGTGAAGGAGGCGCGGGCCTCCCACTTGTTGCCCGCAGGCACCGGCGGGGTCTTGAATCCAGCCGACCAGGGCGAGTGTCCCCCGTCGCGCGTGTCCTCCCACACCTCAGTCTGCGGCGGATCGAACGTCACCGCGGTGCCCGCGCCGCGATAGACAAAAAACGACAGGCGCAAGCCGTTGGCCGACGCAGGAAGCATGTAATTGCCGCCGAGCAATGACGGCATGTCCTTCCGGTTCGGTTTTCCATCGTCGGTCGCTACAGCGGCGAACGCCACCGGCTCACCGACCTTCGCCGTGCGGCTTTTGGAACCTTCCAGCTTCAACACGGGTGCCTTGTTGCCGACCATGTCCGGCGTGGTGCTCAGACCCCCGCCAGTGCCGATGTTCGACATGATCGAGGTGTCGTCGAGCACGTAGTCGGGCTTGAGCGTGCCATAGGCCTTGTCCGTCCGGCCTTTGGTCGTCAACGTCCAGACGATTTCCTTCGTCGCGAAATCCTTGGGAACGTGGACCTGGAAGGTGAACCGGTTCCGCCGCGGGAAGAAGTTCGTCGGCTGGCCCAAATCGGGACCGCCGGGCTCCATGCTGTTCTCAGGTCCGATTGGAATGAACGTCTCGCCGCTCCACTCGCGGTTCACGTACCCGAACAGGAACTCGAACGAGCCGTCGGCATTCGGCACCCAGCCCTCGTACACCGGTGTGATGTTCGCGACAGACGGCTGCACCTGAGCGCCGACGGTCGCGAGCGCCAGGCCGGCGATACCAATCGCACACAGCAGCGCCGCCGAGGGCCGCGACGCCATGGCTACTGCTGCTGTCCGGTCCGCGCTGGCGCGCGCGTAGGAATCGCGTCGAACGTGCACAACGGGCAACCCGGCGCGTCCTCGCCCGGCTTGAGCTTCAACAGCGTGCGCCGGGCGGTGACTTCCGACTGGAACTGCTCGTCGCTCAACGTCACGCCCTGCATGATCAGGATGTTCATGTTGTCGATCGATCGATGCCCGAGCCCGGACCAGTTGCGCGGGTCGGAGACGTTCCGGTTGGCCGGCGTGTTGTCGTAGTAACCGGTGACCCGCAGGATCGTCCCGCGCGGCAGGAGCGGCGCCGAGTCGTCTTCGTACTGGTACGCCCGCACCCAGCTGTGGTCATAGCCAGAGCAGCTCAAGGTCTCCTGCCGCACACCGAAGATGGCGTCGAGACACATGCGGACGGCGGCGGCGTGCATGTGCGGTTCGAACACGGTGACCTTGGTCGGCTGCGACAAAGTCATGAACGCTTCGACCTTCTGGCCGGCTTCCATCGGCCGGATGTCGATGTCGCCCGTGCCGATCGGCATCAAGCGCTCGATGAACTTCGGCTTGTAACCGGCGGGGTGGAACTTGAACGCGATCTCGAGATGGCCGGTCGTGTCCTTGCCGTTCGCGTGCATGTGTACGTTCGGGAATCCGACGCGCGAGCCGGCGCGCAGCAGCTTTCCGGATTCGGGGTTGAAGACGTCGGCGTTGCGTCCGACTTCGTGCACCGGCCAGCCGCCGAAGCCCGCGCCGCCGGCTGGGCCATCAGGTCCTTCGACGGCCATGATCGCGTGGTGAAAAATGAACAGGCCGCCGACGGTATTCGCAGCGGCGGCCTTCCCCTGTTGATCGTTCACCTCTTTGATTTCAATCGCGGAGACGTACCGGTCTTCGGTCAGGCCGGTGTCGGCGAAGCCGGCGCCACCCCACCAGTCGGGCTGCACGGCTTTCACGCTGACCGGCGGCGTCTTGATGACCAGATCTGGCGTGCCAATCGTCCACTCGTCGCCGTCGTCGAACTTCCGCGCCGCAGGCATGTCGGCGGCATTGCCGCGCGGGGCGCCGTTGTCCGCCCACCACGCAATTTTCGCCACCTCCTCGTCGCTCAGCGAGATGTCGTTCTTGTACCGCTGAATGCCGATTCCCTTCTCGATGTACCACGGCGGCATCGTCCCTTGCCGGCTGCGAACGCTCGTCCGCCGCTTGATCGCCGCCGCATAGGGCCTGGCCTCTTCGTAGGTCAGGAGCGACATCGGCGCCAGGGAGCCGGGGCGATGGCAGTTCTGACAACTGCGCTGCAGTATCGGGGCGATATCCCTGGTGAACGTCACACGCGGAGGCGCGGCTGTCTGAGCCGCCGAATAGTCCGGCGCCAGCGTGCCGACCGCCGCGAGCGCGACGACTCCGAGCCGAACTAGACGCACGCCGAACCGTGAGCCGTGCCGTGCCGTCATAACTGACCTCCGCGGGGCGTTTCGGCCCCGCATGCCTGCGGGTGTCAAACATACTTTCGGACGGTCGAGGTGATTTCGCAAGGGGAAACCGGAAGGGGGCGACAAACAGCGCCATCAGACTGTGCCGACAAGATTTGCGGCTAGGCGTTCGAGCACCTTCATGGTGGCATCGCGGTCCTCGATGCGGGTCTTCGACAACGTCCGCCGCACGGCCGCTTCGACCGTTCCCGGCGCCGAGGGCACATTGAGACGCGCGCCGGCTCGAGTCACGCGAAGGTGTACGCGGCGGCCGTCGTTCGCGTGCTGAATGCGTCGGATGAGGCTGCGCGCCTCGAGGCGCTGCAGCACTCCCGTGATGGTGCTGGGGTGCAGGTGAAGCGCGGTGGCGAGCTCCGCCGGACCGATATCCGGCACTGACCCGATGATGCGCAACGCCAGACGTTGCGGTCCGCTCACACCGAGGTGGTCTTCCATGCGCTTGGATACGCGCTCCAAGGCATGTTCGAGCTTCCACAGCACTTGCATGAATGCCAGAGCCTCATCGACCACGGCAGCGGTACGTGCGTTAGCGAACACTCGGGTGTGCATTACGACATCCTACGCTCGAGTTAGTTTGAATTCAAACTACCGTTGCGTTACTCTCGATGGAGAGGAGGTATCCGCAGATGAATCCCCGGACCGGCACAGGCTGCGGCCTCGCTGTTCTCGCTTGCATGTTCATGGCGGCCAGCGCGGCCGCGTCACCCAATGGCGCTGACGAGGTGACGTTCACCAAAGACGTGGCGCCGATCTTCCAGCAGAAATGTCAGAGCTGCCATCAGCCGAACTCGATCGCGCCGATGTCGCTCATCACCTACGAACAGAGCCGCCCGTGGGCACGGGCTATCAAGCAGCGCGTGTCCACTCGACAGATGCCGCCGTGGCACATCAATCCGGCGGTCGGCGTTCAGCAATTCAAGAACGACATGTCGCTCACGCAGCAGCAGATCGACACCATCGTGAAGTGGGTCGACCAGGGGGCGCCGCAGGGCGATCCGAAGGACATGCCGCCACCGAAACCGGTCGAAACCGAGGTCAAGTGGCGGGCCGAGGAAGACGGGTTCGGCGCACCGGACCTGGTCATCAGAGCCCCGTCGTTCACCATGCCGGCGCAGCACCAGGATGTGTGGTACCGCCCGACAAACGACATTCCCTTGGACGAGGCTCGCTGGGTCAAGCTCGTCGAGATGCGACCGGTGGATCTCAAGGGGCGACGCATCTTCCATCACTCGATTGCCTATCTGGTATTGAACAACGACCCCGATGCGGTGAACACCGGGACGGCGACCGGCCCGGACCGCCAGCCCGATCCAACGGACCTCGTCAATCGGCGGCCCCAACTGATGGAGTGGGCAATTGGAAAGGGCTACGACCTCTTCGAGTCAGGCACCGGGAAGCTGTTGGTTCCTGGCGAGAAGATTTCGTGGGATCAGCACATCCATGCCGTGGGCGAAGAGATCACGTCGGCGGTGGAGCTGGGAATCTGGTTCTATCCCAAGGGTCAGGAGCCGAAGAAGCGCAGCTATCTCGTCGGCTTCACGGCGATCGATCGCGGAAACGGCCTGGACATTCCGCCGAATTCGCTGGCGTTCTCGGAGGGGTTCACCGTCCTGAAGCAGAACGCCCAGATTACGAACTTCCAGCCGCACTTCCACCTGCGAGGCAAGGCGATGCAGGTGGACGCGATTCTGCCCGACGGCAGCCGTCAGGTGCTCAGCTACATCGACAATTTCAATTTCAATTGGATGACGAACTACATCTACGCGGATGACGCCGCGCCGGCATTTCCGAAGGGCACGATCATCCACGTCTCGGCGTGGTACGACAACACGACCGCGAACAAGAACAACCCCGACCCCGAGCAGTGGGTGGGCTACGGCGACCGGACCGTCGACGAGATGGGACACGCGTGGATGAACGTGGTCTATCTCACCGACGATGAGTACAAGGCGTGGCAGGATCAGCATCAAAGCCACGCGATGAAGACGAGCGGGCAAGAGTAGTCCGGCGGCTCGACGCTGCCGGTCATAGGGACGATTCGGCTCCGCGCCGGCTTATCGCGCCTCGCGCTGCAGCGTGCCGCCATGCTGCAGCGTGTAGGCGCCCACGAGCCGTTGCACGCCCCTTGCGCTTCCCGTCACCCGGATATCCACCCGCGCCGAGGGCGTTTCGCTGATCAATGCCGCCGGCTTCGCCAGGATCACTTCCGACCTGCCAACCGGCACGTCGGTCTCCCGGACAAGCTCTTCCCCATTGACTCGCTGCACGACGGTGACGCGGCGTAGCCCTTTGAAGTTGCCGCGCAGCCGCAGTGCGATCACGTCATCGCCCTGCCACACCGCGCACGGGACGATATCGCCTGGCGCCACCGTGAAGGTCCGTACCCGGACGCCGTCGCGCGCCAGCCGGTTCAGCACCGCATCGTCGACGACCGTCGGAAGGCCACCGGCGCGGACGGCTCGATCGATTCCCCGCGCGAGCGCCTCGAGCTCCGCGAGGTAGCGCGCACACTCGTCACACGCGAAAAGATGCGCCTCGAAGGCCGCTCCCGCCTGGCCGCGCAGATCGCCAGTCCAGTAGTCCACGAGCTTGACGCGCCACCGTGGCGTGCAGTGGTCCACCCTCTTCGGCCGAGACAACGCTGGAGATTTCTTGCGGCTCATGGCTCGTGGTGATCGGTCGCTTTACCGAGGACGCATTGGCGCAGCCGGCTCAATGCCCGATGTCTGGCGACGCGCACGGCACCCGCCGGCATCCCGAGCGCGGCGCCGACCTGCTGTGATGTCCGGTCGGCATAGAAGGTCATGACGAGCACGGCGCGGTCACGTTCTCCGAGTGCGCCAAGGCACCGCTCGAGTCGCCCCTGATCGAGGTGCACGTGATCCGGCGCGGGCTCGTGCAGCACCGCCGGCACGAACCGGCCGTCGAGAGTCCGCCGGCGGCGTGTCAGCCGGCGGCGAGCGGTGGCCATCATGCGCGACGTTCCCAGGATGAACGAGCCGATCTGGTCGGGGTCGCGAACCTTGCCGGCCCTGAGTTGCTCGATGGCCAGGAGCAGCACCTCCTGCGCCAGATCCTGTGCAGCCGCCTCGTCGCCGAGATGCCGCAAGCCGTAGAAGCGAACGCGCGGCGCAAAGCGGCGATAGAGCTCCGACTCCTCCGCGTGGGTCGCGCCGGCCGGGCCGCCGCTGATCCGTCGAGCGAGCGCGCCATCACTCACCTCTCCCGGCGCGCCGCGGTCGGTCATCCATGCGAGGGTATCCGGCCGGCTTCCACGAGGTCAAACCGAAACGGCTGCGCCCAGCCGCCGTTCGAGCATGTCGGCGGCACCGGCGAGCGCGGTGGCGCCGTCGCCTACGAACGTCGACCCGTGCATCGCCGCGAGGACGCGCGGACGCAGTGCAGCGAGCTCGTCGAGGCGGGCTCGGGTCTTCGGCGTCACAGGGACGTAGTCCATGAGCACCGGGTGCTGCTGGTACGCGGCGACCGCCGCATCCCACCGGCCGAGGAGATCGGCAGACGTGACCGGTTCGACGTCGCCGAGTTGATGGAACAGGTCCGAGCACAACAGGATGCGGTCGCGTTCCTCGAATAGCACGCCCGCGTCCCACCCGTGCGGCAGGTGCGGCGTCGGCACGTAGCGGTACCGGTGCCGGCCGGTGTCGATGACCTCGTCCTTCGTCAAACCGCGCGTCGGCCGGTTCGAAAAGTCGGCGAGGTTGACCAGCGCCCCGACCTGACTGCACACCGGCTGGGCGTGGGGAGCGACCTCGAGCCACTCGTTCAACGCGCCGCACTCGTCGACCTCGAAGTGACTCCAGCTAATCCAGTGCAGGTCGGCGGGGTCGATGACCCGGGCCAGCGCGTCGCGCACTTCCGGAAACATCCGCCGCATGCCGGTGTGGAAGAGCAGAGGCTCGTCGTCTCGGACGAGAAAGTGGTTGAACTGCAGGTCGATTTGCGGGACGTACGCGGAGATCCGGAATAAATCTGGAGCGATTTCGTCGATACGGGCCACGGGCACCTCCTGCCGCGAGTCGTGCGTTCGGGAAGGAAGTGCCGCGTGTCGGCCGGGTGTTACAGCTCGCTCGCCGCGCAACCGGCCACCGCGTCAGTCCGGCGACACGTCCGCGGAGGATGGCAGCGCGGCCAGGAACTCGAGGAGCGCGTCATGGTCGACGGGCTTGACCATGTGGGCGTCGAAACCGGCTTCGCTCGACTGCTGGCGGTCCTCTTCCTGGCCCCAGCCGGTCAAGGCCACCAGCACCATCTGTTTTCCCCACGGTTCCCGGCGGATGCGGCTACAGACTTCGTAGCCGTTCAGCCCGGGCAGGCCGATGTCGAGCAGCACGGCATCGGGCCGCAGGCGTTCGGCGGCGGCGATGGCCGAGTAACCGTCGTGCGCTTTGTAGGTGTCGTGGCCGGCCACCTGCAGCAACATGGCCATCGATTCCGCGCCGTCTTCGCTGTCATCGACGATCAGAACGCGTCGGGGCATCGAGGGCGGCGGCTCTTTGATCGGCACGCGGTCGGCCGGCTGAGGCGCCTCTGCCAGAATCGGCAAACGCACTGAGAACTGGCTGCCGCGGCCGAGGCCTTCGCTGTAGACCTCCACCGTTCCCCCGTGCATTTCGACGAGGGTCTTGACCAGCGTCAGGCCGATGCCGAGTCCGTCACGCGAACGCTCGAGGGACGTATCGACCTGGGCGAACATGTCGAAGAGTCGGGGGATGTCTTCGGAGGCGATGCCAATCCCGGTGTCCCGCACACGGATGACGACGTCACCAGACTCCTCGGCCACGCTCAAATGAACCCGGCCACCGCGCTCAGTGAACTTGCAGGCGTTGTTGAGAAGATTGCCGACAATTTGCGCCAGCCGGGCCGGGTCGGCGTCGACATACAGGGCGTCGGTCGGAAGCTCGATCGTCAACTCTTGGTTCATGCTTCGATACTGGGCGCGCACCGCCTCGATCGCCTGCTGGGCGACCGGCGCGAGCTCCACGCGCTGCTTGCGCAGCTCGATCTTCCCGCGCGTGATGCGGCTCATGTCCAGCAGGTCGTCGACCAGACGCGCCATCTGGCCGACCTGCCGCCCCAGCATCGCCGCGGCCGAGCGAAGCGCCTGGCCGTCGGGGCCGCCGGCGCGCAGCACACGCGCGGCGTTGCTAATCGGCGCCAGCGGATTCCGCAGCTCGTGCGCGAGCATGGCAAGGAACTCGTTCTTGCGGCGGTCGGCCTCGGACAGGTCGGAGGCCAGCGTGCTGAGGCTGTCTGCGAGGCGCTTTCGTTCGGTCACGTCCTGGCTGACGGTCGCGAGCGCGATCGTCCGTCCGGAGGCGTCGGGCAGCGCCAGCACCTTGTAGGCCATCCAGCGGGCCTCTCCGGTCTTGAAGTGGCGGAAGCGGACGTCGATCTCGCCGTGGCCGCGGTCGAGCACCGCCGGAAGGAACTCGTTCATGATCCGCGCCTGGTCTTCCGGAAAGAAGAACGACAGCACCGGCGTGCGGCGGGCCTGCTCGATATCGTCGAGGCCGACCATCTCCAATCCGGCGCGGTTCACAAAGAACGGAACGCCCTGCAGATCGCACATGCCGATGAAATCGGTGCTGTGCTCGACGAGCGTGACGAACTTCTCGCGCTCGGCTTCCACCCGCTTGCGGTCGGAGATGTCGCGGGCAATCTTCGAGGCACCGACGACCCGGCCGTCATCGTCCTTGATTGGCGAAATGGTCAGCGAGACCGGAATGAGACGGCCGTCGGCTCGCAGCCGCTCGGTTTCGAAATGCTCGATCCGTTCACCGGCCTTGAGGCTGGCGATGATGAGATCTTCCTCGGCGATGCGCGACTGCGGAATGATGAGCGAAATGTGGCGGCCCACGGCGTCGCGCGCGGCGTAGCCGAACAGCCGCTCGGCGGCGTCGTTCCAGCTCTGGATGATCCCATCGAGCGACTTGCTGATGATCGCGTCCTCCGAGGATTCGATGATCGCCGCGAGGAACCGCGCCGCGTGCAGCTGCCGGGCTCTCTCCTGCTCCACACGCCGCTGGACGGTGACGTCGCGAAAGACGAGCACACAGCCCGACACGTTGCCCTGCTCGTCCTTGATCGGTGCCGCGCTGTCGTCAATCGGGCATTCGCTGCCGTTCCGCTGTACGAGCACCGTGTGATTCGCCAGTCCAACGACGGTGCCCTCGCGCAGCGCTCTCATTGCCGGGCTAGCGACCGGCTGGCGGGTGTCTTCGTTGAGGATTCGGAAGACGGTGTCGAGCGGCTGGCTGGCGGCCTCGTGCTGCGACCAGCCGGTCAATGCCTCGGCGACGGCGTTCATCGATCTGATGCAGCCCTCGACATCGGTCGTGATGACCGCGTCGCCGATGCTCTGCACCGTGACCTGCAGGAGCTCGCGGCGTTCGTTGGCGCGGCGGTGTTGGCGACGCATCGCCTCGCCGAAGCCGATGATCAGCGCGCAGGTGAAGAGATAGGCCACCAGGCCGATGAAGTCGCCGACGCTATCGAGAGCCAACTGCCCTCGTGGGGCGATGAACAGGTAATCGCACGCGAGGTAACCGAGGATCGCCACGCCGCAGGCGGGACTGACGCCGCCGACCGATGCCGCCGCGGCTACGGCGCCAAAGAGCGTGACGAGCGGCAGCGCCTCCCCCATCCACGGATCGAGGAAGAAACGAAGCGCAACCGCCGCGATGAGGGCGCCAAGCGAGACGAGGTAGGCGATCCCCGCGTTTCCGCGTCGGACTGGGTGCGCCGTTTCACTGAGGCCGCCGTCGGCCGACTGCATGGGCGCATTACTTTACAACGCACGCCTGTCGAGACGTGAGCCGCATCGGCTCAATGCTCGTGTTCTCGGTGCCGCCTACGGATGGGTTCTACGGTTCGCGTTCCTATCCGCCACTCCGATCTTTTGCCTTCTCGGTCGCGGCCGGCACCTGGGCCGCCAGGCGCTTGAGGCCGGTGAGGAACGCACTCGTGGGCATCGGACTGAACGGCGCGAAATCTTTGGCGACGGGCGGCATGGCCATCACGAGATCGTTGTCGCCCTGCTGGTCTTCGAGCCAGAGCGCGGCAACGTAGATGGCAGGCACCAGCAGGAAGACCGGCGCGAACCGGCCCTTGACGATGTCGGCGAGCTCTTCGGCACGGCGGATCGCCGTCTCGGTTCCGCTGACGAATGGCCCTTCGTTCAGTTGGCCCAGCCGATACTCGTTCGTGCCGACTTCAACGGCGTCGACCGCCGCCACGATCGTCGTCTGGTGATGGACCAGGAACCGCCACCCTTTGAAGTCCGCGACGGAGCGCAGGTCCTTCGCTCCCTGGATGCGATTGAGGGCGAGGATGGCCATCCGGTGCGGCGTGGAGATGGCGAGGGCTGCGGGATCGGCACGCCTGAGGGCCGGCGTGCTGAAGCCGGACTGGACAGCAAGGTTGGCAATCGTGGATCGCACGACCTCGTAAGCCGCTATCGGCGGATCGATGGTGTTGAGCGGCATGTGCGATCTCCTCAGGCTCTCGTGAAGTAAGAGTGCGTCCAGGTGCCGCTGCCCTGATACGACGAGCCGAACGTCGCAAAGCTTACGTCGGACTTGCCGTACCAGGGATCGTCGACGGCGAGCATGTCCTGAAGGATGCGGTATCCGATGATCGCCAGGAAGTGCGCGCCGCCGCCGGACCACGCCGTCCGGGCACAGAGCGGACGCCCGGCATCGATCTCGGTCCGCACGTCGGCGAACGTGGAGCTCGATCCGGTCCAGTGATCGAGGTGACCCACGGTGGTCAACGAGGTGTCGAGGAACCCGTACACATTGCACGGACCGCTCGCCCCGTCACCGCAGCAATCCGTTCGGCTGAGCTCCGCGTTGGCGACCGTGCATTGTGTCCACGTGCTCGCCGGATCGTAGAAGAGCGAGACGCTGGTCGCGACGGCTGCCCAGCACCAGTTGGTCTGCTGCTGATGCTGCATGGCAAAGTCGAGACGATGCCAGCGCAGCAGTCGCAGGATCTGGATGATCAGGTCGCGCCAGTTCACGAAGAGGCGCGCGGCATCCGGCCACTGCGACAAGTTCTGAGCGTCAGCCGTTGTGGCGCCTTCGACCCGAACCGGCACCCGTGTGGCTTCGATCAACGAGGCCGGCTTCGCCGGGGATCGTCGCTTGGGGCTCTTCTTCGGCATCACGCGTTCTCCGGCACGAGCATGGGTTCACGGGTTCACGGGTTCACGGGTTCACAGGTGCAGGAGCTCGCGAACCCGAAAACCCGTGAACCGGTGAACCCGTGAACCTGTGAACCTTGGTAAGACAGAGACGTGAGTCACCCGGCGCGCGTCGCGCACGCCGGGCGGCTCGACGTTCTTACTTGGCGGGCACGACCTCGGTGAGCAGCGCTTGCGTGTAGGTGATCTCGATGCGATCGCCAGCCTTGACACCCTCGAGGTTCTTCTTGTTGTCGATCTTCCGGGTGATCGTCCGGCCGTCTTCAGTCGTCACGGTGATCGAGGGCACCGCCGGATCAACCGCCTTGACGGTCACCGTGCGCGTTTCCTGCGCGGAAAGCGTCGCTCCCGGTGCGCCCGCGGAACGAGTCAACGCCGCGTCACCGGATGTGCCGGCGGCCTTTTCCCCCGGCTTGCGGACCTGAAACACCATCGATTCGTAATAGGTCATCCGGACCACGTCGCCGACCTTCAGCTCGTCGAAGCGCTTCACCGCCGGGCCGACGGTCACCGTGTCTTCCTCGCCCTTCTCGTTGCGGAGGGTGACGCGACGGTTGGCCTTGTCGATGGCTTGGACGGTCGCCGTCGCTGTCACCGAGTTGCCCTTGACCACGGGTTGCTGCGCGTGCATCAGCGATGAGCCCGTCAGCCAGATGAGCGTGGCGAGCGCGACGTATGTCTTCCTCATAAATCCTCCTGTAAGACGGAAAAGTTGCCGGGCCACCGCATACCGTGGCTGTCGCGGGCGCATGTGGTGACCCGGCGCAGAATCATCAACGAAACTCGGGCCCGATCCGCGCCCGAATGTCTGAATGAGCAGAACCCATGCCCCCGACGTGCGAAGTCGCGTTGACGTGGATGGCTATAATTCCCGCTCCGTGCCATCGCCGCCCCATATTCTCTCACCTGGAACCCGGCTAGGGCCTTACGAAGTGCTCGCCGCGCTCGCCGCAGGCGGCATGGGTGAGGTCTACAAGGCGCGCGACACTCGCCTCGGTCGAACGGTCGCCATCAAGGTGCTTTCCGGTGAGTTCGCCGCCGACCCTGACCGCCGAGCCAGGTTTGAACGCGAAGCCCGGGCCATCGCCGCCCTGTCCCACCCTCACATCTGCGTCCTTCACGATGTGGGCCGCGACCGGCCGGCCGGGGCAGGTGACCCACTCGATTACCTGGTGATGGAGTGCCTCGAAGGGGAGACGCTGGCAGAACGACTGACCCGGACGGGAGCGCTTCCGCTCGCTGAAGTCGTCGGCATCGCGAGTCAGATTGCCGATGCGCTGCAGGTTGCGCACCGTGCGGGTATCGTCCACCGCGATTTGAAGCCGGCCAACATCATGCTGACGAAGCGCGGCGCGCCGTCGGGCAGCGTGCCGCAAGCCAAGCTGCTCGACTTCGGTCTCGCGAAGGACCGCGTGTCAGCCGTCTCACTGAGCAGTTCGCACCTGACGACAATGCCGGGCGACACCGCGCGTGGGACCCTCCTGGGCACCGTGCATTACATGTCGCCGGAACAGGTCGAAGGGCAGGAGGCTGACGCGCGGAGCGACATCTGGGCGCTCGGCGTCGTGATTTACGAGATGGCCACCGGTACGCGCCCCTTCGACGGGACAACTCCGGCCAGCATCATCGGCGCGATTCTGAAGGATTCTCCGCCGGCCGTCTCGGCGCGTCGACCGCTTCTGCTGGTCACGCTGGATCGTTGTGTCACGCGCTGTCTCGAGAAAGATCCCGATGCACGCTGGCAGAGCGCGGCAGACTTGCGGAGCACGCTGCAATGGGCGCTCGATGGATCGACGATCGCGCCCGCGTCGTTGCCAGCGCTGTCGCATCGGCGTCGGGTCGTCCCGGCGGCACTCGTCGCGGCGCTGGCCGCCGCGTTACTCGTCGCGGTGGGCGTCTGGATCGGACGCAAGTTACTGGTGGCACCGGCGACCCCGGCGTCGATCGTTCAGTTCGACATCCAGCCGCCACTCGACGTGGCGCTCAGCCCGGCGCCGGTTGGCGGCACGCCGCAGATCGCGCTCTCACCGGATGGCCGACAGATTGCCTTTGTCGGCATGAAGCGCCGCAGCGCGTCGCAGATTTACGTGCGATCGCTCGATGATCGCGACGCGCGGTTGCTGGAGAGCACGGACGGCGCCTCTTTTCCCTTCTGGTCGCCGGATAGCAAGAGCCTCGCCTTTTTTGCTGGCGGCAAACTGAAGAAGATCAGCATTGCCGGCGGCGTTGCCCAAACAGTGGCGGATGCGCCGGCCGGGCGGGGCGGCAGCTGGGGCGAGGACGGCACGATCATCTTCTCGGCGACGCCGAACGAAGGCATTCGCCGCGTCCCTTCCGTCGGTGGCGATTCATCGCCGGTCACGACCGTCGTCCGCGGCCAACCTGGGCCCGATCGTTCAGACGAACAGGTCATTGGCCACAACTGGGCGCAGTTCATGCCTGACGGACGGCGCTTCGTCTACTACCAACGCGCGGGCGACCCTGCCCATCAGGGCATTTATGTGGGAGAGCTCGGCACGTCGTTTCGATCGCCGATCGTGCTCCCGGTCAACGGTCTGGCTCTCCAATCGTCTGGCCAGCTGCTGTGGGTCCGGGACGGCGTCTTGCTCGCGCAGCGGCTGGATGAACAGACGCTTCGGCTGACTGGCGAACCAAACCGCATCGCCGATCGGATCGGCTATTTCAGCGGCTCGTTCGGCTACAGCGCCATCACTGTGTCCCGCGCCGGACTGCTGGCCTACGGTCCACCGATTGGCACCGTCTCGAGCCTGCAGTGGTATTCGCGAACAGGCACCGTCACCGGGCATCTCGGCGGTCAGGGAATCTATGTCTCGCCGCGGCTGTCCCGGGACGAGCAGAAGGTCACCGTCGCCAAGGTCGGCGACACGATGACCGAACGCGATCTGTGGACCTTCGACATTTCGAGGAACACGGCGTCGCGCGTGACCTTCGACAATGGCGCCGATTGGTTTCCAGCGTTGGCGCCTGACGGCTTGCGAATCTTTTTCGGGTCGACCCGAACGGGCATTACCTCAGTGTTCGAGAAGATGGGCGTCGGCCCGGAGAAGAGTCTGCTGTTCTTGCCGTACGCCACTTACCCGAGCGACGTGTCGAGCGACGGGCAACTGCTCGCCCATGTCCAGTCGACTGAACGAGGGTACGACCTCGGCGTGATGACGTTGGATGGACAGGCGCAGTCGACGCCGTTTTTGTCCACCGCCTTCAACGAAGTGCAGGCACAATTCGCTCCCAACATGCGGTGGATCGCCTACGCTTCGGACGAGTCCGGCCAGTTCGAGATCTACGTGCGCCCCTACCCGAGCGGCAACACGCAGACGAAGGTTTCGCTGGCCGGCGGCATGCAACCGACGTGGCGACGCGACGGCAAAGAGCTCTTCTACATCGCCCGGGATGGCAAGATGATGGCAGTGTCAGTCTCGATTCAGGGACCGACGCTTGACGCGGGCACCCCTCAGGCGCTGTTCGAGGTCGAAACGCCTGAAGCCATCGCTCCTTATCCGACTCATTACGCGGTCACTGCCGACGGCCAGCGCTTTCTCGTCAACGTCGTCGTCGATCAGCCGACTCGCCCGGCGATCACGGTCATCATGAACTGGACAGCCGCCCTGCCCAAGTGATGGCCGGATTCGCGGGCTGGAACAAAGCCGCACGAAGCAGGCGCGCGCCCCCAATTCGATGCGGCTCTGGCGCGGCCGGCCGCAGTAGGCTAGAACATCGATTTCGAGGGACCCTGCCGTGACCGAACCCGAGGAAGATTTCGCCGCACTATTCGAGGCATCGCTCAAAGCGAAGCGATTCGAGAGGGGCCAGACCGTCGAGGGCACCATCGTCGCGATCGGGCCGGCCGTCGCGTTCGTCAACGTCGGCGGCAAAGGCGAAGCCGTGATCGACCTCGACGAGCTGAAGGAC
>Ga0111538_10002791_pt1 | contig 24516 bp, 15 predicted proteins | sample SoiMethybrSBSTD1_FD_79669 | JGI IMG/M metagenome (GOLD analysis project Ga0111538, IMG submission 79669) | Bulk soil microbial communities from a Populus tree surrounding site in Tennessee, USA - Soil MetaG P. TD hybrid SBSTD1 (version 2)... | ecosystem: Environmental > Terrestrial > Soil >...
AGTTGCAACAGTTGTCACCACCCCGCCCGACCTAACCAATTAGTCGATTTCGATCGGAAGTTGGCCCAGACGATTGGTTTCGATGATCCGATCGCGATGCGTGCCTGGCGCAGGCGATCTTCCGCCGGCGCCTTTCGACATGAAGTGCACGCCGAAACTGAGTGCGCAAAGTGTCACGTCGCCATGCGTAAGACCGCTGCGGAGGTGGCGAAGGTGCCGGTGCGATCGTGTGGCGGCGCTGACGGTTGTCACGTGACGGCGACGACGGACGACGGCGGCGTTCTTAATTACGAGATGGACCAGAAGAAAGCCGACTCGAAGTTTGTATGCGTGAAGTGTCACATCGTTTTTGGCAGCCGGCCTGGGCCTGCCAGCCACGCTGCGGCGTTGCAGAAGTCGTCGAGCCAATGATCGTTCGAGATGAGGAAGTACAGACACTTGGGAACTGCGTTAATCGCCATCGCCTGGATCGCCGCTAGTTCTGATTACAGCGGGCCAGTGAGGAGTGAATTCTACGCGCAGGACGCTCCGAAGGATTTCTCGAAGTTCAAGCATGACAATCCAAACCACTCGCGACTCCCATGTTTGCTGTGCCACCGGCGCGAAACAAATTCCGCGCAACCGACTCTGCCGGGAAAGGACAAGCACACGCCCTGCACGGGTTGTCATCAATCTGAGTTTGCGCGTGGGTCAGGCCCGATCTGCACGATCTGTCATTCAGATGTTCAAGCGGGAACAGTGAAGCCGTTTCCGGCGCTGCAGAGTTTTGGCGTCACATTCGATCATGTGAAACACGCGAAGGTCAGTTGCGGTGGTTGCCATCGTCCTGCGCGTCGCGGCGTTGCGCTCACGATTCCGATCGGGACCACTGCGCACAACACGTGTTTTAGCTGCCACACGCCGCAAGCAAAAGCGAATGGTCGCGACATTTCGTCCTGTGGAGTTTGTCACCAGCTCGGAGCATTCGAAGGGGCTTCGCAAAACTCGATCGCCTTTAGACGAGGGTTCAGTCACGCGCGGCATCGCGGCTCGCCGTCGCTCGAGTGTGTTGATTGTCACCGGATGCCTGCCGGTCAAGAAGAGGTGACTGCTCCCGTTCCGCTCAACCATCACGCGCCCGCTCGCAGTTTTAGTTGCGGCAGTTGCCACAACGGTAAGAAGGCGTTTGGCGGTGACGATTTTTCGGCGTGTACGCGCTGTCATAAAGGTGTTGGCTGGCGATTTTAAACGCGCCGGCTCCGAACTAATCAGAAGGAGAATTCATGATGACCAGACTCAAAGTACTAGTGATTGCGACATGGACGGCTGCACTCATCTGCGTGTTGGTTATCGTTGTTGGAGCTCGGCCTAAAGCCCAGGCTTTCGACGCGACAGCCTATTACAAGGGGAAGTGTGTGATGTGCCATGGCAAGAAAGCGGAGAAGAAGTTCGATAGTTCTTTAGCGGATGACCAGCTCGTCCAAATCGTGCTGAACGGCAAGAAGGCTGAGAAGCCACCGCACATGCCGGGCTATTCGGCGAAAGGCGTAACTGAGGAGCAGGCCAAGGCGCTCGTCGCTCATATGAAGCAGTTGAAAGCTACTCCGTAGTCGGGAATACCACCCACGTTCAGTGGGTGGATTGTTAGTCTCCAGCCTACGAGCTGGGCAGCGAAGTCTCGAATCCCACCAACGACAGTTGGTGGAAGTTTCACTTACTGCCTAAGTCTATGGCCGGAAATGAACAATCCACCAACTCTCGTTGGTGGGATTTAGCAGAAGTCGGCAGTCTCTGATAGGTGCCAGTTGAACTATCCACCCACTGACGTGGGTGGGATTTAAGGAACAGGAATGACCGAGGAAGCGAGACCGGAGGCGAAAGCTCCCGGGCTGATACAGAACTATGTGAGTTTCGTCGGCGGAGTGATCATGTTCACTGCCCTGGCGTGCATCATTCTGTTGTTTGTTATTGACCTCACTCAGGAGAATGAAAATCCCTATTTTGGCATTGTCACCTACGTACTCCTTCCCAGTGTTCTGATCTTCGGCATTCTCGTCGTCATCATCGGAATGATCCGCGAGCGCAGACGGAGGCGTTTATCACCCGAATCAGAGATCAGCCGGTATCCAAAGATCGACTTCAACGACGCGCGTCAGCGTCGCATCGCGTCGATTCTTCTTATCGGCAGTTTCCTGTTCGTCTCGATGAGCGCGTTCGGCAGCTACAAGGCTTTTCACTACACAGAGTCCGTCGAATTCTGCGGCCAGACTTGTCACACGGTGATGAAGCCGGAATTCACTGCGTTTCAAGTGGCGCCGCATGCAAAGACGAGGTGCGTCGATTGTCATGTTGGTTCCGGCGCGGAGTGGTACGCACGATCGAAGCTGGCCGGAACGCGTCAACTCATAGCTCTCATTCGCGGCAGTTACTCACGTCCCATTCCGACGCCGGTGCACAACCTGCGTCCGGCCGATCAAACGTGCGGCCACTGTCATTGGTCCGACAAATTTCACGGCGCGAAACTCAAGACGTTCAATCACTACGCCTACGACGAACAGAACACTCTGCGTCAGATTCGGATGTTGATCAGCGTCGGTGGCGGCAATCCAAAAACCGGGCCGGTATCAGGCATTCACTGGCACATGAATTCCGCGAACGAGGTCACGTTTATCTCGAGAGACGAACAGCGCCAGTCGATCCCGTGGATTCGCGTCAAGGACCGGCAGGGAAACGTAACCGAATATTACGACCGCAATCGTCCGCTGACGGGAGATCAGATCAACAGTTCGGCCAAGCGGCAGATGGACTGCGTCGATTGTCACAATCGTCCGGCCCACATCTACGTGCCACCCGATACGGCAATGGACCAGTTGTTCGCCGCCGGCAAACTCGATCCGTCACTGCCCTATTTGAAGCGGGAGTCAGTCGCGGTACTCACGAGGCAGTACAACACAACAGACGAAGCGGTAAACGCGATCGCCTCGCACCTGGACCAGTTCTACCGGACTTACTACCCGGACGTTTACGCAAACAAGAACGCGTCTGTGAAGACTGCGATCAGTGAGACGCAGCGAATTTTCCAAACCTACTTCTTTCCGGAGATGAAAACTGACTGGCAGACGCACCCGAACAACATCGGTCACTTTTACTTCAATGGCTGTTTTCGTTGTCACGACGGCGAGCACGTGAGCAGCGGCGGCAAGGTAATTCGCAACGACTGTAATCTCTGTCACACCGTGCTGGCTGACTCGGCGAGTCCGAGTGTTGCCGTGAAGACGGAGGGCTTCCAGCATCCGGTCGATCTCGGTGGTCTCGCGAATCGACAGTGCGAGAGCTGTCATAAAGCCAACGCGCCGTTCAAACACCCGATAAATCTGGGCGACATCTCCGCGTTTCAATGCGTGGAGTGTCATCCGCGGAAATGATTCCGCCCGAACGTGGAGGCGTTCCCCGATTGACAGCCGCTGCCTGGATGACACTGGCCCTTTTGGTTGCAATGTTCCTGCTTTTGGTTTGGAACAAGCTGCCGATCTGGTTGGTGTTCATCGGCACCTTGACGATGGCGATGACGCTCCGACTCGCGTCTCCTGCCGATCTGCTGAAGGGTTACAGCAACACCGGAGTCGTTACAGTGGCCGCGCTTTATCCCGTCGCCGCGGGTATGTACGCAACGGGCGCTATCTCGTTGTTGTCGGAATGGGCCGTCGGGCTGCCGAAGACTCTCTCTGCGGCGCGACTCAAAATCTATGTGCCGATGGCTTTCGCGAGCGCGTTTCTCTACAACACGCCGCTGGTCGCGATGATGATCCCGGCCGTGCGCGACATTACGCGACGAACAGGGCTAAGTGGTTCGAAACTTTTCATGGGCTTGAGTTACATCGCATTGCTCGGCGGCACGATCACGCTGATCGGCACGTCCGTAAATCTGATCGTCGCAGGACTCGTTTCAGACGCAGTCGCGAAAGGACAACTGCGGGACTTCGGCGGAATTAGTTTTTTCGATCCGGCGTGGATCGGTGTACCGGCAACGATCGCTGGTCTGGTCTACATGATGACGCTTGGTTCGCGCCTGTTGCCGGACAAGACTGGGCGTCAAGCAGGTGTTGAAACCCGAAGCTATCGCAGCGAGTTTCGAATCGACGATTCAAAACTGAAAGGCAAGACACTCGAGCAGGTTGGTTTAGCCCACCCGGTTGGTTTCACGCTTGAATCACTGACGAGGAACGGCACGACGGCAAAACCGGCACCGGCAGAGATACTCAAAACCGGCGACCTGCTCGCATTCTCGACGCCGGCTGATGCCTTACCGGGTTTATGGACCACGCTCGGTCTCGTCCCTGCTTACGCCACGAAGATGTTCAGCCAACGGCACGAACATCAACTCGTCGAGGTGGTGCTGTCCGCGCGATCCCCGGCGATTGGTCACAAGGTCGGTGATCTGCCGCTGCCCGACAGTCCCTTTCAATTGATGCTGGTCGGCGTTTCGCGCCACGGGCAGGCGCCCGCCGAACCGCTCGCGGACTTTCGTCTCGAAGCAGGCGATGCGGGAGTAGTCGAAGTCGACGACGCGTTCTTTTATGAGAACCGCCGGGAGTCGGACTTCATCCTGACCAAGCGGCTCGAAGGTTTTCGCGTGCAGCGAATCGATCGCGCGGTGGTGGCGATCGTGATCACAGTCACGATGATCGTGCTCGCGGCCGCGGGCATCACCACGATGCTCAATGCCGCGCTTTTGGCCTCTCTGACGATGTTAGCCACCGGTTGCCTGACGATCGAGCGCTTATGGCAAAGCGTCGACTGGCAGACCATCGTGATCATGGGCGCGGCGATTGGACTCGAATCCGCAGTCACTGGCAGTGGTTTGGCAGCGAAAACTGCAAGTGTGTTTGGCACGATCGGTGGAGGCAGTCCGATCGTTGCGCTGGCGGCCGTTTACCTCGGGACAGTTCTGTTGACGAATGTGATTTCGAACGTGGCGGCCGCGGTGTTGATGTTCTCGGTTGCGGTTTCGTTGGCAAACAACCTCGGAGTGAGCTTTCTTCCGTTTGCGATGGTGCTCATGAGTGGCGCGTCGCACGCTTTCATAAATCCCGCCGGTTTTCAAACGAACCTAATGGTCCAAAAGCCGGGCGGCTACGTCTTTTCTGATTATGCGAAGGTGGGAGTCCCGCTGACGCTGATCGTGGGCGCGATCGTGCTGCTTCTGGCGCCGGTTGTTTACGGGTTTTAGTTCAAGGAGATGAGTTATGTCGACAGCAGACCACGCAGTTTCTGATCTCACCGACGTCGGATCGCCAATACCAAGAACGCCGCTGCGCGCGTTTCTACGAAAGCCGATGAACTGGCTGCTGTTGTTCATTCCGCTCACCGTTGCGCTCGAGCATTTGGCCCATGTCTCAGCGCCTGTGCTGTTCTTCATGGCGGCGCTGGCGATCGTTCCGATTGCGGCGCAGATCGTTCAGGCAACCGAACAACTCGCGGTTCGCACTGGTGATGCGATTGGTGGTTTGTTGAATGCGACGTTCGGCAACGCGCCGGAGTTGATCATCGCGTTCGTTGCGTTGAAGGCGGGTTATCTCCAGATGGTGCGGGCGTCGCTTGTCGGCGCGATACTCGCCAACTTGTTGCTCGCGCTCGGCGTGTCGTTCCTGCTTGGTGGGTTGCGCTATCACGAGCAGCGGTTCAATCCGACGGCCGCGCGGGCTTATACAACGATGATGTTCCTCGCTGCGGTGAGCATGACGGTGCCAAGCGCGTTCAGTCGTGTGTTTGGTCCAAACGAAGTTATACGACAGGAGCAGTACCTCAACGTCGGCATCGCCATAATGTTGTTGATTGCCTATGCGCTCTACATCCTGTTTTCGTTGCGCACGCACACGGCCTCGTTCGCGAGCGTTGATGTCCAGGAGGTACAGCATCACGAGGGTCTGTGGTCGGTGCCCCGTGCAGTGATTACTCTGCTGGCCGCGTCGGTGTTCGCAGCGTGGATGAGTGAGATCCTGGTCGGTGCGGCTGAGGAAACAGGGAAGGCATTGGGGATGTCGCAGTTGTTCATCGGCATCGTCTTTGTCGCCATCGTCGGCGGCGCGGCTGAAAGTGGCTCCGCGATCGCGATGGCGCGCAAGAACAAGATGGACTTGTCGGTCGGGATCGCCTCGGGAAGTTGTATTCAGATCGCTCTGTTCGTAGCGCCGATACTGGTGCTCGCAAGTTACTTCGTCGCGCCGCAACCACTCGAGCTTGCCTTCGGCCGCGCGGAGATTGGTTCATTGTTCATCGCCGTGCTGATCGGCGCATTCGTCAGCGGCGACGGGCAGTCGAACTGGTACAAGGGCGTCCAGCTAATCACGATTTATTCAATCATCGCGCTGATGTTCTACCTGATGCCAGAACTGGCGAATTAAACCTGTTAATACTGACAGTTTCTTCTCCGGCGGCCCACTATTAGTCTGCCAATCAGGTACGAATTCGAACCAACGAAAGGGAGATTTCTATGAAGCGATTGGTAGTACTGGCAACTCTGATTCTGATTTCCGCGACTGCCGCGCTCGCTCAGGACGATTACAAGAAGTATGAGTTCTTCGCGGGCTACTCGGCCCTCTGGCTCGACAACCTGGCTGGCGACACCGGCAGCCCGGCGGTTGACGACGTCCTGGGCGAGAAGCAGAACCTGCGTGGCTTCAACGTCGCGGGTGTTTACAACTTCCACAAATATGTGGGTGCAAAGTTTGACTATTCGCTCCATTTGCGTGAAGACAATTTCTCGCGCCCGGCTGGAAGCGGCACGATTGACACAACGCTGCAGAACATCCTCGGCGGCATTCAGATCAAAAACAACATGGAAGATGGACCAACATTCAAGCCGTTCGGTCATGCACTGTTCGGCATCGCGGTCCAGAAAGTCGACGTCGACAGTCCTAATCTCCCGGCCTTGTTCGGCATCAACGATTTCCATACTAACGAGACGAGCTTCGCGATGGCGTTCGGCGGCGGGCTCGACATCAAACTGAACCACCGAATCGATATCCGAGCGATCCAGGTCGATTGGAACATCATCAATCGCGGCGATCAGCAAACCGGGATCGTGCTCGCGCCGACTCCGTTCCAAACGGTCGGACAACCGTTTTTCATACCGGGCACGCGTCAGGACAACCTGCGTTTAGGCGTCGGCATTGTGATCCACTAACTGTTTTTCCAAGCTTGGGCCTCACCCCCTTTCCCTCTCGCAGAGAGCGCGCTTACCTGAGAGGAGGTCTTAATGGTTGCGAGCGGTTCGGCAGTTAACAAGTTGAGCAGTTACGGCGTCGCGCGCTCGACTATCGAGGGCGCGCCGCTTGACGAAGAGGCGGCGCGAAAGACGCACGCCTTTTGGCGCGCATGCAATTACCTGGCGGTGGGCATGATCTACCTCCAGGCCAACCCGCTGTTGCGCGAACCGTTGAAGCCGGAACACATCAAGAACCGCATGCTGGGCCACTGGGGGGCGAGCCCGGCATTGTCGTTCATTTACACGCACCTGAACCGCGTCATCAAGTCGTTCGATCTCGACATGATCTACATGGCTGGGCCAGGACACGGCGCTCCCGGCGTGTTGGGTCCGGTTTACCTCGAAGGTTCGTATTCGGAGGTCTATCCGGACAAGAGTTTGGACGAGGAGGGACTGCTGCGCTTCTTCAAGGAGTTCTCGTTTCCGGGTGGCATCGGGAGTCATTGCACGCCAGAGACGCCGGGATCGATTCACGAGGGTGGGGAACTCGGTTACGTGTTGTCACACGCGTGCGGCGCTGCTTTCGATAATCCTGAGCTAATAGTTGCAGCAGTCGTCGGCGATGGGGAGGCGGAAACTGGGCCACTCGCCACGTCCTGGCACATCAACAAGTTTCTGAATCCCGCGCGCGATGGCGCCGTGCTGCCGATCCTGAATCTGAACGGTTACAAGATCAACAATCCGACGCTGCTCGCGCGCATCAGTCACGAGGAGTTGGAAGACCTGTTCAAAGGTTATGGCTACACGCCGTTGTTCGTTGAGGGTTCGGATGCGGCGTCGATGCACCAGGCGATGGCGGCGACGCTGGACCATTGCATTCGCACGATTCAGAGCTACCAAAGCGATGCGCGCGCTTCGGGCACAACCGTACGCGCGCGTTGGCCCATGATCGTTCTGCGGACGCCGAAAGGTTGGACCGCACCGCCGGAGGTTGACGGGCACAAAGTCGAAGGTTTTTGGCGGGCACATCAGGTGCCGCTGGCGGGTGTGAAGAAGAACCCTGAGCATTTGCAGTTACTCGAGCAATGGATGCGCGGGTACAAGCCGGAAGATCTGTTTGATAACCAGGGCCGTCCTGTCTCGGAGATCCAGGAATTGACTCCCACCGGCAACCGGCGCATGGGATCGAACCTGCATGCGAACGGCGGTCTGTTGAAGAAACACCTCCGTCTGCCGGACTATCGCAATTACGCGGTCAAGTTCGACAAGCCGGGAACGATCGAAGTCGAAAACACACGTCCACTCGGAAAGTTCCTGCGCGACGTGATGAAGCTGAACCCGGAGACGTTTCGCGTTTTTGGTCCTGACGAGAATACTTCCAACAAGCTCGACGCGATTTATGAAGTTAGCAAGAAGCTCTGGCTGGCCGAGTATCTACCGGAAGACAGCGATGGCGGCGAGTTGTCGCCGGACGGACGCGTTGTGGAGATGCTAAGCGAACACACGCTGGAAGGAATGCTCGAAGGTTATTTACTGACAGGCCGTCACGGTTTTCTTTCGACGTATGAAGCGTTCGCGCACGTGATCGACTCGATGTTCAACCAACATGCGAAGTGGTTGTCGATCTGCAACGAGCTTCCGTGGCGGCAGAGTATCGCTTCGCTGAACCTGCTCATCACCTCGACCGTGTGGCGCCAGGACCACAACGGTTTCACACACCAGGATCCGGGTTTTCTCGATCTCGTCGTAAACAAACGAGCCGAAGTTACGCGAATCTATCTGCCTCCCGACGTGAACAGCCTGCTTTCCGTGGCCAATCATTGCTTGCGCAGCGAGAACTATATCAACGTTATCGTCAGCGATAAACAGAAGCACCTGCAGTATCTCGACATCGAGAACGCCATCACGCATTGCACGAAAGGCATCAGCATCTGGGTGCAAGCCAGCAACGATCGCGGGCTGGAACCTGACGTCGTGATGGCGTGCGCGGGCGATATTCCGACGCAGGAAGCACTGGCGGCGACAGCGTTGCTGCGCGCCGAGTTTCCGGAGCTGAAGATACGTTTCGTGAACGTCGTCGATCTTTTCAAGCTGCAATCCGAACGCGAACACCCACACGGTTTGAGCGATCGCGATTTCGACAGTCTATTCACTATCGATAAGCCGGTGATCTTTAACTTTCACGGTTATCCGTCGTTGATTCACCGCCTCACTTACAACCGCACCAATCACCGGAACATTCACGTGCGCGGTTACAAGGAGCGCGGCAACATCAACACGCCGATGGAACTGGCGATCGACAACGAGATCGATCGTTTCACGTTGGCGATCGACACCATCGATCGCGTTCCCGTTCTCCAGGCGACCGGCGCGCACGCGAAAGAGAAGTTCCGGAATATGCAGATTGGCTGTCGACACTACGCGCACCAGCATGGGATCGACATGCCGGAGATTGTCGATTGGCGGTGGCCGTTTTGAGGAGAGAGTTATGAGGATTCGTTTTCTTGGCGCTGCCGGGGACGTCACCGGATCCGCTTATCAAGTCGTAACGAAAGACGCCAGCATCCTGGTCGACTGCGGTTTCTTTCAGGGCCGTCGAGAGGAAGGTGCGAAGAACCGTCGCAAGGCGCAGATCGAAGGTGGCAAGCTGGATGCGGTCGTTCTTACTCACGGACATCTGGACCACATCGGCCGTCTGCCGTTGCTCACGCGCAATGGTTACGCAGGACCGATCTTTGGCACACGCGCGACGCTGGATCTCGCCAGGCTGGTGCTTAAAGACTCACACGGAATTCAGAAGCAGGACCTCAAACGCGAGAACCAGAAACGTGCGCGCAAGAAACAGCCGCCGCTTGAACCGTTGTTCGAAGAAGCAGACGTTCGCAAGCTCGGACCGCTGGCATCGCCCGTCAAATACAACCAGCGTTTTGCAGTCGCGCCCGGAATTGAGGCACGTCTCGTCGATGCCGGACATGTGATCGGATCTTCGAGTGTCGAGCTCACGGTTAGTGAGAATGGTCATAAGAAGGTCGTCGTCTTCTCAGGCGATCTTGGACCACGCGGCGCGCCGTTGCTCAATGATCCGGAGCCGTTCACAGATGCCGACGCCGTGATCATGGAATCGACTTACGGCAATCGGAACCATCGCTCGCTCCACGACACGGCGATGGAGGGAAGGGAAATCATCGAACGGGCGATTCGGAACAAAGCCAAGATCATCGTGCCCGTCTTCGCGATTGGCCGGACGCAACTGCTGCTCTACCTTTTGGGCGGCGCTTTCAAAAACAAGACACTACCTAGTTTTCCAATTTACATCGACAGCCCGATGGCCATCGAGGCGACGAATATCTACCGAAGAAACAACGAGCTCTTCGACGCCGAAGCATTGGCGATGGTCCAGTCAGGCGAACTGAGACGCAGCCTGGCAACCGCACAGCCGTGTGCGAAGCCGGGTGAATCGAGAGCACTCAATAGCGTCAAGGGACCATGCCTGATCATGGCCGGCAGCGGCATGTGCACCGGCGGCCGCATCATGCATCACCTGCGTCATAACCTGCCGATTCCCGAAACAGCGGTCTTGATCGTTGGGTTTCAATCGCCCGGAACTACGGGACGAAAGCTGGTCGACGGCGCGCAGTCGTTGATGATGTTCGGCGAGGAAGTTCCCGTGCGCGCTTCGATCCACACGATGGGCGGGTTTAGCGCACATGCCGATCAGAATGGACTGCTCGACTGGTTCGAGGTGATGGCGCCTTCGCGTCCACGCACGATCATTACGCACGGCGAAGACCGCGCCAGACAAGCTCTCAGCGCTTTGATCGCTGAACGGTTTGCAGTCAAAACTGAATGTCCTGCACTTGATGATGTCATTGAAATCTGAGTGAGCAAACTTATGAGCACAACTGAAGCGAGCCAAAGAACGAATGCCGTTAGCCTGGGCGACGAGGAAGCAGTCAAGAAAGTGCTCGTCGACTCGGTGCTGGGCCTGTGGGACGTAGTCAACAACCTGACGCGTCTGAAACCTTCGCATCGCGATAGTTATCGCGTGACGATCTTTGGTTCCGCGCGAGCCAAACCGGGAACGATCGCTTATGAGGAGACGAAGCGGGCGTCGAAAGCGTTGGCCGAGTTGGGTTGCGACATCATCACCGGCGGTGGTCCAGGTTTGATGCAGGCAGCAAACGAAGGTGTCGAGTTGGCGGGCAAGTCGGAATCGTTGGGCATCCGCGTCGATCTGCCATTCGAGCAGGAGGTGAATCCGTTTGTCGAACTTGCGTTCGAACACCGCACGTTCTTCACACGGCTGCATCACTTCGTGCTTGCTTCAGATGCGTTTATCGTCGCGCCGGGTGGTATCGGCACCGTGTTGGAGACGATGATGATCTGGCAGTTGCTTCAGGTGCGTCATCTCGAGCAGACGCCGCTGATCATGGTGGGTAAGATGTGGCCCGGACTGATCGCGTGGGTGCGACACGAGATGCTGTCGTTTGAGACGCCGCTGATGAATGCCGAGGACGGCGACATTCCGATTTGCGTCGCGAATGCGGACGAAGCGATAGAGATCATTCGCAGCCACAAAGAGTCACGGAAGGCCCAAGCGAAGGCTGTGTAACACCTATTCCGCTGTAGCGGTGGTTCGGTATCGAGGGCGTTCGATGCCGAGTTTGCGCATCTTCGAACGCAGCGTGCTGGGATGGATGTTGAGTAATTCGGCGGCGCCACCCGGACCTTCGAGTTTCCAGTGCACGTTCTTCAGCGTGCGAAAGATGACGTTGTACTCTGTTTGTTCGAGTGTCTCACTTGCGCTGATCAAATCTCCGAACGGTTCACCCTGTATCGCCTGTTTTTGCGATTCTAGCTCTACCGCCTGCGAGTCGAGATCGTCGATCAAACGCAGCGTCGAACCCTGTGTGATGATCACCGCGCGCTCAATGACGTTCCTCAGCTCACGGATGTTACCCGGCCAGGGATAGTTTCTTAGCCGCGCCATTGTCTCGTGCGGAATCTCTTCAATTGTCTTTCCGAGCTTCTGGCCCAGTTGCTTCACCAGGTGCTTCACCAGCATCGGGATGTCTTCCTTCCGGTCACGCAGCGGCGGTAGAGTGATCGGAAAGATGTTTAGCCGGTAATAGAGATCTGAGCGGAAGGTGCCCTGGCGCACCGCGTCCTCGAGGTTGCGATTAGTGGCGGCGATCACGCGCACGTTGACCTTTACGGTGTGGGTCCCGCCGACCCGATCAAACTCGCCTTCTTCAAGCACGCGCAACAGTTTGGCTTGTAAGTCGAGGGGCAGATCACCAACCTCGTCGAGGAAGATCGTGCCGTGATTGGCAATCTCAAAACGTCCGATGCGTCGCGAATCGGCGCCCGTGAACGCGCCTTTCTCGTAACCAAACAATTCGCTTTCAATGAGTGGCCCAGGCAGGGCGGCGCAATTCACTTTTACGAGCGTGTGGCTGTGCCGCGAGCTGAGCTGGTGAATTGCATGAGCCAACAGCTCCTTGCCAGTGCCCGTCTCACCGAGGATCGTAACGGTGGTGTCGAGCGGCGCGACCTGTTCCGCCTGGTGCAACACGCGTCTGAGCGGTTCGCTGCGCCCGATGATCTGGCCGAAGTTGCTGGCGACGCGAACCTCTTCCTGTAAATAAATGTTCTCGTGATGGAGTTGGTCTTTTAGTCGCTGGACCTCGGCGAGCGCATTTCTCAACGACTGGTCCGCCGCCCGGCGGGCGGTGACATCGCGGACGATGGTAAGGATCTTCCCCCCATCGCATTTCACCATCGAATTTTCATAAGCTCGCATATCTTCCAGGTACGGTAACTCGTACTCGAACACCACCGGTTGATCCGTGTTCATTACTTCGATAAAAGCGCGAGCGAACTTGTCCGCGACCTCAGGTGGTACGATTTCCGAGACCCTCCTACCCATGAACTCATGAGGCTCCATGATCAGAAGTTCCCTGCGCGCGTTGTAATCCAAAATAAGACCCTCGTGGTCCATCAGGAACATCATGTCCGGGATGGCATTCAGGATTGCGCGGTTGCGTTCTTCGCTCGCATTGAGCGCTGCCTCGCGACGTTGCAATTCCGCGCGTGCGCTGGCCTGTTCCAATTCCCAGGGTAGCTGATAAAGGTAACCCGGGCGTTTTACGACGCAGCTTGAAGCGCCAAGCTTGAGACACTGTCGCGCCAATTGTTCGTCGGCCTCAGTGCAAACAATCACGACTGGCGTATTCAGCGCGTTCTTCAGACTCAGTTCTCTGACGACGTGAAGCGCCGATGGCCCAGTGAGTTGAAAATCGAGGAGCACTGCGTCGTAACGTATAGCTTCAGTTCGCAGAATCGAAAGCACATCATCGCCAGTATTCACAACGTCGAGGTAGATGTGATCGGCCTGCACGGCGAAGTGCTTGCGAGTGTTTTCGATCTCGACCGGATCGTCTGCGGCAAAAAGAACTCTTAACGGGTTTGACCTTCGCGCAGCGTCGGCGCTGTAGTGATTGAACGCGCTCTCGAGTACGAGCGGAAGCCGGTCGAGATATCCTTTGCGTTTGACGACATAGTCATCGGCGCGTGCTTTGAGCGCGGCTACGGCGGTCTCTTCGTCGCCGACTCCCGTGACGATGACGACCGCGAGCGGCAGCGCGGTTTCGCGGATCTTCGTGAGCAGCGACAGACCGTCGCCATCGCGTAAGTGCATGTCCGTGAGCACCAGATCGAGCGGCTCGGAAACAAGTCGCCCCAGACGATCAAGCGCCGCTCCGATGCTCGAAACATTTTCAAGCTGGAGCTGAGGAGCCGTTCGCGCTAACGTGTATTTCGTTAGCTCAGCGTCTCGTGGATCGTCTTCGACGTAGAGGATTCTCATATCACAATTCGGGTCTGATTCACTTCGGAATCTCGAGGTAGAAAGTCGCGCCCTGCCCGGGTGTACTCTCCGCCCAAGCCCGCCCGCCCATGCGCTCCATTGCTTTGCGCACGATTGCCAAACCAATGCCGGTGCCGGGGTATTCCTCGGCCACCTTCAGCCGCTGAAAGAGGTCAAAGATGCGGTCGTGATGTTTCATATCGAACCCGATACCGTTGTCTTTTATCCACAAGACGCAGCTTCGTTCGCTCTCCTTCGATCCGATTTCGATCCGCGGCTCTGTCGTCTTGCTGGTGAACTTGATTGCATTGTCGAGGTAGTTGCGCACGGACTGATTTAGAGCGCTCGGATCGGCCAGCACCGTGACGCCATTCAGGTCGACGACAAAATCAACGTGCTGCGCCGTTGTGTCGCGCCGTTTTTCCTCGACGAGCGCCCTGACGATTGGTTTGAGTTCCACGCGACCCGCTCTTACTTCGCGACGCTCGATGCGAGAGTAAGCCAGAAGATCGTCGATCAAATGATTCATCTCGTCAGTTGAGTTCTGAATCGTTTGAAGAAAAGAGCGTCCACTGTCGTCGAGCTTTTGGGAGTAATCGTCGAGCAGAACGCGGCTGTAACCGTCGATGCCACGGAGGGGCGCTTTCAGATCGTGAGCGACGGAGTAAGCGAATGATTCGAGTTCGCGAGTCTTCGCGTTCAGCGCGGCCGTGCGCGCCTCGATGCGCGTTTCGAGCTCGGCGTTTAGCCGGTCCAACGCGTCTTTTGCGCGTCGTCGTCGGCGGCGTTCGATCAGCAGGACGGTGATCAAGAACGTTTCCAGTGCCAGGACTGCGAGCACGCCTACAATCCGCCATTTGTACTGTTGCCAGAGCGTCGGTTGCCTGAACTGGATGATGCTTCCGGGCGGCAGTTGGGCTTCGCTGATTTGCCAGCGTTGCAGTTCACGCCAGTCGAACATCGGGATCGTGTGAACGTTTTCAATGGGAATGCCGCGCGCAGGTTGTCCGTGCGCAATCAGCCGCACGATTTCCGCGACGCGAGCGGCCCCGGCTTCCGGAGTGTAGACGTAGCCTCCGACAATGCCCCGCCCGATCAACGGCTGAGACATCGCATAGATCGGCACGGAACTCTTCTGAGCGATCGACGACAGGATGTCGCCAGTCTCGAGCACTCTACCGTTCTCATCGTAAGCCTGCTGCCAAACGTAGAGAATCAACGAGCGCGGCTGCAATTGCGACGTGGTCGCTCGCAGTTCGCCTGGCTCAACGTCAGTCAAGTAATTGATCGTCAGGCGATGTTCGAAGTCTTTGAGCTGACCGCGCGCGATTGTTTCGAACCGTTTGTCGTGTTCGAGCGAGCCGCTGATCACGAATAGCTGCTGGGTGCCCGGGTGTATCGCCAAGGCGGATTCGACAGTTTTATCGAAACCCCCAAACACGACTAGGCCCGTAATGTTGTGCCAGAGGGCGAGAGTCTGAGGGGTCGGTCGAGTCGCCGAATAAAAGACAACAGGCACGTTAGGAAAAAGATCGTTTCGATAACGCGCGAGAAAGTTCAGCGAGACTTCTGATTGCGCGACGACCACGTCGATCGGGCGCCCGGCGTACTTTTCTTTGAGGTAGTCATGAAGAATTTGCGATTGGTTCTCGCCCGGAAAACGGTTCGCTTCCAGATACTCCGGATAGTATTCGATTGAACCTCCCGCGCCCTGTTCCAGGGCCGGCCTGAAACCTTGGTCCCATCTGACGTGGCCGGGATAGTTCTTGTCGTACCAGTACAACACCACCACACGTTTTGGCGTAGCCGTCTGTTGCGCGAGGATGTCGGTGGCCGGCGCAGACAATACGGCGCAGATTAAAAAGATAACGACGCGAACTGTTCTCAACCCGCTTCCTCCCCTTGCTCCCTAATAGATCAGTTTGAGAGCAAACTGGATCTGCCGTGACGAACCCGACTCGCCTGTGGGGAAGCGCGTGCTCGTGATCCGGCCGAACGACGGCGTGCCGACAGTGTTGCCCGGCCGCCCGAAGTTCGCATGATTGAACAGGTCAAAAACCTCAGCGCGAAATTGAACGCGCATGCGTTCGTTGAGGTTCGTGGTTTTGATTACTGAGAAATCGACGTTGTTGAAGGTTGGACCAATGACCACATTGCGGCCGAGGTTTCCGAATTCCGGTACGGCAGTGAACGCGGACGTATCGAACCACTGGTCCACGTCGCCGAAGATCGTTACGGGACCATCGACGTCCGGCCGCAGCGTGTTTGCGACACCGTTCACGGTGCTGTTGCTCGTCACCACATTGAACGGGTTTCCGCTCTGCGACTGAACGATCACGCCGAGTTGCCAGCCGCGCACGAATTCGTTTCCGTGGAACGGCACGTCATAGATCGAGCTAAGCACAAAGCGATGACGGGCGTCGAAGTCGGAAGGTCCACGTTCACCCGGTAGGTTGAAGCTGTCTTGCACGACGATACCGCCGGTGCTGAACGAGCTGTAGTCGATCGATTTGGAAAAAGTGTAGGAAGCGTTGAACTGACAACCTTTCGTCAGCCGGCGCGCCCCAGTTACCCAGAGAGCGTTGTAACTGGAGTTACCGGAGCTTCCTACTTCAGTGACGTTGCCGAGCGGCGTGTTCGGGAGTATGGGACTCGCTGTGGACAGTGCGGGGAAGGGACGCACTCCGTTCAGTGGTTGGTTCAGGTTACGGCGCGTGATGAGGTGCGTGCCCTTCGAACCCAGATAACCAACCATGACCACGGTATCAAAGAGCTCTCTTTGGACGTTGAGGTTCCACGACTGCATATAAGCGTTTTCGAAGTCGTGGTCTATCGACTGCGGCGCAAGCCCCGCGGGACCGGCGACGTCCGCTGCTTCGTTTAGACGAATGGGTCCGCTGAAAGTCAGTGGGATCGCGAGCGGAGGATTGCCGCTCAAACCGGTCACGATGCTGGTCATTGGTTGATCGACGTAGATGCCGTAAGCACCTCGTACGACCATTGTGTCGTTGAGGGTCGACCACGCAAAACCGACGCGTGGCTGGATGTTCTTCTTGTTCTCGCGATAAACCTTGTCGAGGTCGCTTCCGACCCGCAGCAATGAGGCGCTGGCGGGATCGAACACGATGAACCGATCGTAGCGCTCGGTGGGCGTCATGTTCCATTCGTACCGCACACCGAGCTCGAGCGTGAGCGTGGGGTGAAATCTGTAACTGTCTTGGGCGAAGAAACCGAACGCCGGCTGGGCGATGCTGCTCGACTGATTGCCGAGCGTGATGGAGAACGAATTCGCCGTTCCCGCGAGGAACGCGTCAACGCTCGGAAAATTGAATGAGCCGGTGGTCTGGCGGAAATTGTTGTTCAGAAACTGCCGGAACTCGCCGCCGAGCTTGAGCGAGTGCTTGCCGGCGAGCCAGTTCACCGTGTCGGCGACGACGAAGGTTGTATCGCCGCGTCCCGACGGTTGGTTCGCTGGTCCACCAAAGTTCAGACTGCCGCCGGCGATGTTGATCTGTGGGATGCCGATGTCCTCATTAACACCGTCGCGAATACCCAATGACGAAGGATTGAGTTGGGCAAGCGGCGTGCTGGTCGAAGAGAAGCGATTGAACCCCAGGCGCAATTCGTTGACGAGCGTTTGGCTGAACGTGTGAGTCTCGTTCAAGGTAAAAATCTGCCGCAATGCCCGAGCGACATGACCGAAACCCGGAATGGTGTTGCCAAAACGATTCGGTTCACTCAACTCGGAGTCCTGCACGGCGTAGTAGCCGTGCACGCGATCGTTGTCGCCGAGATTGTAGTTAATGTCTGCCGTCCACTGGTCGACTGTTACCGGTGCTGAAGCGGAGCTGACAAATCGCGGAGTGCCGGATGAGTCGATCAAATTGGCGCGGGGAATCAGTTCGATCAGTCTGGCGATTACGGGATCGTTTGTAGCCGTTCGTTGCGCATCGCCGAGGACGAGGCTGTTGAGATTGAGTCCCTGGCGTTGACGAAGTCCTTCGTACGAGCCGAAGAAAAACAGTTTGTCACGAATGATTGGCCCGCCGGCGTTTCCGCCGAATTGATTACGTTTGAAGGGAGCCGGGTTTTCTGAGGTCAGTTCAAAGAAGTTGCGCGCATCGAGAGCGTCGTTGCGGAAGAATTCGAACAACTCGCCATGAACTTCGTTGGCGCCGGAGCGAGTGGCGATGTTGACGACTGCGCCCGAGCTTTCACCGTATTCGGCGCTGAAGGTTGAGTTGTCGGCTTTGAATTCCTGAATGGTGCTGATCGACGGCTGAAAACTGATCGAGCTGAAAGTGAGGTTGTTGACTGTAATGCCGTTGATCATGTAATTCACCGTCTCTTCGCGGTTACCCGCGGTGACGATCGCGAGTGAACCAAGTCCGCGCATCGGCGAGGCGGAGAACGCGCCTTGCGGCGGCGTGACGGATCCGGGTAACAGTAGCCCGAGGTCGAGAAAGTATCTGCCGTTAAGCGGCATCTGCTGGACCATGCGGCGGTCGATGATGTGGCCCACTGAGGTGGTGGAACGGTCGATCAACCCGTTGGTCGAAGAGATCGTTACCTGTTCCGACACGTTACCGACTTCAAGCTCAAAGTCCTGCGTGATTCGCCGGCCGACTTCGATTCGTAGTTGTTCGATGACGTGTTTCTTGAAACCCGGGGCAGTAGCGCCGAGTGTGTAGTCGCCGACAGGCAAGGCCGCGAATTGATATCTTCCTTCTTCGTCGGACGTCGCCTCGCGCTCGACGCCGATTTCGTCGTCAGTAAGTATGATCCTCGCGCCGCGAACCACGGCCTGGCGCTGGTCCACCACCTGACCTTCGATCGAGCCTGTTGATTGGGCGTAGATTAAGGATGCCGCCGCGAGGAGCAGACCCGTAGATAGGGCGATTCCGAAGACATGGATTCGGACGAGACCCGCGTACATAGGGGAAGCCTCATGGGGGAACGAGCTTAGTTCAGTGGATTATGTAGGCAATGAGGGAAGCGTAACATCCGTGCCGCTACGTAGGCACACTACCACAAACTACGTAGACGGTACGTTGGCGTACGATCACGTCCGAGCTTAGAGCTTACTTCTGCCAGTCCGCCATTCGCTTTCTTTGCACCACGGCAAAGCGCGCAAAGATCTTGTTGCTCGAATAGTCGGGACTGAAACTTACTACGTCGTGAGTCCCGCCGAAGCGCTTGTCGCCGCCCGCCAACGCCTGCAACTTCCCACCTTCGAGCACACGATAACCGTCGTAGTGCGTCCACATTTCCTTCTGACCCCAACCTCGCTGTGGTGCCAGATGCGTGTAGAGATCAGGGGGGATCGCGACTAACCGAAAGGCCTCCGGATCGAGTTTCAGTTTTTTAAGCACCTCGGCTCCGTGTTCTATCAAGGCTGCTTCGATATCGTTGCGCGAAAGGCCCCACCGGCTGTTCAGGCGCAGCAGCTCCAGCAGTTTTGAATCGACTTCTTGCTTCGCCTCCGGCTCGGGAAAATCTTCGATCAACAAATCTTCCGCGACGAGACAGACCTTGTAACGCGTGCCACCGGAATTGATGAAAGGGTTCAGTAAATAGAAATCGATTGCCTCGCGTGCTTTGTCTGTCGTGACCGATGGATATGTCAGCCGCGACAGCTTGTCTTGAGACCATTGTTTCACTTCCTGCTTGCGAAACGACGGCTGCCATCCGTGCGGAATCAAATGGGCGAACTGGCGGCGCGGTTCAGTGCGGACCGGCGACAAACCGAGTTCATCGGCGGCGGCCAGAGTTTCGTCGGTGAACTTGTAGATCAGATCCTCGCCCAGCTCGGCCGGTGAGGTGAGTTCCACCTCGGGCGCACCGGGTGCTGCTTTCTTCGAGTCAGCTTGCTGGGCTACGTTCGCAATCAATTGTTCCAGTTTGGAAAGGTCACCACCATCGAGCGCACTGAGCGCGGCGTTCTGAAGTTGCGAGGCGTCCATCGGTGCGTCTTTCTCGTCTTTCCCTGTCGCCCCAGCTTTGATTGATAGCCGTTTGAAGTCCGATATTCGTCGCGCATAGAAAGCGCTCGTATCCGGATCGAGACGTTGCAGCGCGGTGAGAATGTTCAGCGCCTCTTCGCGTCGCTCCTTCAGCGTTTCACCATCGGCGCCGACAAAAACATTCAATCCTGACGCGAACACATCGATCGTCACATCGGCAGCCTGGTCGTAAACTGCTTCGGCAAGTTTGGCCGACTGCGCTCCCGCGGCGACGTTGGCCTTCAATCCGCGAAGACGTTCCGTGAGTTCGCTAACGCGTTTCCACTCGCCTCGCTCCACGCCGGCGCGCAATTGTTGCTCGACCCACGGCACCTGAGCGGAGTTTTCTTTGTAAGCGTCGAAGCTTCCACGACTGAAAACCGTCGACAGCAGTGCCCGCGCTCGTTGGAGATAGAGATCCTTGTAAAGGGTGTCGAGCGCGCTTATTTCTACCAGTCGCGCGACGGTGGTGAGCGTGTTTTCTTTTGACTGTTGGACTGCTTTACTCATGAAAACCTCTCCTTCCGAGACGAGGGCGCTCCGTCATGGCACCGCGACGAGTTCATTCTGCGCTGCTTCATCTCTCTGCACTACGATCGTATTTTTGCGTTTTAAGACAACGGCCGTGAGATCGTCGGCTTGTTCGGTCCCACGGGAAAAATCTTTGACGGCCTTATAGAGACGAGCGATAACTTCTTCCGCCGAACAGTCGCGCGCCCCGCGAATCGTTTCTTTGAGTCTCGCCACGCCGAACTCTTCGTTCTCGGGATTCTGCCATTCGTAGAAGCCGTCGGTAACGAGAACGAGCATGTCGCCGGCGTTCAGCAATTTCATGCGCGAATCTTCGTACGTCATTCCAGGGATCATTCCGAGCGGAATACCCTGTGCTTCGAAGTCCTCCAGGTTGTTTGTCGCGCGGCGATACCAGAGGATTGGTCCATGGCCGGCTGAAAGTACTTTCACTTCCGCACTCTTCGGATCGAGAAAGACAACGGCGAAAGTTACGAAACGATCGTCGGCGAGATCGTTTGCGAGCAGGCCATTCAACCGCTCGAGCACGTGCTCGTGTCCATTGCCATTGACGCCGCTGAGAAAACTCGCGCGTGCATAAGCTCGGCACAGTGCGCTGACGAGTGCGGGACCGATGCCGTGTCCGGTGGCGTCGCCGACGCTGACGGCGAGATGGCCGCTCGGTAAAAGTTGCCAGTCGAAGTAGTCGCCGCCGGTTTGATTGGCGGGCTGGTTCCAACCGGCGATGTCGAAGTGGTCCAGGCGCGGCGGTTTGGTGGGCAGCAGGTCCTGTTGAATGGAACGTGCGATATCGAGATCGTGATTGATCTGCGCGAGCTCGCCCTGGAGCTTTGTTTCGCGTATGGCAGCGTTTACGTAACTACGAATTTGGCGCGCCACCAAAGCCGCGATGATGCCGCCGGTCAGAATCAACCCGGCGTACGCGACATAAACAGCGAAAGGAAACGCACCGGCCGCAGGTTCAGAGCTTCCGAATCGGATTTGTACAAACCCCGCGACGAACAAGTAACCGAGCGCGGACAGTACACCGGTGATCAGCGTCAAACTTGGTCGCAGCCGCAACGTCGAAAGCGTGATGAAGAGAAAATAGATCGCGATCGGCGGCGCGACGAGGACTTGATGCGGAGTCATCCATTGCGTCAGGAGCAGCACGAACATGGCGACGGTCGGCAGTTGACTTTCGATTAAGACGTTAAAGACCCAGAGCTCCGGGAGTACGTCCTTATCGTCGCGAATCGCACTTCTGATCGCGTGCAACATCACGCCTTCGTGCGCAATGACGAAACCGAGAACCACAGCCTGCGCCACCATCAGCAGGTAGTTCTGCGTCGCAATGCCGCGAGCAACCACGAAGACCACGATCGCGACCAGCACGCACAGCAGCGCGATCACGCGGTAGGATTCGCTTTTCAGCGAAGCTCGCTCAAAGGCTTTGGACTGGAGGGCGTGCGCGGACATTGATTGGACCTCAGGTCACTGCCAACCACCGCCAAGCGCTCGGTAAACCTGGACCACGCTCAAGAGTTCGTCACGGCGCGCAAGGGCCAAACTTCGTTCGGCTTCGAAGAGTTCGCGGTCGGCATCGAGCGCGTCGAGCAGGGTCGCGACGCCGCCGGTGTAGCGCAAGTACGAAAGGCGGGAACGATCGCGCAGCGTGTCTACAAGCAATGCGCGTTGACTCCGGATTTCCTGAGCTTTGCGATAAGCAATCAGCGAATCGGAAACTTCGCGAAACGCACCCTGGACCGTCTTTTGATAATCGATCAACAGAAAATCGCGTTGCGCCTGAGTGAAGCGGATATTGTTCTTGATGCGTCCGCCGGTAAAGATCGGTTGCGTCACCTGTCCTGCCAGTGTCCAAACATTTCTGCTGCCGCTGAAGAGACTCGTAAGTTGACCGCTTTCATAACCAAGGAATGAAGTCAGCGAGATGCGCGGGAAGTATTCCTTCTTCGCTACTTCAATTCGGAAGTTGGCGGCAATCAAACTGTTCTCCGCGGATCGAATGTCGGGACGACGCTCGATCAGATCCGATGGCAAGCCTGCGGGAACGGCGGGTGGAACCGTATGCTCTGTCAGACTCAGTCCGCGCGCGATGGTTTGCGGATTTTTGCCGGTGAGAAAACTCAGAAAGTTCTCCGTCTGTTCGATTCCTCGTTCGAGTGCCGGGATAACTTCGGTTGCGTCGTAGACCAGTTCCTCCGCTTGCCGCACCTCGAGCATCGTCGAGACCCCGCGTTGTTGTCGCAGTGAGATCAGCCGTAAAGATTCCTGACGCGAGGCGAGCGTGCGTCGCGAGATGTCAAGTTCGTAATCAAGCTCGCGCAGCGTGAAGTACGCGGTTGCAACGTCGCCGATGATCGTAGTGATCACTGCTCGGCGTGCTTCTTCAGTGGCGAGTAGATCCGCGCGGGCGGCGGCTGTTTGTTTGCGGAGTCGTCCCCAGATGTCGATCTCAAACGTAAGCAGGTTCAACAGGACACTGCCGAACGATCGATCTCGTTTGATCGGTTCCGGTATGTCGAAAGCAGAACTGCGCGATTGGCGCTGGTTGATGACGTCGCCGCTGGCGATGACCTGCGGATACTGTTCCGAACGGGTGATGCCGAGGTTTGCGCGCGCCGCGTCGATGTTTGCGACTGCCTGACGCACGTCGTAGTTGTTAGCCAACGCGTCGCGAATGAGATCCTGGAGCTTCTCGTCTTTGAACAGCTCGAACCACTTCAAGTCGGCGAGTGATTGCTGATCGGGTTGCGCCGCAGGATCAGCGCGAAACTGACCCGGCGTCGGCACCGGTGGTCTTTGATACTTCTGACCGAATGCGTAAGGAGTGATGAAAGCTGTCAACAACAACACCACGCATGCACGTTTCATTAGTGTTCACCTCCTGCATCCGCTGCGACCGGCACCGGCGGTGGAGTGGTGACCTTCTGTTTGCCTTTGCGTCCGAGTCCTTCAATGAAGGTGAAGTTACCAGGGATGATGAAGACGCCTAACGCGGTGGCGACGAGCATTCCGAAGAACACACCCACACCCATCACATTCTGCGCTCCGGCGCCCGCGCCACTCGCTTTCATCAACGGAACGACGCCGAGGATGAACGCAAACGCCGTCATCAGGATCGGGCGGAAGCGCAATCGCGCCGACGTCAGCGCTGCGTCTTCAAGCGATAAGCCCTCCTCCTGTTTCGCCTTCGCAAATTCGACGATCAGGATCGCGTTCTTTGCCGCGAGACCGATCAGCATGACCAGACCGATCTGCACGTAGACGTTGTTGTCATAACCAAACAGCCAGACGCCAGCCAACGCACCCAGCGCGACGAGTGGCGATCCGAGCAGAACGGCCCACGGCAATCGCCAGCTTTCATACATTGCCGCCAGCAAGAGAAACACGCAGACGATCGCCATGATGAACGTCGGTGCGGGCGGCGGCGCGATCTTCTCCTGATACGAAAGCGACGAGTACGCGAAGCTCATCTCTTTCGGCATCTCGCGCTCAAACACTTCCTCGAGCGCCTTTAGCGCCTGGCCCGACGTGTAACCGCGCGCGGGCGAGCCCGTTAGTTCGACCGATCGCAAGAGATTGAAACGGGTCGTGATTTCAGTGCCGGCGATGTCCTGGATATTCACGAGCGTCGAGAGTGGGACCATCGAATTCGTGGTTCGCGACCGGACGTAAATCCTGCCGATGTCGCTCGACTTCAACCTGTCAGTTGATTCGGCCTGGACGTACACGCGATACAAGCGTCCGAAACGATTGAAGTCGTTTGCAAACGCGCCCCCCATCGCGGTCGACATCGTTTGAAACACTTCGTTCACCGGCACACCGAGCGTGCGTGCTTTTTCTCGATCGAGTTCGACTTTGACTTGCGGGTAGTTTGGATCGAACGAAGTGAAGACGTTGCCGAGTTCGGGTCGTTGCCGCGCGGC
>Ga0111538_10002792_pt1 | contig 24513 bp, 34 predicted proteins | sample SoiMethybrSBSTD1_FD_79669 | JGI IMG/M metagenome (GOLD analysis project Ga0111538, IMG submission 79669) | Bulk soil microbial communities from a Populus tree surrounding site in Tennessee, USA - Soil MetaG P. TD hybrid SBSTD1 (version 2)... | ecosystem: Environmental > Terrestrial > Soil >...
CGGAGCCGGAGCCGTCGCCGGAGCCGTAGCCGGAGCCGGAGCCGTAGCCGTAGCCGGAGCCGGCCGACCGACGCGCCCATGCGGGCACGTCGGTAAGGCTCAGGAGACGCACGGTGCGGCTCCCCATGCAGCAGCGGCCTCCGCCGTGCCCTCGGTGACGGAGTTGACATCCGCGAGCCTCAGCGCCGGGACCTGGGCGCCGATCCGGCACTCCGCATTCGGTCCGGTGGCTGCGAGCCCGAAGACGCCGCCGACACTGCGCGACCAAGCGATGCAGTTGCGCGCGCGAAGGAGTCGGAGCGCGCCGCTGCGGAAGTTCGAGTCGTTCGACGCCCAGCCGAAGAACACTCCTCGGTGGGCACCCGTGGTGACGAGCACCGCGATCTCGCCGCGGTCGCTCGGAGTCTGGGCTGCCTCGTCGGCGGCAGCCTTGCCGTTGTCGTCGTTCTTCTTGCGGTTCAAGGTGTGTTCCTCCTGCGGGTGCGCCGAGTCCTACGGCGCGTTGGAATCCGTCGGGTCGGTGGGATCGTGGTCGAGCGCGCCGGACACTGGCGCCTGCTTGTTGCCGCGCTCGGTGGGGGCCGGCGCAGGATTGGGAGTCGGCTCGGGCTTCGGCTCGACGGCCGGCTTCGTGGGCGCAGCGCCGATATCCGAGGGAGTGGTCGCGACACGCGTGCGCTCGGCTGCTTCGCGCTCGGCCTTCGGCCTCATGGCGTCTTCGACCGTGAGCTCGCCGGACTTGATCGCGTTCAACATCCCGCGGAGCTGTCGGAGGTCGAGCTCCGTCAGGTCTTCGACCGACTCGCGCCCGAGCACCGCCAGCACGTCGCCGGCCTGCACGCTGTGGCGCTTGTGGTACTCCGCGAGCGCGGCCCCGCGGCGCTGCTCCATCGTGCCCTTGCCGGCAGCCGCGGCCTGGGCGGCCTCGTACTCCTCGGCGAACAGCGACTTCGGGACGCACGCGAAGATCGCGTTGCGGCGGGCGATCGCCGAGGCGGCCGCGACCGCGAGCTGGCGATCGTCGTCGTCGGGGTGCTTCGCCTTCTTCTTCTTCTGGACGAGGCGGCGAACCTCGACGCTGTAGGCGACGTTCGACTCGAGGTCGTGCGAGACGCCGCGCACGATCACGGCGTTCTGCCCGATGTCCATGATGGTCGTCGCGACCCGGAGGTTCCCCCAGGCTTGCGCCACCATCTCGGCGAAGCGGACCGACGGGCCCTCGATCATCTTGCCGCCGCGGGGCAGGGCGTAGATGCACTCGTCGGCGGTCGACTGATTGAGCGTCGCGAACGTCCGCAGGCGGGCCTTGAATCGCGAGAGGATTCGCGGGTACGCGTGTGCGGTGGCAACCTGCTGGTCGATCTCGCCCTTGGTGATGTTCTGCAGCGCGCTCGCGTCGAGCACGGCGAGCTTTACTTCGGTGGTGTCGTCTTCGTAGCTGGTGGTGTCGTCGTTCGGCATGGCTGTCCTTGTGGCGCGTCGTCGCGCAGGCAAGCGGTTGGGGCTCAGGGCTACAGGCCGTCGAGAAACTGGCCCGGGAGGGAAAGCAGCTGCGGTCCGCGCTCGACGTCGGCGAGCCAGTCGCCGTCGGTCATGCGGCGGTCGAGCTCGGCGAGCAGCGTTCGGTACTGGCGACGGCCGGCTTCGAGCGCGTACTCGTCGAATTCGTAGATCGCGACCTCGTGGGTCGGTGACTTGTGGACCGCGATGTCGGCGAAGCGCAGCACCTCGCCCGTGACGGCCGCGACGCCGTCGATGTACATGGCGGCCTGGCGCGCGTAGCCGCGGCGGCCTGCGGCCCACCCGAAGGCGTCAGGGCCGACGTCGTCGGCGGTCTTCAGGTCCGAGATGCAGACGCCGTAGAGAATCGCGTCGAGACGCGCACGGCACAGGACGCCCGTGACCTTGTCGCGCCACACGAGCACGCGCTCCGTCGCATCCGCGCCGATGAGCAGGTTGCGCGCGCGCTCGGAAGTCGGTGTGTCGCCGCGAGCGATCGCGCGGTACATCGCCATCGCGAGGTCGTACTCGTCGGCCTTCACGACCACGAGTCCGGCGTTCTCGGCCTTCCACGCAGCGCGCTCGGCCTTCCCGTCGCGGGTCCGACCGTCGAACTCCCACGCGGGCTCGCGCGTGTACCCACCTTCCCACTGCGCCACCTCGAGCACGGCCTTGTGGGTGTAGCGACCGACCCGCAGCGCCTTGGTGTCCTCGTCGGGGATTCGATCCTCCGGCTCGGCGAGGAAGCGCGCCCAGTAGAGCGGCGGGCTCTCGCGCAGGACCTCGAGGCGCGAGCGGCTCGCGAGCGGGAGCTGGAAGTAGGCGGCGTCCGAGATGTCGTCCACCCACACGCCCTCGCCGCGCTGCAGCTCGACCCACGGCTTCGGCACCCAGACGGCTGGAAGGTTCGATTCGGTCGGGATGTCCATCACGGCACCTCCCGCATCTCGGCAAGCACGCCGCGCACGCGCGAGATCGCGGCGATGTCCTCTTCCGCGCACCGCACTTGCCGCTGCGCGGCGGCGAGGCGCTCGTGCGCTCGCACGCCTGCGACGTAGAGCAGCTCGTCGGGCTCGTCGGCCGGAGTGGCCCAGTCGGACATTACCCCGTAGCCGGAGCCGCCTCCGCGGAACGGCAGGACGAGCGGTCCTTGCACGTACCTCACGCCCGAGGGAACACCGGCAGCGTCGACAGAGATGACGAACGCGTAGTCCACGGACTCAACGCCGTTGAAGCAACGTGCCTTGCGCACAAGGTCTCCGGGCTTGAGCGTCACGGCGACACCTCCGGCGGCGGCACGCAGTTCACGTGGAAGAGCTCGCCGCCGACGATCGCGTGCGCGTGGTCTTGCCGCACCGGAAGGCGGCAGGTTCCGCACGGATCGGCGCAACGCTCCTGCCAGATGCGCGCGATGTCCCGCGCGACGAGTTCGCACTGCGCGACCGATCCGAGCTCTTCGATCCGCTCGACGTTGTGGTGGCGAAGCAGCCACGCGACGGCCTGGCGGACCGTCCAGAACTCCGACTGCCAGAGCCGGACGAACGCACGGCGGACAAGCGCCTGCGCCTGTGGGAGGGCGAGCAGCGGTCTCATGCCGGCGGCCTCCCGAAGCGCGCCGTATAGCGCTTCGCCTCCAGGTCGATTTCTCGTTGCCATGCATCGCGCTCGGCGACGACGTCATCCATGACGGCCATGTCGGCCTCGGTCGGCTCGCCCTGGCCTGGCGCGATCGAGTTGACGATCGCCGCGACGGCTGAGAACGCCCCGGCGTAGAAGGCCTTGCGGGTCTCGTCGATCTGCACCTTGCTCGCGCCGGGCGGGACAACGGTGGCCAGGTAACTGGCCCACGCATCCGCGACGAGCGTCCTCCTACTCGGCTGCATGACGCACCTCCATCAGCTCGCGATCGGCGGCGCGCTCCAGCGCGTCACGCAGCGACTCGATGTCCACCTCCCAGCACGTGCCGCGGGGATGCTCCGCGACGGTGCACTCCACCTCGTGCACGCGCCCGTCGATGGTGACGGCCACGGTCACCCGCGCGCCGATGTCGTTGAACTTCATGACCGCGGCCTCCCGAAGTGCAGCCAGAACACGAGACAGGTGAGGGCGGTGAGCACGAGCCACACGCCGAGGATCACGAGGACGTCACCGAACACTGGGGCCTCCCTGCAGCACGGGCAGACGACGCGCGCTCGCCCCGGGCCCGTGCTCGGCGAACGCGATCACGAGACGACGACTCCGCAGCGCGAGGTCGTCCATGCACAGCCGGCACGTGGCGCACGTCAGCTGCGAGCCGGCTTCAACCGGGCAGGGGACCGCCGTCAGTCGCCCGACCGGGAAGGTTCGATGTCCGCGCGGGTACTCCGGCACGATCACGGCGGGCGCGTATCCTGCAGCCCATGCGTCGCGCACGTCAGCGAGCGAGTCGCAGCTCGCCAGCACGGAGAGCAGGGGACCCCACGCGTGCGAGGGGATGTCGCGCCACCTGTGGGTGTACGTCCAAGCTCGTCCACCACCGCGAGCGCGCCACCGACGTGCAGCCTCGCCGAGCATCTCGGCACCCGCCGCACACGAGACGTCACCTCCGACGTGGAGCCGAAGGTCTCGTCCACCGCGCGCGCCGTCCTGCGGGACGCCGTTGGGATAGAGGGCGTCGATCTGCTCGGCCTCTTCGCGGATGACATCGAGCGCGCTCCAGCCGAACGCGGCGCTGTCGAGCGCACGCCCGTGCTTCGCGGTCGCGCCGGCCTGCACGTAGCAGCCGTTGTTCTTGAACGAGCACGAGTCGGGACACGTCGCCGCGATCGACACGTAGGTCGTCGTCACGAACGGACCGAGCGGGACGTTGCGGCGCCAGCCGCCGGGGAACTTCAGCTGCTGCTGCGGCGCGAGCTTCCGGTTCGAGCTCGCACGCTGGATGGCCACCGGTGTCGCGTTAGACATCGTCGGTGCCTCCCGCGCGCAGCTCCCACTCGATCGCCTTCCGTGGGTCGTCCATGTCGCGCATGTGCGCTTCGGCCCTCGCGAACAGCACAGGGTCGATGGCTTCGAGCGCGATGCTGTAGATGTCGTGCTGTCGACGCAGCGCCGCGAGCTGTTGGTCGTAGCGGTCGAGAACGACGGCGAGCTTGGAACGAGGCGTCAGCTTGCAGCGGATCGCCCAGGCCAGTCGGTTGCACTCGCGGTAGAGCTTCTTCGCATCCTGCGGAGGTGGGTTCATCCCGCGGGCATGCGGGAGAACGGCCGGCCATTGCACGGAACGCAGGTTCGCCTCTGCGGCCAAATGGCCGAAGCGAGGTCCGGAGTGGCGAGTCATTGCTCGTCGCCTCCGGCGAGCGTCAGGTCGATGCGCTCACGCAGCTCGCGGAGGTACGCGATCGCGTCGGCGCGAGCGTCCTCGGCAGTGGCGAGCACGCCGCGGCTCGGCGTCGACGTCGCGTAGGCGTCGGTGACCCACCACCAGTTGCCGACGAGCTCCGGGCAATCCTTCGCGTCGCGCTCATCGTCGCCGTACTGGCGGGCGCGAATCTCGACGGGCTCGATCGGTTCGACGTCGACGTTCAGCTCGCCGGTGTCGTCGATTCTCTCGCGCGCCTGGTAGTCGGCGAGCACGCGGTCCGCCGCAGCATCGGAGTCCTTGATCCCGAACGTCGCGACGACCAGCGCCCCGAGGTCGAGCGCACCGTAGAGCCGCACCGATCGGATGCGCTCCCACCCGAAGGCGTACGCGCGCTGAACGTCTCCCCACCAGACGCCGCCGATGCGCTGCACGACCGTGATGGCGTGCTGGCCGTCGTCCGAGTAGACGGTGAACGAGCCGATGAGCGCCTCGGCCTTCACGCGGCACCCCGCAGCTTCCGCGCGAGCACGGCCGCGACGACCGACTCCACGCGCGCGACCGCATCGGCGGTCATGCGTTTCCCCATCACTGCCAAGGCCGTCGCATCACTCGCGGAGAACCCGATCAGCGCGAGACCGATCGCGCGCTCGGTGACGTCGTGCAGATCGCGGCGGGTCATCGGCGCCCCCGGTGAATCGGAAAGCGCTCGGCGAGCAGTCGCGGGCCCGGGCCACGCACGGCACCGGTCGAAGCGCCGACGAGCTCGTCCGCGCGCTCGCGGATCGTCGCCGGCAGCGGCAGAGGGCGCCCGAGTCGTCCGCGGTTACGCAGGTCGGCGCAGACGGCCGCCACGTGGGCGTCGAGGCTGGGTCGGACATCCGCCGACGTGGCCTGCTCTTCAGTTCCGGGAAGCCGAGAAGATGGAAGTTGTCCACCTGGCGTTTGCGCGCTCATGTCTGCCTTTCGCTGGGTTGGCGCCCAGTACGTTCGTCTATACGGGTTATCGACCCGCCGTCAAGAGACTTGAGGAACTTCGGCGCGAACAGTGCTGTTGCGTTCAGATTCCTAGCGTGCAAGATGCTTCACACCGGACGTCGACGCTTCGCTGCGCGTGAGCCTTTCTGCGCATCGAGCCATGGCCGGTAGAGCCCGCGAAGGTTTGGCGACCGACGCGGGCTCGCCTATTTCGCACTCTCACCGGTGCCGCGCTGCCCGAGGGCGTGCTCGAGCATCCGGCGCCAGTCGTCGAGGACGCGAACGGCGGGCATCTGCGCGCGGGTGAGCAGTGCCGCGCGGACCTGCGGCATCTCGGCCAGAACGCGGCGCATCGCGTCACGCGGGGTCATCGTCAGGTTCCGGGGTCGCGAATGAGGCGACGTCCATCAGCTGAGTATCCTCGAGCAGCTCGTCGGTACGCTCGCTCAGCGCTCGGGCCCCGGCCGCGATCGCGACGGCATCGAGCTCCGTCTCCGCAGCCCAGCGGGCCACCTTTGGGCCGGCTTGCTCCTCGAGCATCTCGGCCGAGCGCTCGGCGAGGCGGCCCGCGATCCGGAGCAGGTCCAGGCGGGCGGCCTGGATGACGGTGCAGAGGTCGGCGATTCGCGGCTCGGTCATCGGCGCTCACACTCCATCCACGCGACGCAGCGACGCGTCTGTCGGCATTGCCACGAGCGCGCGCGGCGGGTCGCGACGATCGCCGACACGAGCGGGATGTCGAGCACCCACGGTGAGCAGCGAAGGAAGTCCGGCAGGTGCCGAACGCTGTAGCCGAACATCAGGCCATGTACGCCGCGGGTCGCGAAGCCCCCCCCAGCACAGCCCGCCGGACGCACCCTCGCGCTGGCCCACGCGTCGCCCTCGTGGATGCCGACGAGCGGGTCGAGCCGACTCTCGCGCTTCGCGATCGCGACGAGCTCGTCACCGAACGCTGGGTCGCCCGCGAGCGCGGCTCCGAGGTGGGACGCGAGCCGCACGTCGACGAGCACGCGGAAGAGCAGCGCAATCACGCCTGAGCCCTCGTGAGCGCCGCCCGCAGCTTCGCGGGCAGGTCGTCCTGGACCGGCAGGCCGGTGCGCATCTCCAGGCACGCCAGGCGCTCCCCGTGGTGCATCGAGCGAGGGACGACCTCGTCATGCCGCCACCGCCGGAGAGTCGCGAGCTCCACCCCTTGGCGGTGCACCACGATCGCGAGCGCAGTGACGCCCACGAGTAGTGTGACCGGCAGGCCGACCGCGAACAGGATAAGCACGGTCGTCAGCGTCACCGTGGCCTCCGGCGCGGGAGTTCCTGCTCGTCCTCGTCGTCCACCGTGGTCCGTCGATCGATGCGGTCGAGTGTCCGGCCCATGTTGGACAGCGTTCGGCCGATGTCCGAGATGTCGTTCTCGATCGCGTCGAGTCGCGTCTCGCCGTCCTGCACCCGCTGCTCGAGCGGGGCGGCCTTCGCCTCGGCGGCCTTCTCCGCCGTGCCCCAGTACGTCCGCAGGGTGGTGATGGCCGCCCCGACGGCGATCGCCACGACGGCAGCCGCAACACCAGCGGTCATCGCGAATCCGCGCCACCGCTTCACCCGCTGCTCGAGCGTCTCCTCGCGCATGGTCTGTTGGGCCCCGATCGCGCGGTTCATCGCCCGGTCGATCATCCCCGCGGTGCGCCTCTCGTACTCCTCCAGGGCCCCCGGCAGCGCGAGCCGGATGGCCTCCGCGACGTCCGAGGCCTCGGCCGGGAGCGTCTTCGGCACAGCCGCCATGTCGCCGGTCGCCCGCGCGGCGGGCCACTCCTGCGGACCCGTTTTCGGGCGCAACCGAGGGTTGACCTGGGAGTGCGGGAGCGACGGCCGTTCGGGTGGCTGGCCCATGCCGACCTACAGGTGGACCACGTTGCGGGCGACGACGAGGAGCGTCACCAGCAAGCCCGTCACGAACATCCACTTGCCGATCTCCGACACCTTGGCGTTCGCGGCCAGAGCCCAGACGAGCACGCCGACAACGGCCACGAGAGCCGGGACCAGAATGGCGACGGTCATGGGGTACCCACCTTCTTCCGACCAGGAGGTGTGAGCTGCCATGCGCCAAGACCGGCGGCCAACCCACCAAGGATGGCGGATGTCCCACCGTCCAGCGCCCAGAAGGTGTCGATCGCGTCGGCGACCAGCACTGCGATGGCTCCTACGCCGAGTACGAAGGAACCGAGCGGGATCAGCCAAGACGGCATGGAGGCCTCCGAGTTCCGGGATAGGGTGCCGGCCCCGCCGAACGATGTCAAACGTGTCGTCGAGAACACTGTCTAGCACTGAACATCTATCATTCGTCGCGATTCGGCTTGCACGTCCGCTGAGACTGTGGGTCAACTTGCCAGCGTGACGCCGGCTGACGCGAGCGCCGACCTGCCCAACTTGGGCACCGCCGTCGACGCTTGCGACGAATCCTGCAACGCGCACACGCGCGCGTCCCTGCGCGCACGGCAGCTCGCCCGCAGCCAGGTGCCCGCCGACCTCATCGAGGCCGTCCTCGTCTGCGAGCTGGGCCTCACGGACGCCGAGGCGGCCGACCTCGTGACCGATCTGGTGCCCATCCTGCTCGTCGAGTCGCGGTGCGGCCGCGGCCAGCTCGGTGAGTACCTCTGGCGCCTCGGCCAAGCCGACCCCGAGCTCGTCCGCACGGCGACCAGCACGTCCCTGGCCGCCGCGACCCTGCTCGCGCGCCACCACCTCGGCCTCGACGGCATCGGGCCCGACGAGAAGGTCCGCAAGCTCCTGCAGCAGGCCGAGATCGAGGCTGCGCGGCACATCGAGCGAAGGCCGAAGCGCGGCGGCCTGTCGACGATCGCGGGAGGGCGCGCGGCATGAGCCTCCAGGTTGTCGGCACGTGCTCGCTCTGCGGCGGCGCCGTGACGGTGCCTTCGGTGTTCTGGTCCATCGTCCCGCCGGTGCCGACGTGTTCGCGCTGTGGGGCTACGCCGTCGCAGCCACACGGGCCCGTCATCGACATGCAGCGACCGACCCGACGGCTCGTGCAGCACGGCCAAGGCTTCGAGGTCTGGGAGTCGCAAGAGATTCCACCGGACCACGTTCGAATCGACTGGGGCGGGAGTGGTATGCGCTACGGCGGCACGAACTGGCCCCACCACGGAGTGCGCTACCGATGATCGGCACGCGTGACCTCGTGGCAGCTGCCGCTGCGCTCGCGCTGCAGGACGTCGTCGCGCCGCCGACACCCGACACGCACATCGAGGTGCAGCCCGTCGTCGACATCCGCAAGCACATGCACCCGAAGCAGCGTGCCGCGATGGAGTGCGACGCGGCCGCGTTCGACGTGCTCGGTGGTCGCCAGGGCGGCAAGACGTTCTTCGACGTCGGCTGGCAGCTCGAGGGCGGCTGGGAAGTCCCGGGTAGCGTCAACCCGTACTTCGGCCTGACGGGCAACAGCGTCGACGACATCGCGTGGCCCGAGGTCGTGCGCTGGTGGGGCCTGCTCGGCTGGCCCGTCGAAGACCTCCACGCCGCCGCGCGCACGGCGAAGCTGCCGAACGGCTCGGTCTGGCGAGGGCTCGGCACCGACGATCGCCGCACGATCGAGAGCCGCCGCGGCACGAAGTACAACCGCATCGCGATCGACGAGATGGGCTCGCAGCCCGACGCGTGGATTGCCTACTTCGTCCACGACCTGCTCTGGCCGACGATGATCCGCGACGGCGGCCGCATGGTCCGCAGCGGCAACCCGGGCCTCGTGCTGCTCGGGTACTGGTACGACCGCACCGGGCCGCACCGCAAGGTGAACACGCCACTCTTCTCGTGGACGGCGTGGGACAACCCGACGCTCGGCGACGCCGAGGATGTCGACGCCTTTGTGGATGCGTGGTCGCAGGACCGCGCCGGCATCTCGCTCGCCGATCTCCGCCAGCAGATCGCTGACGGTGTCACCGATGGCCCGGTCGTCGCGTTCCAGCGCGAGTGGCTCAACATGTGGATCGCCGACGCAGGTGCGTTGGTGTACCCGTTCGAGCTCGTCCGCAACGCTGTCGACGTGCTGCCGACGAAGACGGCCAGCGGGGTCGTGCTCGATGCGGCCCGATGGGTGCGCGTGCTCGCGGCCGACTGCGGCGTCGTCGATGCCACTGCCTTCGTCGCGTGGGCCATGCACCCGCTGCTGCCCGACGACTACTGCATCCACGCGGAGAAGCACGTCGGCATGCTCACCGAGGCGTTTCGCATGCGGGTGATCGCGCTCAAGAAGGAGCTCGAGATCAACCGACCGCCGCGGGTCGACATGGGCGGGCTCGGCAAGGTGTACGGCGCGGACTGTGCCGCACACGGCGTGCCGGTGCTGATGGCCGAAAAGCGCGACAAGCCGGCCCTCATCCGCCTCGTGCGCGACCGGATGATCGCGGGCCGCAACAAGTACCTCGTCGAGCAGGTGCAGCCGCTGCTCGAGCAGTACACCGTGCTCGGCTGGGACCCGAAGCGGCTCTCGCACAAAGAGGGCGTGCCGGACGACCTCGCGGACGCGGCGAACTACTCGTGGCGCGACCTTCACAACTACCGCGACAAGGACGTGCCGTCGCAGGACGAGGACGAGGTCGCGAAGCTCGAGCGCGAAGCGGCGAAGCTGAAGGCCGACCACATGCGACGCATGCAGAGTGGCACACGCGTCGGCATCGACCAGCAGATGCGGAGGCTGCGGGGATGAGCGTCGCGATCGCCACGCCCGAGCCGATCACGGTCGCGGTTCGCCCTGCCGAGGGGCCGAACGAGACCCGCATGTGCCAGGCGCAGTGGACCCGCGAGCTCGAGACCGGGTGGAAGCACCGCGCGCACATGCCGGGTGACAAGCCGGGCACGCCGCCGACGCTCGCGACACACCACGGCCAGCTCGAGGAGCGATCAGGCGTGCAGATCGGCAAGCCGGGCTACGACCAGGAGGGCCGCAAGCACGAGCCCTGCTTCGTCGCCCACAGGCTGTGGATGAAGTCGCACCACCTGCTCGTCGACTGGCTGCTCGAGCGCAGCGAGCTCGTCGTCGCGACGCTGCCCGATATGCCGACCGAGCCCGTCGGATGGGCTGTGTTCGAGGGGCCCACGCTCCACTTCGCCTTCGTCGTGCCCGCCGCACGCCGCTGTACGATCGGAACCCAGCTCGTGCTGGCCAGCCAGTGTTCCGCCGCGTCGCACATGACGCCAGCGGGACGCGGATTGGTCCGGCATCTGCGTGCCAAGAAGTGAGACCAAGGCGCAGGGCGACAAGAAGCGACGCAAGAAGCTCGCTGAAGACCTGCAGGAGATTCACGACTCGCCAGCGATCGACAAGCGCTGGTACGCGAACCCCGAGCAGCCGCACGACTCTATCCGCGACATCGTCGGCAAGCTGCTGCAGGACGCACGGCGTGGACAGATCAAGTTCTACCGCCAGCTCTATTTCGACGAGGCGCGTGGCGAGCAGTACGGGCACATGTTCCCTGACCTGTGCGCGCGCTTCAACGTGATCCGCTCCGTCGTCGAGACGCTGCACGCACGCCACGGCAAGCACCAGCCGAAGCCAGAGATTCACACGGTCGGCGGGACGTGGAAGATGCGACGCCGCGCGAAGGGCATGGGGCGCTACATCGACGGTGCTTGGGAGCAGCGCAAGTCCGATCGCATGCGCCGCGACGCGCTGCTCGACTGCCTCGTCACCGGCGAAGGCGACATCAAGCAGTACGAGCACCAGGGCCGCATCGAGTGGTCACGCGTGCGCTGCGAGAACCTGCTGCGACACCCGCGGGAGGTGAAGGCCGGGCACGTCCGCACGCTGTACGAGGTCGCGTGCATCGACCGTGAGGTGGCCGCGGCCGCATGGCCCGACAGCCGCCACGACATCCTGAACAGCACCCATCGGGCGCCGCAGGAGATGTTCGACGGGCCGGAGGACGAGGAAGACGATCTGATCCTCGTCGTCGACGCGTGGCATCTGCCGTACGGGCAGGACGACAACGGCGAGTGGGTCGGCGGGCGCCACTGCGTGATCTCCGACGCGTGCACGTTCCACGATGAGGCGTGGGAGCTGCCGCGCTTCCCCGTCTGCGAGCTGCACATGACGGGCGACACGCTCGGCCGCGCCGGCGTCGGCTACCCGGAGCGCCTCGCGGGCCTGCAGGCATCGCAGAACCGCCTGGCCGAGACCGCCGAAGAAGTCGCGCGGCTCATGCCGCCGAGATACGCGCTCATCGGCGGCTCGGTGCTGCAGGACGAGGAGCGCGCGACGAACCTGCCCGCCGAGTTCTGGCAGTTCACCGGCGACGTCAAGGTGCTCTCCGGCGAGGCCGACCTGATGCAGTGCATGCAAGCGTCCGCTATGCAGCGCGCCGAGATGTACAACATCGAGGGCATCGCGCAGGACAGCGCGCAGGGCACGGTCCCGGTCAACCTCGACAGTGGCAAGGCGCAGCTCGTGCACCGCGACTCCGGAGCCGAGCGGCTCATCGAGATGCCGCAGCGCGTCGAGGAGTTCACCACCGACCTCTGCCGGCTCGAGCTCGACCTGACCGCCATGGTCGCGAAGTCGGGCAACGCAGAGAAGCTCGTCGCGTACGCGGGCAAGGGCCAGCTGCAAGAGGTGAAGTTCACCGACGTCTCGCTCGGTGACTCGCCGGTGGTCGTACGTGTGGCCGCGATCAACAAGTTCGCGAACAGCCCCGAGGGCAAGCACAAGCAGCTGATGGAGCTGTTCCAGGCGGGCGTGATCCCGCTGTCGAAGTTCCAGGAGCTGTACGAGCTCACCGACCTCGAAGCCAACTCGATGGAGGAGGCGGCGGGCCGGGACTTCGCGATGCAGCTCATCGACCAGGCGCTCGACAACGGCGTCGTCACGTGCCCGCGCTACTGCGACAAGGCGACCCTCGTGAACATCGGGTGGAAGCACGTCGCGCTGAACGGCATGGACGGCGCCACCGACGAGGACCTCGAGCCGCTGATCGCGATGCTCGGGTACGCGCAGTCACTCATCGATCAGGAGATCGAGGAGCAGCAAGCGAAGCTCGCCGCTGCTCAGCCTGCCATGCCGGCAGGCGGACCCATGCCGCCGGGTGCCCCGGTCCCACCGCCCGTGCCGCCCACGGGCCCGATCGGACTCGTCTCGTGACCATGCCATCCGCACCCACTCCCGCCGCACCGACCACTCCCGCCCCCGCACCAGCCTCCGAGAGCGCGGCGATCTCGGGAGCGCAGCCGACCTCGTCGAAGCGCTCTGCCCTTGCCGACAGCCTCGTCGGGATCGAGCCGGACGACGACTCCACACCGGAGCAGCCCGCAGCCCCGACGTTCACCCCCGATCCCCCGACCACGCCACCGCCGACGGAGCCGACCACGCCCGCGGGGCAGAGCAAGCTGCAGACCCTGCAAGCGAAGCTGCTCAAGGACCGACAGGACCGTGAAGCGAAGCGTGCCGCCGACGAGCAGTCGAAGCACCTCGCCGGCCTGCAGAAGCAGCTCGACGAGTCGCGGCAGAAGCCGTCGATGGACCAGTTCGTGGCCGAGTACAGCCGCGCACCGGTGGCGACGCTGAAGAAGTACGGCATCGACGCGCGCAAGCACCTCGCGATGCTCACCGACGATGCGCTCGCGCCCGGCTCGCTCGAGGCCCAGGCGATCGCGCAGGACGCCAAGAGCGACGGGCAACGTGCGCTCGAGCGCGTCGAGCAGATGGAGCGCCAGCAGCAGGCGCGCGACGAGGCAGCGGCCGGTCACCGCACTAACCTCGACTTCCTGAACGTCACGAGCGACGCAGCCAAGTACCCGCGGCTGGCGGCGCTCGACAACGACACGCGGCTCGATCTCGCCATGGACGACTGGCGGAGGCTCGCCGCGCAAGGTCACCCGTACGACCGCGACTTCCTCGCGGAGCTCGTCGAGGCGCGTCTCGACAAGCTCCACAGCAGCTGGGCACCGCCTGCCGCAGCGCCTCCACCGCCAACGCTTCCGGCCCCCACCACTCCGTCGAGTCCGACGAGTGCATCCCCGCAGTCGCACGCCGCGACGAACAAACCGCCGAAGACGATCACGCCTGCGCTCGCGGGTGCTTCGTCCGGCACCGCTCGTCGGCAAACGCCGAAGGAGCGGAGGGAAGCACTCGCCAACTCGCTCGTCGCCGTCGAGTCGGACTAATCCGTCCTCGATGCGCTGACGGGCTCACGGAGTCCCAGTCATGCCCAGCTACGCGACACTCAGCAACGTCGACAAGATCCTCAAGGAGTACACGGAAGGCACCGGCCGTGAAGAGCTCATGGCGGTGCAGGCGCCCACGTTGGCGCTGTTCAAGAAGGACACCGGCTACGGCGGCAAGGTGAAGCCGCTGCCGTTCGAGTACGCACCGATCGCCGGCATCTCGCCGTCGTTCCCGGCCGCGCAAGCCTCGAAGGAGGACGCGAGCGAGGACGCCTGGCAGATCACGACCGATGACATGTACGCGTTGTGGTCGCTCGATCACAAGGCGATGTGGATGACGCGCAACGACAAGCTCGCGTTCATCGAGCTCGTCGAGGCACGCGCGAAGTCGGCGATGATGGGCTTCCGCAAGGTCGTCGCCCAGGCGTCCTACGGCAACGGCTCGGGCTGGCTCGCCCAGATCACGGCCAACGACGGCGCCGGCACGCTCACGCTGTCGCCGAACGGGTCGATGCGGATCTTCGACAAGGGCATGTACATCCAGCCCTCGCTGGTGAACACGGCCACCGGCGGCGCGGTGATCAACGACATCCAGCAGATCGCCACGGTCAACCGCAACACCCGCCAGATCACGGCGGTGTCGGGCAACTTCCCGATCGCCAACTACGCCGTGAACTCGTACGTGTTCCTGCGTGGCGGCTTCCAGCGCTACGTGAAGGGCATCAGCGCGTGGGTGCCGGACGCGACCCCGTCGGCGACCGCGTTCTTCGGCGTCAACCGGCTGCAGGACTCGCGGCTCTACGGGGTTTCGTACACGCCCACGGCCGACGACGCGAACGCGGAGGAGGGCCTCATCACGCTGGGCGAGAAGGTGCACGAGCAGGGCGGTGAATCCGACCTATTGCTCTGCCACCCGGCGTTCAAGACGGCGGTTCGGAAGATCCTCGGCAACAAGGTCGAGTACGACAAGCTGTCGGGCACTCGCAGCGACGGCAGCACGGCCGAGATCTCGTTCCGCACGATCAAGATCGCGTTGGACAGCGGCGACGTCGACATGATCAGCGACTACAACTGCCCGCGGAACCGCGCGTACCTGCTCCAGAAGGACACGTGGACGTGGGTGTCGGCCGGCGAGATGCCGATGCGGCTCAAGTACGGCGACGACGACAAGAACTACGCCCGCCACGGCACCGAGAACGCGATGGAGGCTCGCCTGGGTGCGTACTTCCAGCTCGCATGCACGTTCCCGGGTGCCAACGGCGTCATGCTCGTGCCCGACGAGTGGCTCGCGGCGGTGGCGTAGCCCGTGGCCGGCCCGTTGCCATCGACGATGCCGGCGGGAGCTGCCGCGCTTGGCGAACCGCCCGCGAAGTCCGACCAAGACGTCGCGGCGGTCGCCGATGCGCTGGAAATCGTGCTCGGCAAGCGCCCGACCGACGAGCAGGTGGAGGCGTTCTGCATCGCTGCTGCTCTCGGCGTCGAGAAGCACGCGGCCGGAGGGTACTGAGCCATGCCGATCGTCCGGACGCGCCTGCAGATCGAGAACCGTGCGCTCTACCTGGCGGATTCGATCCGCGACAGGAACATCAGCTCGGCCGACCTCCATGAGGCGGTGAACGACCTGATTGGAGAGCTACACGGCATCGTCTCGGTGCGCGATCCGGACCGATTCATCGCGCTGGCGACACTCGCGACGACGTCGGGCACCCAGGCCTACGACCTCGAGGACGACTTCATGGCGATCCGTCGGGTCGACTGGGTGGACGGCGACAACCGGGTGCCGCTGCTCGAGGCGTCGCCGTTGCTCGAGATGGACTTCTCGCAGAACAGCAACTCGGGGAGCGGCGCCTGCCAGTACCGCGTGATGGGCTCGGGGCTCGACGGCTCCGGCGTGCAGCTCTACCTGACGCCCGATCCGGGCGACGAGACGTACGAGGTCTGGTACGTGACCGGACCGCCGACGATGGCGGCCGACGACGACGAGCTCGATGTCGTCGCGTCGTGGCACACGTTCATCACGCAAGGCCTAGCCGCGGAGATCTGCGAACGCCAGGAGCGCGACTCGACCACTCACCGCGCCGCGCAAGCAGTGGCGCGCAGGGACATCGAGACCCAGTCAGCAAGGCGCGACGCAGGTCGTGCGAGACGACCCATCGACGTTCGGTGGGGCACCACGAGCTTGCGGCGACGCGTGCCGCCTTGGCCGTCGACCTGAACCCGCGCCCGGAGCGGTAACCGTCCGGAGAAGAGGCAATCATGCTCATCGTTCGTCCCGGCAGCGCGTCTGCCAACGGCATCATCCTACGCGACGCTGTCAAAGGCGGAGCTCCGATGGTGGACCTCAACCGGATCTGGCGTGGCCGGATCACGCGAGCCCACCTCACCGCGGCTGCGACCACGCAGTCGCTCAACCTGCGCACGATCTTCGCGGGCACGAAGTACGCGATCCCCGATCACATCCTCGTCGGCGAGGTCACCCCGAGCTTGGAAGCAGTCCTCGCCGGCGGTGCGATCTCGGCGGCGGTGATCATCATCGGGGAGAACGACGTCGTGAACGACGACGACGGATACCTGACGTCCACCAACGTGTTCACCGGCGCGGCGCTCGGGTGGAAGGACACGCCCGCCGCGGCTCTGCGAGCGCCTCGCTACCGCGCCGCGTTCACGCCCCTCGTCGGGGTGACCACCACGACCGCCAACGTCAACGTGGCAACGACGTTCACGCTGGACGTCTGCTTCCGCTACTCGCTTCAGCCTTCACGCCGGGCGGCCTGACCGACCCGCTCAACTCTCACCACAGGAACAGCACCATGAGCAACAGCATCGGTCTCGGGAACGAAATCAAGGTGGTCGGCACGACCGGCATCATCCGCTGGGCGCTGCGCTTCAGCGACGTCGACGGCGGCATCACGCTCGTGCGCTTCAACAGCTCCGGCGTCGAGCAGGAGTCGGTGTTGACGATCGATTGGGCGACAGGGGCCGTCGATCTCAACGAGGACGTCTCGGGCGAGTACCGCACGATCGCGTCCGACGGCGCACTCACGCTGGCCACGAGCGACGTGAACGGCGTCATCCAGCTGGCAGCGTCTGCATCGGGCGCGAAGGCGGCCACGATGACCACGACCGGCATGAAGGCCGGCGATCGGATCTTCGTGTACCTGCTCGCGCGCTCGGGCGGCTCGTACACCCTCGCGGCATCCGGCCTCACGATCACGCTGGATGCGGCGGGCGAGGGCTGTGCTCTCGTGTTCGACGGCTCGGCCTGGCAGATCGCCGGCCTCACCGGTGGCGCGACGGCGGCGTAGCCATGAGCACCACGACGACTACGCAGTCCAGCCCGTCGACGGTGGGCAACGGAACGACAGAAACGGTCGCCACCATCTGCGCGCTGCCGTCGAGCGGAGACCTGGCACGAATCACCGTCAGCATCGTGTCGCGGCTCTCGGGGTCGGCGTCCGTCGCACGCGCGTATGCGGGGACGGGTGTCGTTGGCAACTCCGGCGGCACGGTGACCGTCAGCGGTCTGTCCGAGCAGAACAAGAGCGTGAACTCGCCGGCGTTCGGCGCGGTCAACCTGACATCCTCGGGGACCAACGTGGTCGCCGAGATCACGCACGCCGGCGGCGGCTCCAACACGATCGACCACGACGTCGTGGTGACCGTGGAGGTGCTCTAGCTCTAACCCATCCACCGGGGAGCTAGGACGGCTCCCCTGACGCGTCCATGCCCCGCCGCAAGCCCAAGGAAGTCACGGTGCCTCAGCAGGGGCCGGTGGAGCAGTTCCGCCAGCAGTTCGAGAAGTCACGCCGTGAAACGATCGGAGAGATCGACGACCTGCAGGAGGTGGTCGACGGCCTGCCCGGAAGCGGAGGCGGAGCAGCGGTCGACGAGCCGTTCGTAACGCATGCCGCCGCGCCTCTGCTGACCGCCTCGCGGCGCCTCGTCGACGGGGTGAATACGACGGTCAACACGACCACGCCGGGCGAGATCGCGATCGATGGGCCGGCAGCAGGAGCGCCGACCAACGCCACCTACGTGACGATGTCGCTCAGCGCCTCGCTCTCGAACGAGCGCCGACTCGTCTCCGGCGTCGGCACGTTGGTCAACGACGGCGGAGCCAACGGGGACGTCTCCATCGACAGCACGCTCCTCGTCGAAGACCAGAGCGGAACGACTCCGATCGAGCCGTGCGTCACGCTGCGCTTCGATGACGCGGACGGCTTCGTCGTCACCAACCCGGGCGGCACTACGACAGCGCGCGTCGACCTCGCGAACGTCCCTCTGACGGTCCTGTCCGGGCTGACGGAGCGGATCCAGGACGAAGTCGGCGCGATGATCGTCGAGGGCACCGGGATCGACGTTGCCTACAACGACGGCGCCGGCACCGAGACGATCTCGTTCGATCCCAACGAGACCGCGTTCGTCGACATCCAAGAGTTCACGGCGGACGGGACCTGGAACACCCCCACGGCCTTCACTGCTCGCACTGTGCAGGTGGTGCTCTACGGGCCCGGTGGAGGCGGAGGCTCGGGCGTCGCCCAGAACACCGGCGGCGTCGCGAGCTCTGGTGGATGTGGAGGCGGCGGAGGTTGTCGCGTCGAGCGGTTCTATCTCGCCAGCGAGGTCGGGGCATCGGCTGCCGTCGTCGTCCCGGACGGCGGGCTCGGAGGTGGCGCAGTCGCGGCCCTTGGCGGCTCCGGAAACCCTGGTGTTCAGGCCGCGGACACGACTTTCGAAACCGGCACGCTGTTGCTCACCGCATACGGCGGAGGCGGAGGCTCGGGCGGGGTCGGGAACTCGTCGCGCGGCGGCGGCGGTGGTGGTGGCATTGGCGCGCGCGGAGGCACCGGCGCGGGATCGCCGGGCACCGGTGGGTGCAGCGTCGCGAACATGGATCTCACGCCATCCGGCGGAACCGGATCGCGCGGCGGCACGGGCACGGGCCCGACGAACGCCGTCGGCACCGAGTACGGCGGCAGCGGAGGCGGTGGGAACACCGGCACCACGACGAATCAAGACGGCGGCAGCTCGATCTTTGCTGGAGCGGGTGGAGCAGCGGGCGGCGGAGTCTCGTCCGTCCCCGCGGTCAACACCGGCGGCACGGGCGGGACGTACGGGCGCTGGGCTGTCGGTGGCGGAGCTGGACCGGGAACGAGCGGCGCTGCTCCGACGGCCGGAAGCACGGGCGCCGGCGGGAACATGCTTCATGGCGGCCAAGGCGGTGGCGGTGGCGGGTCCACGCTCACCGGCGGCGTCAACGGAGCGACCGGAGGCGTCGGCGGCACGCACGGTGGCGGCGGTGGAGGTGGAGGCGGAGGCCGCTCGGCGACCAGCGGCTCCGGAGCAGGCGGTCGAGGAGGAAGGGGTCACGCCTACGTGATCTCGTACGGGTGAAGCCATGCCACTGCCAACGCAGACCATCGAGATTCCCCTCTCTTCCGGCCTCGACCAGAAGACCGGCGAGCTCAAGCGCGCGCCGGGCACGTTGCTCCGCGCGATCAACGTGGAGACGGACAAGGTCGGGCGGATCAACAAGAGGCGCGGGTACCAGTACGTGAACACGTCGACGGCGACGGTCGCCACGTTCTCGAGCGACGTCGTGAACACGCGGCTCGCGATCTACCGCGACGAGCTCGTGATCTTCACCTACGACACCGTCATGGCGCTCGGCAGCCGCCAGAGCCAGCTCCGTGGCGAAGACGCCGTGGTGCATCGCGGCCCGTGCAACCGCGGCAACGGCAGTGAGACGCACATCTCCACCTCACGCACGACGGGAGACACTTTCCAGTGAGCCTCGTCGACCTCGCACTGCTGTTCGCGGGCCACGATCAGGGCAGCGTCGCGGCGTTGTCGGCCGACGGTGAGTTCTACTACTGCACGACGTACCTCAACCGCGCGAATCAGCGGATCGAGGCTGTCGTCTCGGTGGTGCAGGAAGGGGGCGGCCTGTCCGTCGTGTTCCACTCGATCCTCGCCACCGCGACGGCGACCGAGATCACGAACACGCTCGGGCGCCCGCTCGACAGCCCGAAGATCCTCGCGAGCGGGACGACGTTCGTCGTGCACTGGCTGCAGGGGACGACCACCGACGAGAGCGCGACGAACTGCGCCCTCTTCCGCGCCACGATGGACATGACGGCGTTCGACGAGTCGGTGTCCACGGGCTGGACGCAGCACGGCTCGGTCGGCGTCTATCACAACTACGCGCTGTACGACGTCTGCCCGGTCGTCGGCCACGATGACTTCGTGGTCGCGCGCAGCACGTCGACGCCCGACGGAGAGGAGTTCACGGTCGAGCGCTTCGACGTCGCGGCCGGCTACTCGTGGCTCGACCAGGCATGGACCACGCTCGTCCTCATCCCGCACGCGCACACGGTGCTCGGCGTCTACGCCCACGAGGGCGACAACGACGTCCTGATCTCGTATCAGACCGTCGACGACGGGGGCACGCCGAACGACTACGAACTGTGGACGACCCACCTCGACGCAGACGACGGCAGCGAGGGTGCCGCGGTGCTCACCTTCGCCGCGTACACGGTGGGGTTCGACGATCTTGGCGCCGACTATGTGCAGGTCGGTCACGAGCGCGTCGGCTCGAACGTCGTCGCGATCGTCGCGGAGGCGCGCTCGAGGTTTGCCGAGGACGGCACGGGCTTCCTGCCCTGGTGTCACCATCTCGTCGCCCGCGCGGTGAACAGCTCCACGGCGGCGCGGACGGGGAGCGAGCACTGGGTGCCGAACCTGTCGATGTGCTCGAAGCCGTGGGCGTACGCGAACGGCACGACGACCGCCGGATCGGCACCGGATCTGTACGTGCTGGTCTCGTACAAGACGGCCTACCCGACGAACGACTGGGAGCAGTCGTACCAGTACGTCCTCAACCTCGACTACGCGCTCTGGAACGCTGTCGGCAGCGGCACGAATCTACGCCCTCGTCCGGTGCTGACGGTCAACTCCGCTGGCATCCCCGACGGTCGGCACAGCGGCATGCACCCGACCATCTTCGCGCCCGGCACGGAGGTGCATCCGTTCGCCTCGGCGAAGCGGGTCAATCACATCTCCGCCGTGGCCGGTGCGCCGCCGTTCGGGCCGCGGATCAAGACCCGCACGGTGGCTCGCGTCGCGTGGGCGCGGCAGGCCTCGTACGGCGTCGACGAGGACGGCGCTCCACTTGACTACCAGTCCAGCGAGATCCGGCCGGAGAACGCCGGCATTCGCCTGCTGCACTTCCACCTCGAGGAGCCGCAGACGATCTTCCGCGACGACTCCGATCCGACGCAGCCGGTCGACAACTTCTCGGGCGCGTATCCTCGCGTGTCGCATCAGGCGTTCGAGGCCGGGCGCGCGCTGTTCATCTCGGGCGGCACACCGGGCTCGTACGACGGGCGGCAGGTCGTCGAGTCAGGCTTCCCGTGGAATCCGGACGTCCCGCTCGTCGAGTCCACGGCGACGGGCTCGGGCGGCCTCGAGAACAACGCGAACTACACGTATATGTGCGTCTGGGAGTGGCCCGACAACGCGGGACAGTTCCACCGCTCCGGGCCCTCGCGGATCGTCACCGCGACGACAGGCCCGACGCACGAGAACATGCTGCTCTACGTCCGCGCGATGTCGCTGTCGCTGAAGGACAACGACCTGCAGTACGCGCTCGCGCAGTCCATCCAGCTGACGGTGTATCGGCTCTCCGATACGACGGGGCTTTTCCACCGCGTGTTCGGTGGCTCGGGCGGTGGTGATCGTCCGACGCAAGGGCCGGTGAACTACCTTGATCCGGCCACGCAGGGGCTGTACTTCACGGTCAACGACGGCGTTCCGGACTCGCGGCTGCGATTCCATCAGGTCGCGCCGCCCGAGCTGCAGTTCAACGACGACCAGACGGCGCTCGTCGGGCCCGCGGCGATCCCCGTGCCGGCGCTGACGTGCGCGGTGCTCTGGCAGAACCGGATCTGGGGCGCCGACGCGCTCGACCCCAGCGTGCTGCGCTACTCCGACGAGATCGCGATCGACGCGGGCTCGGCGAACTACCGCGCGCCGGTGTTCACGGGCGACCAGCAGTTCCGCATCGGCGAGATCGGCGAGATCACGGCCCTGCAGCCGCTCAACAACTACCTAATCGTCTTCACGGCGTCGGGAATCCACGGCATCGGGGCCGCCGACGCCGGCGATGGCCTGCTCAACGTGACGCACGAGCCGCTGCACTACGGCACCGGGTGCGTGAGCCCGCGATCGGTCGTCGTCGGGCCTCCGGGCATCTTCTTCCAGTCGGCGAAGGGCTACCACCTGCTCAACCGCGGCCGCGATCTCGAGTTCGACATCGTCGGGGCGCAGATCGCCGACGAAATCCGTGAAGCCGGCAACATCATGTCGGCGTCGATCTCCGAGAGCGAGCCGAAGATCAAGCTCGTCTGCAACGGTCGACCGGTGACGACGTGGACGACGACGTGGACCGTGGTCCCGGGCCTCGATCCGACGGGCGAGTGGCAGATCACAGCGACCGGCTTCGACGGCGTCGGGCAGATCGCGCTGCTCGAGTCGGATGACGAGCTGACGGACGAGCAGATCGCGAACCTGCTCGCGGTCGACATCCAGGCGCTCATCGACGACGAGACGCTCGACGGGGTCATCGTCTCGGTGTTCCCCGACGGCCCCGACGTCATCGTCGAGTGGGCTCCCGACGTGGTGCCCAGCTACACGGACTCCAGCCCCGGCGGGACGGCCCTCAACGGCGTCGACACCAGCGAGCTCGCCACGCATCCACGCGTGCTCGTGTTCAACTACTTCACGCGCACGTACTCGCGTGCCGACATCGTGCAGACCAGCACGAACGAGCGGCTGTCGGAGACCGTCGACGGCATCATGTGGCGCGGGCTCGAGGGCTACCAGACGCACGCGCTGCTCACCCAAGGTGCGCTGCTCATCGAGCGCGGCCCGAACGACCCGCTGGCGTTCACCGACCAGACGTCCACGGGCAACGTCGGGATCCCGATCGACGTGCAAACGAACTGGATTGCGTTCGCCACGGTCGGCAGCTGGGTGCGGATCTACACCATCGATATCCAGGGCGAGAAGCCGAACTACTCCGCTCTGAACGTGGACATCGACACCGACGTCAGCGGCGACCACTCGAACCCGGAGTTCGACACGTACGACTTCGCCTCTCCGGCGCCCGCGAACGGACGGATCCGTCCCCGCATCCAACAGCTCTCCAGTCTCCGCCTGCGGATCTACGAAGACGCCGGCGTGACGAATCCGGAGAACGTGTCGCTCACGGCGATCGTGTTCGACATCGGTGCCCACAAAAAAGCCCGCCGTCAACCCGACGCGCAGACAGGAACCTGAGATGGCAGACCAAGCATACGGCGGCATGGGAGCAGGCGGCGCGGGCGGTTACTACGCGATGACCGACGAGGCGCGGCGCAACCTCGGGTCGAATCCCAACGGCGCGACGAACGACTACAGCGCGCTCTCGCGGCAGATGCACGCGCCCGGTCTCGGCGCGCAGGCGGACATGCTCGAGATGTACCGCGCCCAAGCGCTCGGGCAGGGCCCGCCTTCCGCAGCTCAGCAACAGCTCGCCGAGAGTGCAGCGCAGCAACAACGCTTCGCGTCGCAGATGGGCGGGCAGGCGATGGGCGGCAACCTCGCGGGTGCGTACGGGCAGGCGATGCAGCAGCAGGCCGGCACGGCGCAGAACCTTGCGTCGCAGCAGCAGATGCTGCAGGCGGCGCAGATGCAGCAAGCATTGCAGGGCTACGCCGGACTCGGCATACAGATGCAGCAGCAAGGCCTCGGCTACGACCAGCTCAATCAGCAGCAGCTGATGGGCATGCAGGGCCTGCAGACGGACTGGTACCTCGGCGGTCGGCAGGCCGACATGGCGCAGCAGCAAGCGAATCAGGAGTTCAACATGGGCATGCTCAAGGCGGGCGCCGGACTGCTCGGTGGGATCACCGGCGCAGCTTCGGGGATGGGAGGGCGATAGGCCATGAGCTACCTCGACGGCAACCCCTACAAGTACCCCGGGCAGGATCCCGCGGCGTTCGACCAACTCGGCGTCGCGCGGCCGACGTACAGCGGGCCTGGGATCTTCGCCCTCGGCAACGCGCGCGACAACGCGTCGGCGGAGATGAGCGCGTATGGCATCGACGCGACGCAGGGCAACCCGTACGCCGAGTACGCTGCGCAGTCGCGCGGGCCTGGCCTCGGCGCGCAGATGGCCGCGATGCAGATGTACCGCGACGCCGCAATGGGCGGCAGGCCGAGCGTCGCCGACATCCAAACCCAGCAGACGATGGGCAACCTGCAGCGCGGGCAGATGGCCGCGGCGGCCGGCCTGCGCGGCGGCAACGTGGCCGGACAACAGGGGCGGATCGCGGCCGCCGGCGCCGGGATGCAGTCCCAGGCGGCGCAGGCCGGCGGGCTCGGACGGCTGCAGGAGCTCGGCGCAGCGCAGCAGGGCTACGCGGGGCTGGGCACGCAGCTCGTCGGCCAGGGCCTGCAGTACGACCAGCTCGCGGCGCACCAGCAGATGCAGGCCG
>Ga0111538_10002793_pt1 | contig 24513 bp, 14 predicted proteins | sample SoiMethybrSBSTD1_FD_79669 | JGI IMG/M metagenome (GOLD analysis project Ga0111538, IMG submission 79669) | Bulk soil microbial communities from a Populus tree surrounding site in Tennessee, USA - Soil MetaG P. TD hybrid SBSTD1 (version 2)... | ecosystem: Environmental > Terrestrial > Soil >...
GTTGTATAAAACTGCGCGAGGTATTCTCTCCGCAGAAAACGACATCGAGGACGTAATGCAGGAAGCATACATAAGAGGATACGAGAAGCTTGGTCAATTCAGACAGGAAGCGAAATTTTCCACGTGGCTGACACGAATACTTATCAACTGCGCTTTACAGCATCTCCACAAATTGAAAGGTCGCGAGCACCTAAGTCTCGATGTGCTGGTTCGCGAAGGAATGGACGGCGAAGAAGATAACCAAATAACAACTCCAAAAGCTGATGTTGGCGAGAATCTTGCCAAAGCATTGGAAGGAGCCATCAGCCATCTTCCACCGAAGTACAGAGTAGTCTTTATTTTACGTGAAGTGCAACATCTTCCTGTTGCTGATGCCGCTGATATAATCGGCATATCGCAAGAAAACGTCAAGATCAGATTACACCGCGCTAAAGCAATGCTAAAGACTATGCTTCAGGCAAGGCTCGATGTAATGGAGGTCTTTGAGTTCCATGCGTCGCGTTGCGCAAGGGTTGCTGAAAAGGTAATGCAGGAGATCTATTCCCTGGAATCAAAGCTGAATTGAACGTGTGCTTGACTGCGCTGGTATTCTTGCATGGTGATCATCTTGCCATTCTTATCGTCCCATAATTTCAACTGAAGGCATTTCCAGATCTCGAAGGGATGCAACGACGTCGATCGTGGATGCTGCAATTCCTCCAGACATTTCATGGTTTCCGGCAACCTGTAAAAGGGAATTCTGGAATTAACATGGTGTATGTGATGGTAACCGATGTTGGCTGTGAACCAGCGCATAAGCCTGTTCATCTTTATGTAGCTGGATGAATGAAGGGCCGCTTCCAAATAGTCCCAACGATTATCATCTCGGAGTATCACGGACGGAAAATTGTGCTGAGCATAAAAAATGTAACCGCCAATCGCGAACATTATAATGCAAGGAATGATCAAGGAGAAAACAACTGCACTCCATCCACCCAATGCGTAAAGCATACCTCCAAAAATGAAATGCAAAATAGCAGCAAGGCCGCAATCATAGTATCTTCTTGGATTCTCAAAGAATGGCCAAAGGCAAAAGGAGACTAAGAAGATTGGAACGTAAGCAAACAAAATCATCAAAGGATGCCTTAGCATAAGATACCATCGCTGTTGGGCTCTACTGGAATTCCTGAATGTCTCAGTGCTGAGGATAGGAAAGCTGCCGACGACGTAGCGTGAAAACTTCGAATTGTGATTATGATGATGCTCGTGAGTTTCATTCCAAATACTCGCGGGAGCTAAGGTCGTGATACCGAATATCGTCATCAGCAATCTGGCAGCTTTGGACTTCCGCAGGATAGCCTCATGGTGGAAATCGTGATAGATCACGAACAATCTGCTCGTTAGCAACCCTGCTAAAAGACCGCAAATGAATTTGCCTCCGATTGATCCAACGACATAGGTTCCATAGAAAGCCATACCGCATAGCACAAGCGTCGATAGAAAGTAGTACCAGCTTTTCAACCGGTCCTCGCGAGTGAACTTCATCGTTTTGGATATAAGGCTGTTTCTTGAGGTCATGATTCGACGTCAACTTGAGGGAAACGGTTTTTTTATTGCTTTAGATCAAAACTTTCTTCAAAGGTTACATCCCCATTGTGCTTTGATATCTTGACAAAATTAACACTGCCTGTTCCCTGAAACTTAAAGATCATTCCGGCAAACTTAACGGGATGTAAATTGACCTTTAGATCAAACGCATTCTTTCCATTGATCAACAAGTGGACGACAGAATCCTGGACGTCCATTTTGATATTCACCCAATCATTAAAATCTACGCCAAGAGGAGAGAGATCCAATTTCTTTCCGCTCATATCGCCAAAATTTAGTTCTGATACACAACCAGGGATTGATAGTGGGATCACCATCGCCGCCCCTTCAAACAAAACGTGTACTTCCGTATGTTGACACGCGGCTGCTCCTTCGCTGTATTTATTCTTTACTTCAGTTTCGAACACAAAATCATCACTCATTATTTCTCCAAAGTCACCAACGTTGTAGTAACCAACCCACGGTGCCTTTGGCTGAAGTTGAATATTGCTTTGAAGAATCTTATCCAATGGAAGTCCGATCGATCCATCCTCAGTAAAAATATCTCTGGTTTTAAAATACACTGGAACAGGAGTGACATCGACTAATGGAAGCCATCCATTGCTTTTAATGAACAGATCGTGCTGCTGAACAATCTGATCGTTCACTCTGAGCTTCGCCTGGAAAAAACCTGGATAATAGTAAATTGAAGTATGCTGCTGATGATCTCGCGCAACAAGTTTGCTTAGCCGTTTGTCCCATGATTGCTGAATAAACACGGAATCAGATGGCTTCGCAGCACGCGCGTCATAATCAAATATTACTGTGTTCGGAACACCAATATCCACAACCTTTTTACTGCTAAATGAAAACTTCTCCGGATCAACGTTGGGCTTTGCAGTATCGAATGAGGTAAAGTAAAATACCACCACTCCAGAAGCGAGAATGAGTCCTGCAATGGCCAATAGGGCAACCGGTTTCTTCCTGCGGTAACGCCTGGGATCACGGAAACCGGCGCCGCTTTTAATTAACTCAGGTTTGGGAGTCGTATTCGATAATTTTTCCGATTGCTTATAGCTCCTCCAGTTTTCGAAGCCTATAAACTGAACTAGAGTGTCAAGCGTGGTGGCCGTTGGTTTGCTTTCATAGCGGATCCTTCCCCAAACTCTTTTTAATGTCACTACGCTTAATTGAACATGGGTCTTATCCATGATCTTGTTGCTGAGCGCCTCGAAATCACGCGTGGACCAGTCCTTTGAATCCCCCCAGCCGAGCTCTTTTTCGATCCGCGAAAGGACCTTATCAATTACTCTATCTTCTGCTTCTAATTCCATCAAATTCAGTTACTTAAAAAAATGTGTTCCATCTTGAACGAACTTGAATACAGTTGACTCAACCGTTCCTGGCCTTGGCCACCCAAATTTCCGTTTTTTCAAAAATAATCTTTGATATCACTAAAATAAATTCCACAAAGAATGAAGGGATTTTTAAGGGGAATACTGCTCATACTACTATCATTTGGATCAATCGTCACCCACGCTCAGGTACAAGAGCCGACAATCCTTAACCCTAAGGCAAAATGGAAGTTCAAAACACAGGGTCCCGTGCGGGGATCATCGGTTGTTGACAATTCTTACGTCTATTTTGGGAGCGCTGATGGACACCTTTATGTGGTAAACAAGAGTAACGGGGAGTTGGTGTGGAAATTCAAAACAGACAGTTCGGTCTCCAGTACTCCGACGCTGTCTGACAATCTGTGCTTTATTAACAGCAGCAGTAATACCTTGTTTGCAATCAATCGAAGCACAGGTAAGATGGCGTGGAAGTTTCAGTCGCAACCGTCAATTCCTTCGTATTGGGAGTGGGATTACTATACAGCTTCTCCTGTCGTGGAAGCAGGCCGGATCTACATCGGATCGGGTGACTCTCATCTTTATGCGCTATCGCTTGAGGGTAAATTGCTTTGGAAGTACAAAACCAATGGGCGAGTCAGAGCTGCTGTTCTGATCAAAGACGAAAAGGTTTACCTGCCAAGCAATGACGGTGTTGTGTACGTATTGAATTCTCGTGACGGAAAACTCCTTTGGAAGTTCGAGACTGATGGCGCTAAATACGACTCCCGCAAATTCGGATGGGACCGGAATTCGATCTATGCAGCACCTGTGATTCAGGACAGCCTTGTGATCATCGGCTCGCGTGATGGAAAAACTTATGCAGTAAATACTTCCACCCAAAAGAAAAAGTGGGATTTTACCTATGGTCCAACATGGGCCATGTCCGCCGCTGTCGAACACAACGTAGCCTATATTGGCTGGTCTGATAATAGTTTGTTAACTGCAACCGACGTGTTGACGGGAAAGGAGAAGTGGAAATTTCAAAGCGGCTCTCTGGTTTACACAAAACCATTTCTCACCGGAAAAGATGTATACTTCGGATCTGCAGACGAAAACCTCTATTGCCTGCAAAAGAGCAGTGGTGAAAAACGATGGTCGTACCAAACCGGAGGATGCATTTATTCTTCACCAATCGTAGATTCAAATACAGTATATGTCGGCAGCGATGACGGATTCCTTTACGCAATAGAAGAAGGTGTCAAACCACGCAAGGCCGTTTATCTTCCCGTTCCAAAGGATCCGAGGTTGGAGGCCTTCACAATAGACAAAAAGATAACTCCTTATCTAAAGGAAAAAGGGTTTGAACAGCTAGACTCGGCGAAGCTATTTGCATTTCTTTCCGGCAGGATCAATGACGGTGCTCCAAGTGTAATCGTTTTTGCTTACGATCAAATTCCAGCCAACATGGTGGGGGAGCAGCCTGAGAAGGGCATGATCCGTCAGTATCTTGAGAAGGGTGGAAAGATTATCTGGGTTGGTAGTCCTCCAAATCTTTACTCTCTTGACAATAAAGGAAAACCAAAGCTGGACAAAACAATCGCCGAACGCATGCTTGATATTGAAATCAGTAGACCGGAAGAGTCAGGCAATTACTATAGTCAGGCGACGCAAACAGGCATGAATTGGGGGCTTCCCTCGTGGTTGACGGTAACGTATTCAACTATTGAATCCACACGTGTAACAGCTCTCGCTTATGACGAATACAATCGGATAAGTGCATGGTTAAAGAAATTTAATGATCGCCCCGGTTCTGGTTTTGTATCGTGCAGGACATGGGGATGGTACGCGAATATCCATGACGAAGATCTTAAGCTGATCCATGATCTGGCCGTGTATGAGCTTGAATGACGGGCAATGAGCAACGAGCAAGGAGCAACGAGCAGTCAGCAATGAGCAATGAGCAATGAGCAATGAGGAATGAGCAGGAGGGAATAGGGAATAAGGAATAGTAACGTAAACAATAAGTATGAAAAAATATCTGCTCTATCTTCTCTTCGTTATTGCGTGTCATTTTTGTTTAGCCCAAAAGGGTCAACAAGCGGACTTTGATAAGCTTCCTACAGTCCAATGGAAGTTCAAGATCAAACAGCCATTTTTCTCGAGCCCGATTATCAATGAGGGAACAGTTTACGTGGCTGGCTTGGATAGTACGTTGTATGCATTGGAGCTGACAACAGGAAATGTGAAATGGAAGCTGAAAACAAATGGAGAGATACGGTCGACGGTTGTTATTGAAGGGTCAAGAATCTATCTGCTTGGCGGAAACGGCGTGCTATCCTGCATCGATAAGAATACCGGCAAGCCAATATGGCGTTCAGTGTTCGACAATACTGCACTCTTCTTAGCAGAGCGTCGATATGATTTCGCGGACTATTTCCATTCTTCCCCTGTAGTTCATGATGGCATTCTTTATTTCGGTACCGGGAATGGACGCTTTAATGCAGTAAGCGCTGACAATGGCGAGATCGTCTGGTCGTTCAAAGCCGGCGACATTATTCATAATACTCCAGTTGTCATCAAAGACAAGGTGTACTTCGGAAGCTTCGATGGATTTGTATATGCATTGAATATTCGCACAGGACAAATAGTATGGAAGTTTAAATCCGTCGGGCAACAGTATTTTCCAAATGGCGAGATGCAGGGATCGCCATCAACGGGCTATGGTACCCTGTTTATTGGGGGTAGGGATTACAATCTATATGCACTCAATGCAAATGGAGGCTATGCGAACTGGAACAGAAAATTCCAGGGAGGCTGGGCCTTATCTACTACCGTCGAAGATACCGTACTATATGTTGGAACATCAGATGATAGATTGCTGCTGGCATTTGACGCAAGAAATGGACAGGAACTTTGGAAGACAAATGTGAAATTCAACATTTTCGGAGGATGCGCATTCACATCGGGTATGGTATACGTTGGCTCGATATGGGGAAAATTATTTGGTGTTGATAAGAAGACCGGTACCATAAAATGGGCATTTGCAACAGATGGTTATACAAGCAATCACCTTAAATACTTTAAGGCAGATGATACATACCGCGATGACATCGGAACAATACTTCGATCTCCTATTGAATGGATAGGGGCGGAGTATCGAATGGGTGGAATTTTTTCTACGCCGTCGATTTCGGGAAACTCAATGGTATTTTCCAGTACAGAAGGCGTTGTCTACTGTCTTAGAAGGAGTTAGGCCCAATAGTTCTGATTTTTCAATTACTTCGATTGTGTGTTCGTTTGCGGCTATCTCAACGAATTTTTTAATCCAGCGCTGAAGAAAATTTTGGTTTGGAAAGGATAATAAACTGGTAATGATTAACTTCATTAACTCATTAATTTATCCCGAACCTAAACCAAAACCTATGAAAGGAATTTTACAAATAGCAGCCATGTTGTTGCTATTCACTCATTGGGCCTATGCCCAGGATCGAACGATTAGCGGAACAGTTACAGACAGATCGGGCGCTCCGATAGCCGGCGTTAACATCAGCATCAAAGGAACATCATTGGGTACGTTATCCGATGCAGCTGGCAAATATTCACTTGTAGTTCCGAGTACTGCCAATACCATAGTTTTTTCCTTTGTCGGATATGCGTCACAGGAAATCGCAATCACAGAATCCGCCGAAATAAACGTACAGCTTGAAGAAACTGTAAGTCAACTGGATGAAGTAGTTATTACGGTTGGTAGCCGTGTAACGCAGCGAACGATCACGGACACTCCACTCCCCGTTGATGTTCTTTCAACAAAAGATCTTAGCAGTACCGGTCAACTTACGTTTGACAAAGCCCTACAATACCGCGTACCGTCATTTAATACAGTTCAAACACCCGTGAACGACGCGACATCTTTGCTTGACCCCTATGAACTAAGGAATATGGGTCCGAGCAGGACGCTGATCCTTATTAATGGAAAGCGGAAGAATTTCAGTTCTCTTATTTATACCCAGACTTCTCCTGGCAGAGGGGAAACTGGTGTGGATATTTCAGCCATTCCTACGGATGCGATCAAAAGGGTAGAGATCCTGCGCGATGGCGCTTCTGCCCAATACGGGTCCGACGCGATCGCCGGGGTAATGAACATTATCCTTAAGGACGACAGCGAAGTTGGATCAGTAACTTTTAGGACCGGTATCACTGGCGAAGGAGATGGTGGAATGGGAGGAATCAGTCTTAATAATGGATCGAAACTCTTTGGCAGTGGGTTTATCAACTATACGTTAGACTTTTCAAAAGTTGGACTCGCACAGCGGTCTGGAGTAGTTAGTGCAGAAGGTGATGCGGGTGATTTCGGTGGAGCATTGCCCGACGTGCAGGCGTTTCTTGCCAAGATGCCGGATGCAGGAAACATTAACGGCTCTCCAGAAACGACTGCTGCAAAATTCCTCGTAAACGGAGGGGTGGACATTAATCCCAACCTCAACATTTATTTCAATGGTGCATATGTCTATAAGAAAGTAAACAGCTTCGCGAACTACCGGACTCCCTACTGGAGGACACTTGCAGACTATCCTTACCTGGCCGATTTTTTTGGAGACGGTACTCCGCAATCCTATGTTGGATACGTTCCAACATTTGACGGCGATCTCGGTGATTACAATGCTACAGTTGGATTCAAAGCTCTTAAGAACGACTGGAGCACTGATGTCAGCCTTACAGTTGGTGGAAACAGACAAACTTACACTGTCCGTAATTCTCACAACCGTAACACTGCCGGGTTAAGAAATCCAGACACCTATCTTGGCGACCTCAATGGCAACGGTGTTGTGGATGCTGATGAAATTGTGCAGGGAACCTTGAAGTATTTGGAAAATAGTCCCGTGACCTTCCGTGCTGGTGGAACACGATTCAATCATATTGTTGGAAACATCGACATTTCGAGACCGCTCTCAGACAAAGTTACTTTGTCATTCGGATCTGAATTCAGATCTGAAACCTTCGAAACAATCGAAGGCGACCTTGCATCCTACGAGGCTGGCGGCGCTGACTCGTTCGCTGGTAACAGCGCGGAGAACTCATTTATCTCAAACCGTTACAACATCGGTGGATATCTATCCTTCGGCTTTGACATCACCGAAGACTTCCTCATTGATGCAACTGGGCGCTATGAAAACTATAGCGATTTTGGAGACGCTTTTGTTTATAAACTAAGCACTCGCTACAAATTCCTCGATGACAAGCTCACAATTCGAGGTTCATACTCCACAGGTTTTAGAGCTCCTTCTTTGCATCAGATATACACGCAGAAGGCTCAATACAGCTTCGTTCCCGGACAGGGCATTCAAGTTTCCGGTTTGGCCAATAACGTTTCTCGTGAAGCAAACCTCCTTGGAGTTCCCAAGCTTGACGCAGAGAAATCACAAAACCTGACGATTGGTCTTGGCGTGCGACCGAGTGAGAATTTCAACATAACACTTGACTACTACAATATCAAAGTTGAAGACAGAATTGCCTTGAGCAAAGAAGTGGGCCCCAGCGGTGACCCAACACAAGACCTTGATCAGATCCTCGCCGAAAATGGGATCGTGTCTCTTAGCTTCTTTACTAATTCAATGGACAGTAAAACATCCGGAATTGATCTTGTTGCATCTTACAAAGGAATTGAACTGGGGGCAAGCAATATTTCTTTCAATCTTGCCGGCAACTATCAGATCGAAAACGAACGCGAAGGACCAGTCAAAAATCCAGCCGTGGTAGAAGAAGCGGGGCAGAGTGTTTTGGATGCTACACAGGAAGCTTTGATCTTTACTTCAAGACCTAAGTTCAAAGGAATCCTGGGCATCGACCTCAGCCTCGGTAAGTTTATATTCTCTTTGAACAACACGGTGTTCGGACCAACCAAATTCAGAAACGCTGGAATGAATACTAATCTACAAATCGAATTCGAAACGAAGCTTGTAACCGACCTGGGTATAACCTATCAGGTAACTAACAATGCTACTATTGCTCTGAATGTCAACAACATCTTTGACGTGTTGCCGAAATGGAAATTCGTAGCGCTTAACGCCGAAGGACAGGCCCTTATGAATGACACGTCCCAGGTTCCAGGATATTTCGGGCTAACACCACTTGAAGTGCAGTCAAACCTTATCACATTCAATAACCGTTACCCCATTGTAACTTATGATGGTTCACACTTCAGTCAGCTTGGAACACTCTTTAACCTCTCAGTTAACGTAAGATTCTGATGCAATGAGCAGTCAGCAGTGAGCAACCAGAATGATGATTTAGAATTTAGAATATAGAATTTAGAATTAAGAGAGGCTGTCCGAATGGGCAGCCTCTTTTTTTATTGCGCGTTCTTTATTATGTCGTCATAAACTTTTCGCGCGTGGTCATAAGCCTGTTGCGCAGCGGCTTGTTCGTCCGCTCGGATCTGTTCCTTTTTCATCTTCCAGCATTGATCTACTGCTTCACGGCACCATTGGGCGCTTTTCTTCTCTGCAATTGGTTTTCCGTCAACGATCACAAAGATTGGATTGGTGTGGGCGCTACCATAAATTCGCACAGCAACCCAGCCCGACTTGGAAATGGGATAGGTAAACTTCACGTCTTGCCATTTTCCATCTGCAAGGATCTCTTTCTTCTCTACGGGCGAACCGTTAACGATCAGTTCCACTGGTATCATGCGTGAACTCCCTACCCTTGCGCGTTCGATGTGCCAGTAAGGGGATTGATACGGTGTCCTCGCCGCGATGATGGCGCCAATTTCGTCCTGTTTCTCAGTGAGAAAACCAGCCGCCTTAACAGCAACATTCAATGAGGTATTGGCCTTCACCCGTAGTTCGCTATTGCTTTCTCCGAGAGCTACTTTGTTAACTGAAAAATCTATCAGATGAGAATAACCATCCGACACATAGCTTTTGCCTTTCTTTATTGCTTCCATGTAACCTGCGAAATCAAGCTTATCGAGTTTGGCATAAATTCTCGCCCGGCCTACACGCTCGTCTGAAATGCAAGGAAAATCTGTCTCACCGCTAATACGTGTTCTAAAGCCACTATTGAGAGCATGATACCACATATTCAACTCGAAAGGCGCCGGTGTATCACCAGCCGAGAAGAAGTCGATTACATCATGAGTCACGGTTACAACATATTCGTTTGCCCCGATACCGTCCATCTTCGGAGTGATGTAGTTTGGCAGATCTCGTGTAGGCTGGAGTGGGGCGAGACCCCACCCGGAATGCGCATAGCCCGTGACTCCACCTTGAGCCTTCGCCCACTTAAGTACCGGCAACGTCCATGATGGCCACTGCTCAATAGTTGTTGTATTCGGATAGTCATCTTCCTTCAGATTTAGCAACACGATGTGGCCGGCATGTGACGATGGAAATCCAGAGACTTCGATATCATAGCGTAGAATATTTTCTTTGTCGGAAAGCGGATGGTCTTTTCCTGTGAAGAACTGTTTCTGGTAATACCAACTCGGCCCCCACGTGAGGTTGCTTCCGAGATTGAGATCTTCGCCGACAACTTGTCTCCACATGTGCTCCGGCAATACACCCTCTTCCGGACTTTCATAATGTGCGCATCCGGCCGCGTGTATGTGATGATCCGCGCTGTACCATCCCATCGAAGCCATGTGTATCCATCTTTCCACCTTTATTGAAACAGTTAATGAATCTACTTTCTCCGGCACAGTAATCTCTTTTTGTTGAGTCTTGTATTCAGGACCTTTCCCAAACGTCACATGATATTTGCCAGGTGGGAGGTAAACGTGTTCTCCATCTGCACGGTAGACCTGAGGTTGAAAGAAAAAATCCGGGTATTTGTCTCTTGATGCTAAACGCCTCGACGGCAACGGATATATTCCCAATAGTTTTTTCTCATCTGATAGGGTATAGTCGGGCTTTTTATTTGTCGGCTCCTCCCAATGCCTCGCCATTGCACGTGCGAGCCTGTAATCGTCGGGAAAGTAAGAATCTGCTTCACTGTTGCTTAATCTCCCAACCCCGTCAGTGATAAGCAAAGAGGCCATCGTAGACTCGTTGTTCTCATCTTTGATGTCAAAAACAACTTTAACTGCGGGTTTGACATCGAACAAAATGTCAATGGTATTTCTGAATCCAATGTCCTGACTTCCCTGACCAACATTAAACCCTAGCTTAGCTTCTTTCTTTCCTTTTACACGCGTATAGATCTGTACCACGGTGTATTCCAAACCCAGACCCGAAAGACGTGGGCGCAATGGTCGTCCCTGATACATATGGACTTCAAGAAATCTGTTATCAAGTTGACCAGGTGTAAGGGTGTTCTCTGGTTTCATTCGGTGGGCTGACGTCGATCCATGAAGCACAGGTTCTGAATTTGGACTTTCTGCTTCAAGCTCCGCCAGCACATGGGCCTGGTTGTTTACCTTTAAAAGGAATGAAGACCAGCCTTCCTGCATCAGTACGGGTGACGCTGGGCCCTGTACCACTTTTACTCTTGACTCAGGATTAATATCGACCAATGCAAGACAATAAGGGTCGAGGATCTGTTGGATTTTCTTAACCGTTTCTTTGTCCAGCTTCTTGTTTGACAAATCCTGAAGCAGTTTAATATCCGTGGCAGGCAAGGGATTTCCAATAAATGTCAACGCCTCGCTGACGCGCATGACCTGAGCCATCAATGGCTGAGGTTCAACATTCTCGATGAAGGGCAACGGAGATCCGGGTGCCGCTTCGGAGTGATGCTGAGCAAGTGCTCCGATATAAACGATCAAGAAAAGTAATAACAAGCCTGAAGTTTTCATGGTAGTGGGATTTCACTATCAATTTACCAAACCACTTGTTCAATTGTTCAGGCAACGGTTATAAAGTTTTCCGTTACAGTTATAGACTTATTTCACTGTCGTCCGCTCAATCTCGCGGAGGTTTTCAAGTTTTTTGTTCCTCAAAAAGCCGTTGATATCTTCAAAATGTTCTTTGACGCGCTTGTTTCCGAATTCAAACACCTTCGTGGCAAGTCCATCCAGAAAATCGCGGTCGTGAGACACGAGTATTATAGTCCCGTCAAAAGCCTGGAGAGCTTCTTTCAGGATGTCCTTTGTTTTGATGTCAAGATGGTTCGTTGGCTCATCAAGGATCAACACGTTGACCGGCTCAAGCAACAGTTTTAGCATGGCGAGCCGGGTCTTTTCTCCGCCAGAAAGAAGTTTAACTTTCTTGTCTATAGCATCACCGCTAAACATGAACGCGCCAAGCAGGTCTTTGATCTTGGTGCGCACTTCACCCTCGGCTACAAAGTCAATCGTTTCAAAAACGGTGAGTCCTTCATCGAGAAGTGACGCCTGGTTTTGTGCGAAATATCCAACCAAGGAGTTGTGTCCCAATTGCATCTTACCCTCAAAATCAATCTCGCCCATGATTGCTTTGATCAGGGTTGATTTACCTTGTCCGTTTTTTCCGACAAAAGCAACTTTTTCACCTCGTGCGATAGTCAGAGACACATCGCTGAATACTAAGTGATCTCCGTAACGTTTAGAAAGTGCATCGGTAATAACCGGATAGTTTCCCGATCGAGGAGCTGGAGGGAACTTCAAGTTCAATGCCGATGAATCAACTTCATCCACCTGAACGATCTCGATCTTATCGAGCATCTTCACTCTGGACTGCACTTGCAACGTTTTGGAATACGTTCCCTTAAATCGTTCAATAAACTCCTGGATTTCCGCGATTTGTTTTTGCTGATCGTCAAACTGTTTCTGCTGTTGCTCTCTTCGCTCTTTCCGCAATTGCAGATAGTGGGTATAATTAGTCCTGTAATCATAAATTCGCCCCATTGTTAATTCAATAGTGCGATTGGTGAGATTGTCAACAAATGCCTTGTCGTGGCTAATAACTATTACCGCTTTCGCATTGTTGATGAGAAATTCTTCAAGCCATTGGATGGATTCAATGTCCATATGGTTAGTCGGTTCATCTAGCAGGATCAGATCGGGTTTTTGCAGTAGTATTTTGGCGAGTTCGATCCGCATTCTCCAACCACCGCTGACCTCGCGTGTAGGACGCGTAAAATCAGACCTTAAGAAACCAAGTCCCATTAAAGTCTTTTCTACTTCTGCATCGAAATTAATTTCTTCAATCGAATAATATTTTTCACTCAGTTCTGATACCTCCTCGATGATCTTCGAATATTCATCCGACTCATAATCAGTTCGCGTCTCGAGCTGATGGTTTAGCTCTTCCATTCGCTTCTTCATATTCAGTATTTTGCTGAACGCCTTCGATGCCTCCTCGAATACCGTGAGGTGATCTTCCGTTAACAAGTGTTGCGGCAAATAAGCGATGACTGCATCGCTTGGCGCAGAGACTTTTCCACGCGTAGGCTTATAGCCGCCCGCGATGATCTTCATTAGAGTGGATTTACCCGCACCGTTTTTTCCCATCAGAGCAATGCGGTCATTGTCATTTATGTTAAAGGTGATGTTTCCAAAGAGGGTGGTCCCGCTAAACTCTACACTTACTGCGTCAACTGAGATCATGGCTTTAAAAAATAGGGGCAAAGATATTGTTTATTTTCATTGGAAGACGGCCGAAAAGGTGCTTGATCTTACTTAATCAGTACATTCTCGTGAGGCCAAAACTCGTCGAGAAAGCTCGAAGTTATAATTTACATATTAGACTGTAATATATTGATATTCAATTTCTTATATGCAAGATGAGAATGGCCTCAAGTTGACAATCACCCTGCGAAAATTGTAACGATTTTCCGGACGTACTAACTTGTTAGCTTTGATCTACAAAGCGTTGTTTAGATGTTCGATCTATTTAAGAAATCTTCAAAGGGTGTGAAAGTCATTGACAAGGTGTGGCTTTCACAACAGGCAAAGTGGAATGCGTGTGTTCAAATGGTTAAGCTGGATCCGTCTATGCTACTGGTTGCCTGGTTTGAAGTAACATTTCAGGAGGTTACAAATTATCCCGGACTGTCTCAAAACGTTGTTGTAAAAGCCGACAATGTCAGCTACGATAAAACAGTTGGACGCATGGTGGTTTTTGCCGAACACTATCCGTTGGCATCAGTTGAGGAGAATATCTTCGCGAGACTTCAGCTAAAAGAGGTGCCCGTTTTATCCAGTCTTGAGGAACCGTTGTTCATGCAGTTTGGCGGACAAAGTACCATCGACATGATAAAAAAACTGACCTCCAACGAGGACGAAATCATCGGCCATTCCCTTGTTACCAAGTCTATCAGAAGGGCCCAGGAAAGTATTGCGGCCAAGTCGGGCACTGATTATCCCGCCACGTCGTCAAAAGAATGGTTTACCCTTAACCTTAAAGAAAAAAAATAACTCTGAGTCTAGGCATAGCGTTGTGCCATTCAATAGAGGTGTTGTTAAACATTAATTGCTTATTTGACGGGAAATGGTTTAGATTTGAGCACAGTACCAGACAGTGCCCATGAATAGAGGAATTATCCTTATTGCAGTTGCGTCTTTACTTTACAGCTGCAGTGCCAAGCAATCTTCCGATAGCGAGAATATATCCACCGATTCTGTAACCATCGCCACAGGCCAGGCAATCTTCAATCAGGATTGCAGCTCATGCCATGGATTTGTTCAGGACGGTATCGGTCCTCAGCTTGGTGGAGTGACTGCGATGATGCCACTCGAATGGCTCCGCAACTTTATTAAGGATCCTAAGAAAGTCATTGAGTCTGGAGACGAACGGGCAAGTAGTTTATATGAAAAATACAAGGCAATGATGCCGTCGTTTGGACACTATCCAGACGAAAAAATTAATCAGATCATTGCATTCATAAACACGAAGGAAGCGCCGGGTCCGGAAGTGATGTTAGACCCGAACGCGCTGAAGAATCCGATCCCAGAGCAGATCCAAATGTCTGACCTTGCTATTAACCTTGAGTTGCTAACACAGATACCGCGATCCAGCGACGAACAGCAAGCAACACGCATCACGAAGCTCGACTTTCAGCCCAACACGGATGAACTGTTCATTGTGGATTTACGCGGCAGACTTTATCACTTGCGCGACAATAAACCGGAAGTTTATCTGGATATGGCGATCGAGCGCCCGAAGTTCATTAATAAGCCGGGACTTGCAACAGGTTTCGGAAGCTTTGCATTTCATCCTGAGTTTGCAAAGAACGGATTGTTATATACTACTCACACCGAGCCACCAGCAACGGCTAAAGCGGATTTTGAATATGCAGATTCCATAAAAGTTACTTTGCAATGGGTGCTTACAGAATGGAAAACCAATGAGCCTAAATCTTTCTCATTTAAAGGTGAAGGGCGAGAACTATTCAGAGTGGACATGGTTACCGGAATCCATGGTGTGCAGGAAGTGGTCTTTAATCCGTTGTCAAAACCAGGAGATGAGGATTATGGTTTGTTATACGTTGGCATCGGGGATGGAGGAAGTGCAGAAAACCGTTTTCCATTCCTTTGTAATAGCACTGAGACGATATGGGGCACTGTTATTCGGATCGACCCGAAGGGAAAGAATAGCAAGAATGGAAAGTACGGCATTCCGCCTTCAAATCCCTTTGTGAAAAGTGACAATCCTAATACCATAAAAGAGATTTATTCGTATGGTTTCAGGAATCCTCATCGGATTACCTGGAGCAAGAAAGGCGATATGTTTGTCTCGAACATTGGCCATCACAATATTGAATCATTGTACATAGCACATGCCGGATCAAACTGCGGATGGCCCATTCGTGAAGGCACATTCGTTATCGATCCTTCCCAAAACATGTTCAACATTTATCCCTTGCCGCCGGATGATGCAAGCTTAGGCGTTACGTATCCTGTGGCAGAATATGATCACGACGAAGGAAATGCTATCACAGGTGGTTTTGAATATTGGGGAAAGCAAATCCCTGAGCTTCAAGGTAAGTTCGTGTTTGGAGACATTGTAAAGGGAAGGCTGTTTTATGTTGAAATGAAAGGCCTTAAGCCTGGAAGACAGGCCACTATAAAAGAATGGCAAGTAAACTTCAACGGTGAGCGGAAGACATTAGTAGAATTATCGGGTGCATCAAAAGTAGATGAGCGTTTTGGTATGGACAGGTATGGAGAACTTTATCTCACGACGAAGCCCGACGGAAAAGTTTATCGATTGGTATCAGCTCAGAAAAACTCTGCTCTCTAATACTCAAAATGACATTCCTGAAAGTAACCGGTATTACAAAATACGGAGATGACGGTCCGATACTTCGCGACGTGAGTTTTTCACAACGTCGCAGCCATCGCATTGCAATAATAGGAGAGACAGGCTCCGGTAAAAGTACCCTGCTTAAGATAATCGCCGGTCTAATACAGCCTGATGCCGGAGAAGTCTTATTTGAAAACAAGACGCTATCCGGTCCAGCCGATCAATTAGTTCCCGGCCATAGTGAAGTTGGTTATTTGTCACAGGATTATGAGCTACCAAAATTCCTGAGAATTGAACAAGTGCTTGAGTATTCAAGAACACTTTCGAAGGAGGAAGCAAACAGGATCTTCGAGATTTGTCAGATCGATCATCTCTATAATAGAAAGACCGACCACATATCCGGGGGCGAGCGTCAACGTATCGCCATAGCACGTTTGTTGATCACGTACCCAAAAGTCCTTCTATTGGACGAACCGTTCTCAAACCTGGATCGTGGGCACAAAGCAATATTAAAGACCGTTATCGCTGATATAGAAGCGAAACTAAAGATAGGAGTCGTGCTTGTTTCTCACGATCCGGAGGATATTCTCCCCTGGGCACATACTATCGTTGTCATGAAAGATGGAAAAATATTACAAAAGGGCGCCGCACAGTCCATCTATCAAAAACCATCAACTGAATACACGGCTGGACTCCTGGGGAACTACACGCTTATTGATCCAGCAAAAAGCATCTTTTCAAAATACCTTAATAATGGACGAGGCCGGAAGAAGGTCGTTGTTCGCCCTGAAGGTTTCAAAATACACCTGAAGCAGAGGAGAGGCGTACTAGGAAAGGTGGTCGCTATCAATTACTTCGGAACTCACGACGAAGTAACCATCAATTGCAGCGGCGAACATATATTTATAAGTACGTCCCCATTTCTATTGAAGCCAGGCAAAAAGGTTCATGTATCACTTAAACTTTGACCCGCAACGGCTTGATTAGAAACTTATATACTTGCCACACTCTATGTGGTTGACCTGCAATCGTTGGCTGTGTAGCCGGATAACCGCCCAACATAATTCCTAAAATATTAACAGCGTATTTGAACCTTCGCAATATATCTTTGCGTTTAACAAATTTGTTAAACAAAAAAGACAATGGCTGCTGATGAAGTACAAACGGAGAATCTAATAAAGCAGAAAGCGAAGATTCTGTTTTTTCAAAAGGGCTTTCTCACTGCCACAACTCAGGAGATCGCCGACGAAGCCGGCGTTAATCGTGCGTTGATCCATTATTATTTCAGATCGCGCGAACAACTGCTCGATTTGTTGCTTGAGGAAACCTTGACAGAAAAAAAGGATAAAGTCAGGAAGATTCTCACCTCGTCACTTCCTTTTCACGAAAAGATTGGAAACTTTATCGATACAATTGTCGACTATGGATTAGCCTATCCATACCTGGATAATTTCATCATTAGCGAAACAGCGAGGCGACCCGATAAGGTCGAGGTTTTTTGCTCGAAGGACCGTGTTAATTCCAGTGATCTTATACGGGAGCAGCTAGAGGAGGAGATTGCAAATGGAAAAATCGCGCCTATCTCCGCCGAACATTTCATGATCAATCTTTCCGCATTGTGTAATTATCCTCTGCTTGCCAAAGCAGTGCTTCAGGCTATCCACGGAATGACCGATGCTGCATATCATAAATTCCTGCTCGATCGAAAGCAAATCATCTACCGTACCATCTTCAATGAAGAGATGCCGGAATTAGTCATCCATACCAATGTAAATCATAGCCGCCCATAAGAAACTCTTTATGTCATCGAACCGAGCCATTAATTCATTTCAATTTTCAATACTATTCGCAAGTACATTTTTCTTTTACAGCACGAGGGCACAGGAAACTTCAAAGGACAGTCTGTTGGCCAACGCAAATCTCCAAAATGTCGTCGAATATGCTCTTATTCATCAGCCTGCGGTACAACAAGCACAGATAGATGAGGAGATTGCCAACAAGATGATTAAAGGAAAGCTCGCTGACTGGTATCCACAAGTGAATTTTGCATACGATTATCGCCACGTTACCGATCTGCAGTCCAGTGTTATTGGAGGAAACCTCATACGCTTTGGTGTTGAGAATACTTCATCCGCCCAATTTACCGCGACGCAAAATATTTTTAACCGCGATGTTTTGTTAGCAAGTAGCACAGCATCGAAGGTACGGATTGCGGCAAGTCAGAACACGAGTAGAAGTAAAATCGATGTAGTCGTAGCTGTTACGAAAGCATTCTATGACGTGCTAGCAACATCACAGCAAATAAAAGTAAGCGAAGAATCGATTGTCAGGCTTCAGAGAAGTCTAAAAGATGCGTATAGCCGGTATACTGCCGGCGTGGCGGACAAGACCGATTATAAGCGTGCAACAATACAGCTAACCAACACTGAAGCGTCGCTGAAAAGCAGCACTGAGCTCCTGAAGTTCAAGATGGATTATCTGAAAACATTGATTGGATATCCTCTTAATTCTGCGCTCAGCATTGCATACGATACATTACAAATGGAAAGTGAGGTGACCCTTGATACATTGCAGGATCTCAATTTCACAGAACACATCGATTATCAGATACTTTACACGCAAAAGGAACTGCAGAATGCAAACGTGAAATACGCCAACCAGGCTTTCCTGCCCAATGTGTCATTGTACGGTGCCTATATATTGAATTACCAAAACAATAAATTCAGTGAGCTGTATAATACAAGGTATCCTTATTCATATGTGGGTGCTGCGATGACTTTTCCAATCTTCCAGGGAGGTAAGCGTATCGCAAAAATACACGAACAAAAGTGGACAAGCCGTAGACTGGACTGGAGTCTGAAGAATTTACAAAATGTGCTTAGTACTGAATATACAAGGGCGCTGTCATCCTATAAGAGCAATCTTGCAACCTATCTTGCACAGAAGGAAAATGTCGAACTAGCGAAAGAAGTTTACGACGTTATACAACTGCAATACAAAAGTGGAATCAGACCGTACCTCGATGTTACAATCGCAGAGACCGACTTGAGGACTACACGAATAAATTACTTCAATGCACTGTACCTTGTACTGGCCAGCAAGATGGACGTGCAACGTGCCCTCGGACAAATCAACTATTAAAAATTACACCCAAGCCCATATGCCATTCAATATCCAACATTATTCTTTGATCGGACTTTTCCTTGTCGCAGCGAGTTGCGGGAGCAAGCAGCAAGCTCATCAAGGACCACCAGCTGTCCCCGTAGTAACCCACGAAGTAAAAACAGACGACGTCGCTTTTTATGACGAATATCCCGCAATAGTAAAAGCCCTCAATGAAGTAGAGCTAAGACCACAAGTGAACGGATACATCACTGCCATTCATTTTAAGGAAGGAGAGAAGGTAAGTAAAGGTCAGAAGTTGTATTCCATAGATCAACAACAATCTGAAGCATCTTACCAGCAAGCGCTTGCTAATCTTAAGGTGCAGGAAACGAACCTTATTCGGGCAGAAAAGGATGTCGAACGTTATCGCGAGTTGAACAAAAGCGATGCTATTGCGAAACAGCAGGTGGATTATGCGGAAGCTGCTTACGAAGCAGCGAAGAAACAAGTTGAAGCCGCGAAAGCAACTGTTCGTGCCGTTCAGACCAACGTGCGATACGCAACGATCGTAGCACCTTTTGACGGAACAATTGGTATCTCCCAAGTGCGCATAGGAGCCTCCGTTGTGCCAGGAGTGACACTATTGAATACAATATCTTCCGATGATCCGATCGGCGCAGATATCACTGTTGATCAGAAGGAAATTTATCGTTTCAGTCAACTTGCTAAGGCGAAGTTGCCAAAAGGGGATTCAACGTTCCAGTTGGCCTTTGGAAACGATACTTATCCGCAGGCTGGCAGCATTAACATCATAGATAGGGCAGTGGATCCACAAACCGGCACGATAAAAATGCGGCTCATATTTCCTAATCCAGACCATGCGTTAAGATCCGGCATGAGCGGGACAGTAAAAGTATTAACTGCCAATCAAAAGTCGGTAGTTATTCCTTATAGAGCAGTGACTGAATTCTTGGGTGAATTTTTTGTATATGTTGTCGATAGTGCTAAAGTAACGCAACGTAAAGTCGCGTTGGGCCACCAGATCGGAAGGTCAATCATTATCAAAGATGGTTTGAAAGAAGGCGAAACCATCGTAACTGAGGGGGTTCAGAACCTTAGAGAAGGAGCCGCAATTTCTGTAACACCTTCATCACCTCCTGCAACAGCCAAACAGTAAAAGCCAAACCCTCAATTAGAAAACAATGATTGCAGATGTTTTTATAAAAAGACCAGTCACGGCGATAGTAGTATCGATTGTGTTAGTGCTCGCAGGGCTGATCGCGATGAGCACACTCCCAATCTCCCAATATCCTGATATCACACCGCCAACTGTTTCCATCCAGTCAAATTACATTGGCGCGGATGCCCAGACCGTTGAGCAGACAACGACAACGGCCATTGAAACCCAGGTAAACGGTACTCCGGGGATGTCTTATATCGCGAGTAACAGTACTGCCAATGGCGTAAGCAACATAACGGTGACATTCGACATTGGTACGGACATCAATATTGCTACGCTTGATGTTCAGAACAGGGTCAGCGTGGCCGAACCTTCACTGCCGGAAATCGTCAAGAGGTTGGGAATAGTTGTTCGCAAACGTCAACCAAGTATTTTTCTTGTGCTTGGAGTGTATTCTCCCAATGGCACCCATGACGGGACTTTTCTGGGAAATTTTGCCAACATCTTTTTGAAAGATCCACTTCTGCGTGTAAAAGGAGTAGGGGATGTTATCTCATTCGGCGACGACTTCGGTATGCGTATTTGGCTGAATCCCGAAAAGCTTGCAAGCATGGGAATTAGTCCGGCGGAAGTGAATGCTGCATTGCAAGAACAAAATTTACAGATCGCAGCAGGCTCTATCGGTGGTAATCCCCAGCCAAACGCTCAGGCATTCGAATACAACGTATTGACCAACAGTCGCATCAACCGCGTTGAGGATTTTGAAAACATCGTCGTGCGCACAAACCCTGCGCAAGGCAATATGGTCTACCTCAAAGATATTGCGAGAGTTGAGCTTGCAAAGTTCAATTATGGCAATCACCCATACGTAAACCGGAAGAAGGGGGCCTTCATGCTATTGTATCTGGCACCAGGCGCAAATGCGATTGAAACAAACGGAAGGGTAATGGCGACGCTTGACGAACTGAGAAAGAACTTTCCAAAAGACGTCGATATTCTTATACCGGTGGAGACAACATCCGTCGTACAGGTGTCCATCAGAGAAGTAGTGATCACACTGCTAGAAGCACTGACACTAGTGGTAATTGTCGTTTTCCTCTTCCTCCAGAACTGGCGAGCTACGTTAATTCCCATATTGGCCATTCCTGTGTCGTTGATCGGAACGTTTATCTTCTTTATACCCTTCGGTTTTACTATTAATACGTTAACACTTTTTGCATTCGTCCTTTCAATTGGAATTGTCGTCGACGATGCGATTGTGGTTGTTGAGGCAATTCAACACAAGATGGATTATGAAAAATTGTCGGCGAAAGACGCGACGATCGCGGCGATGAAGGAAATATCAGCGCCGGTGATTGCCATCGCTCTCATCCTTGCAGCGGTGTTTGTTCCTGTCGGTTTTGTACCAGGTATTGTTGGAAAACTTTATCAACAGTTTGCAATTACCATCGCAGTGTCAGTGATGATATCCGCTTTTGTCGCATTGTCTCTTACGCCCGCCCTTAGTATGCTGCTGTTGAAGCCTGAAGCGGAAAACGGAAAAAAATCCTGGCTGGATCGATTTCACCATAGCTTCAACGCACGGTTTGAACGCATAACCTCCTCTTATACCAACGGAGTGAACACATGGATCAAAGGTACTCCATATGTTCTCGTAATGATGGCCTGTCTCTTTGTTGGTCTGTACTTCCTGTTCAAGAACAAGCCCACAGGATTCATTCCAACCGAAGATGAAAAGCGTATGCAGGTTACGTATGAAATGCCGGAAGGTACGTCCACTACCCGAAGCGTAGAACTGATGCAGGAAATTCAGAAGAGGATTGAAGATATCCCTGCCGTCCACGTAGTTGGAGGACTCGCAGGCCTGAACATATTAACGTTCTCGAGCAAATCAAACGCAGGCACTGTGTTCGTCAATCTCAAACATTGGGATGAACGCGATCCAGAAACAGAAAGTGTTCCGGCGATCATGGCCGAAATACAACGAAGGACAGCGGATATCAAAGAAGCACGCATACTCGTCGTTTCACCACCTGCTATACCAGGAATTGGACAGTCTTCAGGATTCACGTTTGAGCTGCAGCAAACCACAAGCACAGACGATATCCGTCAGTTCGAAGCAGTGTTACAGAAATTTTTAGCTGCTGCCAATCAACGACCGGAGATCGCACGGGCTTATTCGTTCTTTACGGCACGAACGCCGAGCTACCAGGTCGACATAGACAAGGAGAAAGCAAAGAAGCTTGGAGTGTCCGTCGCGGAAGCGTACAATACTCTATCAACTTTGCTAGGGAGCAGCTATGTGAATGATTTTAATCTCTACGGACGCAATTTCCGTGTGGTGGCGCAAGCCGATACCCTTTTCCGAAGGAACATAAACGACATTGGCAAATACCATGTCAGAAACAGTATGGGAAATATGGTGCCGATGAGCGCTTTGATAACTTCTAAAGTAATAGAGACTCCTGCACTCGTATCTCATTATAACCTTTATCGTACAGCGGAGATTATGGGAGCAGCGAAGCCTGGTTACAGTAGTGGTCAGACTATTGATGCGTTGAGAGAGGTAGCGGCACAGGTCCTTCCAACAGGATATGGTTATGAATTCGGAGGAATGAGTCGTGAAGAGATAAAGGCGGGAAATGCCAGCGGAATGATCTTTGCCATCTCCGTTGTATTCGTATTCCTGTTCCTAGCTGCACTGTATGAAAGTTGGTCTGTTCCATTTTCAGTCTTGTTTGCAGTACCGATTGGCGCTTTTGGGTCCATCCTCACATTAACGTTGCTGCCAAACATTACGAACAACATTTACGCCCAGATCGGATTGATCACTCTTATTGGGCTGGCCGCAAAAAATGCAATCCTGATTGTTGAATTTGCAAAAGAACGAGTTGACCGCGGAATGGATATTGTAGCCGCCACCCTGGAAGCAGTTTCTCTTCGACTTCGTCCAATCATCATGACTTCATTGGCATTTATACTCGGAGTTATGCCGCTTGCATTTTCGTCAGGGGCAGGAGCAGAGGCGCGCAAAACCATCGGGTGGACCGTTGCAGGAGGAATGTTTGCTGCAAGTTCACTCGCAATCTTCGTTGTACCGGTGCTTTTTGTACTCATAACAAAAATCGCTTACCGAAACAGGCCCGTAACAAAACTAGCACAAGCACAGGCCCCAGCTCAGGGACATTAGAATTTGGAATTTAGAATCTAGAATTTAGAATCTGGAATTCAGTATTAGTATTAAGTGATTCAGAACTGCACAAAACACTAAATCAGTTACGACTACTAACTACTAAATTCTAACTTCTAACTTGTAACTACTAAATTCACGACATGGCTATACTTGCATTGGATCTTGGAGGTACCAAACTCGCCGCCGCAGTGCTTGATGACTCTGGGACCATTATTTCGCAGGAAGTCCTAACGTTGGGCGATCGTAAATCCACAGAAGTAGGCGCGCTGATCACAGACCTCATTCGAAAGTATAAACAAGGTCGTGAGCTCACTATCAACGGAGTGGGAGTGTCCGTTCCTGGCATCAGCCACAAAAAGGAGGGCATAGTCTGGGCACCCAATATAGAAGGTTGGGAGAACTATCCATTATTAAATGAGATAAGAGATGTAGCGGGCGATATTGTCATTGATATTGACAATGACAGAGCCTGTTCAATCCTTGGAGAACTGTGGGTTGGCAATGCAAAAGGTTGCCATGATGCTATCTTTCTTGCAGTGGGGACTGGCATTGGAGCGGGAATCGTTTCAGCTGCTAACATCATTCGTGGAAGCAATGATATTGCAGGAGCGATTGGCTGGATGGCATTGCAAAGACCATATGAAAAGAAATACATTCCGTTCGGATGTTTCGAATACTATGCCTCTGGAGATGGCATGGCAAGATTAGCGCTGGAAGTCCTTGATCAGGAATCTGATTATCATGGAACGCTAAGGGAATTTGCATCGTCAGAAATTACGGCTCATCACATCTTCGCCGCATATGAAAAGAATGATGTTATTGCGATAAGAGTTGTCCAGGAGTGTATAGAGTATTGGGGCATGGCCACAGCTAACCTCATTAGTCTGTTCAATCCTGAAAAGATTATTTTCGGGGGCGGTGTTTTCGGGCCCGCAATAAAATTTATACCTGCTATTAAAATTGAGGCCGATA
>Ga0111538_10002796_pt1 | contig 24503 bp, 18 predicted proteins | sample SoiMethybrSBSTD1_FD_79669 | JGI IMG/M metagenome (GOLD analysis project Ga0111538, IMG submission 79669) | Bulk soil microbial communities from a Populus tree surrounding site in Tennessee, USA - Soil MetaG P. TD hybrid SBSTD1 (version 2)... | ecosystem: Environmental > Terrestrial > Soil >...
CATCGTGAGCGATTCGTCGCGTTTCACGACCTGGTGCCTATCGCCCACTATCGCCCGGGAAAGGGTAGCACCAGGTACGGGCTCTTTCTCGGACATCCATGGCATCGCAAAGGCATCGACGTACTGGTGAAGGCCTTTGATCGCGTCTCCGCGAAGTATCCCGACTACACACTGAAGATCGTGGGGCTATTGCCCGAAAAGGAGAAGCATCGAGACCTATGGGCGCATAATCCCCAGATCGAGTTCCTGCCGCCCGTCATGCCGGAGAAGGTCGTGGACCTGATGGCCGAATGTTCATTCTTCGTTCTCGCTTCACGCTCCGAGGGCATGCCGCGCGTCCTGATGGAAGCGATGGCAGCCCACAAACCGATCGTCGCGTCCGCGGTCAGCGGCATTCCGTTCTACATTCAGGACGGCGAAACCGGATTGCTTTTCCCGAACGAGGACGTCGACGCGCTGGCGGCGGCCCTGGACCGCATCATGGGCGATGAGGCGTACGCCGCAACGCTGGGAGAGAACGGTTATCGGTACGCGTCCAGTGAGCTGTCGGAGCGTCGGCACATTGAGAAACTCCTGGCGCTGTTCGACACGCCTGGACGCGAACAGGACCGCGCGCAGGGAATCCCGGAGCAGTGCTGACGAAAGTTTCGCGGAAGCGACCGAAACCTCGTGAGCACTCGGGCCGAGTACTCTCCCGAAGCCTGATTCATCAACCCGACGTTCGACTCCCTGTGCCGTCCCCTGCTTGGCCTGTTGGGCGGAAAGCAGGCGCGCATCGCTGGCCTAGAGAAGCGGCGAACGAGGATGCAGACCGGCTGGCGGCCGAGGAGTGACCGCGCCATCGTGTCATCCGACCTTTTGCGCGAATGGACGGATCCCCAGTTTCGGCATCGCGTGGATCGTGGGTGGTTTCCTCGGAAATAAGCAGCACCGTGAGGCCCTCGCGGCCCGCGGCTACGTTCACATCCGACTAATGGGCAGCACCACTCTTGATAGACAGGAGAGCCTGTATGTCCATCCGCGCTGACCGTTCTAGTCGCCCGTACCGGGTGCTCGATCTTCCGTGGGTCTACGAAACAGCGCAAGCCGTCCTAGCGCCGGGTCAGCGAATGAAGATTACAGCCGCCCTCCGTGCTGCCGCCTCCGCGTTGCCGCCGCCACATCGTGTGCTCGACGTAGGGTGTGGACCCGCATCATGGCTCTGGAACATCGGACTTCGGCCAGTCGGACTCGACATCACCGAATCCTACGTCGCGCAGTTTCGGGAGCAGGGTGACGCGTCCGTCGTGGGAAGCTGCGTCACGTTACCGTTCGCGACAGGCAGTTTCGATCAAGCGTGGAGCGTTGGGCTGCTGCACCACTTGACCGACCAGATGGCGAGGGACACGATCGCGGAAATGCTGCGGGTCGTCGGTCCATCCGGTGCTGTTCTTATTGTCGACGCGGTGCTGCCGCGGTCTGCGCTCACCCGGCCACTCGCTTACGTACTCCGCAAGCTGGACCGCGGCGGCAATGTTCGCACGGAAGCTGAACATCGCGCCCTGTTCGGAGCTGGCTGGCAGACGACACGCCACCTGATGGCGTACAACGGTCTCGAGTTCACGTTCTCGGTTCTGGCCCCGCGCTAATGCCGGCATAGGGCTCGTACTCAAGCCGGCACGAGCCGCCGAATCCGGCCGACCAGTTCCTGCCGCTCGCTCGGCGACAGGCCGATGCGGAAAGCGGTCATGGCGCCGACGGCCGCGGTGACGCCGGCGGCAGCCGCAAACTGGACCCAGGTTTCCAGTCCAATGAGTCGTATCGACGAAATCCCGACCAGGGCGACCAGCGCAGCGACAACCGCCGGGCGGGCATACGATTCGCGCACGATTCGTCGGAATGGCACGTGAAGGTGAGTGGAGACGTACCAGGGCAGGACGAAGCCGTGGACAATGATCGACGGGATCAATGTCCCGAGCGCGACCCCGGCGATCTCGAAATGCCTGACAAGGATGAGGGAAAGGGCCAGGTTGACCGCCGCTTCACTCATCTCGAGCCACATCAGGAACTTCAGTCGGTACGTTGCGAGCAACAGTTGCCACGACATCCCCTGGACCCAGCGCGGAAGCTGCGCAACGATCCAGAGGTACAGGATGATGTCGGAGCGCTCGGTCCACGGCCCGGTCACGAATTGCGGTCCCTGCCAGAGCCGGATGAATGCAGCGCCGAACAAGCCAAGACACGCCGCCATCGGCAGCGAGAGCAACGCCGCCAGTCTGGCGCCCGTCGTGTAGAGCGCGTGGAGTCCGTCCTGGTTCGCACGACCATGCAAGTCGGTCATGTGCATGGTGAATGACCCGGACAACATTCCCACGACCTGGTTCATGTAATCCACGAGCATCCGTCCGATCGTGTAGAACGTGACCAGCGAGAGATTCAACGTGGCGCCGATCACGATCAGATCCACTCGCCCGATAATCGTGAGGGCGAGGTTGGTGACGAAGCTCTTTGAGCCGTAATCCCAGACCGCGCGCAAGCCCGGGCGCGACACATTCTTCAGGCGAATAGGGATGGAACCGAGCAGTTGTCGCGCGAAGAAAAGGTTCGTGCTCCAGCCGACAACGCGACCGGCGAACTGAATGGAAACGATGCCGACCATGCCCCCGCCGGACGACAGCGTCATCCAGATGGCGACACTCGTTAGAATTCGCAGGACCGCATCCACCCCCTGCACGAGGTCGAGGCGTCGACACCCATTGACGACCGCGCTGAAGAGCTCGAGCGGTAAGTGGAACGCCAGCATGACGGTGACGACTGCGATCGTTTGCTGCGCTTCAACGGCGCTGACATCATGGAGCCGAAACAGTGTCGGCAGCAGAACCGTCATCGTCGCCCCGACGACGAGAACAACCAGGCCGAGAGCGACGAGAACCCAGAATGCGGATGAAAGCAGTGTCGGAAGTTCTCCCTCTTCTTTCCGCGCCAGCTTCGTCGCGACCAGGTATGCGATCGCCGCGCGAAAGCCGAAGTCGAGCATCCCGTAGTAGCCCCCGATTTCGGCGACCAGAGCCAACGCGCCGTATCGAGCGTTTCCGAGCGACTTGACGATGAAGGGAGCGAGAAAGAACGCCGACGTCGCTGACACGACGAAGCTCGTGAGGCTCGTCATCGCGATCCGTCGTAGCGATACACCGCCGAGTGGAAGGCGCATGCGTTATCGCAAGCCGCGGATCATGCGCCGGTTCGCCGGCAGCCGGCATTCGCATCGTTTTCGAATCCGGTCAGGTGGCATCGGCCGCAATTTATTGATTGGGCCAGCAGGAATGTTCGCGCGAGAGCGGCCCGTCTCCTGACTCCTTCACGCCCCACCCGGTTACGCGTATGACGCGAGTGTAATGCGAATTCTCTGGTTGTCACACTTCGTTCCCTGGCCACCTGTCGGACACGGTGCGCTTCAACGTAGCTACCACCTGCTCCGCGTCGCCGCCGCCCGGCACGAGGTACAGCTGCTCGCATTGGCGCCTCCCACTGCGGCGGCGGCCGATCTGGATCTGGAAGCAGCGAGGCTCGCGTTGGGGCGACTCAACTGTGATGTGCAGATTTTCCCGCTTCCTGCCGACCCGCGACATTTCCGCCGGGCGTGGCACCTGCTGCGCGGCGTGGCGCGACGCCAGTCGCACTGGGAAGGATGGTTCCGGGACCAGGCCATGACCGACCGCGTTCGCGAGCTCAGTGGGCGGTTCGATCTCGTTCACGTGGATTCGCTCGTGCTCGCGTCCTACCGAGGGGCAATCGCTGACATGCCGGTGGCACTGAACCATCACAACATCGAATCCGCGTTGATAAGGCAGCGGTCGGGTACGGCGCGACACCTGGTGACACGATCGGTTCTCCGTCATGAAGCCTCGAGGCTCGAGGCGCTTGAACGTGACTGGACTCCGCGCGTGGCCGTGAACCTCGTGGTCTCGGATCTCGACAAAGAGCGACTCGCCGGGGTGGCGCCAACCGCGAGGGTGGACGTCGTACCGAACGGAGTGGATACAGGCTACTTCCGCGCTGATCCCGAGGTCCGCTCGGACCCGTCGACAATCGTTTTTGCCGGCGGCATGGACTGGTACCCGAACCGGGACGCGATGGTCTTTTTCGCCAGGGAGATCTGGCCGCGATTGGTGTCGGCGAACCCTCGTCGTCGTGCGATGATCATCGGCCGGAGCGCGCCCAGCGAACTCGGTCAGCTCCGCGACTCCCGGCTCGAGGTCCTGGGGTTCGTGCCCGATGTGCGTCCGCTCGTGTCGCGCGCAGCGATCTACATCTGTCCCATCCGGATCGGGGGCGGGACTCGTCTGAAGATCCTCGACGCGCTCGCCATGTCGCGCGCGCTCGTCTCGACGGATCTCGGCGTCGAAGGTCTCGACCTGACGCCCGACGTACACTTTCTGCGCGCGAACACTCCCGATGAGTTCGACCGCCAGATCACGCGGCTCGAGGGCGACGAAGCGCTTCGGGTCCGTCTCGGTCGGGAGGGTCGCGAGTTCGTCGAAAGACGGTTTTCCTGGGGTGTCGTCGGTCAACGCCTGCTGGAGAGCTATGAACACGCGGCCCGGCGCTCCACCGGCGCAATCCGTTAGGCGACCGCGCGCCGCCTAACGCCCTTCGGTCCGGCGCCTGGCGACGCGACGTCTCAGCTCCAGCTTCTCACGGAAGCTGGGGGCACGGAAAGGAGGCCGCGAGGCCGCGGGCTGTGGAAGAGGCCTCGCCGTGCCATCGGCAATCGAGCGAACAACCTGCGCGATCAGCTGAATTCCGACTGGCCGCAGCTGCTCGAGCCAGAATCTGGTGGCATAAGCCACCGGGTCGCCGGGAGGTCTCAGGTCCAGCGGAACCGTCGCAGCGGCGAATACCGCACCCTCGTCGAGCTTCGAGCTCACGGCGTGAACCGAGACTCCGACCTCTCGTTCCCCGTAGTACAGCTCCCAGAATGCCGGCGGCATGCCGCGATAATCCGGCACTTTGCCGCAATGCAGGTTGATGGCGCCGTAGCGCGGCCTCTCGAAGAAGTCCGGTTTGAGAATGCTGGCGCCGTCCACGATCATCAGGTCGGGCTTCAGGGTTTCGAGCGTCTGGATCGCATCCGGCGCGTCCAACAACCCAACGCGGATGTAGGGCACGCCGGGAACGGCATTCGATGGGCGCGATCCGTTTTCGACGAGCGCACTCCACATCTTTCGCGCGATCGAGACAACGGACGCCGGGACTGCGGCGGGCCCCTTGGTGCGCCAGAAGCGGCGGATACGCACCAGCAGGCGGGCGCGTGGCAGGTCACCGCGCATGAAGCCGACGACCTCGACGCCGTCCAGGCGCGTCAGCTGGCGCACGGTTGCCATCGCATACTCGTGGCATGAGACCACCACCACTCGCAACGGGTCGCCGGAACGATCGCGACCTGCGACTGTTGGTTCAGTCATGATGCTCATCCGCCCACACAGTGGCGAGACGCGCGACCGCCGCCGCGGCATTACGCACTCTCGAGATGAGGCGCCGAAAAGCCGGAAGATCGGAGTCTCCGGCAATGGAGAGCCGTCGCAGCGCGAATGGGGGCGACGCCGGCGAGTTGAACCCGGCGATGGTCGTCAGCGCGAAGTCGCAACCCGCGGCTTTGAGAATGCCTTCGGCACGCGCGTCGAAGTCGCTGGCCCGACCATTGGGATAGGCGAAGCCATGAGACGGCCGAACGCACTCGGCGGCGACCTTGGCGACGGAATCTCTGATTTCCCGCGTCATCGCGTCCGTTGAAAGCCTCGCCACGATTTCATGGTGCACCGTGTGTGCCCCGATGGAGACCAGGCCGCTCTGCTCGATTTCACGAATTTGCTCCCAATCGAGAAACCGGAACGCCGCGAAGTATGCGGGAGATGGAGCCGGTAACTGGGCGTGGAGAGAGTCGAGCACCTCGTCGCGACGCCCGACGTCGAGATCCTTGAGGCGGGTCTTGATTTCGATGCCTGCGTTGCGGGCCTCTTCAGTGGATCCATACCGCCAGACGCCAAGTCCCGCTCGCGAAAGGTCGACGCTTCCCCCGGTGGCGGCAGCGAAGGCCGCGTCGAGTGCGGTCGTCCAGAGCACGTCCCTGGAGCCAACGAAATTCGTCGCCACGAATATCGTAGCCGGGACCTCGTGGGCGCGCAGTACAGGAAGGGCCAGCGTGAGGTTATTCAGGTACCCATCGTCGAACGTTATGCACGCGGTGGGTCGATCAAGCGCGCCAGCGCGCAGGCGCGCGATCGCGGTATCGAGCGGCAGCACGTCATAATGCTGGCGGAGTTCTGCCATCTGCTTCGCGAATTCGGACTGCGGGAGCAACATCCAGTTCCGGATCGCGTCGTCGTCCCGTCGAATGCCGTGATACGCGAGGACGACCAGCGCCCGGCGCGACGCAGCTCCCTGAAGGTCACCAATGCCCGCCCGTGCGTGTCGCAGCACCTGGCCGAGGCTCATTGACTGAGCGCCTTCTCGAGGTCGAGCGCGGCGGAAGTCGACGGATCCTCGCGATAGCCGATTACGGTCGCGGGGTTGCCACCAACGATCGTACGTGCCGCGACCGGCTTCACCACTACGGCTCCCGCAGCCACGATTGCCTGGTCGCCAATGTCGTCCGCCACGATGGCCCCGTTCCCGATCCACACGTCACGACCGACCGTTACTGAGCGGAACACACCACCCTGAAAGCGAATCGGCACGTCGAGGCGCGAATAATTGTGCTGCCGCTTGCCGCTCAGGATCATGACATTTGATCCGAGAAGTGTGTCGTCTCCGATGGTGCAGTGACCGATGTTGCAGTTGGCGCCGATGTACACGCCATGGCCGATCCGCACCGCCCGTGTCGAGAAGATCGTTCCGAACTGAATCGAGCATTCCTCTGCGCACGACTCGATCGTCGACTGGTAGAAGGCGCGACGCAGGTAATCACCTGGCAGGCCCGGGCCATGGGAGAACAACTGGCTGAACGCCTGGAAGAGTGTGTCTGACGGGCGCAACGCCCGCAGCAAGGCATACAGGCCGACGAACGGAAGGACGACCACAAATGCGACAAAATCGAACGTGCGTTTGAGCACGCTCCGAGGACGCCGGAAGTTCTCAGCTGCGCTCATCCGTGCTCCTTGAGCCATTCGTCGAGCACGAGCAGGGCAAACAGCCGTTCGCCATTGTCGCGGCGCCGGGTCAAGTGATCCTCCGCCAGCGCGCTGATGAACTGGGGCCTGAACCAGCCCAGTGCCGCGAAACGATCGCTATGAGCGAGCCGGCGCACCGCGTCGGCGTGCGAAGTTCGCAGCCACTCGGTCACTGGTGGAGTGAATCCCTGCTTCGGGCGCAGGAACAGGGAGGCGGGCAGATACCGTTCCACCAGCGCGCGCAGCAGGATCTTGCCGCGCTTGCCGTCGTGCAGAAAATCGTCGGGCAACGACAGCGCGAACTGCACAATTTCGTGGTCGAGCAATGGAGCGCGCAGTTCCAGGCCATGAGCCATGCTCGAGACGTCAGATTTCGGCATCAGGCATTCGGCAAGGTACGTCCTGATGTCCACATAACGCATTCGCCGCAGGTCGCTTCCCTGGCATGACTCGTACAGCGTCCGAAGCTCGACCGAGACCCGGTCGTTGCGCACCGCCGGGTTTTCGGCGAGTTCACCGGCAACGAGACGTTGCCTGTCGGTCGGGGCAAAGAGCTGACGGAGGCGAGCGAACCGGCTGGAACTCCCTCGGTCCTCGAGCATTTCCGCGACCCGCTCGACACGTGTCGAGCCGGCCTGGTCACCCCCCCACATGGGTCGGCTGATGTCGACCACGTCAGCGATGAGTGTGGCCAGCGCCGCGGGAACGTTCTGCTGGACGCGTGCGATACGCATCGCGTTCCGGTACCAGTTGTAGCCGGCAAAGCCCTCGTCCCCTCCGTCACCGCCTAACGCCACCGTGACGTGCTGGCGTATTTCCCGCGAGAGCGCCCACAGCGGCAGGAACGACGAGTCGGCGAAGGGTTCTCCGAAATGCCGCAAATAGCCGGAAAGGTCGTCGAGGGTCTCGGTGTGAACGTGGTACTCGTGGTGCTCGGTGCCGAGTCGCTGTGCCACGTCCCGGGCGACCGCGGTCTCGTCGTAGGCGGCTTCGTGGAAGCCGATGGAGAACGTCTGGATCGCACCCCCGGCCGCGCGACGAGCCATGGCCGTGACCAGGCTGGAATCGATGCCTCCGCTCAGGAGTATTCCCAGCGGAACATCGCTGCGAAGGCGCACCGCGACGGCGCGCTGCAGCATCTCGTCCAGCGTGTCGGTTGCCGCCTCCTGCGATCCGGAAAACGGTATCGTCCCGGTGGCCAGGTCCCAGAATCGTGAGCACTGGAGCTGGCCGTCGACGACGGTCAGGAACGTGGCAGCCGGGAGCTTGCTCGCCTCGCGCCAGACCGTGCGTGGTGACGGGATGTAGCCTAACGCGAGGTATGAGTCGATCGACTCGAGATCGAAGGTCCACCGGCTTGTCGCGGTCGCCTGCAACGCTTCCAGAGACGAGCAGAAATACAGGCATCCTCGCTCGGTGGTATAGTAGAGCGGCTTCTTGCCGATGCGATCGCGGGCGAGAACCAGCGCAGACCGTTCGTCATCCCACAGGGCAAACGCAAACATGCCGTGGAATCCAGCGAGGCTCTCGACGCCCACACGCCGGTACGATTCCAGAATGACCTCGGTGTCGGAATCGGTGGAAAGCGCGACGCCGGCATTCAAGAGCTCCCTGCGCAACTCCTTGTAGTTGTAGATCTCGCCGTTGTAGGTAACCACCGCGCGACCATCACGCGATACCATCGGCTGTTGTCCGCTGACGAGATCGATGATGGCAAGACGGCGATGGCCAAGGATCACGCGTCCGTCGCTGGATGCCCAGAAGCCGTCGCCATCCGGCCCGCGGTGCTCGATCCGCGCGGTCAGTTCGCGAACGCGATCGAGATCGGGCTTGGAGCCCCGCTCAAGGCTGATGGCGCCGGCGATGCCGCACATGAAATCGGATGTATCGTTGAGAGGCTGTGAAAGAGTGCGTTAGGCGAACGACACGAGACGGGTTCCCGAAACACCGCGCAACGCATCGCGGTAGATCGAGAGATACCGAAGAGCCATGGTCCGCTGACTATAAGCGTGCACCGCTCGCCTGCGCGCAATGTCACCCAGCTGTTTCCGTCGAGGGGCATCGCCGAGAATCTCGATGAGGCGGTCGGCAAGCGCCGTCACGTTCCCAGGCGGGACCAGAACACCGGCCCCCCCTCGGTCCAGCAAGGCGCCGCTCCCGCCGACGTCGGTCGCTACCACGCAACACCCGCTTGCAATGGCCTCCAGAATACTCATGGAAGTGCCTTCGGCTTTCGAGGTCAGAGCGAAGACGTCGAAGCAGCGGTACAGGTCGGGCGTGTCGCGCCGATCGCCAGTGAACACAACCGACCCATTGAGATCCGGTTGTCGGGCGCGGTGCTCGAGCGCCTCCCGCGACGAGCCTTCGCCGACCAGGACCAGGATCGCGTCGGGATGCGAGCGCCGGACGAGCGCGAACGCCTCGAGGAGCAACTCGTGATTCTTGATCGGATCAAAGCGAGCAACGCAACCAATGACCGGTCCCCGGATACTCCGCCCGATCACCTTGTCGCGATCGATGTCCACCGAGGGGCTGAAGACCTCTGTATCAACGCCGTTCAGAACCGTCTGCGTCGACGCTCGCGACAACCCAACGGTTTCCACGAGGTACCTGTTCAGCGGATCAGATACCGGAATGACTCGTGACGTGAAGCGCGCCGCGAGCCACATGAAGTACGGACTGTACCAGGGCTCCAACGTAAGCAAGCCATGGACGGTATGCACGATTGCTGGAATACGAGCCAGATGCGCGGCCCGCGCCGCCTTGAGCCAGACGCCGCTGTGCGAGTGCACTACATCAGGTCTCGTCTCGGCGAACCAACGCGCGAGCGGCCCCGGACCGAGGTTCGGCAGCACACCAGGAGTGCGAATCAGGTGAACCGGTATGCCTGCCGCTTCGAGTTCGGCGGCCACGGGGCCGGTCTCCTCGAGGCAGACCACGTCGACTGACTGACCCAGTCCGGTGAGTTCGATCGCAAGGCGGGCGGTCACGATTTCCATGCCCGCTCTTGTCAACGTGGGCAGTACCATCGCAACGCGCAGCGGACGCGCGTCAGCGTCCACGCCGGCCGGGGCGCGCAGCGCCTCTACTACGCTCGGCAAAGAAGGTCCGAGTACATGCGGAGGTGGGCCTCGACTCGGCGATTCAAGGAAACCTGCTCTGAGATCCTGCGCCGGCCCTCGCGCGCTTCGGCATCATCGAGACTCCCGAGCAGAGTCACCATGCCATCTGCCAGGTCCGCGGCCCGTCCGGGTTCTACCAGGATGCCGGCGCGATTCGGCGCGACGATCTCGGGGATGCCGCCCACACGCGTCGCAAGGAACGGGGTATCCGTGCGGCACGCCTCGAGAAGAACATTCGGAAGCCCCTCACTTCTCGATGGAATCACGACGGCGTCCAGCTCGCGATAGAGCGATGTAATTGGCTGCAGGGTGCCAAGCAGGGCGACGGAATCACCGAGTGCACGCGCGCTCACCTCGGCTTGGAGCGCGCTCCGCTCTGGACCGTCACCAGCGACCACTACAGAAACACTGATCCCGCGATCACGCAACATGGCCAACGCTTCCAGGAAGACGTCCACGCCCTTTTCGGAACTCAAACGCCCGATGACGCCAAGCCGGGGGCGTGGAAGTGATCTCACCCTGTCCAGTACTGCGGACGGAAGATCACCCGCGTCTACCTCGTCGACTACCGCGTTGTAGATCACGTCGACTTTCGTGCCTACGTCAGACCAGTCCTCGGCATGCCGTCTGGACATGACCACGATGCGGTCCGCCCGCCTCGACACCCAGCGGTCAATGCTGTGGTAGACCCTGACCTTCCAGTCTTCGGTCGTAGCACCGTGCGAGAAAGCCACCCATGGAGCCCGAAGGCCGCTCTTCTTCAGGAGGTATGCGAGTACCGCAGGGCGGTAGCCGTGGGTTTGAACGATTCTCGCGCCGCAGCGATCGAGCGCCTCGTGGAGTCGTGAAACCACGGAAAGGTCGGACCGTCGCTTCTCATGCACGACCGTGTGGTCGATGCCGGCTGCCTCGAGAACGGGGAGGAACGCGGATGACACGCGGCGCGGTCCCCCAAACAACATGACGTGCAGGCGGACGCCGTGCTCCCGCAGACCGAGAGCCAGATGGACAAGCTGTCGCGAAGGACCCGAGACGATCGACGTGTCGATGACCGCTGCCACGCACGTTCCGGTCAGCGAATGAGTCGTCATTCCGCTGGGCTCCAATGGTGACGCGCCAGCGGCAGTTACGAGCTCGCGATGGGCGGTGCCGGCGCTCATCGCGCCCGGAAGTGCGCGGTCCTCAGTGAACGGAAGCCTCGCTGTGCCCGGGAGAACACGGGCTGCGAGACTGACAGGTTCACCGGCCCGACGCCCGACGCCTGCCTGACGCGATATGCGAAGAAGATCAGCGCCGCGAGTGCGTAGTACGCGTAGAAATACGCGTGTGAAAGGAAGTAGGCGCCGACAGCGAATCCGGCCAGCGCCGCGATGAATTCCGGTTTCGCGCCTCCGCTGTCACCTCCACGTCCCGTGGACCGGCGCAGTTCCAGTGCCCGGCGACCGGCAGCCACCATAAAGGCGACGAAGAAGGCGGCGCCAACAAACCCCAGTTCGGACGTAACCTGGAGGTAAGCGTTATGCGTGTTCGACCATTTACCACGGATGCCGAGTGACGTCAGGTGGTTCCCTTCGGCGACTGGGAAATTGTTCATCCCCACGCCGGCGACAGGGTGTTGCCTGATGTAAAGGCGGGCGCGCGCCCATATCTGCTTGCGCCCCTCGTAGGCGAATGTGTTGTAGTCGTCTTCCGTCGCGGTGATCGTCCGCATTCGAGTCCGGAACCAGCCAGGCGCGACTTGCCAGGTGAGTGCACCGGCGGCGAGGAGGAGGACGAATGCCAATACGCGACGCGATCCTTTTGCCGACAGGACATATACGAGTGCTGCGACAACCATAGCAATCGTCCCGCCACGAGACCCCGAGAAAACGACGATTGCCACAAAAACGGTGGCGGCACCCCAGGCCAGCCACCGTTGCAGTCCGCGGTTCTGCAACGCCATCGCGACGCTGAACGGGAAGCAGATAACCATCAGGGCGGCGAGGTCGTTCGGATCGAGACTGCTCGTGGATCCAAGACGTACGCCGATCATGCGGTTAGGGAGGAGAAGCAGCCCGTGAATGGCTGCCGCGGCGACGAATCCGAACGTCAGCCGGCGGAGGTTCGATTCTGTGGGCTCGCAAGCCAATATCACGAATGACATCAGCAGGATCGGCAGGAACTGCGAAATCGCAGCCGTACCTGCGGCGCTGGGCCAAAGTGCAAATGGCGCTGTTAGCGCTGCCCAGAGAAAGAGGGCGCTGAGCAGCCTGAGGCCCCGGTGGGCTCCCAGGAATTGCAGGACTCCGCTCCCCGACTGACTGAGAACGAGGAGACTGCCGCCAAGCCCCATCGTCAACGCGGGCCGGACTTTGTACACATACGGAAGGATTTCGTGCAGGCGCGCGGCCACGACCGCGATCAGGACAAGCGCCACGACCGGTGCGTGGCGGTAGTAATCCTGGCCCCAGGCTGACGCACCCGGATCAACCGCCAGCGCTCCGCTGCTCGCCGGCACGTGACGATAGATCTGACTAGGGGCTCGCATTTGCTCCCGAAAGGTTTCTCCCCATTTCTCCCCAAACGTAACGGCGGCAGGTGTCGGACCGCATCAGTGCAGTTCACGTGCCGTAGTGACACACCGCCGGGCCCGGTTGTGCACTTTTGGGCACCAGTCGTAAGTTATTATGTGACTATAACTTAGACTAACACTAACACATGACTGCCACAGCCACAGAATGGGCCGATTCTACATGTGCTGCGGTGGCGCTCATAGCCAGCGTTGAGCCCAGGCTTCGAGAACATACAGATGCCAGACCTGCGTCGCGGAACGCTCGTCGTGGGGAGCCTTTGACAACAGACGATCGAGCGCGGGGCCGTGGAACTCGGATCGGACCCAGCTACCCGGAGCCTTCAGGGCCTTCGAAACCAGCCCCCCGCGATCTTCCTTGATCCATGTCATCACGGGAGTGGCGAAGCCGACCTTGGGCCGCTCCAGGATTTCTCTGGGTAATCGAGGCGCGGCGTATTCGCGGAGCAACACTTTGCTGGTTACGGACCCGTTGCCGTTGTAGGCCATCTTACTCGACGCCGGACGCGTCGTGAGCCATTCGACGAGCCGGTAATCGAGAAACGGGACTCGCAGTTCGATCGAGGCGGCCATCGTCATCTTGTCTGCCTTCATCAGCAGGTCTTCCACGAGCCAGTCCTGTGAAAAGACATAGAGGATGGATCTCAGGTCGTCTCCATTCACGGCACGCTCGTAGAGACGGCGGACCAGCTCCTGGGAGTCCTCCACGTGCGGTGCCCCGGGCCAGAGTTGCCTCTTCTCGGCCGACGTGAACGCATTCGTCATGTTCGGAGCCATGAACCGGAGCATGCTGCCGGGTGGGACGAACAGCCGCTCGATGGGCCGTTCATGCACCAGGCGCCTGACGAGTGACGCGACTCCGCTGGGAAGCGACTGGAGTACGGCCGAGCCGACACGCGCCTGGCGTGTGGCGCGCGAGAGATAGGCGAGTATCGACTCGAATCGATACCCGGCCAGCAACTCGTCACTGCCTTCGCCACTCAGCACGACCTTGACGTGCTCGGACGCCAGTTTCGAAACGAAGTAGAGCGGCAACGACGCTGAGTCGGCGAGCGGCTCGTCGGCGGCCCAGACGAATTCCGGCATCCACGCTTCGAATTCATCCTGACCGACGTGCATTTCGTAGTGGTCGGTCCCGAGCGCATCGGCGACCAGCCGGGCGTACCGGCTCTCGTCAGCTTCTCCGCCGTCACGAAACCCGATGGAGAATGTCTTCACGGGGGCGTCATGGACGCGCCGCACGGCCGCCGCCACGGCACTCGAGTCGAGCCCGCCGCTCAGCAGGATGCCGACCGGCACGTCGGCGATCAGCCGGAGACGAACCGCATCCTCGAAGAGCTCCTGGAAACGCAACAATTCACTCTGTCGCGACATTGCCTCGTGCCCGCCGGCGGGGATGTCCCAATACCGCACCACTTCGAGCCGCATGTCATCCGCCGACAAGGTCAGGTAGTGCGCAGGAGGCAGCTTGGTCACGTGCTCCCAGATGCACGTGCTTTCGGGGACGTACCGGAAGGTGAGATAGTGCCACAGCGCACCCGGCCGCAGCTGCCTCGGGAAAAGGTCTGCTTCGAGTATCGCCTTGATTTCGGAGCCGAACGCGAAGTACGTATCGCCTAACGCATAGTAGAGCGGCTTGACGCCCATGCGATCGCGGGCGATGAAGAGCCTGCGATCGAGCCGGTCCCAGATGGCGAAAGCGAACATGCCGTTGAAGCGATGCACGCATTCCGGCCCGTACTCCTCGAAGGCGCGCAGAATCACCTCGGTGTCGCTGTGCGTGCGGAAACGATGGCCACGCTGGAGCAACGTCTCGCGCAACTCGCGGTAGTTGTAGATCTCGCCGTTGAACACGATCGAGAGGTTGCCGGTCTCGTTCGTAATGGGCTGGTGGCCCGTGGCGAGGTCGATGATGGACAGCCGGCGCATTCCCATCGCGAAGGCGCCATCCTGCAGAAAGCCATCATCGTCGGGGCCGCGATGCGCGATCGCCGCCGCCATTTCCCTGGCCACGTTGAGCGGATCAGGGACGCGAGGGGCGTAAAGACCAACGATACCGCACATCAGGCTGGACTCCCGTGCGCCTGAAGGGCAGCAACTATCCGTTCACTCGCCCGTCCGTCCCAGCCCTGCGGCGCGCGGGCGCCCAGCGGCACGGGTCCCCGGGCGAGCGCGGCCAGAGTGGTAGTGATGATCCCCTCCTGGGTGAGCGGCCACGGCGCCAGTTGGTTCGTGCCCTCGGACACCGTTACCGGTCGTTCGGTCGTCTCCCGTAAAGTGACGCATGGAATCCCGAGAACCGTGGTTTCCTCCTGAACGCCGCCGGAGTCGGTCACGACCACAGCCGCCGCTGCCTGCAGTCCGAGCATTTCCGTGTACCCCAGCGGATCGGTTGCGGTCAGGGGTTCGAGCAGCGAACCCATTCCGAACTCACGCACGCGTTGACGAGTCCGTGGGTGCAGCGGGAATACGACGGGCATCGAACGAGCCAGGCTGGAAAGCGACGAGAGGATGACGCGAAGGTTGTCGGCATCGTCGACATTTGAGGGTCGGTGCAGCGTCGCCACGGCAAACGGCTTGCCGGCGACACGAGCCAGAGTCGGAGAACCGGCCGCTCGTGCGACGGGGAGCATTCTCAGCAGCGTATCGATCATGACGTTGCCGACGAAGACGATGCGTTGCGACTCGATTCCTTCCCGCAGAAGGTTGCGTTCCGCGTCGGGCGAGGGGGTGAGCAGCAAATCGCTCAGGCGATCGGTCAGCACACGATTCACCTCTTCCGGCATTGACCAGTCGTTACTTCGCAACCCGGCTTCGACATGTGCGACCCGGCACCCGATTGCGTGGCGGAGCTTCGCGGCGACGAGCGCGCACGCCAGCGTTGAATTGACGTCACCAACAACCACGACCCAGCTCGGCATGGTTTCCAGCAGCACGGGCTCGAACGTTTCCATGACCCGCGCGGTCTGCGCGGCATGCGAGCCCGAGCCGACACCCAGATGCCGGTCGGGCGACGGGATTCCGAGCTCGGCGAAGAACGTGTCCGACATGGCGGCATCATAATGCTGGCCAGTGTGCACGAGGACGCGGGGAATGCCGCCGGCGTCGAGTGCGGCGACCATTGGTGCAACCTTCATGAAGTTCGGTCGGGCACCCGCGACCACCAGAACAGGGTTCATTGTGCGTATCGAGTCCGATGCCGGGAGGGCTGAGGTGTACTCATGGGAACACGTACGCTTCGGCGCTTCCGCGTCCGGCGACTAACCGCAGGGAGTCCCGCTCGCGTGCGCACGTACATGGCCGATGTGCTGGGGCGCGGCCGGACGCGACCCAGCCCGGTCGTCGGCTGACCCTGAGTGGTTAACGTTAGGCTCGCGCCTGGCATCTCACAATCCCGGTAAGCCAACGGTCCGCGTCCCTGCCGCCTTGCACCTGCGCGTGTGTGGATATACGCTGTGCGCCCACTGGCATGCCGGTTCCCACTCGCGTCGTCGCACCCTTTTTCGAGTCGCCACCAGGCGTCGCCGGCAGACGACTCCTGCTTGTCAGTTATCACTTTCCTCCCGACGCGAACGTGGGCGCGCTACGCTGGGAGATGATGCTCCGCCAGGCCGCGCAACACGGTTGGAGTGCCGACGTGCTGATGATGGACATCGCCGGCGCGGAGGCCATCGAGAGGTCGCGACTCGACAAACTACCGCCCGGTACGCGGCTGTTTGGCGTGCGGTTGCCGCCCCAACCCCTGCTCGGTCTGTTGCGACTGCGTCAGCGGCTCGTGCCGCGCGCGCGGCGAAAGGCGGCGACGGCGAGTGAGCTGTCGGAGGGGCCGGATACGTCCGTCAACCAGGGAAGGCGTCCGCTGTTCGCCACCTTTAACAACCTTAAACGCAACCTGCTGGCGAAGAGCTACTACCGACAGTGGCGTCGCTGGGTCGCCCGAGCAGCTCGGTACGGGATCGCACTGTCGCGGGTCACGGAATACGAATGTGTCATCAGCTCGGGCCCGCCGCACATGGCACACGAGGCCGCGCGTCGAATCGCCGTCGCGGCGTCGGTCCCGCTGATTACCGACTTCCGTGATCCCTGGACGAGCGACGATGTGGTGACTCCAAGCATGAACGGCACGGTGTGGAAGGCAATGAGCAATCGGTACGAAAGTCTGGCGCTCGAGGCGTCAGCCCTGATTGTGGCCAATACTCCGTCGTCGGCCCGTTTTATCCGAGCGAAATACCAGCATCTGGCATCCAAGGTCATCACGGTCATGAACGGGGCCGACGCGAATCGACGCTCGCCTGAGAATCCAGCGTCCCGGTTCACGATTGCTTACGCAGGCAGCTTGTACGGCGGCAGGTATCCTCAATCGCTGTTTCGCGCGGTCCGTCGCGTGGTGGAGAGTCGCGGTCTGACCAGCTCAGACCTTGTCGTCCACTTCGTCGGCGTCGACGAGTTGCAACGCGAGCCGCTGATGCAGATGGCTTCTCGCGAGGGCATCGAGTCTTTTTTCATTTGCGAAACGTGGCGTCCGCGGAGTGAGGCCCTGGCGCTCCTGGACCGCTCGGCCCTGCTCGTTCTGCTGCCACAAGTTCATAACCACAGCATACCGGCCAAGCTGTTCGAGTACGTGCAGCTGGCCGTCTGGGTGCTCGTGCTGACGGAACCGGGAACGGCGGTCGCAGAACTGCTGCAGGACACAGCCGCCGATGTGGTCACTCCCCGTGACGTCAGTGCCATCGCCAACGTCATCGGCCGGCACTTCGACGAAATGCGGCAGGGCGTGAAGCCGGTTCCGCTCAACGCCGATGGCCGTTTCTCGCGTGAGCGGCAGACCGAGCACTTCTTTCGCGAGCTGGAGCGCGTCATCCGCTCTCCGGCAACCAAACGTCACGACGCCTGACGCATCGGGTGACCTGCTAAGGCTTCCAGCGCTCCGGAATCCCCTTCTTCCACTCGGCGATCGATTGGCAGGTCTCGTCGTCGTGGTCTTTCGGCCCGCTCTCGCGGACGCGGAGCAGGAGCGCGTCTCCCTCGAAGGCGGCGACCTTGTCGAATTCACGGCACGCCATGGCGATCTGCCGGTTATGAGGCAGGCTAAAGACGCCGATAGGCGTGACCACCGCGTACGAAACGCCGTTACGCCGAAGGAGGGGACCCAATGAATCGGCTGGCGCCCTGTTGAACCGGCGGTCTCGTACCGTTCGGCGACCACTGTGGAGGTAGAAGGCACCCTCCTTGGAAACGAAGAACACTGCGTCTTGCGGTGTGTGTTCGCGGGCGTAAGCGGCGAGCTTGAGTAAGCCGCGTCGATCCTCCGTGAAGCACGGTGCAGACTCCAGAGGTCTCGACCGATCACACGCAATCATTTCACGGAGCGCCGGCGCGCCCACCTGGACTGAACCAATCACAAAGAGCGACGCCACGCCGGCCAGTACGAGTTTCTGGGTGCGCCCACTCCTGCGCCGTAGCAGATGCATCGCGCCAGCCCCGATGAGCACCAGCAACATCGACGTAATCGGACTGACAAAACGCTCATAGCGCCACGGCCAGGCAACCAGCACTGCTCCGTAGAACAGGAGGACGAGGAGGAGCAGTCGCCACCGCAACCAGGCGACCCTTATTCCAACCGGCACCGTGATGATCGCCAGCGCCGCCCACAACAGATTGTCGATGGGATTTGCCTTGAGGCCAAAGAACGAGAGTGACGCGGGGACCAAGGTACGCAGATAACGGATGGAACCCACGGTGCGCCGGACCACTAAACTCCAGAAAGATTCCTCAGCGACCTCTCGCTGGCCGGACATGACGGTGTGAATGTAGAGCTGTCGCTGGTCTGGATCCGGCGCGATCAATGTCCAGAAGAGCCACAGCGCGACCGGAATGGATCCGATGCCAAGAAGCGCGACCGCTTTCCAACGGCGCTCGAGGATCCAGTGCAACGCGAGGGCTGCAATGACCGCCACTCCGATCGTGCGCGTCAACGCAGCAAACACCGCCGCCACGCCGGCAATCACGAGATGCTGGGTACGCGGATTCTCGCGCGATGCCGCCCATAACGTCAGCGTGACCCACAAACGGAATGGAGCCTCGGCCATGATATAGCCGGCATCGGACAGCGCCATGAAGTTGATTGACGTGAGTCCGGTGACAAAAACCGCCACTGCATCCCCGAAGTGACGACGCACGGTGAAAAAGAAGAGCGCGATACTCGCCGCCGAGCAGATGAGCACGAGCAGCGTGAACACACCCTCGTTATATCCAAACGCGGCGTTGGCGACCGAGAGGATCGCCGGGAAGCCGGGCGGGAGCCGAGCGTGTGTTGGCGCGTCGACGTCCCAGCGCTCGGCATAGCCACCCTTGAGGAGCTCCTGGCCGAGGATGATGTACTCAGCGTCGTCCTCACCCCAGGAAACTCCGGGACTGCGCATGGTCCAGGCGAGTACGACGTGCGTGGCGACGAGGAGCCATACTACCGCGAGCAGCCGATACCGATATCTGTTGTCTGCGTCGCGCATCAGATCATGAACTGGTCGGACTGCCAGTCCTCGCACCGCTGTTGGTCGGCGCACCTGTGGGTTTCGCGCTGCCGCCCACGCGCTCGGGTGGCAATGGAATCCCCTGCCGGTGAAAAGCTGTTGGAGTACAGAGATACCATGCGGTTCGAGGACGCGTCACGGCCGCCAATATAACTGGTTGAATCGTATCGCATTTTCAGTTCAACGCCCCGGGACGCCGGGATGTTGGTAGACTTGTGACCGGACGCAGAACGGCTCCGATGCTGCGCCGCGGTAGAATGCACAATCGCTGCCGCGCAGGTCAGCGGGATGGTTCAGAAAACCCGACGCAGGCAGCGAGTTCTGGATTATCATTGGTCCTCGCGCGCGCTTCTATCCAGACGATACCATAACGAGTAACGCATGGCTGATTCTTCCTCGCCGATCCTGGTCACCGGCGCCGCCGGATTCGTGGGCTTCCACATGAGTCGGCGGCTGCTGCGCGACGGCCGCTCGGTCGTCGGTGTGGACAGCGTGAACACGTACTACGACCCGCGACTCAAGGAGGCACGACTCCGTGAGCTGCAGGCGGAGTCGGCTTTCCGGTTCATTCGACTCGATCTGGTCGATCGTCAGGCAACCGAGCGGCTGTTTGACGAGGTGCGACCCGAGCTCGTCGTGCACCTCGCGGCGCAGGCTGGGGTGCGGTATTCGCTCGAGGCGCCACACGCCTATACCGAAAGCAACCTGGTTGCGCTGGGCAATGTGCTCGAGTCCTGTCGCCGGCATCGCGTCCGTCACCTCACGTTCGCCAGCTCGAGTTCGGTCTACGGCGCGAATCCGGTTCTTCCCTTCTCGGAACATCACGGCGCGGACCATCCGCTCTCTCTCTACGCGGCCACCAAGCGCGCGGGTGAGCTGATGGGGCACAGCTACAGCCATCTGTTCGACCTGCCGTTCACCGCGCTGCGATTCTTCACGGTGTACGGGCCGTGGGGCAGGCCGGACATGGCCTTGTTCAAGTTCACGAAGGCGATCCTCGAAGGGGAGCCGATCGAAGTCTATCACTACGGTGCTTCCGAGCGCGATTTCACGTATGTGGACGACATCGTGGAGGCACTCACTCGCGTACTGGACCGTCCTCCACGGAGCGCACCTGACGCCACCGAGCGCCTCACGAACCCCGCCATGGGAACCGCGCCTTTCCGCATTTACAACATCGGACAGCAGGCGCCCGTCAAGCTGATTCGTATGATCGAGGTGCTGGAGTCGACGCTGGGCCGCACAGCGCAGCGTACAATCCTGCCGCCGCAGCCCGGCGATGTTGCCATCACCACGGCGGACGGGACCGACCTCGAACGCGATACCGGGTTCCGTCCCCGGATCAGCATCGAGGAAGGCATCCCTCGTTTCGTGGAGTGGTACCGTGCGTTCTACAGGCAATAGGTCGGGTACGTCGTAGTCGCCGTCGCTGTGTGTACGAATCGGGCGATCTGCGCACGTCTCAGCTGTATCCGAGCGCTGCGAGCCGCTTCCTGATTTCGTCCTGGGTCCGCGCCTCATCCGCCCGCGGAATCAGCTGCAGCTGTTCGAGGCGCGAGAGGACATTGGCGGCTGCGTCTTCGATGCTCTCCCGATCGGAGTGGATGTGCACCTCGGGCGAGACTGGCGGCTCGTAAGGCGCATTCACGCCGGTGAACTCCTCCACCTCGCCGCGCCGGGCGCGCGCATACCAGCCGTCGGTGTCGCGCTTTTCCGCGACTTCCACGGGACACTCCACGTACACTTCGACGAACCGCTTCGTGTTCCGGCGCACCTCGTCCCGCGTGGCACGATACGGAGAGACCGCGGCGCAAATGGCGATCACGCCGTTCCGCGAGAGCAGCTTGGCCACGTATCCGATGCGGCGGATGTGCTCCTCGCGATCCTCCTTCGAGAACGAGAGGCCGCGCGACAGGCTTTCGCGGACCTCGGCCCCGTCGAGCAGCTCCACGGCGAGGCCGCGATCGATCAGCCGCTGGAACACGACGCGCGCGATCGTCGACTTGCCTGACGAGGGAAGTCCCGTGAACCAGATCGTTGCGCCGGTGTTCGTGTTCATACGAGTCCGAGGAGCGGCCACCAGATCCAGACCAGCAGTACCACCAGGAGGAGCGAAACGATCGTCATCGCGCCGCCCGCCTTCACGACGTCGACCATTCGAAGGTAGCCACTGGAAAACACGATGGTATTGGGTGCGGAGCTGAACGGCAGCGCAAAGTCCAGCCCCGCACCGATCGACGTGGCGAGCGTCAGCGCGACCGGTGAGGCCCCGAGCTGGCCCGCCATGTTGAAGGCGAGGGGAAGCATGACGGCGACGGCCGCCACGTTGCTCATGAACTCCGAGAGCAGGAGGGTTCCCATGGCGACCGCGGCGACGGCAACGGCCGCCGGAATCGTGGCGCCCTGCAGCACGGCGTCGACGACCCACTTGGCCGCGCCGGTGCGATCGATCACGATGCCGAGCGCGATCGCGCCGCCATACATGAGGACGATGTTCCAGTAGATGCGGCGTTCCGCTTCCTCCCACGAGATGCATCGCGCGGCGAACAACGCGGTGCTGCCCAGCAGGGCGATCACGGCGAGATCGACGCGGCTTCCGAGGATGATCCAGGCGGCAATCGTGAGCGAAACGATCGCGGCAACCGTCCACTGACGCCTGCCGATCGGACCCATCTCCTTGACGGCGTCCTCGAGGACCTGTCGTGCGGCGCTGAAGTCGACCGTCTCGCGCGGAAAGCACAGCCTGAGGACGAGCGGCGCGAATGCGCACCCCAGCACGACCATCGGGATCGCGGCCACGACCCACTGCCCGAACGAGATGCTGACGTCGTACTTCTGGTGCAGCATGCCGATGGCGAGCGCGGCGCGCGTGCTGCCGAGGAAGCTCGAGTTCGAGCCGATCATGGCGCCCCAGGCGAGCGACAGGAACAGCACCTTGGCATACGCGCTCGTGCCCTTTGCCAGGCGCAACGCGAGCGCCACTTCGAGCGCGATGGGGAAGAGCAGCGCCGATGTTGCCTGGTTAGGCATCCAGAGCGTGCCGAACGCGCCCGCCAGCATCACGCCGCTGGCGAAGGCGTAGGGCGACCGCTCGAACGGGCGCAGGAAGAGCAGGGCGCATCGCTTGCTCAGGCCGCTCTCGATGAGCGCCGCCGCGATGATGAAGACGCCGATCAGGAAGAAGACCGCTGAGTTGCCGAAGGCGGCGAAAGCCTCGGATGTTTTCATCGCGCCCGTCAGCGCGAGGAGCGCTATGGCCAGCAGCCCGGTGATCCCGAAGGGAACGGCGTTGGAGATCCAGAGTCCCGTGCAGAGCACGAAGATCGCCCAGGAGGTCTTTCCCTCTACCGAAAGCCCGGCGGGGGCGGGCGCGAGCCAGATCGCGAGTCCCAGCGCGACGCTGCCCCAGATGAGGCCGAACTTGACGATCTGTTTCCATGGCACCGCGCTCGGCGGCGCAACGGGCCCGCCGGCGGGTGGAGTCTTGCGTGGCCGTTCGCCCGGCCACCTGAAGGTGGTCCGTTCCGTGTGCGGGTCGGGCCTAACGGGAGTGGTCACAACGCCAGGAAACGGGAAGCAGGAAGCAGGGAGGGAACGAAACGTTCAACGACATCTGGAATGCCTCGTGCTTCAATGTTGTTGGATAGTCCTTCCTGCGCTGCTTCCTACTTCCTGCTTCCTCTCTGTTCGATCGCTTCCTTGAGCCGCTCGACATGTGGCCACGGCAATCGGACGCGTCCCATGAGTCGCCCCTCGTTGATGTCCCCGTGATCGTCGGATCCACCCGTCACCAGCAGGTCGTGGCGACCGGCGAGCTCCGCAAAACGAATGATCTCGGCTTTCGAGTGCCGCGGATAGTGAACCTCGAGGCCATCCAGCCCCCACGACACGAGGTTCGCGACCTCGTCATCGGTCAGTCCCGTCCGCCCGGGATGCGCTGCGACCGCCACGCCGCCCGCCCGATGAATCTGCTCGATCGCCTGGGACGGCGAGATCTTCACGCGCTGCACGTAGCACCGCCCGCCATCGAGAATGAATTCCTCGGTGAACGCGTCCTTCATCGTCCGGACGACTCCCGCTTCCACCATCGCGCGCGCCACGTGCGGACGTCCGATGTTCTCGCCGCCGGCGATCGCCTGCACGCGCTCCCACGAGACCGCGTGGCCACACTCGTTCAGCCGCTGCACCATGAGGTAGGCGCGACCGAGCCGGCCGGACCGGATCGTCGTCAGCGTCGCGCTGAAATCGACGTCGTCGACGTCGATGCCGTACGCGAGGATGTCGATCTGTCGTTCGTCATCGTCGAGCGTCGACAATTCGCAGGCCGGGATCAGCTCGAGGCCGAGTGACTGTGCCGCTGCGGCAGCTTCGGCCACTCCCTCGATCGTGTCGTGATCGGTCAGCGCGATCGCCGCGAATCCCTTCCGCGCCGCGCGACGCACCACCTCCGACGGCGAATCAGATCCGTCGGAGGCGGACGAGTGCAGCTGCAGGTCGGCGTAGCGATCGCCGTTCGCGGCTGGCACGTTAGCGCGCGGCAGCCGTCGCCTGCGACTGGTAGGCGTCCATCAGGATCTTCGCGACTTCGGGCCGCGTGAACTCGACCGGCGGCAATTCGCCGTTGGTCAGCATCTCGCGCACCTTCGTGCCGCTCAGGATCACGTGATGTTCCTTGCCGTGCGGGCATGAACGGGTCGACGCCATGCTGCCGCACGCCTTGCAGTAGAACGTGTGCTCGTACTTCACCGGCGTGATGCCCAGTTCGTGCGGCGGGAAGCTGTCGATGAGGACCTGCGCGTCATACGAGCCGTAGTAGTTGCCCACGCCGGCGTGGTCACGGCCGACGATGAAATGCGTGCAGCCATAGTTCTTCCGCGCGATCGCGTGCCAGACCGCCTCCCGCGGGCCTGCATAACGCATTGCCGCGGGGAAGACCGCGAGCATCACGCGATCCTGCGGATAGTAGTGCGCGAGGATCTCCTCGTACGTACGCATGCGCACGTCGGCCGGGACGTCATCAGACTTCGTGGCGCCGACGAGGGGATGGAGCATCAATCCGTCGATCGTTTCCAGCGCGCATTTCTGCAGGTACTCGTGCGCGCGGTGCACCGGGTTGCGTGTCTGGAAGGCGACG